>Ga0207670_10000079_pt1 | contig 67061 bp, 93 predicted proteins | sample KBSS23HmetaG_FD_184339 | JGI IMG/M metagenome (GOLD analysis project Ga0207670, IMG submission 184339) | Switchgrass rhizosphere microbial communities from Kellogg Biological Station, Michigan, USA - KBS S2-3H metaG (SPAdes) (version 2) | ecosystem: Host-associated > Plants > Roots >...
AGATGGTGAAGCACGTTGTTCGGTTCATGCGGGAAGAGGAAGGGGCGACGGCAGTGGAGTATGGCCTGATGGTGGCCTTGATTGCAGGAGCCATCGTGGTTGCGGTGACCCTGATCGGTACAAACTTGTCGACTCGGTTTAACACCACGGCCACGACGATCGCATCCTAACGAATGGATGGGCTGAGTCGATTGGGCCACCCCAGTCGACTCAGCCCCGGCTCGAGACAACAAAGGGCGGGACACAATGCCACAAAAAATGCACTTGGCGACAGATGCGGTAGGGGCCACATCGGTCGAATATGCCCTCATGGCTGGCCTAATTGCCGTTGCGATTGCGGCGGCTGTAGGGACTCTGGGGACTACTGTCAATTCGCTCTTTAACACTGCCGCCAATCTTGGAAGCTAACCGAAAACGACGAGCAAAGAGAAAACCGTAGCAATGAGAATCCATACAACAGAAATGGTTCTGCTTCTCATCCTAGGGATCGCCATTGTGTCCGACCTTCGCTGGAGGATGATCCCGAATTGGCTGACTGGTCCCTCGATTCTTGCCGGGATGGGTCTCCATGCGTTTATGGATCGATGGACAGGATTAGTCTTCAGCATGGAGGGAGCAGTCCTGGGCCTAGGACTATTTCTTATTATGTATGTTTTCGGATGGATGGGGGCAGGAGACGTCAAATTATATGCAGCGGTCGGGAGCTTTATCGGGCCGGCTCAAACATTGTCTGCTGCCATGGTGATCGCGCTTGTTGGGGGGCTGCTGGCCCTCGGGACTCTCGGACTCCGTCTAGGGTGGCGGAAAACTGGTTTGTGGCTGTGGTCGTATGTGCAAGGCTTTGCCTTGACTCGATCGGTTCAGGGATTGACTCCCGTTCAGGGTCTTGCTCCCAAAGTCCCGTATGCGCTCGCGATCGGTCTAGGGACAGTCGGGTCCTATTGGTGGTACCCGCTCGATTGAAAAGGTTCGGGGGTAGGGTTCGGTTGGGAAGGCAGGGGATACCGCGAGGATTGCAAGTGTTTTTTGACGGAAATCAACTTGGCAGTAGGCTTTGGGGGGCATGATGTTGAAACAATATCGTCCACAGCTCTTCTTTGGGGCAGCAGTGGTAATCGCATTCATAACCAGCCTTCTGGTGGTCGGGTGGCTACGTGATATCAATATTAAGACCGCGGCAGAGGCTGCCATCCCGGTGATGACCACAGGGGAAGTGGTTGTGGCCAAAGTTGACCTTCCATGGGGCACGAAGCTGACCCCCGAGATGCTGCAGGTCGTGAACTACCCGGCTGGGGCCTTGCCGGAAGGGTACTACAAGAATGTCGATGATTTAAAGGATTCCGTGCTGTTGCATAATTTGACGATGAACGAACCCATACTTCGATCGAAGCTGGCATCGGGAAAGGATGTGGGCACGGGAGTGGCGGCCGTGACTGATCCGACAAAACGGGCGATGTCGGTAAAGGTTGATGAAGTGATCGGAGTGTCCGGGTTCATCAAGCCGGGCGACCATGTCGATGTGATGGTGACCATCGAGCCGGACTCAAAGTCTCAGAATCCTGTTGCCAAAATGATCTTAGGAAATCTCAAAGTTCTCGCAGCCGGTATGCAATTTGAAAAAACCGGGAATGAGAAAGATCCCAAGCCGGTTCAGGTGATGACCCTCGAAGTTGACATCGAAGAAGCGGAGAAACTCGCACTTGCCTCCACGCAAGGGAAGCTTCGCCTTGCGCTGCGGAATCCGCTGAATGCCGAGAAGGTGCTCACGAAAGGCGCCAACGTGGCTTCCCTCCTGTCATCCTTCCGTGCCAAGGAAATCAAGAAAGAGGGCACGCCGCAGCAGGCGGTTTTCGAAGTCGAAGTCATCAAGGGTGGCGACCGTACCCAAGTGAAATTCTAAGGAGAGAACACCATGAGAACCATCACGAGATCGAAACCACAGAATTTGAATCTTGCCTGTGTGATCGCGGGAACGATCGTGGCGGCAGGATCACTGTTGGGACAGCCTGTGTGGGCCAACAGTTCGGCTCCGACGATGTCGGCCCAGGCCAGTAAGGACGTGCAGGCGTTGGACCTCGTGCTGGGAAAGTCAACCGTCGTCGATGTACCGGTCGCAATCAAGCGGGCTTCCCTGGCGAATCCGGCAATCGCCGATGCGATCGTGCTATCACCCAAACAGATCTATGTGACAGGCAAGGGCTTCGGATCGACTAACCTGACGCTGTGGGGAAAGGACGATCAGGTTCTTGCCATCTTCGATGTGGAGGTGCTTCTCGATGTGGATCGACTCACGCAGAAGTTTAGCCAATTGCTGCCAGACGAGAATGATCTTCACCTGATATGCAGCAACGACCATCTTACTCTTTCGGGAACGGTGTCCAGTCCGGCAAAATTATCTCAAGCCTTGGCGGTGGCGGAAGCCTTTGCCCCAAAGAAGGTGATCAATTTGTTGAAGGTTTATCCAGATCAGAGTGAAGCAAAGATGAAGGTGAATGAACGGGAGCAGGTGACGATCGAAGTGATCAAAGGGACGGCGGTGAACTCAGTGAAGTTCTAAGTCCGGTTCGACGGCGGATGCCGTCGAGGGTTCAGCAGAAACACTCGACAAAAGGAGTGATGTGATGAAGAGATCGATGGCCTGCAGTTATCTCCTAGCATTCTGTGCCGTCCTCTGGTCCCAAGGGGTCGGCGCCCAAGGATTGGTCGATCCCAAGGCTGTAGCCACCGAGGCAGAGCGTTTTGAACTCGGTGTGGGAAAGTCCAAGGTGGTCGATCTCACCACGTCGATCAAGCGGGCATCTCTGGCAAATCCGGAAGTGGCCGACACCGTCGTGCTGTCGCCAAAGCAGATCTACCTGACCGGCAAAGCGATCGGTGTCACGACCTTGACCCTGTGGAAGGAGAATGGAGAGCTCTTTTCTGCATTCGACATCAGGGTCACTCCGGACTTGAGCCAGTTGCGGGAACAGTTGCACAGGATGCTCCCCGATGAGCCGGGTATTCTTGTGACGGCGGCGCAAGATCATGTCACTCTGTCCGGAACGATTAGCAACCTAGCCCGGCAGTCACGGGCTTTAGAAGTCGCCGAACCATTTGCACCGAAAAAAATTGTGAATTTGCTCCAAGTGGGAGGAGCCCAACAAGTCATGCTCGAGGTGCGGGTCGCAGAAATGGATCGAAACCTCATTCGTCACCTCGGCGTTAATCTGGCTGGAAGGGATTTGAACAACGGCAACAATTTTGGATTCACGGCTCTCAACAATATCACCTCCGCGGCTGGTTCTGGCGCGACGAATGATCCTTTTGGTCAGCTAGTGACCAATGCAGTCAATGCGCTGGTGAAGTTCCAGACCGGGAACATTAGTTGGACCGGATTTATCGATGCCTTGAAGCAGGAAGATGCCATTAAAGTGTTGGCCAAACCGACGTTGGTGGCGGTCAGCGGGCAGGAAGCCCAGTTTCTCTCGGGCGGAGAATTTCCATTTCCTATTCCGCAGGCGTTCGGGGTAGTCACCATCCAATACAAGAAATTCGGGGTCGGCCTGTCCTTTACCCCGACGGTTCTCACGAACAATCGCATCAGCATGGCGGTCTCTCCTGAAGTATCCGAGCTGGATTTTTCCAACGCGCTCCAGATTCAAGGATTTAATGTTCCTACGATTGCCACCAGACGAGCCACGACTGTGGTCGAATTAGCCGATGGGCAAAGTTTTGCCATCGCCGGTTTGCTGCGCGACAACATGCGTGAATCAATCGCGAAGTTCCCGGTGCTCGGTGACCTCCCGGTTCTGGGCACGTTATTCAGGAGCTCGCGCTATACGAAGAATCAGACGGAGCTGGTGATCATCGTGACCCCCCACTATGTCAAACCGATGGATGTGGCACAGCTACCCTTACCGACCGATACGTTTGTCGAGCCGAACGACTGGGAGTTCTACCTGATGGGGTTGACAGACGGAGCCGGTTATGTCTCCCCTGCCAAGCAGGCTCGTGACGGACAGCTTGCTGAGGCAGGGACGCACGGGAAATTGGACGGAGATTTTGGTCACATGGTCCAGTAGCAGGTACAGGCGATGACGAACGGCAAATCGTTCAGACGAATGACAAAGGAGTACGTTATGAAGGGATTACTGCTTACAGGAATTGGGCTCTCGATCCTCGCTGTTGTTCCCGTCGCAGGATGTACAACGAGGCCCACGACGCTAGGGCCTGATTTTGGGCTGGCCTATACCCAGGCGAACGATCAACAGACGCTTAATCCGGATGCGGGGAGCAATCTGGATCCCGTTCAGGGACTGGAGGATCCGGGGGCCGCAAAACACACGCTGGAACGCTATCGATCGTCATTCGAGAAACCAGAAGAGATTCGAAGACCCATGACGAGTACATCGATGATCAGTACTGGTATTCAAACGAGGTAGGGCATCATGAGGCTGCACAAGAAGCTTCAATCCGAATCGGGGGCCTCGGCGGTTGAATTCGCCTTGCTGCTGCCGGTGCTCATGATGATCCTGTTTGGGATTACCGAGTTCGGCTTGGCCCTTTATCGCCAGTCCATATTGACCAATGCCAGTCGAGAAGGGGCACGGCTGGGTATCGTTCAGTCGATACCAGCGATTAGTAATGGTCAAATCAATGCTGCGATCGACACTTATTTGACGGCTGCCGGTATTCCTCCTGGGAATGTAACCCGTACTATCGTGGCTGGAGGCATCACAGGTACACCGGTACAGGTCACGCTGACTCTCCCCTATACATATGCGGTGCTCCCAGGACTCACGGGGATTACACCGACGATCAACCTCACAGCTCAGACGGTGATGAGACATGAATAAGCCGCTGCCGGCGAGAAACAATGGGCAGGTCGATTGCCGGCCTTCGGTGATGCAAGATTCGAGGGGTGCAGTGGCGGTCACTGTCGCAATTATGCTTGTGGTGTTGTTGTCGTTTGGAGCTCTGGCTCTGGACATCAGCAACGCCATGATTGCGCGAAATGAGTTACAGAATATTGCTGATGCATCGGCCTTGGCTGGGGCGAGGCAGTTGGGCGTGATCTATGCGGCCTTGCCGACAGGGACACCCTACACAACCTATGTGCTCAGTGATTCTAGCGCTGTGGTCACTGCTGTTACGGCCGTAGGGGTAGCGAATCAAGCACGGCAGGTGTCAATTGCGATCAATCCCGCCGATATTGTGATCGGGGTGTGGAACTCCGGTCCTCGAACCTTGACTCCTGGGAACGTCGGTGCGACAGGGGTCAGTGTGACAGCTAGGAGGGACGGGGGTGCCAATGGCCCGGTCGCGACCTGGCTAGCCGGTCTTATGGGAATTACTAGTATGAATGTCGTGGCGACGGCGACAGCGGCGCTCACTGGAACAGGAACTCTCTTGCCGGGAGAGGTCAATGCACCCTTTGGGTTTGACCAAGTGTTTTTTAACAATCCGGCCTATTGTAATGCCCCGATCCAATTCTATCCGACCACCACCAGTTGCGCAGGGTGGCATACGTATCTTGAAAGCCCGCCAAATGCGAATACAGAGAGTCAGATTCTTCAAGGATTGACGCCGAATCCACCGACCTTTATATCCCCCCAAATAAATGCGGGCCAAACGGGCCTGGAGTACATCGGGGGAAACATGGCCTCGGCATTCCCGGACTTGATCAACCTCTTCAATGCCAAAAAAGTGCCGGATGCCAATAGCCCGAGCGGATCCTGTTGGAATATCACGGTACCCGTGTACGCAACTGGTGATACGAGTACATGTAGTAACCCAAATGGTACTTATATGACCGTAGGTGCTGCCACGGCCTGCGTGTGGAATGTACAGGGGGCTCCTAGTCAGCAAATTAATGCCACGGTTACCTGTGGTGAAGTCACGGGTGGGAGCGGTGGGGGAGGGAGCTTCGGTACCTTGGGCAGCATTCCGGGACTCGTCCAATAAATCCATCAGAAAAGGAGCTGAGCGCATGTCTGGATTTTTCACAGTATGGCTCGAATGTCGAAGTGATTCGGTCCGTCGCACGTTTGAGGAACTGCTGGCTTCTCACCGGGCATTTCTCATCAAGCAAACAGGCGGTCCTCTAACGGTCGATGTAGTCTGCGTGGAGTTGGATGAGATCAACCCAGAACGGACGCTCGACTCGATGAAGGGATTGGTGGAGAAGAATCCTGCAGTTCAAGTGTTTCTGACCTCCGGCAGGACGGATCCCCAGGTCATGTTGGAAGCCTTCCGTATCGGAATTAAAGAGTTTCTCCCTCAGCCGATTCACCGGAAAGAATTCGACACGGCGTTGAGCCGGCTGAAGGAACGTCTCAAGTTGAGGGAGGGACATAGAAGTGCCAAGGGTGGGAAAATCGTCGCGTTTCTGGGCGCCAAGGGAGGGATTGGAACCAGCACTTTGGCCGTAAACTTGGCAATGAGTCTGAGACAGCTCAATCGAGAGAAGCAGGTCGCGCTGGTCGACTTCAATCTCGATGAAGGCGACCTGCCTCTGTTCCTTGACCTTCAGACGGGAAAGGGTTTCCGGGATCTTTCCCGTGATATCTCACGCTTGGATGCGACATTCGTGCAGAGTCTCATGAGCAAGCACGAATCTAATCTACATCTCCTCCAATCCGGGTTGACGGGAACAGATGTGACAATGCATGAGCCGATTCCAGAAGGGGCCGCGTTACACACCTTGGATGTCATGCGGTCGATGTATGACCACGTGTTCGTCGACTGCGGGCACAGTCTGAGCCCTGAAACCAGGGAGGCGCTCGATTTTGCCTCGATGGTCTTCTTGGTCACCACCCTCAGCCTCCCTGCGATCCGCCGGAGCAAACAATATCTTCAAGTCATGCGGAGCGCCGGCTTCGATCATGACAAGATCAGGATCGTGGTAAACCGATATCAATCATCGGAGATCGAATTACTCCAACATGCCGAAAGCCTCTTTGAACAAAAAGTTGGCTGGTTAGTGCCAAACGACTATCCGGTGGCCAGCGGTTCGCTGAACAAAGGCGTGCCCCTGACTGAACATGCGCCGCGAGCTGCCCTGACGCAATGGTATACCACACAAGCGGCAACATTAGCCGGAGATCAGCCGCTGAAAGGTGTCGGAGGTGACATCACTACCGGGCAGAAGGATTCCCTCTTTTCACGTTACTGGGGAGAATTGACCCTCTCAACGAAGGCCAGAAGTTAGCCTTCCGTGTGAATGGCTGGACCACGTATGAAGGGAGACAGATTGTGTTAAGCGCGAAACCGAATGACCAGTCAGGACTGCAGGCCTATTATGAGGATCTCAAAGCAAAGGTGCATAGCCGTGTCATTGAGTTGCTCGATTTGACAGTGGCCAATACGATGAAGCCTGAGCAGTTAGAACAGGAGCTCACGCGCTTAGTCGAACAAATCCTCCAGGAGGATAAAGTCGCGCTCAATCAGCGGGAGCGTGGGCAGATGGTGCAGGATATTCTGCACGAGGTGAATGGACTGGGTCCCTTGGAGCCGCTGCTGAAAGACTCGACCATCAATGATATTCTGGTAAATACCCATGCACGAGTCTATGTGGAGCGATACGGGAAACTGGAACGAACGGCTGTCCGATTTCGAGACGAGACGCATCTTCGAAGAATCATCGAACGCATTGTGGGGCGAATGGGGCGTCGAGTCGATGAATCATCCCCCATGGTGGATGCGAGGCTAGCGGATGGGTCGCGTGTGAATGCCATTATCCCTCCGCTGGCGCTTGATGGCTCCTGCCTCTCGATTCGTAAGTTCAGCAAGGATCCGCTGCAAGTAACCGATCTGGTGGAGAAACGATCTTTTACACCTGAAATTGCCGAGTTGCTGCGGGGCATTGTCCGGGCACGACTCAATGTGTTGATCTCAGGAGGCACCGGAACCGGAAAAACCACGATTCTCAATATCCTGTCAGGGTTTATCCCCGCCACGGAGCGCATCGTCACGATCGAAGATGCCGCTGAGCTCCAACTCCGACAAGATCATGTGGTTCGGTTGGAAACCAGGCCTGCTAATATTGAAGGGAAAGGAGAATATTCCCAACGCGAACTCGTCAGAAACGCGCTTCGCATGAGGCCCGATCGCATTGTCGTCGGCGAGGTGCGAGGCGCCGAAACGGTGGATATGCTTCAGGCCATGAATACGGGCCACGATGGGTCGCTCACAACCGTCCATGCGAATTCCGCCCGCGACGCCTTAACCAGGATCGAGACAATGGTGGCCATGGCAGGCTTTGATTTGCCAAGCAAGGCCCTCCGGCACTACATCTCGTCCGCTCTCGACGTGATTGTGCAGCTTTCGCGCCTGTCGGATGGCTCGCGAAAAATGGTCAGTGTGCAGGAAGTTTCAGGCATGGAAGGGGAGGTGGTCACGATGCAGGAAATTTTCACCTTCGAACAGACCGGCGTCGATCAAAACGGGAAGGTCAAGGGACGGTTTCGAGCCACCGGTATCAGGCCCAAGTTTGCTGAAAAGTTCCAGGCAATGGGGATCCAGGTTCCGCATGAACTGTTCGATGCGTCCAAGGTGTATGAATGCTAACCCCGCTGATCGGTTTCGGCATCTTTATCACAGTCGTCCTCCTATTCGAGGGGTGCTATTACTTTGTCCATTCGAGGTCACGCGGTGCGAAGGATCAGCAGCGTGTGAAAGAGCGGCTGCAAAGCTGGACTGAACGACCGGATCTGAATACCACGTCAGGCCTTGTGCTGAAGGGTACGCAGCATGAGATCCCATGGCTCGACGCGTTGTTGGCAAAACTGAAAGAGGGGCAATATTTCGGCCAGCTTGCAAAAGTTCATGATCAGGCGAAGGCTCCCTACCCGCTCGGCGTATATCTGTTGGCCTCAGCGATCCTGGCCGTTCTTGGTGGGCTGTTGGGAAGTCGAGTGATCTTTGGGCAGCCGTACATCATGCTCGGCTGTGCTGCACCTGGAATGATTCTCCCTTGGGGGTATCTCTACTATCGAAAGTGGCATCGACTTGGTGAAATTAATCGACAACTTCCGGATGCCCTTGAGCTGACCGGAAGAGCCCTCCGGGCCGGTCATGCGTTGTTTGCCGGCATGAAGATGGTGGGCAGTGAGATGCGAAACCCCATCGCGGGTGAATTTCAGCGGAGCTTTGATGAAATCTCTATGGGAGTGTCTGTGCCGGAATCCATGAACAATTTAGCCGATCGGGTTGGCTTGCTGGACGTGAAGTTCTTCGTCACCTCCGTCAACATCCAACGCGAGACGGGTGGTAATTTGGCTGAAATCATCGATTCGCTGAGCCGGTTGATCAGAAAGCGTTTCGAGTTAAAGAAGAAGGTGAGCGCCTTATCTGCCGAGGGACGGATTTCCGCCTATGTCTTGATGTCATTGCCCTTTGGGATGGGGCTGGTTCTCCACTTCCTCAATCCTGAGTACCTGACGCCGCTCTTTACTGACTCCATCGGCCAAGCGATGATCGCTGGCGCGATCATGATGATGATAGTCGGTGGCATTGTGATGAAGCGGCTGATCACCATCAAAGTCTAACGAAGGATACCTGATATGGATATGACTTGGGTCATCGCTTTTTTAATCTTCGCGATGGTGCTGCTGTGCAGTATGGGGCTCTACCTTGTCCAAGGAGCACGAGCGACGATGAAGGTCGTCAAGCGTCGTGCGGAAGGTCAGATTGGCGTTGTGGATTCTGACAACGCGTCCATTGGCCTGGGTGCGAAAGACAAACTCTTTTCATTGCTCACGCGTCTGGGAGAGGCGAACAAGCCATCCAATGAATCGGAAGTCTCAGCCATTCGGGGCGCGCTTGTATCTGCAGGCTATCGACATGCCAAAGCCCCGATTTTATTCATGGGCGCCAAGCTCCTCTCCGCGATCCTTGCTCTGGGGATCGTAATCCTCGTTCCGACTAAGATGCTGGGATTTCCATCAATGGCTGCTCAGTTAGCGCTCTATGTCGGGGCAGCCTCAGCAGGATATTTCTTGCCGATGTTATGGCTGCGTTATGCGGTGAGCGCGCGAAAAGATAAACTTCTAAAGGCATTTCCCGATGCACTGGATCTCATGGTGGTCTGCGTTGAGGCTGGGTTGGGTTTGGATGCTGCGATCGGCCGTGTGAGCAGCGAAATCAAGTTTGTCCATCCAGAATTGGCAGAAGAGTTCAATCTGGTCTCACTCGAACTGCGCACCGGCTTATCTCGCCTTGAAGCGCTCAAGAATCTGAGCAGGCGTATTGATCTTGAAGAGGTTGGTAGCCTTGTCGCCTTGTTGGTCCAAACCGACAAGTTCGGAACAAGCGTAGGTCAGGCTTTGCGGGTCCATTCGGATTCGATGCGAGTCAACCGGCAACTCCGCGCAGAGGAGCTAGCGGCCAAGTTGCCGGTCAAATTGCTCTTCCCCTTAGTCTTTTTCATTTTCCCCAGTCTATTTGTAGTCGTGGTCGGACCTGCAGGAATCAAGATTGCCAGGATTTTGTTGCCTGCAATGGGCGGCCAGTAAATCGGAGTATTACTACTGAAGCATTTTCAAGCAAAGAGTGCGGTGGAGTTGCTCGAAAACCGTGCGCTGCCGGAGGGTGGGTTTCCGTCCAGGAGCGGCGAACCATTTCGTAGTGATGCCACCGCATGGGCTATCCTGGCGTTTAGTCAACTTGATCCTGCTCATCCCTTATTGGGTTCTGCGAGGAACAGATTGACGACCGCTCAAGATCCTGACGGTCGGGTTTCGATGAGCCGTGAGCATGAGGAGGCTTTTTGGCCAACAGCCGTCAGTGTTCTAGCCTGGCATGGATCTGACGTGCATGAGCCCCACTGTACCAGAGGAGTTCAGTTTCTTCTCAAAACTACAGGACGGCATCCGAGCAAGAATCCCGATGGTCAAGCCGGGCATGACCCCAGTATTCCAGGATGGCCTTGGGTTGATCGCACCCACTCATGGATCGAGCCTACTGCGCTAAGCGTACTCGCACTGCGGGTAACGGGGCATGGCCAGCATGATCGTGTCCGTGAAGGCATTCGGATGATGCTCGACCGTCAGTTGCCCCATGGAGGATGGAATTATGGGAATACGACGGTGTATGGGCAAGAGCTTCATGCCATGCCGGAAAGTACAGGCGCTGCACTGGCTGGCTTAGCCGGTCAGGTTCAAGAGGGTACGGTCTCTCGAAGTCTTGACTATCTTCAGGGCGAGGTCGATCGGATGCGCACGCCGATCTCTCTCGGGTGGGGTTTGCTAGGTCTTGCGGCCTGGGACCACTTGCCGTCGAACAGCGAGGCCCTGGTCAAACGCTGTTTGGCGAATCAAGCTCGTTATGGGGAATATGATACGTCGGCGCTAGGCCTGCTCCTCCTCGCGGCATTAGAACGGGAGGCTGGTACCAAGAGCATGCTCTTCCCGCGTGTGACTCATCAGCACCTATCGGCGGCTCATACTCGTTGAGGCATATCTTGTCCGACCATTCAGACCAGAAATCGACAGGAGGTCTCACACGTCGTGATCTGCTTCGAGCAGGAGCGGCGGGCTTCTTGCTCGGCTCAGGATTACTCCTCATTCCGAAACGGTATTTTCGGATGCCACAAGAGGCGCAGACATTTGTGACCAAGGTGGCACACTATCAGTTAGATATTGCCGATGCGATTACGAGAGGGATTCGGGAGCTGGGCGTTGTTCCGGGAGAATTGAAGGGGAAGCGAGTCCTCCTCAAGCCGAACTTAGTAGAAACCGCTTCAGGAGCACCGCACATCAATACACATCCTCTCGTCCTGCGTGGGACGATCGAGGCCTTTCTTCGGCTCGGGGCCTCTGCCGTAATGGTTGCTGAAGGACCTGGACATCGCCGTGACACACTCGCGGTCTATGAGGAATCTGGTTTGGCGGATGTGTTGACAGAAGATCACATCCGGTTTTACGACCTCAATTACATCACGGGCTATGAGTTGCCGAATACCGGCCGTCAGTCCTCGTTACGGACATTGACGTTCCCCGCCCTCTTCAAGGAAGTCGATTGGATCGTGTCAGTTGCGAAGATGAAGACCCACCATATCGCTGGAGCCACGCTCTCGATGAAAAACCTGTTCGGCGTTATGCCGGGCATTTACTACGGCTGGCCGAAAAACGTTCTGCACCATGCTGGAATCGAAAATTCGATTCTCGACATTAATGCGACATTGAAGCCGCATTTTGCCATTGTCGATGGGATTGTGGGGATGGAAGGCGACGGCCCCATTCTGGGGGACCCCAAGAAGGCGGGAGTCCTTGTGATGGGCCGCAACCTTCCCTCGGTGGATGCGACCTGCTGTCGGATTATGGGAATTGATCCCTATAAAGTGTCCTATCTGGAACGGGCTGATAATTGGCTTGGACCGGTCGCCGAGGAATCAATAAGGCAGCGCGGCGAAGCGATTGCTGCCGTGCGGACGAACTTCGAGTTGATCGACACGATCCCGGCTCAAAAAGGCATTCGTCTTGCTTGAAGGGGGATATGATGAAGGTATTAGCTCTGGGCTTGTGCGTGATCCTTCCCGTTGCCGTTTGCATGGCAGAGACCGAGACGCCCACGACCAGCATCCAAGAACCGACCCTCTACGATCATATGCTCGGGATGAGGCAGACACAGGAGCAATTAATGCGTCGGTCTCCTGAGCAGCAGGAACGGCTTCAACCCCAGATCCGGGGGGCCGAGCTTCAGGCCTGTCAACGACTCAAGCAGGATAGGCGAGAGGGGGTGCGGGAAGAGGACTATTTTCGACAGGGTGGTATTGACTTCGTCGCGAATGTGCAGCAATTTGAGCGCTATTGCGAGACGCTCCGCTAACAGGAGCGCGTCTTGCCCATTGCACCTTCGTCTTAATCAGTTGGTCGGGAGATCTTTAGGCTAAGAAGCCTATCGATCACAGCTTGAAACTCGGCAAAAGGTCGAGCTCCAACCAACGGACGACCATTGATAAAAAACATCGGAGTACTGGTAACTCCCAGCGTGAGGCCATCATGCAGATCTTTGGCCACCTCCTCCCGATAGTGTCCGGTAACCAGGCATGTGGTAAAGAGGTCATTGTTTAGCCCAATCTCCTTGGCGATGGCGATGAAGTCCCACCCTGTCCCTGGTGCTTGGCGGTCAAACAAACTGTCATGATATTCCCAAAACTTTCCTTGATCCCCTGCGCACTGAGCAGCCTCCGCAGCTTGTGGCGCATATGGATGATTGGGGCCGGGATAATCTCGATAGACCACCTTGACTTTGTCTGGGTACTTCGCAAGGATTTCCTTGATCAGCGGCACGCTGAGCTTACAGTAGGGGCATTGGAAATCTGAAAACTCCACAATAGTTACAGGGGCATTGGCCGGTCCCACTGATGGATCGTCATCGGCGCTGACGGGGAGCACGGGGGGCTCTGGCGCGGGAAGATCAATGTGGATGTTTGCTTGGCGACGAAGGGCAACCAGCAGCGCCTGGCGGAGTCTTGCCTGTCCCTGAGGATCGCGAGACGATTCAACGTTCATGCTGTCCCGTGCCTTATCTGGGGTCAATTGTTTAACGGGGGCGGGAAGATCCGCAAGCCGGGCTATGGATTCTGATTGTGATGAGTCAGCCACCAATTGCGAAACCGTGACGCCCTTTTTGGACGCTTCAGTCTTGAGTAATTCTTCATCAATCAGTTTATTGAGCGCTTGGTGTAAAAGTTGGCTGCGCTGTTGGTCTGCTTGATAGAGGGAAAGGGCCACAGTTTGCTCAACCTCACGCATGGTAATCAAGCGCGTTCCTATGCTTGCCACTATCCTATTCCCGGATTCCGCCGTAGCCTGCTCATGTTGTGGGAATTGCAAACGAGGGCCCAGGATCACGGCCAATAAAATCAGGAAACTCAGAATGATTACGGTTCGTGCGGTTGACTTGGATGTCATTGGAACGAAAGCCCTTTCAAATCATTCGTCTAGGACCGTCTCCGTAAAACCATAACCAACAGATCCCCAGAAATCCATGATTTGCTGACAATTCACGCTTTGCCCGTGGGACCAGATCCGGCGGTATCTTAGGTACCGCGCTAAAAAGCGCAGGCAACTTCTTGCCTTATCATCCAATAATGCTGACGGCGGTGAGATCGAGATAGCCGTCAATGAAATCCTGTTAAACGGCGGCTGATCTGGAGGACCATTGTCGGGTTGATCACCGGAGATGGTCCGAGAGTGATTGGCATCCCCAGTGGTTATGAAAGGATGATCTACATCCTGTGCATGCCTGTTGGCTGGTGGTGGTCTATTTTGGGACTATATATACGCTGCACGATCGAGAGATGGTTAGGAGGAACAGGGTTTCCGTTCCTCTTCCATTAGATTCATTTTCAGGCTCACTTCGAGTTCAACAAAAACTCCACACCGAGCGGTCCAAAATCTTGGAGTTGTGGATGCCGCTGGTGGTGGCGTTGGGCGTTGATCCAAATCAGGAATTTGATCTTGGATCTTTACAATCATGAAAATTGGGGCCTGGGGATAAGATATATATGGCCAGAAAGATCTTGCGAACATACCAGGGAAGTAGGTCATGGGAGACGACATCATCTGACTGTCGTAGCGCTGCATTGCATCACCACTGGAGTCACCAAACATTGAGCTGGCCTCAGCTTCTGTGCCAAGCAACGCAATAAGAATTCCTGTTGGAATCAAACTCCACCAGCGATGTTTCATCGTGACCTCCGACTAGGAATCTGTGAATCACGGCACTCGAAGCAATTCCACTATATCTCGACTCTGTAGTGCTGCCCACGAGGCAAAACCCTGGCATTCTGGTCACCCCGCGGCAGGTCTTCGTGAAACCGCTCGTCGGCGTGGGATTGACGGACCAAGCCTTTACGCGTGGGCGTCCGACTGCCGTATCGGTTTTAGCCAGGATCTTCTGACGATAGGGCTGCTCTCTATGGCTTTCTCCCATACTAAGGAAACCGCAAGGTGAGGCGCAGGAAAATTGACGTCTTATGTTCGAATGACCACCGGCCCCCTGGCCCTGCCGCGCCAGTGGCCCTTGAGCTTGGCACCTTGACAGAAAAGAAAGCCGTTGATGAAATAACTAAGCTGGGGTGTGCGACTAGCGAGTGGTTAACGCTAGCCCGACGTGTCCTCGATCCTCCTTAACACGTCTCTCGCGCACCCTGGCATCTGTAACAGTCACTGTGCCCGCGAGCGACTCTATGCCACATTATGAAGGTTTTCTTTCCTTGTCATCCGCATGGACAGTTGTATGAGCTTCCGGCGACGGTTTGCCAAGAGTCTGCTCAATATATTTTGCGGCCTCTTCCCAGGTCTTAAAACGCTTTTCACGCAGGAGGTTCTGAACCATAGACACGACCTGTGGGTCTTGTTGCTCGCTAGCCCATTTGGAGAATGTGATCTCGCGACGCCGGATTTTGTGTAGCGTTGGGATAAGCCAGATCACGAAGATGATGAGGCCGATAATGACGACGAGTTCCATACTCGACCCTTCCTCTGTTCTGCTCTCGAAGAAGGCTCTCTGGAATCATGACACCGCACTGTATGAAAAAGCGACGGGGGCAAATCGAGAATGACCTAGGTGCCTCGTGGGAAGGTCAATTCTTGGTGGAAATGCTAGTTTGGGCGGACTGTGCCCATTTCTTTACCCGCGAGCGACCCGCTCCCACCTCCGGCAACCAGCCTCAGCGCGACGACTACGCTGGCATAACCCTGCGAATTTGCTGTATCCTAAAGCGTGCGGTGCCGCTTGGGGACACCAAGTAAACCTACGTAGAATACGCCAAGCAGACCGTGTGTCACCCGCTCCGTCTTCTATCTGTATTTTGCACCCCGGTCTCTCACCTCATGGAACTAGGTACTTGCCTAGCGGCTTCCATCATTGCGGCTTGTCCTGACCGGTTTACCTAGTCGAGCTCTAGTGCAAGATCCTATGTATTCAAACCACGAATCAGCCGATATGGAGTTGGATGTCGCTTTGCTCCCGATTTGAAGAAAGGCCGATATAATCCGCCTGTACCGAGTGATCAAATCGGTTCGGCAGCCGTCACCTGTCATGGAATCAAATGGGGAACTGCAGAGCGAAGTCGATACTGATTTTTACTCCCTCAGTGGGTTGGCTTGATGGCATTCTCCCAAAACCGTCGGCATTCCGATGGCATACCTGCTTGTCATAGGTCTTTCTTTTCCCGTGCAGGCCGCTATGCAGTCCCGTCGTTCGATGATGACAGGCCTCAAATCTAGAGTGCGGCTGATGTCCACTTGACACCAGCCGCACTGAACCAGAACTAGCGCGGCACATGCTGTTCCGAATCCATATCCATTGAAATGGACTCGACATGGTTTTGATCGTCGATTGTCGCTATCACATGATCTCCCGGATTGACCCCGAGGGCCTTAATTTGCGTGTGCTTGTCTATGTGTAAGCGCACCTCTTTTCCGTCTTTCTTGGTCTTAATAAAATAATTCGGCCCTTCACTGCGTAGCACTGTACCCTGAACGGTCTTTCCGGATTCATTGTCGGTCATTTTCTCAGACGACAATGCGACATCCGATAGCCCCAAACCTGCCCACAGTAATGCACCACCAGTAATGGCACCGACGATGTGACGAATAGATAACATACACACCTCCGATTGGGTTATAGGTTGGCCAATGTATTTCGGTTGGTCATTCCTACTTTGCGTTGATCTCTTCGGTCACCTTGGCCCTTTGGCACGGTGCGCGATGCGCAGCGTCTTCGATCACGGTTCAAAGATCGACGCACCTGGCTTTGCTTCTCGGTAAACTTCTCCGTTTGGCTTCGGCGAATAAAACGCTTGTCGTCCTTGTACGGTTGAACCGTTGTCCGTTTGGATGTAGTGCGATGTGCCATAAGGTCTCCTCCATAAGCGAATTGTATCCCTCTAATTCCGCGTTCTTACCTATGGCTTACCTTGGGCCACGATCGGACATGAGGTAAATTGGGTAATGGAGAGTGAATAGGAATACACATTCCCAGGTTGACTGGCACGCGATGAGCCATACAAGCGCACCCATCATTCCGACATCGATGATCTCGACCCTCTCCATGCGAGATTCAGCTAGGTCTGTCATGTCCCTATGCAGCCTGCCGGTAGCTGACTGAGGCGTGCCTGAGCGCCTCAGCCGGTGTGTCGGTCATGCTGCTCGGAGATTTGGACGACTCCTTCGCGTTGGGAGCCAGCACAGTCATGCAGACGAAGCAGACCGCTACCTCGACGACGAGACTGATCACGATCCCCCAGTATACCCATGACATAAGTCACACCCCCGCATGCCAAGCATGCGAGTCCTCTTCACCTCACCACGTCGTCACGCCGCAATCCGATACTCCCACCTGGCTTCGTTGTACCGTATCTTGGCCAGCAGTTTGGATTCTCTGCTGCGAGCAGCTAGCGAGAGCCCTGCAAAAAAGACGGCGGCCAACAGCAGGCCGGCAGCAATCATGTAGCCCATCGCGACCTTAGGCCATGCCGCCGGTTCAGTGAAGGCGACCGTGGTGTCTTCAGGAAAAGACTCGATAGCCGCCAGCAGCTCTATCTGGTCGATCATCGCCTGTGTTCGAACTGCGGCTACGACCAAGCTTGCCAGTTGTTCTTGTTGCGCAGCCTGGACCTCTTCTGGTCCTGTTTGGGCTTGTGTCAGACGCACAACTGCAGTGCCCAGCCGTTCCTGGATGGCGTCGGCCTGCCCCCTAGATTCTTGGATTGCCTCCACAATCTCGCGTCCGAGGGTTGCCTGCCATACGGGTGCGAATTCCTGATCAAGGCGCTGCCCGTTGGCTTCGATCGCACGAATCATGCTGGTATTATAATCAGAAAGATACTGATCCGCCGAGAACACTCCACTGCGAATGCCGCGCGCGGTGAAATTCACAATGGCCCGTCCCATGACGTACTGGACCCGGGCCAGATGGTCGGCTGGGACTTTTGCAGCCTCACGCATGACGGCTCCCAAGGGACCGCCCGGGAGGGATTGGAGCTCTTGCTCAGCGAGGGTTATCCGGTTCCATTCGGATGCAGATTGGGCTATGAGCTGATTGGTTCGGCTCTCGAAGAGCGCCTGGTTGACAATGGCTTGGCCTAGGGCCGACTGGAGCGAGGGCATTCCTATCTCAAGGCCGACAGGTTCGCCCATCGAGATGGGCTGTGGGCTGGCGACCTGATAGGGGCCGTTCGCAGCAAAAAAGAAGAGAAATGCTCCAAAGAGGATCGCACACATGCCGATCCCGACGATGCTGTCGATGATGTTGTAGCGGTGCGACATAACGACTCCTTTCGGCTGCGAGCAATTCGGCGCAAGGCCGGCGCATCACCAGAAATCTTGCTCGAGTCACATGAAATGGTTTTCCGTGCCAATAGTCGGACATGTGCTGTACGCCGAAGGTTGAAGTGGTGATGGGAGATAACAAGGATGTCTCGGCTCATCCGGGTGTTCGCACGAACACCGGAATTCGTGAACCGCGCTTGATTGCTGGAAAAGGTTGAATTAGTGAGGAGGTCGCACCCGCCATTCCCATTCCGTCGGATCGTTACTCCACGGAGGATCATGGCTACCCACCCCCAGGGTGAGGCGGTTGGTCAACTACCAAATACTCTACGGCTCTCCTAAGACCTCAGTCACTAGGAGATTCCCTAGTATTCGACATCTTGAGAAGGCGGAGGGGGCCTATGGTGCTTAGATGGCCTCATCCGCGTTCACAACCATCCTCCTCATTGATCACTCCTACAGGACCGCACGTACTATGCTGACCGCATCAAAACCGGTTTGCCCGATAGTCGTGTCCTCGAAGCCACGGATGGATACTCAGGGTTGGAACTGTACAAAGCTCACCACGTTGATTGCATCGTCAGTGAACTCTATCTGCCGGATATGTCCGGCTTTGAGTTGCTCCTGGAGGTTGCCCAGCCAAACATCCCTGTCATCATACTCTCCGATGTCGCCTTAAATACCTTGGCCATTATGGCGAAGGCGTACAGGGCGCATGCATTTGTGGTAAAAAATACTTCTACTGACTTGGTTCTCACAATCCGGAGGGCGATTGCACGGGTAAGATTTATTGAGAAGCAGCGTCCTTCCTTGGCCCACGCTGGAGAAAGGGCGCATAACCCCTGGTCCCATGCGACAGAGAGTGAGGGTCATAGGCTCGCCCCCTGAAAACTGCTCACAAGGGAAACCCGTTCCCACTTGCATAATCACGGAACTCTATCTTCCCGACATGTCCGGCTATGAAGTACTGGTGGAAGTGGTCCCTCGGACCCGCCATCGAAATCATCCCGAAGGCGATCGCCCGGGTGGGACCTACCGAGAAGGATCGTCACAAGGGCGATCAGCTATCGGCGTAGCACTAGGGATCGCCCCAGGCACGCCGGTTGGTGGTCATGTGGTAGGGGTCATGGCACTATGAGTCATTTCTAAGCTGGGCTTAATGCCGGGCTAATGTGGGCTGGCTAGCTATTAAACATGAGTCATTTAGGAACAGAAGTTTGGCTAATGGCATTTAGAATGTTTCTGGCCTCTGTTCACGCACGATCTGCGGAGTCTCATCAGGAAGCTAAGGCAAAGAATGTTCCACTTTGATCTGCTGTTGCATGCCCATGAAGAAGGAGGCGATCATGAGTTGTTCAAGCTGCTCGGGGTTCATGCTTGAAGACCATTTTCTAGATTTTGAAGGGAGCTATGGGGAGTTCTGGGCAAAGAGCTGGCGTTGCGTGAACTGCGGCCACGTCGACGACGCGGTGGTCGAGCGCAATCGCCTGAGAGAGAAGGCCTACTCATTCCGCGAACCGAACCACCAGAAAGAGCGAGTCCCTCATAGAGCGAAGTCATTCTTTCGAGATGCGGCATAAGCGGGGCGAACATCGTGGGGTGGAGACTCCATCAGGACAGGAGGATTTCTAATGCCATACCAAAACTATACGATTACTGAATACATGAGTGATCAACAAACTCGCGGCAGATCTTACTCGAAGTACCAGCGGATGCTCCTGTATGTATCGTTGGCCTTATTTGCGACAGGACTGGTCACGCTGTACTTCGGTTTCATCGTCTTCACAGTCCTTGCGCTGGGCGTTGGAGTTATTTTCCATGTAGGTTCCTCTCAATATATGCAGCTGAAAGATCAGATGACAGAACATCACTATCTGGCAAGGCTTATTGCCACTCAGCAGTCCGAGTTGACTGCCCTTCGTTCGGAGGTTCAAAGCGTGCTCCGCGACAAGGATCACCCAGTGGAAATGCTGGAGCGATGAGGCGGGGTTATCGAGACCGGGCAGCAGGAGGAGCCTATCATGATCGATAATTTCAACTGCATCGCTTTGGCTCTCGTTCTTGTCCTCTCGGTCCTCACTCCGGTTGCCACCTTCGCCGGGAACTTCGACTCCCCCTACCGGTATGATCCAGGCAGTACTTCGCACGCCCCATGGCAGGGCCAAGCTCATTCGCGCGATCAAATCCGGCGAGATCAGGAACGAGCCAGGGAACAGCAGACGGAGATGGAAAGTCAGCGGTCACAGAACCAACTGCACAAGTGGGCTGATGAAGGGGCTAGAGCCTTAAACCCAAACAAGCATGCGTCAGGTGGTGGTGCAGAGAATATGAGAGGGAAGGACGGTGAGCTAGAATCCATATGCGCTCGTTGCGACAACATGGTTAGTTGCATGGAGATAGGGCGTTGACGACTGTGAGCAATATGAAACAGTCCAATCAACCATGACACGTCGTCATGATCTCGTGGTTGGAGAGATGAGACATCATGAAATATGGAATGACCAGGTGATGATCTTGTCGGCGCTGCTTCTCTCTGTCGCCAATGTGATGGAGACAAACCAGGTTCCAGTCCCTTCGCCAGGCCCGACAGAGCCTTTACCTAAACCTCCCACGCCGTCACCAGGCCCCACCGTGCCAAGATAGCCGGTTGGAAATGGTGTTGGTGCCGCCCTGAATATCTCAGTAAATGGTTCGTCTTTTTGGCTTCAAATGAAGCGGGAGGCTGGTGGCCATGCCGGACTATGTGGAATTGGAGGATCTTCCCGGCCAATGGGGAGGCCCGATGCTCAATGGCTCGCCGTGGCCATGAATTGTGGTGTGCCGCCCTCGGTGAATGTTACCTGCCCAAAGGTCGCCTCACTTGTCTTTCTTCGCCATTCCCACGGCGAGTTGGGGTTTGACGTGGCCCAAACTCCGCGCCGTTGCTTGCGCGCTTCCTTCTCAAGTTGCTTCAGTTCTGTATCATTCGGGGCAAACTTGCGAGACCACCAACAGGTGCCAGCTTTGACCAATTCATGATTGAGCGATCGCCCATCAAGAAATCGCACCTCTGCCACCATGTGCGCATAGCAATCAATCTCAATCGCGGTGAGCCGCGCGTCTTGATTGAGGGCGAGACCCTTGGTTGTCGCAGTGGCTTCTTCACCGTAGTCCTGATTAGATTCGGGACAATCAATCCTGGCTAAATGCACCCGTTGCGAATCCCTGAAAGATCACGGTGATCTTATCCCCGTCATGAACCGTGACCACCTGAGTGCGAGAGGGGTCTTTGGTCTCGAGGGTATGGCTACAGCCGCTAAGGGTTGCCAGCAGAACCAATAGAATTACATGAACCATACAGACCTTCCGAATAACCGCGAGGGGCTCACACATTGCGTGACGCATACTCGCTCCGACTCAGCTGCGAGTGTAAGTGACCTATCAAGGAATTCATGCAATCCGCATGTCGAGCCGCGTCGAAGCAACGAGGTGGGCTAGGAGAGAGACTAAATAGAATATGGGCCTTCGTTTCCCTGCTGTTTCTGGATATGCATTGCCCCCGCAATGCCACCTACATTCTTTAGCCCCCACTCTGCAAGCGAAAGGCACCACGTACTAAATCAACAGGCTCCCCCTATGCCTACAGAACGGCCCCTACGAATGTAGGATTGTGAGGTCACAACACGTAATGAGAGCCTCTGACGACCTAATGAATGGATACAAGTAGTCCTTTGCAAGTGTGACAGGGTTGAACCTGGTTCCAATGATTGGGAGCGGTTTAATCGGTTTATCCGCATCTCCAAGTAAAGGTTTGATAGCCGTGCTGTTCCATCGATTCCAATCAAGGATGGCGAACGATGAAGACACGTAAGAGTCATTCCAAACAGCTCATATGGTTGATGGGATTGTTACTGACTGTTGTTACTGCTGGATGCGGCAGCGATGGTAGCGGTAGCAATAGCAGTAGCAGTATGCAACTCGGGACCGTAGGTGTTTCGATGACCGATGCACCGGCCTGCGGCTTCGACCAAGTGAATGTCACCGTCAACAAAGTGCGGGTACATCAAAGCGAGTCAGCATCCGATGATGCTGCAGGCTGGACCGAAATTACGGTAAATCCATCGCGGAAAATCAACCTGCTCGATCTGAACGATCCCACCCAACCCAACTTCGCGCTCGAAACCTTAGGGGAGACCCCGCTCGAAGCGGGCCATTACACGCAACTGCGCCTGGTGTTGGACCGTAATAGCGGTCAGTCGTTGGCCAATTCGGTTGTCCTCGAAAATTCAACTACTGAGATTGCACTCGTTACGCCTAGTGCAGTGCATAGCGGCATTAAGTTGGTCCATCGATTCGATGTGGGTTCAGGGCAACGCATCGATCTGTTGTTGGATTTTGACGCTTGCAGATCGATTGTCAAGACTGGAAGTGGCAAATACATTCTGATGCCTGTGATCAAGGTTATTCCCGTTGTGCTGAATGGCATCGAAGGCTTGGTCGATAAAACCTTGCCCGATGTCAGGGTGTCGGCCCAAGTCAATGGTGAAATCGTTCGGGCAACGGTACTGAATACTGTCACCGGCAAATTCTTCCTCGCCCGTCTGACAGCGCCGGAAAACTACGACGTCGTGATCACCGCAGACGGTCATGCGACAGCAGTCATTTCAGGAGTACCGGTATCGAGCAGCACCAGCATCACGGCAGTCAGCACCAGTGGTGCGCCAATCCCGGTCATCATGCCTCCGACGTTGGAGGCCTCCGCAACACATAGCATGAGCGGCACGGTGACATTGAATCCAGCTACAGATGATGAAACCGTTCATGTCGCCGCGAAGCAAGCCTTGAACGGTGGGCCAACCGTGACCGTGAAATCGGCAGTCGCCACTGTTTTGGATGCTGCTTCCCCGATCAGTGACTATGGGTATACTCTGACGCTGCCCATTGAGGCACCATCGCTCGGGCCATACGCGATACCCTTGCCAATCGTCTTTACCAAACAACCTTCGTCGGTGGCAGGGCAGTATACGGTGCAGGTTTCCGCGACTGGTTACGCGACCGAGTCATCCCCTGCTCCTGTGGATATTTCAGGGGGAAATGCAACAGGCCAGGACTTTACCTTGACGCCATAAAGCAAGCAACGAGGCACCCGTACCTTCCCGATTCGTCTAGATAGTCTCAGTTCCGTTCCTCAGTTGAAATGAACCAGCGCTGGTGTGTGGACTCCCAGCTAGTGCAGCGTCACCGTAAGAAAAGAAATGAAGGGAAAGGCCGTCATTTGGGAGTAATGTTGTCGAGACCGTAAAATCTGGCAGCTCGACAACCTCGTCACTTCCCTCACTAGTGTGCACAAAACGCACCCATCGCGTTCCGCTGTCTCTGTCAGTCAACGCTGACAGTCTAAATGGTCTCAATCTGACATGAAAATTCTGCTGCGACTGATAGGACTTCGATCACGACTCGGCTATAAGTCTCAGACAAACTAGCAATGAACAGATCACACATTGGTGTTGGCATTCGCTGCATTTAGAGGGTGTATCCCATGTTGTTATATGACCTCTTCATGTTGTGGATGGTTGGTAGCATCACAGTGGTTGTGGTGAGCATGGTGCTTGGCGGCTTATTATGTGTGTGGTGTGCTTGGAGAGCGAAGTAAGCGCCAAAACAACAGCTTGCCTCGCTGATCGCCCGATTTTAAGAAGTTCATGGAGGACAATAGCTGGAACCATAAGGCCTATCTACATTGAGTCACCTAGGGCTTATTGCTTCTCCCAGTATATCCCAATGTGGGATAATCCCATAAGGGGATGATGATGGATTCCCGAAAGGGAGCCATAGGGCAAGAAGTCCTCCTTCTCGGAGGAATACAGGTTATTTTGTCGGCTGCTGCGAGAGGCGCGTGACAGGGCCGGGCTAACTCAGGAGGATGTGGCTGATCTTCGGCACTGGCTTGGACGTCCTCCAACTTCAAGTACAATTCATCGAGCTTTTCCATATATTCACCTTTCATTTAGTTTGCGAGGTGACGATATTGTGACGGATTATGAGGGCAACACGTTGCTCATGCGGCCTCCACCAAACCTGGGAAAGTAATGGTCACGGTGGTCTGGTGGGGCCCTTGTTCGTTCGCCAACCCCTCAACCCCTGCCCCACATCGTGTCATTGACGCTCTCTGGGTTCTGCCCCCATACTATGTTCCCATGCGAGCCCTTTCCGTCTTAACGATTTTGGCTGTATTTGTTTTCCTCTCTGTGTATGCGGCAGCTTCCTCACCAATTAAGGTTTCATCAGAAGAACTGCAAATGTTGCGCACATGGGCAGCCCAGGGCAATGCATTGGCGCAGAATAACCTCGGGCTACTGTATGACCTCGGGAATGGGGTGCCCCAAGATTACGCGATTGCGCGGCAGTGGTATGAGCAAGCCGCAGCTCAGAATCACGCGGGAGCACAGGTCAACCTCGGGCTTCTCTATGCCAATGGGCATGGGGTGCCTCAGGATTACGCAAAGGCACGAGGGTGGTACGAAAAAGCCGCCGCCCAGGGAAGAGCGAATGCGTCATACATCCTTGCTGAAATGTATGCCCATGGACAGGGCGTCCCGCACGATTCCGCGAAGGCGCGACAATGGTATGAGAAAGCCGCTGCGCAAGGCAGCGTGGAAGCGCGAGGATGGTTCGAGAAAGCGGCGGCTCAAGGAAACGCGAATGCACAGTTCTTCCTCGGTTCGCTGTATGAAAAGGGAGATGGCGTCTCACAGAATTATGCGGAAGCAACGAAGTGGTACGAGCAAGCGGCGGCTCAGGGGGACGCAGATGCGCAGATCACCCTCGGATTGCGATATGCCCAGGGATTTAGCATACCCCAGGACTTCGCGAAGGCACGACACTGGTATGAGAAAGCCGCTGCCCAGGGTAAAGCGGAGGCGCAGAACAAGCTCGGGCAGATGTATCACTTCGCGCTCGGCGTCCCACAGAATTATGCGGAAGCGACGAAGTGGTACGAGCAAGCGGCAGCGCAGCGAGATGCGGATGCACAGTTCAGCCTCGGGCTTATGTATGCCACTGGGGACGGCGTGCCGCAAGACGATGTACGGGCATATCTGTGGTACACCCTTGCAGTCGAGGACTCGACGGGCAACAAGCAGAGGTCCGCAACAACCCAGCGAGATGGGGCACTCACACGCCGCATGACCCCTGCACAGATCACAGAAGCCCAACGACGTACGAGTCAATGTAAAGCACAGCAGTACAAAGGGTGCTGAGTAAGGTCCGTCGAACTCCGGTTTCTGATTGTTCCCGTGCCGTACAATAACCGCTCGGTCATTTCCTGGCGTTAAATGCTAGAAAATGACCGGGCCAAGCATCTGTTTACTTTACCGATTGCAATTGACGCATTCGAACTCCGCAAAATTATACGAGTCAAAGTTTCGACTATTCGTGTGTAGAAGACAGATGTTATGGAAACGCCAATTGTGCTCGGCATGGACTATGAGTTGAGAACTTGAACGAAAGGAGGCCCTCAAATAAACCTTGATTTGCTCTAGCTTGGTCTCAGTGCCCCTATGGGCAACGCTATGCCCGAATGAGAATCTGGTCGATGTGAGCAGACTTTCCAATGTGAACGGCTATGTGAGTCTGGATAAATCGTTTCAATCTTAACCGTTCATTTGGGCTCACCCGAATCACACCCACCATGATCCAGGGGGGGGCGACCTTGTTGACTACAGCCAGCGGAATGTCTACAAAGTCTTCGTCTCCTTCCAACCACATTTGGATCTTCACAAGATCTCCTATCCTAAGATAATCAGGGGCAATGAGCCGATGTCCATCCTCTAAGTTCTCGAGCACGCATCCATCCGCTTGGAGCTGCGTGCTAGCGAGCGGAAGCACGCAATCAATCGTAAATCTTGTAGTAAATGTCGGATGGTCTTCTCCGGTGTATTGTTTCCCCTGAGCCATCCTGTCAATAATAGCGCAAGCTAGAGAAAGAGGGGGGAATGGAGCATTCCTTAAAGGATGCAGGGACTTACAACGCAGAAAGGGAGTCCAGCACGCGAAAGGGGCCGCCATGCAAACCATTCTCGGTTATCTGATTGTTTTCGTTGGTGCAGGTATTGGAGGTGCCCTTCGACATGCCGCGAACCGAGCTGCCGTGACCTTTGGCGGGACATTTCCCTGGCATACGCTCCTCGTGAATGTCTCTGGTTGTTTGCTGATGGGTATGGTAGCAGGCTGGTTCGCCTTTCGCGGAGAGAGTGGGCAGGAGTTTCGGCTATTCCTAACGACAGGAGTTCTTGGGGGCTATACTACGTTTTCCGCCTTCTCGTTGGATGTTGTCCTACTCTGGGAGCGTGGCGAAGTCCTGAGTGCTGCGCTCTACATTGGCGGTTCGGTTGTCCTCTCTGTCGCCTGCGTACTCCTGGGATTGGCCCTGATGCGCACACAGTGAGAACACTTGGTAAGGGACAAGGATAAGCGTTATGGGCGAGACGGTGCAGCATACCCGTCAGGGCTGAAGCGAGCAGCTCGGCTGTTCTAGGTCTACAATGTAGTGTCCCTTCGGCCAGCATCCTCTGCAACATCCCACCAGGTCTAGCCAATTCTTCAAGTTCTCAGCTCCGTCCCTAGTTGCCCAGAGACAGAAATCGATTTGGTCTCTGCACGCCGTTACTAAGGCGAACTGCCCACCGCTTCCATCGCCGATATTCTGTATGGCTTTCCTCCCGAGCAAGTGTTTAGCGATGGTCTTCCAAGGTCGCGTGCGGGTAGTCATGCCGTTTAAGGCACGACCCATGCGCACTATTGAATGCTCGTTCATGTCTTACTTCTCTCTTTCTAGCCTGCCCCACGCCAGGGCCAAGAGTCCAAGGAGTCCAAAGACCCAGAGGTACTGCGCGCCGTTCATCAATAGAACTTGTTCTATCGTCATTGATATTTTCCTTTCCCCTATTAGAAATGACCCTCAAAGTAAGGAGTCGCAAAATGGTTCTCGCATTCAGGTCAAGCACGGGTCGTGCCGCTCTATTTCGTTTTAACGCTCGGTCCGTAACCTGCTGAAATAGTGAGCATCCTCACAATCTGCGGGAAGGTTCCGTGAAGAACGCCAATGATGATATGTGAAGGATCGCGCCTACTCGCGACCTCAGGGCGCGACTGATCGTGCTGGTAGGGAATGGGTCCTTCCAGCCATTGTTGAAGTGAGTTGCGAGAAAACCTCGATTGCGTTAAGCGGCCAATGGGATTTCCCCTGAAAACCGGATGACGAGGTGCTCAAGCTGAGAGGGTAAATTACCTGCCTTTCCCCTTGGGGACACCCGGATTAGACCGCAAGAGGGCCAGGGCGGCTCCTCTAGAGATTCGCCCACTTGCTAGCCCTCCCAATTCCGGCCCTTGCGCCTTTGTTCGCAACCCTTCTAGAATAACCCTCTCTGTGATGGTCGCCTAACAACTTGCAAAAGGTGCGGAAATGACGATGACATTACACTTGCCATCGAATCCCATCATCACGGCGTTTATATTGGGAGCCTACTTCCTGCTTGTATGGGCCCCCACCGAAGCGTTTGCAGAAATCTTGGAGGGACAGGCTTACGCGATTGCTGATAAGACGATAGCCAAATACCAAGTTCATGTGCCTCCTTGGATGTCGAAGGTGGAGAAGGATCTTCAGGAGTGGTACCTCACTCGTGCCTCCTGGGAAAAACGGCTCAGGTTAGTCGGTAAAGGCCATTCTGAAGCTATTAAAGCTCGTATCGGGAAAATTGAAAACGCGATTAAGGGGAAAGACGTGTGGTTGATTGTCTATAGGTATCCAGAACATTCAGCACAGAGAATACTTCACACACACGCCATCGTTTTCTTGGATTCCCAAAATGGCGATGTATTAGAAATTATTCACCGAGAGGAGTAAATGATTCCAATCCATAATACCTTCTCGTCTCACACGGTTTCAAAACCTTTCAAAAAATGTAGCCGTCTCGATCACTTATATACTAATGACACCACGGAAAGCCTTCTCAGAAAAGGTTAATCAGTGGCTATTCGTTCTTCTGTCGTCTGGGAGATGTAAAGTGCGACCAGTGCATTGCTGCTAACTGGAACCGGCTGCACCATTTAGGTTGTTATCGTCGTGGCGGTAGCTGCGACTGCGCCGACCGCGCCCATGCACTCCACTCGACCTGATCGACCAGGCCGTTCACGTGATCGCAGAGGTGCGGGAACCGTCGTATCAAGGTCTCCACACGTCGCAGGGTCAGGGTTACTTTGTCGGTATCGTCTTGCATGTGTCCATTCTACTTTCTATGTGGCGCTCAACTTCCTCGATCAATCGGTATGCCGTGTCCAGCTTCGTCGCTTCGATACTGTCCGCGTCGATGTCGCCCAGTGCGTCGGCCAGGTTGAAAAGTGCTTGGTGTAGGTGTCGTGCTGTTGCAGCTTGGCTCACGGTGTCACCCCCTCCCGTGGTTTGATGTTGTTGCAAGTGATGCAGACACTAGCAGGCGGCACGGCGGACGTACTATTCCTCGTTGGGGTTACTGTCGGTGTGGATGACTAGCGAGAGTGTATGACTTGTTGAGGTAGATGGTCGGCGGCAGGAAGTAGGCACGACCTCATGACCCGCCACCGACCGTGAACGCTACCGAACTCAGTCCTGCTGCGCTCCCTTCGCAGCTGACATCAACTCTATCCCCGCTTTTGGATACCCTTACGAGGTATATGAAACTGCACTCCCCTTGTCGTAGGTTGACCGCGACGGCCTAACCAAACAATCCAATCGGCGGGAGCGATGGACAAAAAAAGAGCAGCAGAAGGTCAGATGCAGTTCCCCCGAACGCTATCGGAAGAGGAATGCGGCGGCCTCAATCTCATGGGCTATCGGCTGGGCGACGGTCGCAGCCTGCTTTTCTCCCATGACGGTTACGAGAATCCCACCATGTACCTCGTGAGTGATGAAGATGCCAGGATCGTTCAATCCAGATGGCGGTACCTCCAAATGCAATACCTTGCTCACAATTGGCCCGAGCAAGAGGAGAAGGATTTGTGGAAGGGGATTACGATGCTTCCGATGCAGGCCGATCCCATCGAACTGTGGCCAGGTGAGCAAGCAGCAAGGGCGGCACATGCAGCAGCGAGGGAGCAGTGGAGGCTAAACCAAGAAGCAAAGTTGGCAGAGTGGCTAGCTAAGCATCCTGAGGTCGTCGCCGAGCAGGCCGCACGAGATATGAATTTGAAGCGAAAGGATGCTGCGAGACAAAACGAAGTAGACGACCAAGCGAACGACACACAAGGAGGCCGGTCATATGGCTGGCCCCTTCATCAACAACACAACATCAACTAGACCCCCGCCTCCTTCTTCTCTCATTTCTTCGCTTGAAACACATTCTCGTCTTGCTTATTATCCATCTTATCCAATATCACAGAAAGGAAGTACAGACATGGAGAACGTGGAAATAAAGACAGGGAGTCTAATCGTTGTGGATGGGAAGACATTGGTGGTGACAGGCATTCGCACAGAGGAGACGATTAGTGGACGCGCTGTGCATATCAGCGCCTGTGATCAAGAGACGGCACGCACAGCACAGGTACATAATATCCAAGGCAATGAAACAACGCAGCAACTCATGGACATGATTCAGAAAATGGCCCAAGGCAAGTTTCCAGGGATGAGTGGTGAATGAAGCTGACCTAAGACAGACACGGCAATGATTGAGGTCTCCGCACCACGAGGTGCTTGGACCGGATGTACTGGCGAGTTCAGACAATCGCGCTTTGAATTCTAGGTGGTCGTAAATCGTCTAGGGCTCGAAGCACCCCCAATTACCTGGTTCTCTGGCTCCAGGTTCAAGCCTCTGATCGATCCTTCTAGAATACTCCATCCCGCGAGGCTCTCATGCCCGTCACCATCCGCCCATCCCGTCTAATTCCGGTGCCGTGTTCCGTCACCGACAACCTAGGTCCGTGTAGAAAGATGTCTGCTACGATCTTTTCTATCCTACTTTTCGTAATACTCATATCATTAGGCTGTGCATCCGAAAACGTAGACGAAGTCCGTGCAGCCAAACCCCTGCGAACCACCACCTTTGAGACACCCTATGACACACTTGCCACCTGTGTGAAGCACCGCATTGAAAGGGAGGTATGGATCTTCGGCGAACCTACCGTGCACTGGAAGCGTGAGAAAGGCCGTGAGTTGATTCGTGTATATGCAATCTATTCACGCACGATACTCTTTGATGTCACTTTTGAAGCGACGCAAGCCGACCAAACCGTAGTAGAATACCGTCAAGGGCTTGACGGCTATGACGTTCAGAGTCGAACCTGGGGGATCATCGTATCCTGTAACCGAGAGAGTCTCGCACCAATCGATAAGCCGAATCATTGAGATGGGGAAACGAGTGGCGAGGGGGGCGACGCCTGGTCCGAGCCCACAAGGACTCTGCGGCAAGTCTGAACGCACCGACTTAGCTAATCGAGCTGGCATGCATCACGCTCACCCACCGTCTTCCTTCGCGATTCTGGCCATGGCGCTCCTGCTCGTCGGCTGCTTTTCGTCTTTGGAACAACGCTGGGAACGGTTTGACGAGGAGATGCGGCAAGACATTGGTGTGAAGACCAAAGATTACTTTATCAGTGAGTGGGAGAACCCAACGAAGCGCACCACCATGGCGGACGGCGGATCGACCTGGACATGGCAGTTCCGCGGATATGGCGGCGCGCAGGGCTGGGATAAGAGCTTAACCTTCAGGCCGGATGGCGTGTTGAAGGAGTTTCATCGGGACTACTGGCCCAAAGAGAATTAATCACTCACGAGGCCGTCGGAACGACTCGCAGCCGATGGGGCAATGAGAGCTGACCAACTAGGAGGCTCGAGCAGCACTATCTCCTGCCCCGGTTCCTCGCTTGCACCCGTTTAAAGGTCTACAGTTCCCTCCCATACCATTCTGCGCCGACATCGCCGTGAGGCTACAGGCACTGAGAATGGCCTGTTCCTGACTCAGCTCGACGCGGAAGAGTTGGGGGGTGGTGTAGGGCTTTTTCATATGACGTCACAATGTATGGGGTCAGCCCGTCCCTCGTCAAGCGAGGGAGAAGATACTTGCCATCTCGGACATCAGAGTTAGCGGATGGCGTGTTGGGCCGTAATAGGTATTTGGAGCATCAACAATAGGACGACAGAACATGGATCAAATTAGGGCTTTGTGGCGATGGCACACGCCATGGTCCACAGAGCCTCATTGGCAGAACCAGGGGCAACAGTATGCCACGCTCCTTCAGCGGAACTGTTCAAAACCACTTTCCCCTTGGCCATGTGGCCATTGAAGAATGCCGTCGTCAGTGCCCGTGATTGTTCTTCCTTACAGTCGTATTGTTCGTGCCCCATCATGGACAAGTATGGCGCCTGAAACCGTGTTGGAACAGTCTTGAGATCGTACAAGATCAACATCTTCACTAGACCAGTCTTCTTATCGATTCGATGGGTAGAGGGATCAATATAGACGGTGAAGTCACCGGAAGATGCACCTCTAAGCATTATCCAATCCGCTCGGGCAAGTCCGACACTACAACTCAAAACAAGTGGGATTAGGACTATTCGAATGAACATTTCTCTTCCTCACACAGTCTGCGGTGAGGAAGCGATAGGAGTAAGGCCGGAGATTCGCAATAGTGATCCACCTTCCTCAAAAAAGTCTCCCCCGCCAAATTCAACGAGTCCCCCCTGATGAGCCGCAATGAGCAGCTGTTGTCGGCTAGAGACCTGCATTTTCGTAGAGATCAGAGTCAAATGTCGGCGAACCGTCGCTTCCTTAATAAGCAGTCTCTCCTCGATCTGTTTGTTCTTAAACCCCTTCGCGAGGGAATGGATGATTTCAAGTTCTCGAGACGTCAGGCCTCTTTTAAACCCTACCCGAGTTCGATCATCGTTTCTGGCCGAAGCCCTCTCGCCGATCAGCCCAATGGCGGATTGTGCCGGGCGACTCCCCATGAATCCCGGAGCAAGACCACAGAGTGATTCAATGGCGGCAAACAGCACGGCAGGCGGTTGAATGGTGAGCACGACTCCATCTGCGCCTGCTGCTAAGGCCTCGCGCGTCAACTTCATGTCGCCCAATCCGCTCAGCACCACGATACGCGAATCTGCGGCCGCCGTGCGCAATTTCCTGATCAGCTCCGAGGTGTCTGCATCGGCCAGTTCCAGATCGACGATGATGGCCTGCGGCTTTTTCCGAACAACGGTCTCCACCGCAGTCGCACCCAAAGGTACGTCGTCAATTTCTGAAGCGAAAGGATGCGTTTTTAGAATAAGACGCAATCCCATGCGCATGACAGGATTGCTACTAATGAGCGCTATTCTGGGAAAACGAGTGTCCGCTTCTTGGGTGGGCATTGCCGTCGGGACGATACAGTTAAAGGCGCTGCAAGCGGAGTATAGAAAAGACGAGGTCTTACTTATACTAGTGGGAACCCTAGTCGGTGGGGTATGATGGCGGAGGTGGGTTAGGTCAAAAAGTACAACTTTTTGAACTCCCAGACTATCCGGATCGGATCGCGGTACGCGACGTCGGGATGTAGAGTGATCCGTCAGATGGAGATTCGGTGGATCCTTCCCATTGACCCAGGTCAGATCAAAGGCGAAGTACCGATCCGCTTCCACAGAGGGAATTTCGCACAGAGCCCTTCCAAGGACCGTATCTCTTATCAACGCGCGCTACAGTTCCGGGAGGGCTCTTTAACAACTCCGTGCGACTACAGTGGGCTTTCTCGTACCGGACGCATTACGCTTTATTTTTCGATCTGGTGAAAAGACAGCACGCGTTTTTCCTCGTTCAAGTCGCGCACTTTCGCTTCAATACGATCTCCTCGCCCAATAGATTCGCTCATCTCAGTGGCTGAATCGACACGCAAACTCACTTCTTTGCCGTCATACCGCCGGATAACATAGGTATCACCATCTGTGCGCAACACTTCTCCCTTGATGGTGTAGATACCTTCCTGTGTTGCTCGATACTTGTCGCCTGCTTGCGTCACATTGGATAGACTTAGACACAGCATGAGGCTATAAGACATGACACCAATGATTCTGGGAATGGATACCATGGGGAACCTCCTAGGTTAAATTGCACGGATCTCTACGGTAGCTTCCTCGATGAGTCTCGAGACCTATGTAGGCCCCTAGGGTAGGTGCTTGTGATAACAATTCCTGACAATTCCCATAGCTATGCGTTATATTCCCCTTGGGGACACCAGCACTATTATGTAGTCCAGAAATTTCGCGGCCTTCATAGGACCTTCTGCAGGAGCTAACGCCTGAGCTACAGGCGAGCTAAGAGAAAGAAGGTCCAAATGCCTACATTCCTACCAAAGCAAGTGATTTTGTTTGAGGCAGTAAACGGGTCGCTGTTCTCATGCGACGACCAGAAGGTTGAGAAACAAGCTGTGTGATCTTGGAAGGAGACGGCTTCATGGATCTCTCTCCCAGAACCTTCTCTCCTCAGTCGGCTCGACTCCTACTCGTCCAGCCCACTATCTCAGGCGCTCTGTCGCTCATCCCTCTTTTCGACGACCAGCGCCTTGGCGTGGAGTATGAGTTGAGTACCTCGCATGAGTCGGCCATGAGAAAACTCTTTCGCTCTTCTGCACCCTATCAGGTGGTGGTCTGCGATACGCAGCTGGCCGACATACAGAACTTCCTCCTACTGACACATAGTCGGACTTTTCACCCAGCCGTGCCGTTCATCGTCACCGCGAGAGAAGCAGAGCACAAGTCAGCACGTCGAGCCCTGCACGAAGGTGCCCTTGATGTCATCCATGCTCCTCTAGACGCTCCTCTAGACCAGGAACAGGTGGTGAAGACCATTCGTCGAGCCTTGTGACACAACCGGTTGAGGAAGCTCATCACGCAGAAGGAAACGGCGACGGCCAAGTACCGAGAACATATAGCGGCATATCCCCACGATCAGAGGATGGAAGCCGCATTTAGGAGAGCCTGCGAAGTCGTGGAAACATCGCTCGCCTTAATGGAACGGAGCGGAGTGTGGATTGAAACTGGGAGGAACCTCTCCGACATTGCGACGGGCTTGGAAATCCAGACCAGAACGCAAGCGTTGATTCGCCTGGATTCGTGGCGACACTAGATAATGTCACGTTCGTCCACCCACAGCTATTCTGTTCGTCGATGACAAGGGTCATTGGTTCAGTTTCAGTCGGGTGCACCATTAATCAATAGACTACGATGAGCCGATATTCGGCATTTGAAAAAAGTAGGGAGCCAGTAGGGTTACGGAAGGCAGGAGAACACATGGCGAATCTTTTGCTGTTCCTGCTGGTGACTGTGCTACTTTCTGGTTGCGCCACTCCATATCAACGTCAAGGGTTTTTTATTGCTGGTTACTCTGAGACACAGCTAGCCGAGAACGTCTTTCAGGTGTCATTCCAGGGCAACCAAAACACCGGCCGTGAGCGGGCTTCGGACTTTGCACTCCTTCGCTCTGCTGAGGTCACTACCGAGCATGGCTTTCGTTACTTCATCGTGGTGGAGTCGGTAAAGGATTCTTCCACAAACACAATGTACGGGAATGGAAATCCTGCGTATGGGTTCGCAAGAACTTCCACATATCGCAACCAGACTTTCGTAAGTCAAAAACCAAGGCCGACAAACACGATTCTGTGCTTCAAAGAAAAACCAGACGTTGTTGATCAGATTTTCGAGGCAGAGTTCGTCAAGACATCGCTGAAACAGAAATACGGAATCACAGACTGATGCAGGCAATGCGTTTAACACCGAGTTCGCCCGTCGTTTAGGGGCGGTAGCCATCGAAGAAAATGCATTCCGGACCAGGCAGCCGATAGCCAGTCGATCATCGAGCGGCCTTTAGGCGAGCTAATTCTTGCAAGATTTTATGCTGGCGATTCTTCAGTACAATGGCTGTGAATAGTATTGTCGCCCGTCGTGAGATTTACTCGGGCTTCCCGAGATGCCGAAACCCTTTTAGGGCACTCTCATTTTCTGGATCGCTTAAACCCTTCCGGTGGGCTTCTGAGTCTTTGTCAGCGTGAAGGTCGATCACTTCCCCTTCCTTGTTCACCGCAATGGTCACCGGGGTACCGACAGCGAATTCAAAAAGTCTCCTCGCCGCCAGCCATTGAAAGTGTCATCTGAGAGCGGCCATAATTAATGGCGACAAGTTTGCCGGACAGAAAACGAGGGGAGAAATTATTGGCCCCTTTTTTACTAGCCTCCAAGACGTCGTTGTATTCATTGATCCAAAGAACCATTTCGTCCCCGACCTTAGGCACATCCCGACCATACCGAACCGTAACCGATTCAGCCAGAGTATAATTCGTCCCCGTGGTGGTTCTTGCCGTATAGAGACCGGACTTCAGCTGAGTGACCATCCCTTCAACCATGGTTTGTCTAGCTTTCATGTCGGCGATTTCCTCAGAGTTCGCGGGATTGGATCGAGCATCCAGAGGACTCATTGTTATCAGAGCCGATAGGGCGAAAAGCGGAGCGATGGAGAGACCTTTATTCTTCATGACCTATCTTCGTTTCCTTTTTTGACTTGTCTCTCGATTTTGCAGCACGTTTATTATTCCTCAATTTTAGAGTTATGCCGACGAGTAAAACCCCCAGAGGTGCTCTGTAAGAGCCCACCTATCTCCATACATCAAGCACGTATTGCCTAGGTTGCTTCCTAGCATCACGGATGCTCGGGATGCTGTAGCTTAAAACAGAACCAACCCCTTCATCTAACGGAGATCTTTTATGAAACCGCATTACCTGCTAACAACCATTCTCTCAATTGTGAGTGGCGCCTTGTTGTCCGGTTGTTCTTTCTTTCAGTGGGCCATGCCCGCCAGTACACTCTCAGATTCGAACGTACTCGCAATGCTCAATACCATCAACCTGAGCGAGATTGATGCGGCGACTCTGGCTAGGCAGAAGACTTACTCCGAGGATTCCAGAATATTCGCTAATCGGATGCTGGACGACCACACCAGGATGTTGCAGGAGACACAGCAGTTGGCTCAACGGACCGACATTGTGCCCCAGTCGCCAGCATTAGCATCGACAGCCGCTAAGACTCATCAGGCGACAATGGAGAAGCTGCGAACGCTGTCTGGTCGTGAATTTGATCGAGCCTACCTGAAATATCAGATCAAGATGCATGAGCAAGCCATTGATCTTCTAGGGGATACCACACGGTCCGTGGATAACACGCAGCTTCACGCGTATCTTCAGTACACTCGTGCGAATCTAAACGAGCATTTGTTTGAAGCCAGGGCCAGGGAACGTCAGCTTGTCGCACAGTACTAAGACGCAAGAAGGGACGTTGTTCATGGGCGGGGGCGAGCTGGGGGCTCGCAATCGAGGCGTCATTCCAAAAATTATTGCTCCTCACGCCTCGTGCGCCCCAGCATGCATCTCGTGCTCGCGTCATCCGTGCCGTAGCTGCCCTCATGGCTCCCGATCGTTCCCGTGTGGGATAGGGGTTACGACTTGGTGATGCGGAAGGGCAGTGCGAAGCACCTCGCGACCGTAGAGGAGCCCCATCACATATCGAGCGAACACATCAGGCGGACCCTGTTGAAATCGGTACGTGTGATTGCTATTGAGGAGCGCGTCTCGGAGGCCCTCCTCTTCGGCATCCCATCCTGCATGTTCCAACGGCGTCCGTGCCTGCGTGTTCTGCCGCCAGCACCATTCAATGCGCGATGTGATGGATGTGGTCGCATCGCCCATAGGTCTCCTCCATTGCCGAATCGTACCAATACGGACCATCCAGCTGGTCTGATTCATCGCTTATGGATTTCAGGAGCACCCACTGACATCGCACAAAGGATGCCGGGGGATCAACACATCGTGTCCCGTGCAAGTGTCTTATATATTCCACTAAGTTGTAGGGCCGATGGCTCATTTCGGAGAGACGATCAGATTCTTGAGGAAGGCTTGATGACCGGAATATGTAGGATTACGTATACGCCCAAGACACATGCATAGGCTTATGCAGCTTTGGGACGGCTGAGAAGTTGGAGCAGTTTGTCCTTGAGAACTTCAAGTTCGTTGGCACCCTTTGAATTGGCCTTGAAACACCGATTCGGATCAAGGCCAACGTGCTCGAGCCTTTCTATGTTTGGTACCTCGTCGTCGATCCAGAACCAGTCACGCTTTCCGGTCTTGGCTACTGCGTCAGCCACCCAGAGTTCCTTGTTTTCGTAGTTCTGCCAGTTTGCTGAATGGAAACCTGGAGCTTGAAGGGATTTCATGGACTTTTCCACTGTGAGAACGGCTAATAGTGTATCAATCTCCTCGTGTCTCCACATGGTAAGAAACACGATGTCGAAGTGCTCACGTGCCCATTTGATCCATGTCTTCGTGCCCGGTCGGAGTTGGAATTCTCCAGCGTACTCACCGAATAGCACACCGTCGATGTCGTGATAGAGAATAGGCTTCATATACAATCCTCCATTTGAGACAGTTACGGTTAGGATATCACTATCTTGCAAGGGTGCAAATGAATCAGTTTTCGAGCGACACTGTATTGACTAAAAGAGCGACGACTCATTGCAGTGATGCTGAACGCTGGTTTCCAGGAATGGTGGAGTAGATGCCCGGCATCCCCCCCTGGCCGAGGCTCCTCTTCAATGCTCCGCCTCTACAGATTTACTGCGAGGATCAGCGAAATCAGGAAGTTTACGACGTGGATCAATCCTATCAGGAAGACAGTAGAATGCTTTCTCCCAACTGCCATCTGGCACCTCGGCAGATATCTTGTCAGGAAATAGCGTTTTCAAATTTTTGACGTAGGGAGTACTCTCCACTTCCTTAGCGGCCTCTTTCCAGAGACGCTCTCGCAGATCGACACACTGAGCGCGTTTCTCAAAGGCCGAATGGACCTCCCACGTTACTTCGTCATGAATCCTGCCTCACTCGTGCTAATTAGGCGGTTTTTAGTCCAAGCCACCTAGCTGCAGTCGGTTCGGGCCTCGCCGACTGAGATGGTCATTAGAAAAACAATGATGCAAGCACCTGCTAGCTTTTTCATAGCTCGATCCTCCTTCAGGCTCATGCGACCAACTCTCCTACCCTCACCTTCAGCGCATTCGCCAGCTTAGTCAGCGTGCTTAATTGCGGATCGTGCCGTCCAGTTTCCAGCCGACCAATGTAGCTCAGCGTCACGCCAGCTCGTCGAGCGAGGACCGCTTGCGTGATTCCTCGTTCGGCGCGTAATTGTTTGAGGCGTTTGGCAAGGCGGTTTGTCATGTCGCATAATATTACCTAAAGAGCATAAATAGCAAGTCTCTTTTTGAAGCTGCATGGGCAGTGGGCGTGTGGTCACCCTTTCGTCATAGAGGGAGTTGATGCGTCCTCTAGAAGAGACCGACTACCCGGCACGAGAGGCCAAGCATGGCCTAGGGGATCATCTGCATTCTGTACCGCCATGGATCTATAGGAAGGCACGTGGTGGGTCGTCCCTCAACATATCAGATTTCGGACCGTCGGAGGAGCAAGAGGAAACTCTGAAGGGGATACGATCAGCCCGACTGTTCTAGCTCTACAATATAGTGAGAAGTACTGCCAAGACAATCGGCTCCACAGGACCTGATGGTCTTCATGGCTTGCTCTGCATCCACTCTCGTCGCCCACAGAGAGAATGCACGCTTTCCGCACGGCGTGACCAAGGCGAATTGTCCGTCTCCTTCGATATGGATAGTACGACTACCGAACAACCACTTCGCTTTGTGTTTCCATTCCATCGTGAACCTCTTATGTTGAGAGGTCTAAGTCCTGTTGCGTTTTCCTTCAGCCACTCTGATACCACTACATAGGGTGGCCGCCATGATGAAAACCTTGAATCCTATGAGTAACCAGGGCCACATAAAAGATGATCTTCAACGAATGGGGGTGCAGATATCGATAGAGACCTGCCTGTGCGGGTTTGTCAGTCGTCCATTCCAGTTGCTATGGGTGAGTTGGCCACGAACATATTTCTCAACTGATCAGATAAGGCCTGCACCGTCAACGGCGCATTCCCCTCAGCCCTATTGTTGACCAACACATAGGTACGGCGGGCTTCAGTGACGGCCTGTCGCACCAAGTGCACCGTCTCGCGGCGCATCTGCGGTAATTCCTCCACAATCTTGGTATACGGCTCCGCTCGTTTCTTCGCCGTTTCATAGGACATCTTCAACGGCGTGTGAAGGCGGAGCACGGTAAAGGGAGCAGTGAAGGTCCCCAGACGCTGGTGTTGATCCAATAATGGCGGCATGTAGGACCAATGGGTATAGACGTGAGCCACGCTATGTTTGACGAGGATGTTCCGATACCGTGGACACAGGAGACCGGGGCTGCGACATTCGACAGCATAGCGAAAGTCGGTGGGCAACTGGCCAAAGAAGGCATCGAGTTGGTCACAAAACTTTTCCGCAGACATGCCGTGAGGTGGGAACTCGAACAGGAATGGCCCGGTATGTGGCTCGAACTGCGCCTCACGAAATGGCCTCAGAACCACATCCTTAAAGAGCTGAGCGTCGAGAAAGCGAGCGTTCGGCTGACCTGCCCAGGCCCCATAGCGCGGGTGATTGACATATCTGGGGATGGTCAGTTGATTCCACACCTTGAAGCACATGTCAAAATCGTCGGGAATTGGTTCAGGTAGCGTCGGAGATGGTCGGTGGTGGGTGGACGGCAATACCCCGAGTCGTTGCCGACGGTGCGAAAGAGCGACCGACCCTGATACTGATATTGGCAATACTCTCCGAGACATTCTCGCTTAAAGCGGCTCTTGGAGAAGTGCGGCGTATAGACTTGGCCCTGCCAACCTTGGTAGGTCCAGGAGGCGGTACCGAAGCGAATGAGAGATGAGATGGGACGAAAATCAGTATATGGTCCCCCGACGCGTTCTATAATCCACGACGGGGAAAGACAATCAATCTTCACGCCTGCCCTTGCGGTTTCCTCAGAAAGATTCAAAAAAAATGACCTGCCCCTCTTACTGAAGGCCGCGATAAAAATGTATAGATGGCTATCGTACGGGGATAGGATTAGACCGAGCTCTACAAACTCATCACCCCTATCACAATCAACATAATGAGCACGACGATGATCACCCCGAATATTTCGACTACGGCGAGACCCGTCATCATGGAGTCACACTTGATTCCGATCAACCAGCCTAATCTAGGGCGAGCAATGAATCTTCGGTACTAGGCGTTTCCCTAGTGGGTCGTTATAATCCAAAATTTGAAGGCTACTTTCCCCTAAGAACCCTTAGCTGTGGATAACTACTGCGATCTGGTGAGGCATAAAAGCCCTTGGAGAAAGGATCAAACGCCCAACATGCAAGACGGTATTCGTGTGTGCACCAGGGAGTGGAGCATGGCAAAATCGCCTCAGTGTTCCGTTGCTTGCGATCTCGGTTATCAGCATGGCAGTTCCCTGCATCCCGTACTTGCCCATCTAAGTAGTTCTGGCGCTGCCCATGGAGCAGGCGGTAACTCAACGATGGAGAAACCTGGTACCACTGATATATATTTGGGACGGGGAGCCGCCCTCGCGGTTGCTCCTGAAAACGGGATGATGAGGTGGGCTAGCTGCAGCATTGAAAGGGTTTTCGCCGGATTCCCTTGAGTGAGAATGTAGGGCCATGGGGATGAATGAGACTTATACCGTCACTGTCTTGTTGGATGTCAACAATGCACAGGACATCGATGACCGCGCGGAAGCGCGTACCTATCTCGTGGCTGACCGTGGATCCAGCAAGGCCGTGATTATTGACCCGGTCATAGAAAACCTCGAACGTGATTGTAAAACCATTCGAGAACTTGGCCTTACACTACTCTTCGCTCTGGAAACGCACGTTCATGCCGACCACATTACGGGTGCATCCCAAATCAAAGAGCGCACTGGTGCGCGGATCGTCTATGGTGGCTCTGCAAAAGGCGTGGTCATTGGTGCGGATATATTTCTCTTTGATGGAGAAACGCTGCCGGTCGGCGACACATCTATTCAAGCGATCGCCACACCGGGGCACACGGACTGCTGCACCAGTTACATGGTGCCCGGCGGAGTATTCACGGGCGATACTCTATTCATCGGTGGCAACGGACGGACTGACCTGCAGGGTGGCTCGGCGGAGGCACTCTTCGATTCGGTACGCCGGAAGTTGTTTACTCTTCCAGATGATACTACCGTTTATCCAGGTCACGATTACAATGGTCGGGTGTCATCGACGATCGGCGAGGAAAAGCAATGGAACGAACGGCTGAACCTGTCCATTTCTAAAGCCACATTCGTTGAGATGATGAACGCCAGGAAAGTGCCACTGCCTGCAAAAATGAGTATCGCAGTCCCGGCCAACATGCGAGCGGGTCGCATCTGACCTGGCACAGCCCTGGAGGTCGTCATTAAAACCGTCAGGCCAATACGGTCTTGGCTCTTAATCTGTTTTGCTTACCTGTCTGCCTTGTTCAATCTATGTGAATGTGATTCACCAACTCGTCGTGCGACCCAGCCTAGCAGACCACCAATCGCCAATGCAGTGAGATCGACACCTGCTACAGCCCATTCTCCTTTCGGTCCTGTGATCAAGAGGTGGCTGTTTGTCGTAAACGCGTTGAGTAACGGCAATAACCCGAAGAGGACAGCCGCGGCGTACAGTTGATCTCGCCATGCTAAAAGGGAACCCTTCCGTAAAAAGCTGTGAGTAAAACAAAGACTCCAGACAACGGCAAAGCACCGGACTTCCCACTGCGAGCGTTCAAATACTGCGATCGGTAACAAACGGTTGGCCCAAAAGAAGGCGGCAATAGACACAAGTAATCCAGCCATCGTGCCGATGTTGAGGCTTTCAACAAGACTGTGGCCCACAGTACGTGAGCTGCCGGCAAAGGATTTACGCCGCTTGCTTGCCCACAATACCAGTCCCGTCGCGATCATCGCGCTGGCCGCCATACCCATAATAAAATAGAGCCACCGCATCGTTACGCCGCCAAATTGAATTAAATGGAGAGTAGAGAGAACGGAAAACGTGGATCCGTCCGGGGAGAGAAAATGAAGTTCCCGAGGCATGAAGCGCGGCCACAAAAGCATCAGGCCACTCACAGTGACCAGGACATGAAACGGGAGCACAAGAAGACCGGTCAACTGATGAAAGCCCAACCAGGCTCGTTGGGAGAACGGTCGAAGCCCGCCTGTGACAGTATCCTTCAGGCTTCCATGAGGAAGCCCGAGGCCGGTACACAACGTAATGAGCATGGCCACCGCGGCAGCGCCAACAAGCCAGGCACCGGCCAGTCCGGATAGGAGGCCGGAGTGGAAGTGGTAGAAGAAGTCGCCGCCTTGTGAGTCACGGATGGTCACCATTTTACCGGTAACAGGGTCGCTCGTTTGACCGGAGAATGTTCGCTTCTCCTGCCATTTTACTGGGATGATTTGAGCGTGATTCTTGGAAACGGCAACACCCAGGTGATCATCCGGAATATTCAACACCGGCATCTGCGGTAGCGAATCGTGGGACTTCCTCGTATCCACTGCGACCTCTTGGAGCTCCGGTTGCATCCAGTACGTAATCTCGTTGTCGAAGACGGTAAGGGTTCCAGTGAGAAAAATCGCGAATAAGATCCACCCGACGAGCAGCCCGATCCACGAATGTACCGAATGTACCAGTGACTGGAGATCTTTCATGATTTCATTCAGCGCTGCCGAAAGAGAACCGCTCCCCCTACACACCTTCTCCCAGAGTGGAAATGGTCGCGGCCGTCGTGGAAATTGCTGTCACTTGCTGAACGAGTCTGATCACCCCATCGTGGCAGCGGTCCGTCTCATTGGATCGGGTCGTTCCGCCGATGAGTATTGCAGGACCCATCACATTGGTGACGGTAACACACTTGCTATATATGCGAAGGTCTCAAGTTGTCCGTCTCTCTAGGCATGGTGCGATGGATCATAGTTGAAGAAATGGAAGCTAGTCCAATATAATGTGATCATTGCTCGGTCCCGCACGATCTCCCGGCGTCACTGAGCGGCATGGACGGCGACACGATGCGACGACAGGAAACTTCGGCGACTAATTGGAACCTTGATCATCTCGTCGCGGAGCTGCGCTCCTCACGTGAACTCACGCACAACATCAATCGTCAAGGACGGATTCAGAAATTGCCATCGAGAAAAACCCTACTCGGCATAGTGGAAGGCCTGTGTGCCGCGCTGTTTCCGATGCACTACGGCCGGGCTGATTTGAACGAGACGAATATTGATTATTTTGTCGGACACACCTTGAATCAGATCTTGCCTCTCTTGCAGGATCAAGTCCGGAGAGGATTGGCGTTTGCTTCCAACGCGGACGAACAGGAGGACCGCTCGCTTACTGAAAGAGCGGGCAGAATTACCAGTGAGTTCGCGGGTCAGCTTCCGGCGATCCGGGCGTTGCTCTTCACCGATTTAGAAGCCGCTTACCAAGGTGATCCTGCGGCCACCAGCACTTCGGAAGTTCTCCTCTGCTATCCTGGCATGCATGCCGTCATCTATTATCGTATTGCCCATGCCTTGCACCGCTTAGAGGCGCCGTTAATCCCTCGGTTGATCTCGGAAATCGCGCATTCCTCCACCGGCATCGATATTCACCCGGCGGCCGAGATCGGTAGTCACTTCTTTATCGATCACGGGACCGGTGTCGTCATCGGGGAAACCAGCGTCATTGGAAGGCGTGTCCGTCTCTATCAAGCCGTGACTCTTGGCGCCAAGCGGTTCACAGAAGGGGAGCACGGCGATCTGATTAAAGGAGAGCCTCGCCATCCGATCTTGGAGGATGATGTGGTGATCTACGCTGGTGCCACGGTCTTGGGGCGCGTCACCATCGGCCAGGAGTCTGTCATCGGTGGGAACGTGTGGCTCACTCAAAGCGTGCCGGCACGAAGTCATGTAGTCCAGGCGCAAATGCGTACCTCACCAACCATTCAACCGAAACCGATCGATGGTCAGCCCGCACAACGGAAGACGTAGCGGTTGTGAAGCCTGTCTACAACTTCCATTGTCCTGCGTCCGGGATTCCAATCCGGACAGAATGAAAACCACTCTGCCCGTAGGAGGTCGACTATAGTGCGAAGAGGGATTCGTTCGGAAGCTGGACTGCCGTTTCAGGCCTTAAGAAGGGTATCGACGAAGAGATCCGTCCTCAGTCCGTTTGCCGCAATCCATTCCGGATTGAAGATTCTGGATTGATACTTCGCGCCGGAATCGCAAAGGATTGTCACGATGGTCTGGCCTGGTCCACGCTCAAGGCCTAGCCGCACCGCGCCGGCAACGTTGATGCCGGAGGACAGGCCGAGAAAAAGCCCTTCCTCGCGCAGAAGTTGGTACAGGATGGTGAGCGCGTCTTGATCGGGAATGCGCCACGCACCGTCCACAGCAATGCCCTCGAGATTTTTGGTCACGCGACCCTGGCCGATCCCTTCGGCAAAGGAATCCCCGTCATTCGTCTCCGTGTTGCCATTGATGAACCACGACCACATTGCCGCGCCATAGGGGTCGGCGCAGCCGACGAAAATTTGCGGGTTGCGCTCCTTGAGGTATAGCGTGGTTCCGGCCAATGTGCCGCCGGTGCCGACGGCGGAAACAAAGGCACTTACCTTTCCAGCGGTCTGCTCCCAGATCTCCGGGCCTGTGGTGCGGTAGTGAATGAAGCGATTGGCGGTATTGTCGAACTGGTTGGCCCAGAACCAGCCCTTTTCCTCCGCCATCCTTCGGGCGACATGGTTGTAGTTGCCCGGATTGGAATAGGGCTTCTCCGGAACGGGGAGCACCTCCGCCCCAAGTGCGCGCAGAAGATGTATTTTTTCCTGCGACTGGGTCTCGGGAATGACGATGACGGACTGGTACCCCCTGGCGTGGCCGATGACCGTGAGGCCGATGCCGGTGTTTCCGGCCGTGCCCTCAACGATGGTGCCGCCTGGCTGCAGGAGCCCTCTGGTTTCAGCGTCCAGGATGATGCCAAGCGCGGCACGGTCCTTCACCGATCCACCGGGGTTCATGAATTCGGCCTTGCCGAGGATTTCGCAGCCGGTTAACTCTGAAAGGCGGCGTAGGCGGATGAGCGGGGTGTTGCCGACGTAGTGATCTACCCCATGGTAGTGTGAAGCATTCATCTAAGCGGTTTGCTGGTCCATTCCGGCAATCTTCCCAATGGTGTCTAATACTGCTTTACATCACAAAACGCAAGGGGGCCGTTAGTCAAGATCGTTCAATGCTAAATAAGTCATTGAAAATCCAATCAACGGTGGCTTCCCCAGTGTAGTAGGATTTCTCGCTTCTGTAGGATCTGCCACGCCTGCACGGGATGCGCCTGCGTGAGCGAGGGCCGCTTTGTAAGATATCCACTCGGTCTTGGCGAGGGCCTTCTGTGGCGGGAACCGTAAACTCGACTGTTGTTTTACTTCTCCTTCAGGATTTGGTTGATTGCGGCTGATTCGCGCATGAGTGCGGTTTCCGCTTCCCTTGCAATTTTGCACTCGTTCTCGCAGTTCTTCATATGTGTGTCCTGCTTCACCTGACAAAATTTCTTATCTTCTTGACTAATGGCTGCCTCAAGACATCTTTGCAACTCGGCTTTGGACGTGGTGAGACACTGATCGCACAGACTCCGATCGATGACTTGCCCGTAAGTAGGAGTTGCGAGCATGATGAATGCAAATAATGCCAATGTGAGATGATGCCTTATATAAATCATCCGATGAGAGTTCCACTGTTATGTGGCATACTGAGATAACCGTAACAGGGTTGAGCTATGTCGGCTACTAGGGCAATCCCTGAATCGAATCGAGGCCTGCAATCGACCATTGGACAGACGTTCTAGAAGCTGCAGACTTGGCAATTGGTCCAACCTCGATACGATCTTCCTGCCCTCATTGCCATTTAATAGACAATAGCTGGCCGCTGGTCATTGATGAGCAACATCAGACGTCGAAGTTTTAATGGCCGATCAGGGTTCCGAGTATAGTGCGAAAGATCTTCCGAGACATCCGTGAGACGTAGTGGAACCGAGATGCGTTGTCGGATGTGTGGGACGCGAGTCTCGAGAGAGAGGCTTACTAGCTGATCATTGCAACCAGTCACCTCCGCATTCAGACCCTGTTCATCGAGAAAGTTCACCGTGACCCGTTCTTCTGGGTCAATCCACGGAAGAATGACTTTCAGCTTTTCATCGTTGGTCATCTCTGCCTCCCTCTTCTCTCTTTGGAAGAGGGTGTGAACTGTCCCGAGGGGTACTTTCTACTCCGATGATCCGTACGGGAAATGACATAATCAATCGGCTTGCACCTCCCGCCATTGGTCGCCTCGTCGGCGCAGGCAGTGAGTCCTACAACCAGGTCTTCGAGTGCGCGAAAGACAATAAAATCCCTCGGCTTACTCCAGGGGTGACAGAGATGAATTGTCCCGTCTTGCTCTATCGTATAATTCATAAAGATATTGAATGTAGTCGAGATCAATTCGGGCAGCCGACCGAATTGGGCAAAGGCAATGCTCAAGTTCTCATGGCAGCTAGGGTGATATGCCTGCGTGCCTGAGAGCATCTGAAACATTTGAAGGCTACAAGGAGTTACCAAGAAATCGTGTCGACCGCACGAATCCTCGACAATCTTAAGTAAAGGCACACCTGCCTGTGAAAATAAAATATGGCCTTTAGTGAAACGCACGGTCTCGTTATAGTCAATGCTGCGGCCAGAAGAGAGCCCATCCAGCAGTCGTTTCTGTGAAAAACAAAAGAGATCGGCAACTTGCCTTCCAGTGGGTGAACTCACAGTGAGTTGCTCAGTCCTGCGAAGTCGAAAGCCGGTCCCGGATTGAGTGGGAATGCCGATCGTTTTCACCGGGGTTTGTTCTGTTGCTTCATGAACTGGAAAGGGCACTTCCAGGAAAGATGGTTGTCGCGTCCTGAATATTGAATCGATTCCCATACATCACCATGGGCAAGCACCATGGGATTGACCGATCCTTGGAAATTCAGATCGCGATGTCGAATGTTATTTACCATGCCGATGTAAGTTCCATCCGTCTCGAATTGTTCAAATTGCGAGATGGTGTTAAAGACCATGGCAGGGCGTGAAAATCGCCTTGCTAGACGCGAGCTTTGCGGATGCAGGCCGACCACAAAGAGCTTGGTTCCATTGAGGCTTAGGCAAAATGAAGGATCATTCGGATCGGATGAATCATTCTTATTCCAATCTATAGCCCGTTCTTCTTCTGAGGATAGCAACGAAAGTTCGCGCCAGAAATGTTCTTCAAAATCGACTTCGTTATCCGGTATATGCCCAGAGTTGGTAAAAATGGCCCAAAAGCTCAAATAACGGGATTGAGTGGCTCGCTGCAATTCTAAATACCGAAGCAAATCGGCACGCAAGTTCTGCCAGTGAGTTCCACCACCGAATTGGCCATATGTTGCAATGATCTGTTCATTTCGAACTACCGACTGGACTGCCGCGACGCATGGATAGTTTTTCTGGAAGATGAATGAACGAATGTCTTCCTGAAGGTGCGTGCTGTCAGAAGATTCTGGCTCGAGCGAGAAAGAAGACGAATTATCCGATTGAATCCCGACTTCTGCCATGATTGAGCACTCTCCGTCTGATGACAGGCGTTTGCATCGCTCGAAGGTATATTGATGTTATGGTACACCCCAAAGTGTGAATACTAGGAAAACGCCTGGTCTGGCAAATGCCAACATTGGATTTCTGCCACCCGAAACAATGTGCCCATACCATCTGGGGGCATTCCGAGGCCGCAGGCCTAAAGCCTCAGGATAAAGTAGATGAAGCGACCACAGGATAAGAGACTACGGCATGATCTCTTGTACAAATTGCATGCTAATAATATTTGGTGCTCTGCTGGCGGCGACCACAGGTTGCACGCACTACCGGTATGTGCCGGACATTACCCCGGTTCCGGCTCGTCCTATCATTGTGGCCACGGCAGAATTTCATGACGTGTATCCAGCCCCGGCCCTTGTCTCAGGAAAAGAGAGTTTCGGGCTCACAGGACCGAACACTAAACAAATCGCGCCCCACATATTGACCGATCAGGTAGAAGAGGAGCTACTGCAAGCCTTCGATCAGGCTGGAGTCTTTTCCAAAGTTACGAGATTCGACCGGCATCCAGACTTGATTCTGACCGGGCGGATCAATACCCTCTATGAGCACTATCGGCCGCGCATTTGGACCAGGATTCCTTATGTCGAAAGAATGACCGGAATCTTAAGCATGATGGGTGTGAAAACGCATCTCAGCAGTGGAAGGGCAAATCTTACTATGTTTGTGTTAACCCAGAACGGCGAACTCGTCGGCAGGTATGAAGGTGAGTCTTCGTTTAAAGAGGCGTTCAATCCTACAGGAGAAGTCGCCCCTGGCGACCGTCTCAACTGGGCTCTCACAGAGGTGGTCCAACAGATTCAAGAGAAAATTCTCAGCGATGGGCAGCTCCGCACCATTACTTCACGTTAAGTCGCGAACACACTATCATTGCCAGTGTTTGTTTCGGGATGATTCCTTTGCAAGAATCTTCCTGGCTCGTTTCTTGGCGTGTTTGAGCGAGGTTAATTTTCTTCTGGTTCGCTTGAGTTCATGATGAAGTGTCTCGAAGAGGGACTGGAGGTGAAGCTTTTCTTGTTCCTGTAATCCGGAGCACTCTTCTAAAGAAAGCTGAAGCCATTCTCCATTACCGTGGGCCCGCTTGATCCGCTCTTCTAAAGATTCTGATCCTCGCTTGGAATACCTCTGTAAAAGCGAGTCCAAGGCTTCCAGGTGAAGTTGGACTTCCTCTTCTTCCGCAAGAATTTCACGAATAGCAGTGCCGAACATCGGGTTAAGACCTAGCCACGGTTTAGGGAGCGGGCGCGCTCATCGGAGTGGCATTAGTTGACGAGTCATCAGTTTCTCCACAGTTTATCTTCAAAGATTCAATTTCGTTCGACATGTCTAATTTGGAGAGGTTCGGTACTCGTTGGCCCTGCGTGAAGGCGAGCTCCGTCCCGTTGAAATCCCGCTTCGAATACGCCAGCACCGACGCCGAGGGGCCTACAATGACACTCTGGATCTCGTTGCTCCAATCTTTCCCCTGGAGGTTCTTCAGAGACACATATTCTGAGGGACCCTGCAGTGTGACATGTGGATGATCGGCATCATACTTAGCCTTATCATAGACCTCGATCCAGCAGTTCTTATCGACCACCTGCGTCTCGAACTCCGCCGCCTCGACCGACAGAGCCCCGATTGCAAAGAGACCACTTATAACGAAAGATGTGAGTAACAACATCATGACCTCCTTTGCGATGGAAATGGTTATTTCCCCTCGACCATAGCTTCATTCTCCAGACCCTATCTTTAGCCCCATTATAGAAAAAGATTGTGATGCCAGGCTCTAGGCTCTGCCCTAGGCATCTCAAATTCTGGGAAGAACGTTTGTCCCCTTCACGAGGAAATGGAATCGATCGATCAATAATACAGGCACCTCACTGTAGGGTCTCTCCTAGTTCCTTAATGTGCCGGGCCTTGAAACAATGTTTGAAAAAGAAACCAATGGTCGAAGAAGAGAAGATAAGAGGACTATTAAACGAGCGAGGTCAGATCATGAGCTACATTGATGATCTATTAGAGCCGGATGATGAGGAGAACGGGCAGAATCCTGAGCTGTGTATGGGGGATCCCTTCACCTGCCCGTGCGAGTCGTGTCTGGCCTTCCGGATCGATCTCAAAGCAGACCGAGCGGGCGAAATCGACGACGGCCACAACCCCGCGTAAAGGTCCTCGACCATTGGTTTACTGAAGCTCATGCAGGTAGCGTCAGAGCATGTTAGAGGGTCACGATACTATGGTTGCATCATCCTGAGCTAAAATCCTGTACCGATGCCGACCCCGCCGAAACTTCCGCCTCGCCCACCGCCTCCAAATCCAAAGCCCATTCCGCTGAAAATGCCGACCCGCGAAGAATACCGGCGGCGCTCGTAGGTGTCCGGCGCCCAGGCATGGAGATGCCGCACTTCAATAGTGGGATACCGGTATTCAGACTCATCCAACTGTTGCACTGCATCGCCGGTTACATATCCGATGACTGTGACCCGCGTACCAGCCGGAAGCGTGGCAGGATCGGTCATATTGCGATCTGTCGCCAGAAATCTGCCCTGGGATTCGCTTCGGCGTTCCGCTGGGGGGTCATCGTTTGATACCGGCAATTGTAAGATTTCAAATTGCGTCCCATCGGACAGTCGCTTTGCTGAAAGGATTTCCCCACCGAGTAGAACTGTCTGCCCGGAATATGTGCTTGATGCAGTGAGGAGCTCCGAAAAGGAGATTGATGTATTGATCTGGGATTCGAGCTCCTCTGGAATGACCGTCGGCCTGGACGAACAGCTACTCAGTAGGATCAGACCCGTCACGAATATACAACGGATCAACGCCTGGTTCATGGATTGCAGCCTATACGTTCCTCTGGAAGGCTTCGCCTGGGAATGGGCCTAGTTTTCTGAGTGCTGCCGAAGCGACGAACGCCCGGCTCGCTCGAGCCCGCGTCTGGCTCTCCTAATCAGCGAGTAGCCCATATGGCAAGACCCGTGGTTGGAGCGGGGCCTGATGGCCTTGCAGCTGCCTGGGGTGAGTGAGCGTTTCAACTAGGGAAGGTCCTAGTGCACGCCAAGGCATAGAGTCTGATTAGAGTATCTTACCTAGAGATGTAGCATGGCGCAATAGTCTTAACTCAAAAACAATCGGGAGGATCTCATGAGAAACTTGTGGCTCATTCCTATGGTTTTACTCGCTGGCTGTGGTCCCCACTATACCATTCCGAACTTCGAGTCTGACGAGATTGAAAAGGTGATCTCGAGTGGCAGTTCTCCGCAACATTGTATTGAGAACCTGAAAAAGGACGCGGCTGACTTGAAGGTCAAGGTGAGACTGACCGATATGCACCATGAAGCCTCATCCGGACCAATCGCCTGGCTCTACACCTATGACTATGTCTGTACCGGAAAGGTGGTGAAGTCCGGTTTGGAAGAGCGCAAAGCATTATGATGAAGGAGTCTTGTGAGGGGCGATTCCTGATCACATTTGACGATGGGCCCCACGCCAATACTGTGCCGATCTTAGAACAGCTTGCTCATAACCCTGTGCAGCAGGGCATCAAAGCAATGTTCTTTGTGCAGACCAGGAATGCCGAAGGAGGGAAATCCCGGCTCGGCCGCTCCCTGCTCCGGCGGGAGTATATGGAGGGACACGCGTTGGGTCTCCATACCGGGACTGAGTGCCATGTGAGCCATACTTCCTTGTCGCAAGCCGATCTGGAACGGTCATTGCGAAGAGGAATGGATGACATCCGGTTGATCACTCACGATCGGACCATGTTCGTCAGACCTCCCTACTGGCGTTTTAATGCAGCAACTCAGGCCGAATATCGCCGACAAGGTTTGTACATGATTCTGTCCGATGCCAAAGCGTTTGACGGCGTTGACTGGGGGCAGCATATCTTTAGGCGAATGAATTTTCGCTCGCAATTGCAGGGGATCTGTCGTCGCATGCTGCATTGGGGCATCCCAGAGGTCGACGGCATTGTCCCGATTGTCGTGACCTTTCATGACACCAATCAATATACCGCTGCTCACTTAATCGAATACCTTGACCTGCTTATCGACGAGGCTGAGAGGATTGCCCTTCCCATGAATAGAAAGATGTTTTACGACAGCACGCCTGAAATCGTACAGGCGGCCCTCCAGCGTGCTGTTGGCCGTTACGAAATCGCTGGAGCGAACGGGTAGTGCGGGGAGGTCTTATCGCGATGTCCATACAAATAGAACAAGAAATGATTTCGGGAACCGAGATTGCGCGATTGATCGTTTCGACCTTGCACTTGGAGATTACTCCCCAGGACGTGGATCCAGCAGCGCCATTGTTTGGGGATGGGCTTGGGTTGGACTCGATTGACTTGCTGGAGATCGTCCTATCGATATCGCAGAAATATGGGATCAATCTTCGCGCAGAAGACTGCGCGGCGTTCGGTTCTCTGAGCGTTCTCACGGCATACGTAAACCGGCATAGAACAAAATGAACCGTATGGTCGTTCCTAGATGGGACAACACCTTCGTTGCTCAGCCTAGCCGCGTGCTTCCCCCCATGTCTGTGGGTTCGTCTTTTCCCCTCTTGACACACGGGAGGCTCGAGCAAGGCATTGCGAGCAGGAATGGCGACGTTTCTACTGTCCGGGAGTTTCTCGCATCGGCCCAGGGTCTCGCCTCTCGACTACCGGCCACGCGGTATGTGATCAACCTGTGTAGAGACCGCTATCAGTTTTTGATTGGATTTGCGGCTGCGCTGATCGCTCAACAGATCAGTCTCTTGCCGAACTGTTGTGCACCTGAGGCCTTGGCCCAGCTCACAGGGCGCTATCCTGACGCCTACGTTCTTGCGGACCACAACGATGTTCCTCCGGACATGCCTCTTCGCCGCGTCCCTGACCGCGTCCCGGCCGCCGATCGAAAGGCTGACATTCCGGTCATACCCTCTGAGCAGGTCGCTGTCATTGTTTTTACGTCGGGCAGCAGCGGAGTGCCACGGCCTCATCCAAAGACCTGGGGCTCTCTCGTGAGGGGTGCCCAGGCGCTTAAGCAGCAGTTCGACATTGAGGCGAATGGCTCGCATGTCATGGTCGGAACGGTACCGGCGCAGCATATGTATGGCATGGAAACCACGATTATGCTGCCGTTGCAATCTGGATGGATCATCCATGCAGGCCATCCCGTCCTACCGGCCGATGTCTATGAAGCTGTAAGGAAAACCGGCAACTCTGTCTGGCTGATGACTACACCTATCCACTTGAGAGCTTATGTGGGACAGCGGACAGCCTTGCCTGGTCTCGTCGGGATTATTTCGGCAACGATGCCGCTTTCACGTTCGCTAGCAGCAAAAGCAGAAGATCTATGGAATGTGCCGGTTCGTGAGATCTATGGCTGTACCGAAGGCGGGATGGTCGGGTATCGACGGCCTACGGCGACACACACGTGGAGTCTCTGTCCAGGGCTTCAAATGTGGAAGGAGGGCGATTATGCATGGGTGAGCGGGGGCCACGTGGGCCAATCCTTCCAACTCGCCGATCGGATTGCCATGCAGAGCGCTAGGCAATTCACCTTGCACGCCCCCCATTACGATCTAGTAAAGGTGGCGGGAAAACGTACGTCCCTGGCAGCTTTGAATGCGGTCTTGGCTCAGATCGAAGGAGTGGTGGACGGGACATTCTACCGGCCAGAGTCGAGCCTGAATCCGAGTCCCAGATTAACCGCTTTTGTCGTCGCTCCTGGCCTCAGTGCATCTACGATACAAGCGGAGCTGAGAAAACGCATTGATCCATTGTTTCTTCCCCGGCCGTTACATCTCGTTGAAGCTCTTCCTCGAAATCCCATCGGAAAACTGCCTTACGAATGGCTTAGTGCGTTTGCAAAGGAAGTGATTTCCGGGCATCAGCAGCGCGAAAGCTGAGCATGGCCCCCGCACTCGGAATTCGACGGGCTTATCACACGGGATTTGCGATGCGGGACCTTGTAAGATCGATCCTCGCGAGTTCCGCGTCCGGATGGACTGATGCAATGCTGTCATGAGTGAGACGCGCTATGGGACCTGAGCGGATTGTTACTGTCAATGCGGAGCATCCAGCATTACCCGGGCATTTTCCTGGCCATCCTGTGGTCCCCGGCGTCGTGATGCTCGGCGAAATTATGAACGCTATCCGCGAAATGGCCCACGAAAACCTCGAGTTTGTAGGTGTGCCATCGGTGAAGTTTCTATCGCCTCTCAAGCCTGGAGAGTCTCTCAGGATCACATTGACGAGTCGGGGAGACGGGGCAATGGAGTTTACATGCGCAACTGCCACTCGATCCATTGCGAGTGGCTGCCTGCAATACCGCAGCGTCCCCGGTGATCCAACGGGTGATTCTTGAGTGTCGCGTGGTTGCGGCAACCCGAGCGAGGCAGCCGAATCGGGTCGCAATTCATGATCTGGGTGGCGTTATCCGTTGGGCGTCCGTTCGCGCGTGCCTTGCTTTATCCGATCTGCGGCTATTACCTCATACGGTTGAGGCAGGCAGGTCGTGCCCTGGGGCCCTATTTGATTCGGTCCTTGGGACGTTCGATCAGCTGGCGTGACCTGTATCGGCAATATCATCGCTTTGCATCGATACATCTCGACCGAGTCTACCTTCTCGCCGGACTTCGTCACCAATTTGACATCGAAATACGAGGACTCCAGGTACTCACGGATCAGTTGGCTCGCGGCCAGGGATGTATCCTCCTCGGTTCGCACCTTGGAAGCTTCGAGATCGTGCGCGCCATTGGGTTGGCCCAGCGAGATCTCGAAATCAAGGTTCTGATGCACCAACAGCATACTCCGATGATGCGTGATCTCTTCCGTCACTTGAATCCTGTTGTCTCCGATTCGGTGATACAGGCTGGTTTACCGAATACGATGTTGAAAGCCAAGGAATGTCTGGATCGTGGCGGGGTGGTGGGGATTCTCGCAGATCGTCTTCTGAAGCAGGATCAGTCTACGCCCTGCATGTTTTTTGGGAAGCCTGCACGATTCCCTGCCGGACCTATGTGGCTTGCGAGCGTCTTACAGGTGCCGGTCATTCTCTTCTTTGGGCTTTATCGCGGCGGCAACCGCTACGATGTCCATTTTGAATTGTTTGCTGAAGCGCTCGAGATTGACCGGCGGCATCGAGACCAAGAGGTTCAGCAATGGACACAGCTGTATGCCGACCGCCTGGAACACTACTGCCGTCTGGCGGCCGACAACTGGTTCAATTTTTATGACTTTTGGGAAGAACTCCGATAGCTGGCTGTTGGGACGGCTGGCCCTATTCCACATCTGGTTGTGCCTGCTTGGCGCTGCGCCATTGTCACTGGCCCATGCGTCGCCACAGTCTGAACCCGAGGTCGGAGCGACTGGCTGGGATGTGGAACAGCTTCTTGAGAGCCTTGCCAAGAACCGGCAAGCGGAAGCACGGTTTGAAGAGACGGCCTTTTCGAATCTTCTCACCCAGCCGTTGAAGACCCAAGGCACCTTGCATTTCATCCCCCCGGCTGGAATTGAAAAACATATCACCGCTCCCTATGACGAACGCTATGTCATTGAAGGCGATCGAGTTTTCTTCGAAAGCAAGACGAAAGCCACGAAAAAAACTGTCTCCTTGCACGACTACCCTGCGTTGCGGGCATTTATAGAGGCCTTTCGTTCGACACTTGCCAATGATCTCTTCACCCTGAGGCGTTTCTACCGCGTTGAGCTGCAGGGTGCCCCTCGAAACTGGATCTTAATCCTTCATCCTTTGGACACAGCGGTGCAGGAGCTGGTTGAGTTCATTCGGCTCTCCGGAGAACAGGGGCAACTTCACAACATCGAAATTCTGATGCCAGATGGCAATCGATCCGTCATGGTCATCACGACAGGTGCACAGTGACCAGAAGATCCTGGGTCATCCTGCTGATCTGGTGCTTCGTGCTCGGGTCCGGAGCCTGGTTCGTGACGTCATCAATCCATGTTGAGACTGAACTATCTCGCTTGTTGCCCGAGGGTGCCACCCCGATAGAACGTCTGCTCCTCACGCAATTGCGGACGGGGACAACCGGACGTCTCATCCTTATGGCTCTGGAGGGAGAGGATGTCGATCAGCTGGCAGGAACGAGCAAACGGTTGGCGGCCTGGCTGCGCGAAAGTCCGGCGTTCCGGTATGTCGGCAATGGGGAGCAGATTCTGACCCAGGAGGATCGGGAACATCTCTTTCAGTATCGGTATGTGCTGAGTCCACGGGTGGGGGAGTCCACGTTCAGCCGAGATCAGCTCCGATATTCCCTTGAGATACGGCTGAGTGACCTCAGCTCTCCATTGTCACCGATGGTGAAGGCATTGATCCCAGCCGATCCCACCGGCGAGTTCATGACAGTCCTGCAAACGTGGATGACTTGGACTGGTCCAAAAAGACAGCAGGGCGTGTGGTTCTCGTCTGATCTGCGGCGCGCGTTGCTCCTGGCGGAGACACGAGCGGACGGTTTTGATATGGAATCCCAGAAACAACTGCAAGGTGAAATACGAGAGAGTTTCGGACGAATCGCCGGAACTTCCGCTGGTGCCGGTACCGTTCATTTGGTAATGACGGGACCCAGTGTCATTGCCGTGGAGATGCAGCAGACCATCCAAGATGACATCTGGCGGTTGTCGTTGTATGCGACGCTGCTAGTCACCGCATTTCTCTTCGTCAGCTATAGATCATTCTCTGTTCTCGCGCTCAGTCTTCTTCCCCTCACGAGTGCGATTCTGGTTGGAATCATCGTCGTGGATCTTGCATTCGGATTCATTCACGGCATGACCTTGGCATTTGGGATTACGTTGCTGGGAGTCGTAGACGATTATCCAATCCATCTATTCAGCCATTTGACCAGAGAGAGTCGGGCACCGGCCATGATGAAAGAGATTTGGCCGACGATGCGGCTGGGCGTGGTAGCGACGGCTCTTGGATTTTCCGCATTACTCCTGAGCGGGTTCCCCGGCTTGTCGCAATTGGGACTGTTCGCGATGGTGGGTTTGTTCACGGCCGCATGTGTGACCCGTTGGGTGCTTCCGCACGTGGTGCCCACAGGATTTTACGCAAGACGCGAAGGGCTGCACGTCGCGCAGTGGGTCGATGCGCTGGCAAGAGCACGGCTCATGGTCCCGCTGGCGGTCGCTCTCGCGGTCGGTTCCTTTATCTGGTCGGACCGGCTGATATGGGAGCAGGACCTCGCCAACCTAAGCCCAATCTCGACTGATAAGAAAGAACGGGATCAAGCCATCCGCAATGAACTCGGGGTGCCGGACGTCCGGGATCTCATTGTGGTGGAGGGTGCACACGAGGAGGCCGCACTTCAACGGAGTGAAACCTTGGCGCTGACGTTGGAGCAGCTCCAGAAAAATGGGGAACTGATGGGCTATGACCTCGCGGCTCGTTATTTGCCGAGTCGCAAGACGCAGCTGGAACGCCGGGCGTCGTTGCCCGATCGCAAGACCTTGGAGCAGAACCTGACATTAGCTATGAAGGGTTTGCCGTTCAAGCCAGGCGTGTTTCAACCGTTTCTGGATGCGATAGCGCAAGCGAGGATGCAGGAGCCGGTGGATCTGCAGACATTCCATGATACGGCCCTGGGACTCAAACTTGATTCGTTGTTGTTTATGCATGAGGGGCGATGGGTCGCGGTGGTACCGTTGCGCGGTATCGCGGACAGACAAAAGTTCCGGGGGCTTCTGACATCATGGCAGGACCAGCACGTGACCTATTTGGATCTGAAAGAAGAATCGAACCGAATGGTCAGTCTATACCGGAATGAGACGCTGCGACTTTTAGGATGGGGAGTACTGTCCATTGGCCTTGTGCTGCTCATAGGACTCCGTGCTCCTGTCACCGTCATGCGGGTGATGCTTCCCATTGGCAGCGCTATAGTGGTCGTGGCAGTTATTCTCCACGCTATCGGTGAACGGTTTTCGCTGTTCCACGTCGCGTCATTTCTCTTAGTGGTGGGTCTCGGATTGGACTATGCACTGTTCTTCAACCGGAGGCATGGAACTCCAGTTGAGCGGGGACGCACCGTCTACGGTCTGGTCGTATGCAGCACAACTACAATCTTGGTATTCGGGGTACTGGCATTTTCTCACATCCCTGTGCTCCGAGCTATCGGTATGACCACAGCTTTGGGATCACTCGCCTGCCTAGTCTTTGCTGCATTCCTTGCAGAGTCACCCGTGAAGTCCTCCCTGCTCGCGGCACCTTCCCTCAAGTGAGCGATTTTGAACAGATGGTGGCTCTATAAACTGTTACCGTTCTGCTAGGCAAGTTTGAGCAAAAATCGGAGCCGAGCACCTCCCGTGGACTATGGTCTGATTGATAGCTGGGCAGTGGAAGGCAAAGCCTGCCTCCACCGTCGCGCAGTTCCACAACAGCAGGCGCCACTCATTCTCAGCCGCTATACCCTCGTGTCGGCGTTGGGTAACGGGCTTGATCAGACGTTTCAGGCATTGAGGAATCGGCGCTCTGGGTTACGGCCTTGCGACTTTGAAGATGTGGGGATCACTGCCTACATTGGGCGGGTCAATGACGTGGACGATGGGCTACTCGAGGGCGATTCAGTCGCAAGAGAATTGGGGCCGTTCGACTGCCGAAATAATCGACTTGCGCTCCTCGGGCTCCGGCAGGATGGTTTCATCCCGGCGGCTATAGCAGCGAGAGAACGCTATGGCGCTCATCGTGTGGCGGTCATCCTCGGCTCGAGCACATCGGGCATCTTGGAGACGGAACATGCCTATAGCCAGCGTAACCCGGTAACCGGTGCTTTGCCGTCGTCGTATCTGCGCTCCTATCGATATACCCAGAACATGTTTTCGTCTGCCCATTTCGTGCGGGCCTATCTTGGCCTGAGGGGGCCGGCCATGGTCATTTCCACAGCCTGCTCGTCCAGCGCGAAGGTATTTGCCACGGCGGCGCGATTCATTGAGGCTGGATTCTGCGATGCGGTGGTAGTCGGAGGAGTGGACAGCCTTTGTCTGACCACTCTATACGGGTTCGCATCGTTGGGAGTGATGTCGCAGGGTCCTTGCCGTCCCTGCGATGAGGAGCGTGACGGACTGACGTTGGGTGAGTCGGCTGGGTTTGGCTTACTGGAAAAATCCGAGCACGTAGGTCGGGGCGGGGCTGTGGCACTGTTGGGCTATGGTGAAAGTTCAGACGCGTATCATATGTCGCATCCCCATCCGGAAGGAGCCGGGGCGATCAGAGCGATGCAAGCGGCTTTGCAGCGAAGTGGGCTCACCGCCGAAGACATTGATTACGTACATCTCCACGGCACCGCGACAAGATCGAACGACAGTATTGAAGATACCGCCGTCCATTCGGTCTTTGGTCCCTCGACACCCTGCAGTTCAACCAAAGGATGGATGGGACATACGTTAGGGGCAGCAGGAATCACAGGGGCCGTGATTGCCGCGATGTGCCTTACCCACAGTTTTCTTCCCGGGACATTGAATACGACTCGAATCGATCCCGCGCTGGGAAGTCAGGTCCTGCTGGGGAACCGGGAGCAGCCGGTTCGGCGAGTGTTGAGCAATAGCTTTGGATTTGGCGGCAATAATTGCAGCCTGATCTTCGGGACTGTCTGATGGAATTGTATATCAATGGCGTCAGTCTATTGGGAGCGGGGCTCACAGGTTGGGCGAGAAGCCGTGCTGTGCTGGCACGCGAGACTCCTCTGTACGACGCTGCCCCACCGGAGCCTACCGCAAGCCTGCTTCCACCAAACGAACAGAGACGTAGCAGCGAGAGTGTGCGTTGGGCACTCTATGTGGCCCAGGAGACCTTGCAGCAGGCGAAGACCAATGTGCACGACGTGGCCTCTGTCTTCGCCTCCTCCGACAGCGAGACTGGAATCCTAGATCGCCTCTGCACTGCGCTGGCCACGCCGCCACGGACCATTTCACCCACGCTGTTCCATCACTCGGTCCATAATGCCGTGTCCGGATACTGGGGCATTGCCACAGGCTCACCCCAATCGTCTACGGCGCTGGCTTGTTACGATTCTTCCTTCTGTGCAGGTTTGCTGGAGGCGGCGGCTCAGGCACAGCTCGAAGAAAGATCGGTCCTCCTCGTGGCCTATGACCTGCCGCCTCCCCCTCCTCTCTATGCTGCACGACCCTTTCGAGAAGGATTTGCCGCAGCGCTGTTGTTAACGCGAACCCCTTCGCCTGCCACTCTTGCCCGGATCGATCTCGTTCTTTCCAATGACCTCACTGATGAAGTCACGAGCATGGATGATCCACGGCTGGAGACTCTTCGAAGCGGTAATCAAGCCGCGCGCTCGTTACCGCTTCTGGCTGCCATCGCCAGGCCGCAGGGGACCATGGTGTGTCTTGAGTATCTCGAAGAGCAGCGCTTGTTAATTGAGATTGTCCCATGGTGACTATCACCAAAGCCGCATTCTGCGGACTGATTCCACACCAGGGATCGATGTGTCTGTTGGATAGGGTTGAACAGTGGGACGATAACGGCCTGGTGTGTATGACGGCATCGCATCGTGACAGGGCGAATCCTCTCAGGAGAGACAATCAATTGGACGCGATCTGCGGATTGGAATATGCGGCGCAGGCGATGGCGGTGCATGTCGGGCTTCTGGAACAGCGGAAAGAGCGCCGGCTCACGGTGGGATATCTTGGCGCGGTCAAGAATTTGAGGCTTCGAGCCACTCGGCTGGACAATGTAAATGGGGACTTGACGGTTCAGGCGACCCGTTTAGTTGGCGAGGCAGGCAGTTTCATCTACGTCTTTCGGGTCACGATTGAGCAACGAGCATTATTAGACGGGCGCGCCTCCATCTTCCTGAAGTACCTCGACGAGCAGGTATGAAGCGAGCCTTGGTTACGGGTGGCAGTGGTCAAATCGGCGCTGCGATCTGCCGACAACTGGCGCAGGAGCAATTGCATGTCATCGTTCATGCAAATCGCAACCGCATGGCGGCTCAAGAGGTGGCTGATCACATCATTGGATCGGGCGGATCTGCCGGAGTAGTCTGCTTCGACGTCTGCGATACCCAGGCGATCCCACGTGCCATGGCGCAGATACTGGAGGCGGGTCCGGTTCAGGTACTCGTGAACAATGCGGGCGTCTATGACGATGCTCCGATGGCGGGCATGCGGGCGGACCAATGGAACCATGTGATTGCGGTGTCATTGGGAGGGTTTTTCAACGTGACTCAACCGTTGCTCCTTCCAATGATCGGTACGCGTTGGGGACGGATCATCACGATTTCGTCGGTATCAGCTCAGCTCGGTAATCGGGGCCAGACGAATTACGCGGCCGCCAAAGCGGGTCTTCATGGTGCTGCCAAATCGCTGGCATTGGAGGTCGCATCCCGTCGCATAACCGTCAACGTGGTGGCACTGGGCTTTATCGAATCGCGGATGGTCGAGCAGAGTTGCAAGCCGGAAAAAATTGAGGAGCTGGTGCCGATGAAGCGAGCCGGGACGCCTCAAGAAGTTGCCGACCTGGTTGGATTCCTGGCTTCGGAGAAAGCCAGCTATATCTCCGGCCAAGTGATCGGCCTCAATGGGGGGATGGCATGAGCGTCCCTCTGCATTCGGAGGCCAGCGTCCTGAGGGAATACTGGGTTGTGATTCCCGCCTTTAATGAAGCCGCAACGATTAGGGAGGTGGCAATTCGGACGATCCGACAGATCAAAAACGTGATCGTTGTGGACGATGGGTCCACCGATGGCACGGCGGAAGCCCTGGTTGGTTTACCCCTTACCGTCTTGCGAAACCCCACGAATTGCGGGAAGGCTGCCAGTCTGTGGCGTGGCTTTCAGCAGGCATTGACAGCTGGGGCATGTGGCATCGTGACTGTGGACGGCGATGGTCAACATGAGCCGGAAGATATACCCAAATTATTGGTCGAAGCTGCCAGCCATCCGGACTATGTGATCATTGGGGCACGTCACCGAAACCAGCGACGTGCTGCCCTTCGACGCTATGTTGCAAACCGCGTGGCCGATTTTTGGATTTCTTGGGCTGCGGGCTATGCATTTGCAGATAGTCAATCTGGTTTTCGGATTTATCCTTCGTCACTGTTGAGTCAGGTGAAGATCGAACATGGGAAAAACAGGAGCTTTGTTTTTGAAAGCGAGGTTCTGATTGAGGCTACGCGATCAGGTCATCGAAGCCTCGCGGTTCCCATTAAAGCCCTGCGCTTTCCCCATGCAAGACCCAGTTATTTTCGGCCGGTGCTCGACATCGCCCGCATCACCTGCATGGTTGGATGGAAGCTCATTTCCAGGGGCATGTACCCGCTAGGGCTCTACCGAGCATTCTTCCAGCAGACCCCAAGCCTGTCGAGCAAGCATCACGTTCTTGAGGCGGTGATACAGGATCGAGGTGACCAACCTGCGTCACTGACTTGTGGGACTCAGGGGGGAAAGACGCATACGACGACGTCCGATGGTAAAGCACATAAATCAGGATTGAATTCCCACCGGCCTCATGATGGGAGTGTCAGCAGGATCCCTGCAATATTCTCTCATGTGCCGGAACCTCCCTGTGGCTTGCAACATGAGGCATCTCTAGTTCCAGGATCGCTTCGATTTCAACCAATAACTCCCTTCGGCACATCTCTCCCTGAAGATAGAGAATCTGAACACGGGAAGGTAGACGCTCCTTGAGGATGTCGCGGATCCTCTCGAAGTGTTCCGGGTCTCGAATGTAGACTTTGAAGACAGACTTTCCAGTCCACTGTCCGCGACGGACTCCATGGAGTTGCTCTGTATGTGCGATCAATGTATTCACGTTATGGAGTGTTTCCAGAGCTTGTGTATACGGGTTGCCAATGTGAGCGCTGACATGACCGACCACGCTTGCCGTACCGGAAATGAATAGTTGGGATCCGGAGGCGGATTGACGAAGGGTCGCTCTCGCGAAGGATGGGCTGCGCGGTCCATACACAGGAGGATAGTGGTACGCGCTCACTTGCCGAGGGTTTTCGATGTGTATTCCAGGCTGCCTGGCCGTCAGGAAATGAATGCTCAGCGGACCGGACATCGTCCCAATGGCAGTCCCTGCCGGCAAGGTTCTGGGAAAATCCGCACAATCTTCCGCTAGGGCCTGATGCCGACCGACACAGAAGTGCCGATACCGCTCCAATCCGTTGGATTCACGATTAATCTGGGGGAAGTAGTTCCACATCCGCAACAGATGAGGATAGCCCAGAGCACGAATCCGGAAAAGCAGGCGTCGATAGGCGCTATACGTCAGAAGGTCCAACCCCATGTGCGGACATTCTTCTATTTGCAACGACCCAAAGAGCACCTCATCGGTCGTGGCATAGTGGATGCCTTCGGCCTGGTGATAGGTCACCGGGAGCCTGCTTGTCCATACTTCGTTCAACGGAGGCTCGCCGAACTGCGGCAGATCGGGACGGACAATAGGACAGTCGCCTAAGGCAGTAAGATCTCCGGAACTCCGGTCATGCCGGACGATTCCCAGGAAGTTAAGTGAGGAGGTTGTCAGAAGTGATTCGAGTATTTCAGTCTTCACATACCCCATGCAAAGACTATGGAGAGTAGGGTTTCTTTCCACACCACTAAAATCCGTCGCTCGACTTGACATATGGTCTTGGGGTTTTCTCCTTTGGATAGAGCCGCGTCCTCATCTGCCTAGTCCATATTAATCACTCTATCCGATCAGGCAGAAAGGAATCTGTGCAAGATTGCTCACACCTTCTCGATGACGGTCAGCATAGGAAAATTCTACACGTCTCGTGACCTGGCGGTGTAATCGGCAAGAATTAGGGTGTGAGCCAGATAGCGGTGTGTCAAAAACCGCATGCTGTTACTTTGCGCGGTGCCTTTCGATCGACTGACAGAGCGAACGAAGCGAAGAGAAGATGGTGACAGCCTCCGGATCATCCGAACGGATCTGATACCCATAGGATTGCGTGATCGCAAGAGACAGTTCGAGCGCATCGATCGAATCGAGCCCCAGGCCATCACCGAAAAGAGGTTCCTCAGGGTGAACCTGCGCAGGGTCAACTTTTAAGGTGAGCGTCTGCACAATGAGTTTTGCAACTTCCACTTCCAGAGGTGTGACGTCGGACACGGATTCGGTTCCTCCCGTGCGGACCGAGCCCGCTCGTAAGTTTGCACCAAATTCCTTCTACCAACTCCGTCTCTGCTCTGTCAAGGAATGTAAGAGGGCGGCCCCTTCACGCCTGCGTTTGATGTGACTGAGCGGGGAAGAGTTAACCGGACTGCGGATGGGGCAAGGGTCCTATCTTGCGCTGGGGTCCGATCCGATGGCATGGCAAGGGTGCGCCTGTATCTTTCTTCACAGCAGTGTGGCTGGAAGTTAACGGAACTTCGAGAAAGAGATGCAGCGTGCTTTCCGGCAATGTGAGTGGGCGGCGAAGCACCCACGTCCCTTTCGTGGGGGCAGTGTCACTGGAGAAGGGGATGACCTCTCCTGTACCGGCATTGCGCAGCATGGGGGTAGTTGCTTTCTTCCATCGCTGAAAATTCCGCAATCGTCGCCACACCCCAGACGGAGACATACAGGTTTCCTTAAGAGCCTTAAGAGGTTGATGGACCTCAATCGATGGTGACGCGTATGAGCAAATACGATACCACCGTGGGCTTCGAGGACCACTATCATACAAATGGGGTTATCACTCCATGGAATTTGGTGGCGGGCTGCACCCGGATCAATCTTTATGTGATTGGCATGGAGACCAAGGCTGTATTGATTGGGCATCAGTCAGTGCATTCCTGTGCACAGTTGCGTCCTGAGACCCTCAACGCATTTCCGTCTCTGCTTCGCAGGAGAGGAATTGCTCAGGCTGCTGGCTGCTCTCTCTTGTCGGCGCCTCATAACGTCATTTCCATAGTGCTGCACTTGCGCCTTATACGTATATCTACTAGAATGCATGTGCTTGCGAGGTCGCGATGCCCTTCATTATCCGTTCGTATCGGCGTTTCCCAGTGCAGTGCCCCGTCAGCTATAACGCTGGTGCTTCTCAGGGCTTAGGTACGGTGTGGAATTTCTCGGTGAACGGGTGGAAGCTCTCCGGTGATGTGCCGTTGCAAGTTGGGCAGACCTGCCCATTGACTGTCACCTTGCCGAACCAGGAAAGCATCTTTGTAGATGCTGCGATCGTTCGGTGGGTCAGGGGGCAGGAGTATGGCCTGGAAACCGTAATGGTGGACAAACCAACCCAGTGCCGGGTGGAACGCATTGTCCAATATCTCGAACAAGCGGCCCTGGAGCGCAGGGAATGATCAACGACCGGTCCATTCTGGACGAAGGATTATGGGAAGACACCACCGAGTTGCAATCGCTGTCGGTAATGCTTGTGGTTCGACGGACGTGCACCAGTCTAATGGCGCCATCGTCGATTATGAAGTGGTTAAAGACAGCTGGAATTTGCTCTACTTATCTCCCTTACGTCTCCTTTGCCTCCCTCCTATACGCTCGCGCTCGCGTTCGTAACCGACGGCGGCATAGTACAGCGCGCGATCGAAGAACTTGCCGAGTAGGAACAGCAACTCCAGCTCCCCATGAAGTTCCATGGCTGTATCAGATAGGCCTTCGCGCTGGACAAAGGTCCGCAGGTGCTCCTTGGTTGCGGTGATGGCCCAAAGGAAGTGGCTGTAGGCCACCCCCTGCTCGCAGCGGCGCGCCCCCAGCTCGGTATAACGGTGCTCTAGCTCGGCCTCGGTCTTGTTCAGCAGCCAGTCACTCAGGTTGCGATAGATCTCATGGGTGCGGGCTTCAAGTTCAGCTGACGGGACTTTGTGCAGATCGCTGCACCGGGGAGAGTTCCAAACCTTCTCGCTGAGCTCGCGGGAAAGCCGTTCAGAGTGCTTCTCGATGAGCTCCACTAATCGGATGGCCAGCATAGCAACCTCCATCTCAGATATGAAAAGTCTATGCCGTGGGGGCGGAGAAAAGCAAGTCGATAGATGGTTTGGAAGCACATGGCTCCTCCGGCGCTGTCATGTATCCGTCGGGAGTGCAGGTAATGGTCGTTACGATTGCAACTCGGGGATGGAGGTAACGAAAAGATCAAAAAGATAACCGTCTCCAAATGGACGCACGTCGCACTTCGATACGAAATCTACGGGGATTTCGAAAAGTGATGAGGCTTTGTCTCCTGAGCGAGGGAACGTGAGTATGTGGAAGTTTTTGGGGCGAGCCAGATATTTTTCTACATCCTCATCAGAGGCATACCCGACATAGTACACAATCCCATCATGATGTTTATGAATTTCTAACGAGGAAGTATTGCCAGGTTTAGTGCGTAGCGATTCAACGCTGCAAGTTGAGAATCCGTATACTCCATTCGGCGCATCCTGTGTTTTTATACCCTCTTCCGGTTCGGTTAATGCTCTCAATTGGTGTTCTCGTCGCAGTGCCAGGACGTCTTTGGAGACAGTTTCTACGTCCGGTATCTTCCGGACATCGCGCGGGGTGTTTTGTGTTTGATTATCTCTATTCCAAATGCCGGCGATGTCGATGGGGGAATTCAATTTGACAAGGAGGTAACCCAATATCGCTAACACAACCAGCACAATGATCAGATACAAAGGCCACCGTTTCATATCTATTTAGTACGCCGCCTCCCTCAAGTAGGAAATAATATGGCAAGAGGTGTCAAAAGCCATCGATTTCCACTTCCTATCATATACGCTACCTAGGTACATGGTTCAGAGTGCGAGCAGTAATTCTCTCCAACTCTCCGCAATCGCCGCTGCTGAATGGATGCTTGTGTTGCTGCTGCCGGAGGTTGGAGCGGAGAAGATAGACCTAAAGAAGCTCACAATGTTTATGTGGGAATGCTGTATTCATTCTGGGTTCAGGTCGGTGACGATGGTCCGTTACGCCTGGAACTGAATAAGCCTGGTGCTTCTAGAGATCAGAACTTGTATGACACACACAGCTCTTCCCACTCACTCCTAACTCATGGGTGGGAAGAGCCACGGCAACTTGCAGTCTTATGAACTTCACGCTACGAGATCTGTAGCCTGAAAGAACTACTCAACGGATTAATGTAAAAACAGACAAACGCACATGCAGTGCGTGCCATTATCTGTCATATGGCGTAAACAATATCAGGGCTGCTCCCGCCACGAATACACCGACTAAGCCAGCCATGGGTAACCAGATTTCCATAATAACCTCCTAGGTTTGGTGGTGGCACTTGACTATGGCATACACTGCTGTGTTTATCATCCAATTCAGTA
>Ga0207670_10000080_pt1 | contig 66990 bp, 55 predicted proteins | sample KBSS23HmetaG_FD_184339 | JGI IMG/M metagenome (GOLD analysis project Ga0207670, IMG submission 184339) | Switchgrass rhizosphere microbial communities from Kellogg Biological Station, Michigan, USA - KBS S2-3H metaG (SPAdes) (version 2) | ecosystem: Host-associated > Plants > Roots >...
CGCGAGGTCGGGCTCGGCGGGCGCCGCCTGCACGGCGTCGTAGCTCTCGTCCGCGCTCATCTCGCCCGGGCCTTCCCAGCGGTCGCGCAGGTAGAGGTTCAACGCCGAGAGGTCGCGACGCGCCGGGCGGTGCCCGGGGTGGATCCATAGGGTGTGCCGCAGCAGCCGCACGGCGTCTTCCACCGCGCCGAACTCGAAGCAGGCGGAGGCGGCGAGATAGAAGAGCCCGGGGTGGTGCGGCGCCAGCGCCAGGCCGCGGAGCGCCCGCGACAGCGCTTCACGGGCGTTGCCGTCCTCCAGCGCCGCGTGTGCGGCGCGGGCCAGGAAGCGCGCCCCCTCGGCATCGGGCGGCATGTCCAGGCCGGGGATGAAACGGCGCAGCTCCTCGCACGCGCGTCGCATGCTCAACGAAACGAAACCATCGAGACGCGACGTGTGGGACGTGGCGACACGGTCCCCCAGGCGTTCGAGCGCGGCCAGGATCTCGTCCAGTGTGGGCTGCGTGGAGTCCGACACGGATGCCTCATGGTTGCGGGCCGCGCCGCCGGACCCAGCTGCGCTGGGTGCCCCGTCGTTGCGGCGTGGACTTCTCGGCAAGCAACGGGAGTATCGGCGGGCTCTCCACGGCGCTGAAGCCCTGCGTGAGCCGTCCCGTGAGCGCACGCACACGGGGGCGAATCCACCCAGCGTTCGCCCGACCGTGCAAAGCGCTCCGCTCTGCTATCGTGCCTCGCGTGAGACTCGCGCTCGGCTGCGTCCTGTTGTTCGCGTGCGCGGCCTCGTGTGCCCCGGGACATGCCGAGTCGCCGGAGGTGAACGGGCGCCATTACTTCGGCTCGCTCGCAGCACCGGCCGGGCAGGTGCTGCGCTTCAACCTCGGCAGCGAGCCCGAGCTGCGCGACCCCGGCACGATGAGCGGCCAGCCCGACGGCCGCTTCGCGCGCCTCGTGTTCGAAGGGCTCACCACGTCCGACCCCCGCACGCTCGAGCCGCGGCCGGGGCAGGCATACCGCTGGAAGACGAGCGCCGACGGCCTCACGTACACGTTCCACCTGCGGCCCGGGCTCCTGTGGGCGGACGGCACGCCGCTCACGTCACGCGACTTCCTGTGGTCGTGGCTGCGCGTGCTGGCGCCCGCCACCGCGGCGCGCAACGCGAGCCTGTTCTACGCCATCCGCGGCGCCGAGGACTACAACAAGGGCGTCGCGAAGGACGCGAGCGCGGTCGGACTCGCGGCGCCCGACGACAGCACGTTCGTGGTGACGCTCGAGCGGCCCACGGCCTACTTTCTCTTTCTCACCACGTACTACGCGTTCCTGCCCGTGCCGCGCGCGGTGGTCGAGCGCTGGGGCATCCACTGGACGCTGCCCGAGCACGTCGTCGGCAACGGCCCGTTCCGCTGGACCTATTGGCGGCAGAACGACCGCTACGAGTTCGCGCCGTCGGAGCGCTACTGGGACCGCAAGGCGGTGCGACTGGAGAAGCTCGTGGGCTTCGTCGTCGACGACCTGAGCACGAGCACGAACCTCTACAAGTCGGGCGCCATCGACTGGAACCCGAGCAACTACATCCCGTCCCAGTACCTGCCGTATCTCAAGGACTATGCCGACTTCCGGCGCGGCAAGTTCCAGAGCACCTACTTCTATAGTGTCAACTGCACGAAGCCGCCGTTCAGCGACCCGTGGGTGCGGCGCGCGCTCAACCTGGCGATCGACCGCGAGGCGATCGCGCGCGACCTCCTGAAGGGCAGCCGTGACCCGTGGGGGCGCATCACGCCAACGGGCTATCCCGGTTACGAGGGCCCGAAGCAGGTGAGCTTCGACCCGGTGCGCGCCCGGGACTGTCTCGCGCGCGCGGGCTTCCCGGGTGGAAAGGCTTTTCCGCGGTTCACGATCCTGTTCAACACCAGCGAGGACCACCGCCGCATCGCGGAGGCCATCCAGGCGATGTGGAAGCGCGAGCTGGGGATCGACGTCCAGCTCCAGAACCAGGAGTGGGGCTCGTACATGCAGGCCACGACGACGCTCCACTACGACGTGGCACGCCGGTCGTGGATCGGGGACTACCTCGACCCGAACTCGTTCCTGCAGCTCCTGGTCACCGGCGACGGCAACAACCGCGCCGGGTTCTCGAACGCCCGCTACGACGCGCTCATGCGCCAGGCCTCGACCACGCTGGATCCCGCGCAGCGCTTCGCCACGATGGCGGTGGCGGAGTCGGTGGCGATCGACCAGGCGCCCTATCTCCCGATCTATCACTACTCGGTCTCCGAGCTGGTGAAGCCCTGGGTGCGCGGCATCTACCCCACCGCGCTCGACGTGCACCCGTTGAAGGAGGTGTGGATCGACCACGACTGGCACCAGCACGAGCCGCTCTCCTCGGAGGTCGCGCCCCGTTGACGACGTACGTCCTCCGCCGCGTGCTGCTCATGGTGCCGACGCTGTTCGTCATCGCCTCGCTGACGTTCGTGCTCATGAGGCTGGCGCCCGGCGGCCCGTTCATGAGCGAGAAGGAGATCCCGGCGAAGGCGAAGGCCGAGCTCCTGAAACGCTACGGGCTCGACCGGCCGCTGCACGAGCAGTACGTGGCGTTCCTTGGGAACACGCTGCGTCTGGACTTCGGCCCGTCGTACAAGTACCCCGACCGGCAGGTGCGCGACATCATCCTTGAGGGCTTCAGCGTCTCGGCCGAGCTGGGCGCGTGGGCGCTGGCGCTGGCGCTGGTACTCGGCGTCCCCATCGGCACGATCGCCGCCGTGCGCCAGAATCGCCCCGCCGACCACGCCGCCATGTTCATGGCGCTCGCGGGCGTGTCGATCCCCAACTTCGTCCTCGGCCCGGCGCTCGTGCTCGCGTTCGCGCTCACGCTGCTGTGGCTGCCCGCCGGGCTGTGGACCGGGCCGGCGTCGCGGATCATGCCGGTGCTGGCGCTGTCGTTGAGCTACGTCGCCTACATCGCGCGGCTCACGCGCGCCGGCATGCTCGAGGTGCTGCGCCAGGACTACATCCGCACCGCGCGCGCCAAGGGCCTCGCGGAGCACGTCGTCGTGGTGAAGCACGCGCTCAAGCTCGGGATCCTTCCGGTGATCTCCTACCTCGGGCCTGCGGCGGCCCGCATCATCATGGGCTCGATCGTGATCGAGCAGATCTTCGCCATCCCGGGGCTCGGGCGCTATCTCGTCGTCGGGGCCACCAACCGCGATTACACGCTGGTGATGGGCGTGGTGCTGTTCTACGCCTCGTTCCTGCTGGTGCTGAACCTGCTCGTGGACGTGGCCTACAGCTGGCTCGACCCGCGCGTGGAGCTGGCGTGAGCATCGGCCTGCGCCCGCCCGCGAGCGTGCTGGCGGCCAGCGCGCCCGCTCGGCCGCCGCGGAGCCTGTGGTCCGACGCCTGGGCGCGGCTGCGGCGCAACCGCATGGCGGTCTCGGCCGCGGTGTTCCTGGTCGTGATGGGCACGCTCGCCACGTTCGCGCCGTGGCTGCCGGGGCTCCCCGACCCCGCGCTGCAAGACCTTGCGAAAGGGGCTTCGCCGCCGACGTTCGCGCACGTCTTCGGCACCGACGAGCTGGGGCGCGACCTGCTCGCGCGCGTGCTCCACGGCGGCCGCATCTCCCTTCTGGTGGGGCTCGTGGGCACGCTCGTCTCGCTGCTGATCGGCGTCACCTGGGGCGCGGTGGCCGGCTACGTCGGCGGCCGCGCCGACGACGTCATGATGCGCGTGGTCGACGTGCTCTACGCGCTTCCCTACCTGTTCCTCGTCATCCTGCTGCTGGTCTTCTTCTCGCGCAGCCTGGTGATGCTGTTCGTGGCGCTGGGGCTGGTGCAATGGCTGACGATGGCGCGCATCGTGCGGGGGCAGGTGTTGTCGCTCAAGCACCAGGCGTTCGTCGAGGCGGCGCGCGCGCTGGGCGCCACGGACGCGGCGATCATCTTCCGCCACATCGTCCCGAACACGCTCGGGCCGGTGATCGTGTACACCACGCTCACGGTGCCCGCCGTGATCCTGCAGGAGGCGTTCCTGAGCTTCCTGGGCCTCGGCGTGCAGCCGCCGAACGCCTCGTGGGGAACGCTCGTCTCCGACGGCGCGCGATTGCTGGCGCTCTTCCCCTGGCTCGTCACCTTCCCCGGCCTCGCCATGTCATTGACGCTGCTGGCGTTCAACTTCCTCGGCGACGGGCTGCGCGACGCACTGGACCCGCAGGGGCGGAAAGAAGGGGGAGCCTAGCCCGCGTCCGCCAAGTCACTCCCAGGCAAGGTATTGGGACTCGCTGCCCTCGTCCATCACTCACGGCGGCCCGGCTCGTGCGACGGTTAGCGGTGGAGGGGGGCGAGCGTCACGCGCGCGCGCCCTCACGTTCAAGGCCCATGGGATCGACGACATGCGATACGCCCTTCGCTCGGTAGCTCACGCGGGACTGGTGGCGTTCATGGGAACGCTCTCGGCGCCGGCCACGACGCAGGCGTACTCGCTCACGACGTGGTCGTGGAACGAGCCCGTCAAGCTGCAGCTCGTGGACGGCCGGGAGATCGAGGGGCGTTTTCGCGGCGTGTTGGGCCGCACCTCCGACCCCGGCACGCACGTCGCCCGCTATGCGAAGTGGCGCTCCAAGCTCGGCGCCAGTGCGGCGCCGGCGCTGGGCGATACGCTCCTCGTGACGCGGGCGTCGGGCGAGCCGGTGCGCGGGGCGCTTCGCGGCTTCGCCGACAAGGTGCTCCTGCTCGGCACCGAGGACAGCTGTCGCTGCCTCGTGCTGCCATTGAACGAGCTCACGGAAGTGCGCCTCGACGGCGGGCACGGTCAGGACGCGCGCGCGTTTGCGAACCTCAAGCGCTGGAAGTCCGCGCCCTCCCTCTACTCGGTCGCGCTGGAGTCCGAGGGCGGCGAGATCGCCGTGCCGGTGACGATGGTCGCGTCGCGGGAGATGCTGCCACGCCCGGGCAACAGGACCACGAGCGTGACGGTGGGCTTGCTCGTGTGCGCCGTGCTGGTGGTGACTGCGGCAGCGGCGGCCGTGGCCAGCTCGTTCATGCAGCCGATGCTCTGACGACATGAGACGCGCCCTTCGCTTGGTTGCGTACGCGGGAATGGTTGCGCTGCTGGGAACGCTTTCGGCTTCGACCACGACGCATGCGTATTCGCTCACGTCGTTCGAGTGGAACGAGGCCATCACGCTCAAGCTCGTCGACGGCCGGTCGCTCGAGGGAAACTATCGGGGCAGCCTGGGTTCCACCCCCAGTGCCATCGCTTTCGAGGAACGGTACGAGACCTGGCGCCAGGGTCTGGGCGCGACCTCGGCCCCGGCGCTCGGAGAGTCGCTGCTCGTGACACGCGGGGGCGGCGCGCCGGTGCGCGGTGGCTTCCGTGGCTTCGCCGAAAGTGCGCTGCTGCTCGGCACGGCGGACAGCTGCACGTTCCTGGTCGTGCCATTGGACGGGAAGACCGACGTCCGTCGCATCGACGAGCCGAGCATGGGGTCGGACTGGATCGCGGCGCGGGAGCTGTGGAAGTCTGCACCGGCGCCCAGCGTGCTCGTCCTCAAGGCCGGGAAGCGCACGGTGGCCGTGCCCACGTCGATGATCGCGTCGCAGTCGTCGAGACCCAGTCCCGGCCATGGTTTCACGGGCGGCCTGCTCGTGGGTGTGCTGCTCGGAGCCATCGCGGGGTGGGCCGCCTCCGCGAGCGCCTACGGTCACGCGCCGTAGTGAGCGTCCCGCGTGTCGCGGGCGCCGTGCCGCGGACTACGCCCCGGCTTTCTCGCCCACCATTCCCGCGCGCTCCGCGGACGACATCGGGTGCGCGTCGCGGATCAGGCCTCTCGCCCACTCGAGCCGCTCGGGCACGTTGATGAGCAGCACGCCGCGGATCACGTCCTCGCGCAGGTAGAACACCACGCCCTCGCGGCCCGGCTGCGCCCACACGATCTCGGTGTCGAGTCGCGCCCACAGCTCGCCGACGCCCTCGAACTTCATCTCGCCGACGCTGAACCACTTGGCCGGAAGGTGCGTGTACGGCTGTTCCGCGCCGGCCATGTTCATGCCGACGGCACGGCCGTGCTGCTCGGCGTGGTCCGTGCCCTCGACGCGGAAGATGATCCCCAGCGCCTGGTCGGGGTACTCGGCGACATCGCCCGCGGCCCAGACATGCGGGTTCGACGTGCGGCCGAACTCGTCCACCACGATGCCGTCGTCGATCGCGAGCCCCGCGGCCTCGGCCAGGTCCACGACCGGCTCGCCGCCCTGGTCCACGAGCACGAGCTGCGTGTCGAGTTCGTTCCCCTGCATCGTGCGCGCGTGGACGAGGCCGTTCAGCTCCTCGATCTTCACGAGCGTGTCGCCGCTCACGGTCTCGACGCCCATCTCGCGCAGGTAGTCGAGCAGCGGCCCGCCGAGGTCGCGTGGCAGCAGCCGGTGGAGCGGGTACTCGTCCGGGATCACGATCGTGATCTCCTTGCCGCGGTGGCGGAGCGCCGCGGCCATCTCCACCGACGTGAACCCGCCGCCCACCATGGTCACGTGCTGCACGCGATCGAGGCGTGACTCCAGATCCAGGTAGTCCTCGAGGTCGCGGAAGTACCGCACGCTCGAGATCTCCGAGCCCTCGGCGTGCAGTCGGCGCGGACGGCAGCCGGTGGCGAGCAGCAGGTCGGCGAACTCGATCACCTCGCCGCGCTCGTCCCAGAGTCGTCGGCTCTCGGCGTCCACCTCGATCACCTCGTGGCGCAGGCGCACGTCCACCTTCTGCTCCACGTACCACTCGTCGGGGTGGAGCGGCAGCCGGTCGAGCGTCGCGGTGCCGTACCAGAGGTCCTTGGTGAGGAGCGGCCGGCGGTACGGCCGATGGTTCTCGCGCGACAGCAGCAGGATGTCGCCGCTCTTGTCGCGGGAGCGGATGCCCTCGATCGCGGCGGCAGCGGCGGCGCCCCCGCCGACGATGCAGTAGCGGACGTTCATGCGGCTCCTTCTCGGGTCGTGGGCCTGAGTGTAGACCCCGGACACGTCCGGCGACCAGCCGGGACCTGCCGTTCATCGGCTCCCGCCGGCGTTTCGTCGCCGCCCACCGGCATGCCAGCCGGCGCCCGGTGACACGCGCCGTCACGGCCCCTAACGTGCAGAAGAAAGGAGGTCGCCTTGCTCATCCACGTCGAGGATGTCGCGCTGCTCCCACTCGTCTCCCGACTGCTCGTGGCCGCGGGCTGGGCGTGGTTCTTCGTCGCGTTCGTCTTCCGCCGCGCGTCGGGCGGCAAGGGCGCGAAGCGCGAGCGCGTCTCGTCGGTGGGCATCGCGCTCCAGATGGTGGCGTTCGCGCTGGTGTGGATGATCCAGCGGCCCTTGCCCGCCGCCGGTGCGCGACTCGACGCGCTGGAGATCACGCTCGACGTGCTGGCGCCGCTGCTGGCGTTCGCCTCGATCGCCATCGGGCTCTCCGCCGTGCGCACGCTGGGCAGGCAGTGGAGCTACGAGGCGCGGGTCCTCGAAGACCACCGACTGGTCACCGAGGGGCCCTACCGCTGGGTGCGCCATCCCATCTACACCGCGATGTTCGGGAAGCTCCTCGCCAGCAACTTCGCATTCGGTGCGCCATGGGGCCTGCTCATCGCCGGCGGCATCTTCGTCGCCGGCACGCTCATTCGCATCCGCGCCGAGGAGAAGCTGATGCGCGAGGCGTTCGGGCCGGCGTACGAGGAATACGCCCGCCGCGTGCCGGCGTTCGTGCCCGGACTGCGCTGAGGCGCGGGCCGCGACCCGCGCCGGCGTCACACGCGCTACCCTGCCGCGACGCTCGTGGAGAGCGCCCGGCCCGGGACGAGAGCCGCCCCGCGCTGGCGGAGAGCATCACCCGGGGGACCGCCCATGCACGCCCACCGCACGCCGTTCGTGCTCGCCGCATGCCTCGTCGGCCACGTCGTGCTCGCAGGCGCCTGCAGCGCAGCGACCGCACCCGCGGACGGCGCGAGTGTCCCGCCGGAGGCGCTCAAGTTCGCGGCCCGCATCGGACCGAACGACCTCCTGCGCGTGAGCGGCGACTTCCACCGGTTCCAGGGCCGCGCGCAGGGCGCCGGGCCGGGTGGGCTCGAGCGGCTCGTCATCGATCGCCATGCGCCCGTGGACTGGCGGCCCCAGCAGCTTCCGGAGCGCGTCTCCTGGTCGGCGATCGACGAGGTCCGGATGCTTCGCGGCGACCCGGGTCGCGGCGCGCTGCTCGGCGCGGCGGTGGGCGGAGGTCTGCTCGCGTTTTTCGCGGCTTCGGCCGCAGGGACCTTCGCCGACCCGACCAGCATGGGCGCCGGCGAGGCGGCGCTTCGCGGTGGCGCGGTCGGAGCGCTCATCGGCGCGGCCGTGGGTGCGGGGCTCGGCGCGGCCATTCGCCACTGGAAGGTGGTCTATCATCGTCCGTGACGCTCACGGACCGCAGCCACCCTCCACCCCCCGGACCGAACCCATGCGACCTCGCGCCTGGACCACGCTCTTCGTCGTTCTCGCCACGACCGCGCTCGCCGCCACGCTGCTCGCGGCGACGTCCGGCTACCATGCCGACCGCGGCATCCTGATCCCCGGCGACGGCTCCTGGGACTACATCGTCGCGGACACCACGTCGCACCGGCTGTTCGTCACGCACGGCACGCGCGTCCAGGTCGTGGACGCCGTCACCGACAGCCTCGTGGGCGAGATCCCGAACACGCCGGGCGTCCACGGCGTCGCGCTCGCGTACGACCTTGGCCGCGGGTTCACGAGCAACGGCCGCGATTCGTCGGTGACGGTGTTCGACATGAAGACGCTGGCCGTGACCGGCCGCGTCCACGTGGGCGCGCGGTTCCCCGATGCGATCCTCTACGACCAGGCGACGGGCCGGGTGTTCACGTTCAACGGCGGCAGCGCGAACACGACCGCGATCGACGCGAGAACGCTGAAGGTCGTGGGCGCGATCCCGCTCGGCGGCGGGCCGGAGGCGGGCGTGGCCGACGGCACGGGCCGCATCTGGGTGAACAACGAGGACCGCGCCGAGGTCGTGCAGTTCGACGCCCGGAAGCTGAAGGTGCTCCACCACTGGTCGCTTGCGCCCGGCGAGGCGCCCTCGGGCCTCGCGTTCGACCTCGCGCACCACCGGCTGTTCTCGGGCTGCGACAACAAGAAGCTGATCGTGCTCGACTCCGAGACCGGGCGCCGCGTGGCCGATCTGCCGATCGGTGAGGGCGTCGATGGCGTGGCGTTCGACCCCGCGCAGCAGCTCGTGTTCAGCTCGAACGGCGACGGCACGCTCACCGTGATCCACGAGGATGACCCGGATCACTACAGCGTGGTCGAGAACGTGCCGACGCAGAAGAGCGGCCGCACGCTCGCGCTCGACCCGCGCGACGGCACGGTCTACATCCCGGCGGCCGAGCTGGGGCCGCCGCCGGCGCCGACGCCCGAGCGGCCGCACCCGCGGCCGAGCATCGTGCCGGGGAGCTTCCGCGTGGTGGTCGTGCATCGCTGAACGGACGCCGCGTCGGCGTTTTTTCGGTGGAGTCCGGTGGGGCCGCGTGGCATGGTTACGCGATCCTCCCGCCGCTGGCCGCTCACCCCGCACCGCTCCATCGAGGAACCCCCGTGCCGCGCCCCGCCCCCTTGCGCCGTATCCGCACCGTCTGGCTCGCGCCGGGACTGCTCCTGGCGCTCCTCGGACCCGCCCGCGCCGCCGCGCCGCACCACGACCGCGTCGTGGTCGTGGTGATGGAGAACAAGAGCTACGACGAGGTGCGCTCGCTGCCCTACGTCTCGAGCCTGCTCGCTCAGGGCGCGACGCTCAGCAGCTCGGTGGCGATCAGGCACCCTTCGCAGCCCAACTACTTCGCGCTCTGGGGCGGCAACACGCTCGGCATCACCAACGACAACTGCCCGGCCCCCGGCTCGCCGTTCTCAACCCAGAACCTGGGGCAGATGTGCGAGACCCACAGCCTCACGTGGCGCGCCTACAGCGAGAACCTCGGGGCCGTCGGCTCCACGGCGTGTTCGTTCGACGGCACCACGTCCACCGGCCTCTACACGCGCAAGCACGACCCGTGGACCTACTACGTCAACGTCAACCACCTGAACGAGCGGCCGTACCCGGACCTGGCCGCGGACATCGCGGGCGGCACGCTCCCGAACCTGGTGTTCATCATCCCGAACAATTGCCACAACACGCACAACAGCTCGACCGCCGGCTGCGGGCTCGCGGACGGTGATGCGTGGCTCGCGGCGAACCTGCCCGCGGTGATCGCCGCGCTCGGGCCCGGCGGGCTGCTCGTGCTCACGTGGGACGAGGACGACAGCTCGGCCAACAACCACATCCTCACCGCGCTCGTCGGGCCGCTGGTCATCCCGGGCGCGGTCTCGGACCAGGCCGTCAACCACTACACGATCGTGCGCATGATCTGCGAGGCGCTCGGCTTCCCGACGTTCGAGCGCGCCACGGCCGAGGCGTCGATCGTGAACGTGTGGAAGTCGGTCACGCCGACGCTGAAGAAGAACTGGGGACAGCTCAAGCTCAGCTACCGGTGAGCGGTCAGGCCTTCTCCGCCTTCCCGAACATGGCGATGAATTCGGGATGGTCGTGCAGGCTCGCCAGGTCGGGATCCCGGCGCGGCCAGTCCGAGATGTACGTGGGCACCTGCCGCACGCCCTCCTTGAGCTCCGCGAGCGCGCGCTCGGGCAGGCCAGCGCGCGCGAACGTGCACGCGGCGTTGTAGCGGAGCCGTCCATCCAGGGGTGAGATCTCGAGCGTGCGCTCGGCCTGCGCCACGCCCGCGGCTCTCTCGCCCGAGAGCACGAGCTGCGCCGCGAGCAGCGAACGCGCATAGGTGTCGTCCGGGTGCCGCCGCACCGCCTCCATGAGCACCTCGAGCGTCGCCTCGCGCTGGCGGTCCGCTTCGTCGGCGCGGCCCATCATGTCGAGGCACTGCCAGTACCACGACTGGCTGCGATAGTCGTCGGGATGGCGCTCGACCTGGGCCTTGAGCATGACCCGCGCCTGCTCCGGCCGGCCGGACGACATGTACGACCACGCCGCCCACTCGGTCAGCTCCGGGTGATCCGGCGCCATCGCCCGGAGCCGGTCCATCATGTCGAGCAGCTGCGGCACCTCGCCGCGCAGCCGGTGCACCATCGCCTGGACGATCTGCGCCTCGAGCAGGCCGGGCTCGAGCGCGAGCGCCTTCTCCGCGAGCGGCATCGCGCGGTCGGCGCTCTCGAGCCCCGCCCACCAGCGCATGGCGGCCCGCGCGTACGTCTCGCCCAACGCCGCGAGCGCCAGCGCGAACTCCGGATCGAGCGCCAGCGCCTGCCGCAACAGCTCCTCCGCCTGCATGTTCTCGGCGCGGCCGGTGTCCATGATCGCGCGCGCACGAAGGTAGAGCTGGTAGGCGTCGGCACTGCGCGTGGGTGCGCGGTCCAGCATCTCGCGCTCGCCGGGCTTCAACTCGATCTGGAGCGCGTCCACGATGCGCTTGGACACCTCGGCCTGCACGTCGAACAGGTCCTCGAGCGTGCGATCGAAGCGCTCCGCCCACAGCGCGTGGCCGTCCGCCGCGCGCACGAGCTGGGTGCTGATGCGCGCGCGGTTCCCCGCGCGGCGCACGCTGCCGATCAGCACGTAGTCCACGCCCAGCTCGCGCGCCACGGTGCGCGGCGGCACCGCGCGATCGCGATACGCCGAGGTCTCCGCGCGCGTGGACACGTGCAGGTCACCGAGGCGCGTGAGGTCCACGACCAGGTCCTCGGCGAGGCCCGCCGCCAGGTACGCATCGTCGGCGTCCGCGCTCATCACCTCGAACGGCAGCACGGCGAGGCTCGGCGTCTTCGCTCCCGAAGCCGGTGCCGGGGCAGCCAGGGCACCCGAGAGCCCGGCCGCGCAGCTGCGAAGGTCCGCGAGCAGCTCCTCCGCCCGGGCGTAGCGGTGCGCGGCGTCCTTCCTCAGCAGCTTCATGACGATGAAGTCCAGCTCGGCTGGGATCCCCGCGCGCAGCGCGCTCGGCGGCTTGGGTTGGGTGTTGAGCACGGAGTGCATGACCTGCTCCACGCTCGTGCCCGCGAACGGCGACGCCCCGGTCACGGCCCGGTAGAGCATCACGCCCAGCGCCCACAGGTCTGTGCGGTTGTCGGGCGGCTGGCCGCGCATCTGCTCGGGCGCCATCGCCAGCGGCGTGCCCACCGAGACGCCGGTGGTGGTGAGCTTCGGCGAGCCCTTCACGCTCGCCACCCCGAAATCGAGCACGCGCGCGCCCCGTGGCGACAGGATCACGTTCGATGGCTTCAGGTCGCGGTGGACGATGCCCAGCGCGTGCACCTCGGCGAGCGCGTCGGCGACTTCGATGCCGAGCTTCACCGCCTCGCTCACCGTCACCGGCCCGCGTTCGAGGCGCCGCTCGAGCGTGTCGCCCTCGACGCGCTGCATGACGAGGTACGGACGACCGTCGTGCACGCCGGCCTCGTACACCGTGACCACGCCCGGGTGGTCGACGCTCGCCGCGGCCTGCGCCTCCCGCAGCAGCCGCGCCACCGCATCGCTGTCCTGGGCCATGTGCCGCGGCAGCAGCTTCACCGCCACCTTGCGCGGCAGCTGCGTGTCCTCGGCGAGCCACACTTCGCCCATGGCGCCGCGGCCGAGGGGTTCGAGCAGCATGTAGTGCGAAACGCGTTCGTGTGCGGGCGAGGTCATCGGAGCGCTGAAGCTACCCCCCGTCCCCACACCGCGCCAGCCTCATGCACCCCCGGCCGCACCCGCGTCGGGCGCCGGGATGTCGCCCCGCAGCTCGCGCGCGAGCCCGCGCTTCCACGTGCCGCGCGACGCCCAGCCGACGAGCAGGGCCGCGCGCACGATGCAGGAGACGGTGATGAGCCAGGCGATGCCCAGCACGCCGGCGTTCCCCCAGCGCGTGACCATGAACGCGAGCGGGATGCGGAGCAGCGAGAACACGGTGTAGATGGCGCTCATCGCGCGCGTGTGCCCCGAGCCGATCACGGTCTCGGCGGTGGCGATCTCCACGCCGGTGGCGATGACGGTGATGGCGAGGATGCGCAGGTAGGGCACACCGATCGCGAACATCTCCGGATCGCGCGTGAACAGGCCGAGGAAGACCCGCGGGAACGCGAACAGCAGCACGGTCATGCCCGCGGCGAGCCACAGCGCCCAGCGCTGCGCCGTGCGCAGCACCTCCTCGGCGCGGTCGACGCGGCCCGCGCCCAGCGCCTGGCCGAGCAGCGTGGAGCCGGCGAGGCCCACCGACAGCGAGAGGATGAATTGCAGCGCCTCGATGCGGTTCCCGACGCCGATGATCGCCACCGCGGCCTCGCCGTGCGGCGAGGCCGCGCGCACGAACGCGAGATAGACGACCGAGAACAGCGAACCGATCAGCGCCGCCGGCACGCCCACCCGCGCGAGCCCTGCGATCCCGACCGGCGCGCCGGGTGCGCTGCGCGCGAGCGGGAACGCCGGGTGGCGCCGGAACGCGAGCACGGCGTAGCTCGCCGCCAGCAGCGCCTGCGCCGCGACCGTGGCCCACGCGGCACCCGCCACGCCCAGTCGCGGCGCGGGCCCGAGGCCGTAGATGAGCACCGGCGCCAGCAGGATGTTGAACGCGATCGAGAGCCCGTCGAGCATCAACGGCGTGCGCGTGTCGCCGGCGGCACGAAACGCGATCTCGGCCGTGAGTGCGGGCAGTACGAGCGGCGCGCCGAGCAGCACGATGCGCAGGTACGTTGCGCCTGCCTCGACCACGCCGCCGGCGGGATCCACGAGCGCGTAGAGCGGCCGCGCGGCCACGAGGCCCGCCACGGCGCAGGCGACGCCCATCGCGAACGACGCGGTGAGCGCCTTGCGCACGGCGACCCCCGCGCGCGCGCGCTCGCCGGCGCCGATCAGCTGGCTCACATACGCCTGGAGCCCGGCGCCGAAGATGTCGTTGAACGCGTAGACGCACCAGAGCACGAACACCGACGTGGTGACGGCGGCGGTGGCCTGCACGCCGAGCCCCTTCACCCACATCGCGTCCACCCACTGGTAGCCGAGCCGCAGCGATTGTGACATGAGCACGGGCAGCGCCAGCCGCAAGAGCGCGCGCGGGACGGGCGCCTCCAGCAAGCGGTCGCTCACGGCGTGGCCGTGGTTGCCGCGGGCCCGGCGTCGCCCGGGAACACGCGACGCGCGAGATCGCCCGCGTGCAGGTCCATCAGCGCGTGGATCACGATCGCGGGCCACAGCGAGCCCGTGACCAGCACGACCGCCGTGAGGAAGGCGCCCGCGAACGTGGTCATGACGATGCCGCGCCAGCCCTGGTACGCGTGGCAGAGGCCAAAAACGAGCGCCTGCGCCGCGGGCGCCACCGGGAACGGCAGCAGCAGGCCCGCGACCCAGGCGAGGTAGCCGCGGAACAGGAACTCCTCGCACAGCCCCGCCGTGCACGCGAGCGCCGTGAAAAGTTTGAAGTCGCTTGTACGGCGCGGCATCAGGCGCTCCACCGGCGCCAGCCTGTCGCGGATGCGCTGGCGGAGCGTTTCGTCCGTGTCCACCGCCCCGCGCTGGCGCAGCACGATGATCGCGATGGTGACAAGACCGACCATCACGCCGGCGAGGCCGCCGCTCGGCCGGAGCCCGAGACCGAGGGTCGTGAAGCTGCGATGGGTCGCGATCCAGACCGCGACCACGATCGCCACGAGCAACCACTGCGAAAGTATCGCGCGCGCCCAGAGTCGCGGGCGGAGCGCCGCCAGCTCGCCCGCCGGCGCCGCGTTCAGCCGCTGCATGCCGTACCAGGCGCGCAGCGGGAGCCCGATCACGATGAGCAGCGCAAGCACCTGGTCGGCGAGCGTGAGCATGGGGTGCGCAGTCTACAAGGTGAGCCGCTCCTGCGCGGGGTCGCGTATACTCGCCTGCCCAAAGCTCGACCCCATGGAGGCTCGTTCATGCGCCGCCGCATCGCGTCGCTCTTCCCGCTGCTCCTCGCCGTTCTCGCGCTCGCCGCCGCGCCGGCGGGGCGCTCACCTGTCGAGCTCGGCGAGACGCGCCCGCTCGAGACCGCGCTCGGCGATACGACGCTGCCCACCGCGGCCGACACCTGGGTCGACATGATCCGTGGTGCGAAGTCGCGGCTGGACCTCGAGCACTTCTACCTGTCGCGCAAGCCTGGCGAAGCCCTCGACCCGGTGCTCGACGAGCTCGGGCGCGCAAGCGCCCGAGGGGTGAAGATCAGGCTCATCCTCGATGCCGGCATGCACCGCACGTATCCGCAGCCCGCGGACTCCCTCGGCGGGCTCGCCAACGTCAGCGTCCGCACGATCGACTTCCACCGCATCGCCGGCGGCGTGCAGCACGCGAAGTTCATGGTCGTGGACGATCGCGAGGCGTGGCTGGGGAGCCAGAACCTCGACTGGCGCGCGCTGTCGCACATCCACGAGCTGGGCGCGCGCGTGCGGCTGGAGCCGGTCGCAAAGGCGTTCGCGGACGTGTTCGAGACCGACTGGGCCGCTTGCGACACCACCCGACCGGCGGCGGTGAAAGACCGCAAGCCCGCGAAGTGGCCGATCGCGTTCACGCAGGATGGCGAGAAGGGCGAGCTGTGGCCGAGCGCGAGCCCGAAGCCGCAGTCGCCGCCGTCGTTGCCCTGGGACCGCGACGTGCTCGTGGGCCGGCTGAACGCGGCGAAGCACGAGATCGTGGCGCAGTTCCTGAGCTACGGCGTGGGCGGCCGTGGCAACGCGGACTCGACGCTGCACAAGGCCCTGCTGGCCGCGGCCGCGCGCGGCGTGAAGGTGAAGCTCATCGTCTCCGACTGGGTGATCGGCGGCCGCGGCGAGCCCGACCTGAGGAGCCTGGCCGCCACGCCGGGGATCGAGGTCAGGATCTCGCAGGTCCCGGAGTGGAGCGGCGGCTACATCCCGTTCGCGCGCGTCGAGCACTGCAAGTTCATGGTCGCCGACTCGTCGTGGCTGTGGCTCGGCACCAGCAACTGGGAGCCCAGTTATTTCCTCGCCACGCGGAACATCGCGATCACCGTTCACCACGGCCCGCTCGCGCGCAGGGCGCGCGGCATCTTCGAGACGAGCTGGAATGCGCCGAGCGCCCTGGCACTGAACACCGGCGTCACGATCGCGAAGCGCGTGCACGCCGAGACGCCGCCGCCGGGCGCGACGCTCTACGGGGAGTGACGCGCCCGCGCCCGGCGGCCGAGCAGCAGCGTCACGCCGAGCACGACCAGCATTCCCCCGCCGAGCCAGCCGCCGAGCGCGAACTCGCCCGGCCGCAGGCTCGGCGATACCCGCCGCCACCATGAGCACGCCGGCGACCGCGTAGTGCGGCAGGCCGTAGAGCGTCACGAACGGCAGGTAGTGGGCGCCGACCACGATGAGGAAGCCGGCGTAGAACCACTCTGACCGGTGTTGGGTTGCTGCGAGTATCAGCGGGATCGCGAGCGGGATCGTGAACGCCACCTGCATGGCGAGGGCCGAGAGCGGGTTCTCCCTGCTCACGGCGGTCGGCCTGCGGAGCGCGGCCAGCACGAGCAGCCCGATCGGGAAGATGAACACGCCGCCGAGCGCCAGCGCGAGGACCGCCTGGGTGCGCGAGCCCGCGCTCGCGAGCGCCGCGGAGGCGAGCCAGATGGCCCCCGAGACGAACGGCCCGATGGCGCCGTCCACGTAGACCCGACGCATCTCGTCCTGGGCTTCGCGGATCGTCACGGGCGCCGCTCGCCGGCGCGCGTCCGCTCGCGCACGCCCGGCGGGCGCTTGCGCGCGCGGGGCCGCCAGAGATGGTTCTCGAGGTCGACGCAGCCGCGCCCGTCGAAGCGCACGCCCTCGTGCACGAGCCGCAGCCGCTGCGTCATCGCGCCCGCGGCGTCGAGCTTGCCGAGCGAGAGCCGGCCGCCCGCGGCCACGACGCGGTGCCACGGCACCGGCGAGCCCTGCGGCAGCGCGTGCAGCGCGTAGCCGGCCACGCGCGGCGCGTGGGGCATGCCGGCCTCGGCGGCCACCTGGCCGTACGTGGCGACGCGCCCGCGCGGGATCCGGGTCACGACCGCGTAGATGCGCGGGTAGCTGCTGCCCGCCGGCGGTGCCGGCGCCTCGCGCCCGAGCCGGTGCCGGCGCGGGCGGTCACGAGAGGCCATAGCGCTCGCGCAGGATGCCGATGTGGTGCAGTTCGTGGCCGGCGATCATGTGCGCCAGCGCGCGCACGCTGACCGGCTGGTCGTTCGCGGTGCCGGTCCGCGTGAGGGCCTCCTCGTCGAGGCTCGCGAACAGCGCCACGGTCGCGGCGCGCACGGTCTGGTAGTCCGAGACGAGATCGGGCAGGGGTCGGCGGTCGAAGTGGGCCGCCGGCACCCAGGCGTTCTCGTCGAAACCGGGAAGCGGGGTCGTGTCGGCGCGCGCGATGCGCAGCGCGCGGTAGCTGAACACGCGCTCGCCGTCGATGAGGTGGCCCACGACCTCCTTCACCGACCACTTGCCGGGAGCGTAGCGGTGCATCGCCTGCGCCTCGCTCAGGCCCGAGAGCAGTCGCGGCGTGGAGGCACTCTGCGCGCGCAACGCGCCGAGCGCGTCGTCACCCACGAGCTTGATGTACCGGGCGTAGTACTCGGCGTGCTCTTCGGCCTGGGGCTTTGGGATGCGGATCATTCGGTCTTCTCCGGGTTCGGAAGCGGGGGGCGGCCAGTCTCGCCTCGGGGCTCGACGGTGTGCAAACGCCGCGACAGAGCGGCTCATGCCGGGATGCCCAGCTCCCGCCGCAGCGCCGTGGCCAGCACGGCGTTCGTGGCCACCGCGCCGTCGCTGAATGCCGTGGCGCGACCGCTCCAGTCGGTGAACACGCCGCCGGCTTCTTCCACGGCGACTTGCAGTGCGGCCGCGTCCCACGGCGAGAGGCTGCCGTCCGCCATCAGCTCGGCGCGCCCGATCGCCACCAGCAGGTACCCGTAGCAGTCCCCCCACGTGCGCGCGTTCGCGGCGCGCGTCGCGAGCACGCGCCAGCGATCGCCGCGCTCGGGGGCTTTCAGGAACCCGACGTCGGTGGCGAGCACGGTGGCCTCGTCGAGCGAGTCGATGCGGGACACCTCGCAGCGCGTGCCGTTCCACCAGCAGCCCTCGCCGCGCGCCGCGACCAGTCGCTCGCCCAGTGCGGGGAACTCGGCCGCACCGGCGAGCACGTGACCGCCCTCGGCGACGGCCACGAGCGTGCCCCAGAGCGGCACGCCCTTCACGAACGCCCGCGTGCCGTCCACCGGGTCCACGAGCCAGCGCCGGCGCGCGCCCGGCCGGGTCTCGCCGAACTCCTCGCCGAGGATGCCGTCCTCCGGGAAATGCCGCTCGACCCATGCGCGCACGACGCGCTCGGCGTCGCGATCGGCGCACGTCACCGGCGAGCCGTCGGCTTTCGCCTGCACGTCGAGTCGGCCGCGGAAGTGCTTCATCGCCTCGGCGCCCGCGAGCGACGCCACCTCGCTCACCGCCTGGAGCAGCGCGGCGTTCACCGCCGTGCGCGCTTCCCTGCCGGCCGCGCGCCCGCGCGGTAGCGGAAGCAGTCCACCGCGTGGTCGTTCACCATGCCCACGGCCTGCATGAACGCGTACATGATCGTCGAGCCGACGAAGCGGAAGCCGCGGCGCTTCAGGTCCTTCGAGAACGCGTCCGATTCCGGGGTGCGCGCGGGCACGTCCTTCATCGTCCGCCGCGCGTTCACGATCGGCGCGCCGCCGACGAAGCTCCACGCGTAGTCCGCGAAGCTCCCGAACTCCTCCTGCACAGCGAGGAACGCCCTGGCGTTCGTGATCGAGGCCTCGACCTTGAGACGGTTGCGCACGATGCCCGCGTCGGCGAGCAGCCGGCGCCGGTCGGCAGCGGTGTAGCGCGCGATCCGTCGGGGGTCGAAGCGGTGATACGCCTTCCGGTACGCCGCGCGCTTGTGCAGGATCGTGGACCACGACAGCCCGGCCTGCGCACCCTCGAGGATCAGCATCTCGAACAGGTGGCGATCGTCGCGCGACGGCACGCCCCACTCGTGGTCGTGGTACTCGAGGTAGAGCGGGTCGGTCATCCCCGCCCACGCGCAGCGTTTCCTCGCGGCCGTCACGCCCCTACCGCCCCGACAACATGCCGGACAGGGTCAGGAGCTGCAGCGTGAATGCCGCGGGCACGAGCAGCGCCGAGGCCCACGCCAGCACGAGCAGCAGCGGGCTCTCGCGCCTGCCCGAGAACGACAGCGCCTCGGAGGCGACGAAGCCGCCGGCGAACCCGCCCGCGTGCGCCCAGTTGTTGACGCTCGGCATCAGGAACCCGAACAGGAACATCATGCCGGCCGACATCCACAGCTGCTGCGCCACCGCGTGCTGGCGCGTGCGCCGGCCGTAGACGATGAGCGCGGCGAGCAGGCCGAAGATGGCGCCCGAGGCGCCGATCGTGGGCATGCCGCCGGCGAAATTGGAGACCGCGAAGCCCGCGATGCCCGCGACCACGAAGATGACCCATGCCCGGGCGGGGCCGTAGAGCTCGACGACGTGCGGAAGATACTGCCGGGTGATCACCATGTTGAACAACAGGTGGAGCAGGCTCCCGTGGAGGAATACCGCGGTCAGCAGCGTCCACCACCATCCGCGCGCCAACGCGAAGCCGCCGGTCATGCCGAGCGTCACGAGCGCGTTGCTCGAGGGCGCGAGGATGTCGAACATGCCCGCCATGCGGATGCCGCGCACGTCGATGATCAGCGACAGCGCGTAGAGCACGACGCAGCCGCCGATCACCGCGAGCGCCAGGTCGAAGCCGCCGAGCAGGCGCTGGAGCGCGGGGCCGTAGCCGAACATGCCCGGCGAGGTGCGGCCGCAATAGGGACAGACGGGATCGTTCACATCCACGAGCCGGCCGCAGCCCGGGCACACCACCGCACCACTGGTCTTGCGCATGTGGCGAGCATACGCGGCGCCGCGAGCGCGCCGCAAAACCTCGGCGGTCGGCGCGTGCGCGCCGGCGCTTGTCAGGTCGAGGACGTGTCGTGCGGGATGCACGACGCGCGTCCGCGACCGGCACGGAGAGCGGGGTTTCTCAACTGCGGACCCAGCGAAGACCCGGCCTGCCACGCGTGTGTGCGCGCGCTCACCCACGGGCGCGCCCTATGCATGTATCTCCGGGTACGCATCCTCCTGGAGACCGCATCGTGCCCGAAGCCGTGTTCCATGCGCTCGTGTTCTGGTTGCCGGCGTTTCTGTTCTCGACGACCGTGCACGAGGCCGCGCACGCCTGGGTGGCGTGGCGGCTGGGGGATCCGACCGCGTATCTCTCCGGCCAGGTGTCGCTCTCGCCGTGGCCGCACGTGCGCCGCTCGCCGATCGGCATGCTGATCATCCCGGTGCTGACGTCGCTCACGCAGGGCTGGACGATGGGCTGGGCGAGCGCCCCGTACGATCCGGCGTGGGCCGACCGCCACCCGCGTCGTGCGGCGCTCATGGCGCTCGCCGGCCCGCTCGGCAACCTGGTGATCGCCGTGGTGGTGTTCTGCATGCTGCGCGCGGGGCTGGCGATCGGCGCGTTCGAAGCGCCGCACGCGATCGGCGTGCAGCACCTGGTGAGCAACGCGCTGCCCGCCGACCGCCTGCTGCTCGGCGACTTCCTCGCCCAGGGCCTGAGCGTGCTGCTGGCGCTCAACGTGCTGCTGCTGGTGTTCAACCTGCTGCCGTTCCCGCCGCTGGACGGCGCCTCGGTCCTGGCGCTGGTGCTGCCGCTTTCGGCCTCGCGCTCGCTGCGGCGCGCGATCGCAACGCCCGGGCTGTCGATCATGGGCATCGTCGCCGCCTGGCAGGTGTTCCCGGCGTGCGCGAAGCCCATCCTCGGCGTGCTCGCGGCGCTGCTCTATCCCGCGCGTTAGCGCCCGCCCGAAGACTCCAGCTGCCGGCGCGCGATGAGGATCAGGACGTGCGCCGGCACGAGGAAGTCCTTGCCATCGCGCCGCACGGCGTCGGCGCCGCCGCGCTTGTAGATCTCGATCGCCTGGCGGATCTGGTCCGTCGCCTGGGCGGCCGCGGGACCGGTGTACGACACCGTGCGCGCCTGGTCGCCGATCACGAGCCGCGGCCCCGGCTCGCCGAGCGCCGTGACCGTCGAGGCGACGCGCTTCTCGAGGCTCGCGCGGCGCGTCTCCGGTGACGGGGGCGCGCACGGATCGGCGAGCAGCACCGAGTCCGGACTGTCGAGCGGGACCCTCAGCTTCACCCCGCCCGCGATGGCACATTCGAGCGTGCCGTCGCGCACGCGGATCGCGCTGTGCGGGATGCGGAGCTGCTCCGCGATCGCGTTCAGCTGTGGCGTGCCCTGGCTGGTGCCGCCCGCGCGCACCGCGGCGAGCGCCGGCTTGAGCGCGCGCCGGAGCCGCCGGCCCATTTCGCAGCCGTACTCATCGACGGCGCGTTCATAGCTCGCTCCCTGCGCCACGAGGCTGTCCACGAGCGGCACGCCGGCGAACACCGCCGCGATGCGCGCGTTCACGCCGGCGGTGTCGCTGGGAATGGTCGGCAGCGGCACGACGCCGTTCACCTTGATCTCCCGGCCGTCGGTCGTGAACGTGGCCGGTGAGCGGATCGCGGCACCCTCCCAGTAGAACGTGACCTGCTTCGCGTCGAACGGCGCGCTGGCGACGAGCCGCCAGCCCGATGCGGGCGCGGACGGGGCGGCGAGCAGGATGAGCCACAGGAGATCGAGCATCCGCGCACTGTAGCGCGTTCGAGACGCGATCCCCGGGGGCCTGGGTCAACACCCGGCTTGCGCGCGCCGGGGGCGCCATGCATCCTCGCCGGCGTCCGTTCGGGGTGGCCCGCGCACGTCGCGGGCCTGAGAACACACCCGTCGAACCTGAACTGGTTGAGACCAGCGTAGGGAAACGGCGAAGACTCGAGGCTTCCGCCACGTCTTCACCGCCGTCCCTTCGTGGACGGCGATGTGCTTTGGGCTTCTGAGCCTTCGCGGCCTCCGGCCGCGGGCGAGCCCGGGGCGCAGCGACCGTCCGGGAAGGCGTCGCGCCGATGTTCACGCACAGCGTCCTCGATTGGACGCTCGTTCTCATCTACTTCCTGTCGCTCGCATGGGTCTGGGCAGGGGCGCTTCGCTCGAAGCCCTCGGCCGAGGACTACGTCGTGGCCGGCCGGCGCGTGACGCTGCCCGCGTTCGTGGCAACGCTGGTGACGAGCTTCTACGGCGGCATCCTCGGCGTGGGCGAGTTCACCTGGCGGTACGGCATCGCCAACTGGCTCGTCTTCGGCGTGCCCTACTACGTCGGCGCGGCGCTGTTCGCGTGGTTCCTCGCCCGGCGCGCGCGCGAGATCGAGCTGCTCACGATCCCCGACCTGCTCGAGCGCGCCTACGGCCGGCGCGCGGCGGTCGTGGGCGCGGTGGCGGTGTTCGTGAATGCGGCGCCCGCCGCCTATGTCCTGATGCTCGGCACTCTGTTTGCAGCCATGTTCGGCGGGCCGGCGGCGCCGTGGGTGGTGGCGGCCGCGGTGCTGAGCGTGTTCTACGTCGACCGCGGCGGCCTGCGCGCGGTGATCTTCACCGACCAGGTGCAGTTCGTGCTCATGTACGGCGGCTTCGTCGTGCTGCTCGGCTTCCTCGTCGCGCAGCACGGCGGCCTGGCGTTCCTGGGCCCGCGCGTGCCGGCGTCGCACTGGGTGTGGCACGGCGGCAACGGCGCCGGGGCGGTGATCGTGTGGTACGTGATCGCGCTCGGCACCATGGTGGACCCGGCATTCTGGCAGCGGGCCTACGCCGCGCGCGACCCACGCGTGGCGCGGAACGGCGTGCTGTGGTCGATCGCATTCTGGATTGTGTTCGACTTCATGACCACGGCCTGTGGTCTCTACGCGCGCGCGCTTCTGCCGGATCTGAAAGACCCCGTCTACGCATTCCCGATGCTCGCCGACCGCGTGCTGCCGCCGGTGGCGCTGGGGCTCTTCTACCTCGGCATGATCGCCACCGTGATGAGCACGATCGACGCCTACGCGTTCATCGCTGCCACCACGGTGGGCCGCGACCTGGTGTGGCGCCTGAGGCGCGGCGATCCCGCGCGGATCCCGGCGTGGTCGCGCTGGGGGCTGTGGATCACGTGCGCGTTCGCCGCGGCTTTGGCGCTGGCGCGGCCGAGCGTCGTGGCGCTGTGGCACGACCTGGGCTCGGTCGTCACCCCGGTGTTGCTGCTGCCCGTGCTGCTCGCGCTCTCGCGCCGCGGCCGGCCGGGACCGCGCGGCGCGCTGTGGCTGATGGTGCTGCCCGGCTTGCTCACGCTCGCCTGGGTCCTGATGAAGAGCGTGCCCTCGTCGAAGGGCGCGTACCCGTTCTCGATCGAACCCATCTACGCGGGGCTCGCCTGCTCGCTGCTCGTCTGGGGCGCGGTCCGCATATCCGGAGAGGAGTCCTCGTCATGAGATGCCTGCCCGCGCTGCTCGCCCCACTCTTGCTGCTTGGGCCCGCGCGCGCGCGCGCTCAAACGCCGCCCGACACGCTCCCGGGCGTGGTGCAGCAGCCGGTCGTCGAGGTGAGCACGTCGCGCGCCGGCGACCGCACGCCGCAGGCGGTGTCGCGTCTCAAGCGCGACGAGCTGAAGCAGCTCGACTGGGGGCAGGACACGCCGATGGCGCTCGCGACCCAGCCGGGCGCGTTCGCCTACTCCGACGCCGGCAACGGCATCGGCTATTCGTACCTGACGCTCCGGGGCTTCCCGCAGCGACGGATCAGCGTGCTCGTGAACGGCGTGCCGCTGAACGACCCCGAGTCGCACGAGGTCTACTGGATCGACCACCCCGAGCTGCTGTCGGCGACGTCGGAGGTGCAGATCCAGCGCGGCGTCGGCTCGGCGCTCTACGGCGCCGCGGCGCTGGGCGGCAGCGTGAACGTTGAGACGTCGCCGTACGGCGACGCGCCGCGCTTCTCGGTGGCGGGCGGCGGTGGCTCGTTCGGCACCCGGCGGCTCGTGGTCGAGGGCGCCTCCGGGCCGCTCGCAAGCGGCTGGAGCCTCTACGGCCGCTACGCGCGCGTCGAGTCCGATGGCTATCGCGACGACTCGTGGTCGCGGCTGTGGTCGTACGTGCTCGGCGCGCGGCGCGTGCTCGGCCGCCAGACGTTCCGCGTCAACCTCTACGGCGGGCCGGAGGAGACGCACCTCGCCTACCTGGCGAACGACCCCGACCACATGAACGGCCTCGTCACCGGCGACGTCGATCGCGACCGTCGGTTCAACCCGCTCACGTACGACGGCGAGCGCGACCACTTCTTCGAGCCGCACTACGAGCTGACCCACGACTGGGCGCCGAACCCCCAGCTCACCCTGTCGCAGACGCTGTTCTGGTTCGACGGCCGCGGTTTCTATGATGAGCACCGCCTCGGGCAGGCGCTGGCCGACTACCGGCTGCCGGGCATCCCGACCACGGACACCACGCTCTACCCGCGCGACCACTACGAGCAGGACGCGAACGGCGCGATCGTGCTCGATGCGCAGGGCCGGGCCACGATCGTGGCGTTCGACGTGACGCGGAGGCGCGAGGTGGTGAACCGGCAGTACGGCTGGATCCCGCGCGCGCGCTACCACTACGGCGGCGGCGCGCTCACGGTGGGCGGCGAGCTGCGCTTCCACGACGGCCACCACGTCGGCACCGTGATCGCCGGCGACCCGCTGCCCCCGGGCACGCCGAACCCGTCGCCCTACTACGACTACCACCCGCGCACGGTGGCGACCGGTCTGTTCGCGCGCTGGGAGTGGGACCTCGCCCAGGGCCTGCGCGCCACCACCGACCTCGCCTGGCGTCACCAGGGCTACTTCATGCGCGACGACCACTTCGACGGCATCCGCTTCGACCAGCGCTACGACTTCGGCCTCCCCCGCCTCGCGCTGTCGTGGCAACCGTCCGCGGGGTGGCAGGCGTTCGCGTCCTACGCGTACGCGAGCCGCGAGCCAGCGTTCCGCGACCTCTACGACGCCGAGGGCGTGGGCTCGGTGCCGCTCTACGGTCACATCGACCAGGCCGCCGGCATCTACGAGGATCCGCTCGTCAAGCCCGAGCACGTGAACGACTACGAGCTGGGCGCGTCGTGGCGCGCGGGTACGGCGTCGCTCACCGCGAACCTCTTCCACATGGACTTCCGCGACGAGCTGGTGTTCGCCGGCCAGTACGACACCGACCTGGGCTACCCGATCATCGGCAACGCCGCGCGCTCGGTGCACCAGGGCGTGGAGCTGGCCGGGGCGATGTCGCGGCGGCTCCAGCGCGGCCTGGAGCTGGCGCTCGACGGCAACCTCACGCTGGCGGACAACCACTTCATCGAGTACCGCGAGAGCTACGGCCCCACGCCCGCGGACCAGGTGGTCTACGACGGCAAGCCGCTCGGGTTCTCGCCCGCGCACATGGCGAACGCCGGCGCGCGCGCGTCGTGGAAGGACTTGAGCGCCCGCGTCGAAGCGCAGTACGCGGGGCGCGTGTTCGTGGACAACACCGGCGCCGACGCGAACAGCGTCGCGCCGCACACGGTGTGGAACGCGGCGCTCTCGGCCGCTGGGCACGTGGCCGGGGCGCACACCACGCTGACGCTGCGCGGCTTCAACCTCGGCGACCTGCGCTACGCCACCACCGGCTACATGGACTTCGATGCGCACGGCGCGCTGGTGCCGCACGTGATGCCGGCCGCGACGCGGAGCTGGCTGCTCGAGGCGCGCGTGGACTGGTGAGACGCGACGAGCCCCGGACGGTTCGACCGTCTGGGGCTCGCGGGTCGCGGCGGTGCGGCTACTTCACCTCGATCGTCACCTTCACGATGTTGAGCGGCGACGTGGGCGGACCGTCGCCCGGGTTCGCGACGGCCTCCATCGCCTTGAGCGTCTCCAACCCCTCTTCGACCTGGCCGAACACGGTGTAGTTACCGTCAAGGAACGCGGCGGCCTTGAACATGATGAAGAACTGGCTGCCATCCGAGCCCGGCTGGCCCGTGTTCGCGGTGGACAGCACGCCCGGCGCGTTGTGGAGGGCTTTCGGGCTGACCTCGGCGTTGAAGTTGTAGCCGGGACCGCCCCTGCCGGTGCCGAGCGGGTCGCCGCCCTGCGCCATGAAGCCCTTCATCACGCGGTGGAACTTCGTGCCATCGAAGAAGCCCATGCGCGCGAGGTAGATGAAGTTCGTGACGTGGTACGGCGCCACCTCGGGCTTGAGCTTGATCAGCATCTCGCCCTTGTTCGTGACCATGCGCGCGTAGTAGCCCTTCGCGGGATCGAACTTGGCCATCGCCGGAGCCTTGAGCTTCGTCTTCCACTCCGGATCCTTCTTGTCCGGGGCGTTCTTCGCGATCTGCGCGTCGATGGACTTGACCGCGGCATCGACTGGCGCCGGGCTCGACTTGCCGAGCACCTTCGTCGACACCGGCTTCTTCGTCGTGTCGGGCGCCGTGCCCGTGCTGGGCGCGTTCTGGGCGAGCGCGGCGCCGGCGGCGAGCGCCAGCGCGCACGACACGATCAGGACGGCAGAATTACGAACTCTCATCCGGGATTCCTCCTATTGATGTGGGCTGGTGTGAGTCGTTCAAGAATCGCCGCGGCCCGTGAGCGAGCGCAGCCAGCGGCCGATCGGGTTGCCGGCCGGCGTGGGTGACTGCTCCAGGCGCAGCATGGCCACGGTGATGTTGTCCGGTCCGCCGCGCGCGTTCGCCAGCTCGATCAGGTCGCGGCAGGCGTCCGGCAGCGACTCGCCCATGGCGAAGCCGGCGATCTCGTCGTCGCTCATCTGGCCGTGCAGGCCGTCGGAGCAGACCACGAGCGTGTCGCCACCCTTCAGCGGCTCGCCCACGGCGACCACGTCCACCTCGATGTCGGGGCCGACGCCGACGCTGCGTGTGACCACGTTGCGGCGCGGGTCGCTGCGCGCTTCCTCGGGCGAGAGCTGGTTGCGCGCCACGAGCTGCGCCACCAGCGAGTGGTCGGTGGTGATCTGCCGCGCGCGGTGCGCGCGCACGAGGTAGGCGCGTGAGTCGCCGACGTGCCCCACCAGCACCTGGTCGCCCTTCAGGGCCACCGCCGTGCACGTCGTGCCCATGCCGTTCAGCTCCTGCTGACTGCGGCTGTGGTCCCAGATCTCCTGGTTCGCGACGTGGACCGCGTGCGAGAGCGCCGTGGCGGTGTCGTCCGGGGGCGCGGCCGCGAACTCGCGGACCACGGTCTCGGCGGCCATGCGGCTCGCCACCTCGCCGGCGTTCGAGCCTCCCATGCCGTCGCAGACCACGAGCAGGTGGTCCGCAGCGTGCGCCGGGGCGTCACCCTCGGCTGCCCACGACGCGTAGCTGTCCTCGTTGCCCGATCGCCGGCGTCCGACATCGGTCGCGGCGGCGGTGGTGACGCGGAATCGTGGACGGGTCAGGGAAGGTCCCTTCGCAGGCCGGACAGGCGCCGTGGTGAGCCCCGCGCGTTCGCGGCGCCACCCGCCGGGGGCCGGTTCGTGTGCACACCGGTGCGCGGCCACCCCGGCGGCACAAGGACCGGCATATTGCATGTCCGCTTGGCGGCATTCAAGCCGACCACACCGGGCCTGCTCGCCTGCCGCCACCGGACCGCTCGCGCGACGCGGGTTGCCTCTCGAACGGGGTGCGCTAGGCTCCCGGGCCCCGATCCGAGTCTCAAGGACGCTTCGCACCCGAGGAGATCACGCGATGAAGAGCACCGCATCGGCTGTATGGGAAGGCGGGCTGAAAGACGGCAAGGGCCGGGTGACCGCCGCCAGCGGAGCGTTCACGGACACGCCCTACACGTTCGAGCGTCGCTTCGAGATGCACACGGGCACGGGGACGACGCCCGAGGAGCTGGTCGCCGCGGCCCATGCCAGCTGCTTCGCCATGGCGCTCTCCGCCGACCTGGGCAAGGCGGGCTTCAAGCCGCAGCGGCTGAGCGTGCGCGCCACGGTCACGCTCGAGCCGGTGGACGGGAAACCCACGGTGTCGTCCTCGGCGCTCGAGCTCGAGGCCGTGGTCCCCGGCATCGACGAGGCGAAGTTCCAGGAGGCCGCGGCCGCTGTGAAGGTGAACTGCCCGATCTCGCGGCTGCTCAAGACCAACGTCATGCTCACCGCGACGCTCATGCGCTGAGTCGTGCTCCGGAGATTGCAGATGGCGTGAGAGGTGCAGTGATCCGCGGGCATGAGCGACCGCGTCGCCCCCGCGACGCCCCCGTTCTGCCCCAATGACCGCTGCCGATACCACACCGGGTCAACCACTTCCTGGCGCTGGGTCCGTGCCGGCTTCTACTCGCGGCGCGCCTCACCCCAGCGTATCCAGCGTTTCCGCTGTGACCACTGCAGGCGCTATTTCTCCGAGCAGACCTTTCGCACCACCTACTGGCTCAAGTGCCCCAAGCTGCTCGCCGAGTCGTTCCACGCCATGACCCACTGCACCGGCTTCCGCCAACTCGCCCGCAAGCTTGAGTGCTCGCCGCAGACCATCCTCGGCCAGGTGCGACGCCTGGGGCGTCATTGCCAGCTCTTCCACGAGCGGCTGCGCGCCAAGGGCGAGTTCGGCGAGGCGCTCGCCCTCGACGGCCTGCGGACGTACGAGTACAGCCAGTACCACCCGTCCGAGTTCCACCTGCTCGTCGGCCGCGACTCGCACTTCATCCACGGGTTCACGCACTCGGAGCTGCGCCGCAGCGGCACCATGACCCCGCCCCAGCGCGCGCACCGGCTCGCGCTCGAGCGCGAGCACGGCCGGCCCGACCCGCGCTCGGTCGAACGCGAGGTGGCGCGCCTGGTCGGGATCGTCGCCGCGGGCGCGCGCCGGCTCGTGCTCCACACCGACGAGCACCAGGCCTACCCGCGCGCGCTCACGCGCCTCAGAGGGCTCGAGGTCGAGCACCACACCATCTCGTCGCGGGCGGCGCGGACGACGCACAACCCGCTCTGGCCGATCAACCTGCTGGACGGCCTGATCCGCCACTCGTGCGCCAACCACAAGCGCGAGACGATCGCGTTCTCGAAGGAGACGGGCAGCTCGATCGCGCGGATGTGGGTGCTGGTGGTGTGGCGCAACTACGTGAAGTGGTTCTCGGAGCGACGACGATCGGGCACGCCGGCGATGCGGGCCGGCCTCTGTGCGCGGCGCCTGAGCGTGAAGGAGATCTTGCAGGAGCGATTGTTCCCGGGGCGCGTCGACCTGCCGGCGGCGTGGGCGGAGCACTACTGGGGGCTCGTCGCCAGCCGGCAGATCCGCCATCCCAAGCGTCACACGCTCAAGTACGCTGCCTGAGATCCCTGCGGTCGGGGAGCCCCACCCTGCACCGACCGTCCCATCTGCAATCTTCCGAGCACAACTAACGCGCTGAGCGCATGCGGCCGCGGGTTCAGCGCAGCACGACCCAGGGCTGCGTGCGGGTGACACGTGCGGAGCGCGACCTTGCAAAGGCCCGGGGCGAGCGCGGGGTTGCCGATCTTGACCGCGACGACGGTGCGGTTACGAGCGCTTCAACGCCAGCACGCGCCGCGCGAGCGCGCTGAGCGCGAGATCGCTCACGCCCCGCGGCACCCAGCGCAGGCGCGCGCCGGATCGCGGGAGCGGCGTCGTGGGATCGCAGCGCCAGACTTCGGCCTCGATCGTCCGGTGGGTGATCGTGTGCCGGATGCGTGCGGGGGTGGCGCAGAGCACGCCGCGGACGCCGAGCCTCGCGAGCGCGCGGCCAAGCGAACGCCGCGCCGGTTCGCGACCGACGAGCTCCACGCCGGGCGGCTCCCAGAGCCCGTCGAGCAGCGCGCCGGAGCGCTTCACCAGCAGCACCCGCCCGCCGCGCTCGACCAGCGCCACGGCGCGCCGCACGCGAATCCCCGCCCGGCGCGGCGCCGCGGGCGGGAACTCCTCCTGCCTGCCGGACGCGGCCGCGCGGCAGAAGCGCCGGACCGGGCAGGCCCCGCAGCGCGGCGCGCGCGGCGTGCACACGGTGGCGCCCAGCTCCATCACCGCCTGGTTCCAGTCCCCCGGCGAGCGGCGGTCGAGCAGCCGCTCGGCCAGCGCCCAGAGGGCCCTGGCGTCCGGGGCCCGGCGGATCGACCACGGCTCGGCCGCGAGGCGCGCCAGCACCCGCGCCACGTTGCCGTCAAGGACGGGCAGCGGTGCTCCGAAACCTATGCTGAGCACCGCGCCGACCGTGTAGCGGCCCACGCCGGGCAGCGCCGCGAACGTCCGGGGCTCGGAAGGGACGCGCCCGGCATGCTCGCGCACCACGATCCCCGCGGCCTCGTGCAGGTGTCGCGCGCGCCGGTAATAACCCAGCCCCGACCAGGCGGCGAGCACGCGGTCGAGCGGCGCACGCGCCAGCGCGCGCACCGTGGGGAAGCGCGTCATGAACCGCTCGTAGTAGCCCTGGACGGTCGCGACCTGCGTCTGCTGCAGCATGATCTCCGACACCCAGACGCGGTAGGCATCGCGGCTCTCCCGCCATGGCAACGCGCGGGCGTTGCGGCGGTACCATGGGAGCAGCGCGCGCCGCAGCCCGTCCGCCCATCGATCTTCCGGTGAATCCCCCATGTCCGACTCCACGCTGAATCGCCGGCGCTTCCAGGAGATGATGCAGCGCCCCGACGCCGAGATCGACCTCGCGCGCGCGGCGCTCCTCGTCGCGGCCGAGAACGACCCCGCGCTCGACGTCGACGCCGAGATGGCGCGGCTCGACCGCTGGGCGGACACACTGGCCCGCCGCATCGATCCCGCCTGGAACAGCCTGCAGCGGCTGGCCCGGCTGCGCACGTTCATGTACGAGGAGCTGGGTTTCAAGGGCGACGTGCGCGGCTACTACAGCCCGGCGAACTCGCTGCTCCACTCGGTCATGTCGCGCCGGCTCGGCATCCCGCTCACGCTCAGCATCGTGTTCATGGAGATCGGCTGGCGGATCGGCGTGCCGTTCGAGGGGGTGGGCTTTCCCGGGCACTTCCTGGTGCGGCTCACCGGCGAGCCGGGCGACCTGCTGCTCGACCCCTACGACCATGGCGCGTCGGTGCACGAGGAGGACTGCCGGCGGATGATCGAGCTCACGACCGGCGGCACCGTGCCCTACGACCCGAGCATGATCCGCTCGCTCGGCAAACGCGACATGATCGCGCGGCTGCTGTTCAACCTGAAGGTGGCGTGCCTCAAGGCCGGTGACGACGTGGGCGCGCTGGCGGCGGTGGAGCGGCTGCTGCTCCTGCACCGGGACGATCCGCCCGAGCTGCGCGACCGCGGCCTGCTGCTCTACCGCCTGGACCGCTACCGCGAGGCGCGCTCCTCGCTCGAGGCGTACCTGCGCGCGCGTCCCGACGCGCTCGATCGAGAGGTCATCGATCGACACCTGACGGCGCTGCAGATGATGCTGGCGAGCGAGCCGCCCCGAAGCTGACCGCGAGGAGCCCGATCGCGAGCGCGAGCGCCGCCGTCCACCCGGAGAGCGCCAGCCCGCGTGCCGCCGTCCAGCCTTCGGGCACGTAGTCGAGCGTGAGCCGATGCTCCCCCGAGGGCACGACGAGCCCGCGGAAGAGCAGGTTCACGCGCTCGATCGCGACCGGCCGGCCATCGAGCCGTGCGCTCCAGCCCGGGAATTGCTGATCGGCGACGACGAGATACGCGGGCCCGCTCGAGCGCAGGCCGAGCGCCAGGTGATCGGGATCGTCGCGCTGCCAGTCGATCGCGAGCGCCACCGAGCCCGGGAACTCACGATCCGCCGGCGCCTCCGCGACCGCGATGGCGGCGGGATCCCACCCCGGATCGCGCAGCGCCGCGATCGCGGCCGCCTCGTCGGCGACGCCGCGCACGCGCGCGACCGCGTAGGCGCGCGGGAGCGCATCGGGCCACGTGCCGAGCGTGTCGGCTGTGTCACCCGCGGGCAGCGCGATGCTGCGCACGGCGCACGCGCGCAGGAACGCGCGGCTCGCGAACAGCCCCGAGCGCGCCGCCAGGTCCCAGCGCGCGGGGATCGCTCCGCTGAGTCCCAAGACCTGCCGAGCGCGCCAGGCCACCCAGTCATCGCTCAGCGACCAGCGCTGGGAGAGCGCCCACTCGCGCTCGAACCACGCCGCGCGATGGCGGGGGTCGAGCGCGGCCACGCGCGCGAGCGGCGGCGCGGCCTGCGTGCGGAGCGCCGCGCGCGGGCCCGTGGCCGCGCGCAGTTGCGACACGACGAGCGCGAGGCACGGCGACAGGCCCAGGAGTGTGACGACCGCGCCCGCGAGCGCGAGCGACCTGGGTCTGTTGCTTCGGCGCGCCCACACGAGCGTGGCGAGCGCAACACCCACGAGGAGGAACTGGAGCCCCAGGTCGCTGGCCGCGGCTACGGCGGCCGCGGGTGCCGCCTCGGAGAATCGCTCGAGGCTTCGCGCGGACGTGAGGCCACGCGCGATGCGGTCCAGCATGGCCGGCCGTGCGACGGCGAGCCAGAGTTCGGAGACGGGCCCGCGGCCGAGCAGGATCGACGCGCCGGCGACGAGGCTCGCGAGCGCGACGCGCGGCCACCACGCACGGCGCTCGCCCGCCAGCACGCCGTCCAGTCCGCGGGCGGCAAGCAGGGCCCACGCGAGCACGCTGAGCGTGAGCCAGGTGACGGGCGTGCGGAACGCGCCGATCACGGGCAGTGACTGGAGGATCGCTCCCAGCACCGGGAGGTTGCGACCGAGCGCGAGCAGCATGCCCGCGAGCGCCACCGCTCCCCACAACCGCGCGGCACGGCGAGCGGGGGCACGCAGCAACAGACCGTATACGGCGAGGACCCCCGCGAGCAGGCCCAGCACATGAGAAAGATCCGTCCCCCGCAGGCCTCCCCAGTAGGGCGCATCGCCGTAGCCCACCGCGCGCGGCCATACGAGTGAGACGAGGTCGCGCGGCAGCGCGCTCCAGATCGCCGCCTCGCGCGCGGCGAAATCGGGCGCGGCGCGTTGCGCGTGCGCGCTGAACGCGAGCGCCGGGAGCCAGAGCCCCGCCGACATCATCGCCCCGAGCGCGCCGGCGCCGGCGATCGCCCCCAGTCGTGGCGCGCGGCCGAGCGCGAGTGCGCGCTCGATCGCGAACGGGATCAGCACGAGCCCGGCGTAGACCACGAACTGCGGGTGGCCGCCGAGCACCTGTGCGGCGAGCGAGAGCGCGAGGCCGAGCGCGGCGGCGAGCAGCGCGCGCCGCGTGGGCGCGCGGATCACGGCGAGCGCCGCGAGCAGCGTGAGCGGGATCAACGCGGCCGACACGCACTGCGCGTCGTGCCCGAACGCGAGCGGCACGAGCACGCCGGGCGCGAGCAGCCAGAGCCCGCCGGCGAGCGTCATCGCGAACGGGCCGCTCCCCCACAGCGAGCGCGCGAGCCACGCAGCGGCGAGCGCGCCGCCGAGACAGGCGAGCAGCGGGAGCACGAGCGGCGTGCCGGCATCCGTGCGCGTGAGCCCGTCCCACGCGCGCAGCAGCGGATCGGGCAACCACTGCGGTCGCGCGTCGGCGAGGCTGCCCACGGTCGGAAGCCCGAGGAACACGTACGGGTTCCAGAACGTGCGCTCGCCGGCGGTCGCGAAACGCTCGCGCGAGAACTCCGCGAACGCGGTGTAGCGGCCGGCATCGCCGCGCACGTAGGTGCGCTGGCCGCCGAGCACGGGCAGGAAGAGGACGAACCAGAGCGCGACCAGCGCCGTGAGGACGCCGATCCGCGCGGTGCGGCTCAGCGGTACGGGGGTCGCGGCGGGTGCGGGCGGCGAGCGGCGCTCGCGTTTCGTTCCGGCGGCCGGGGCGCGGCGCGGCGCCGTGCCCGCGCGTTTCGCCATCTCAGTCGCGCGGCTTGAGCTCGGCCACGTCCTTCAAGTTGGGCGTCTTCATCTGCGAGCCGGTCCACGCGCACTGCATGACGACGCCGCAGCGCGGGCACTCGAACTCAGCCCCCTCGCCCTCCTCGGCGGTGGGCATCCAGCGCTCCAGCTTCGTGTTGCATCCCGGCGTGTAGCACAGGTAGACGCACAGCGGCATGGCGACTCGCTCCTGAAAAGAGGAGCGGTCAGTGTAGCGTGAACCTGACGGGGATGCCCAGCCACACGGAGACGGCCTTGCCCTGATCGGGCGCGGGCCTGAAGCGCATCGGCTTCACCGCCTGGACCGCGGCGTCATCGAGCGCGGGGGTGGACTCCACCACCTTCGTCCCGCCCACGCTGCCGTCGGGCATGATCTCCGCCATCATCAGGACCGTGCCCTGGATGCCCGCATCCTTCGCGGCTTTCGGATACAGGGGCGAACGCCCTGTGATGCGCAGCGTGTCGGGCCGAGGGAGCATTTGGTACGACCCGCGCGGGAACCGCCAGACCATCACGCCGCCCAACGCCCCGGCCGACGGCGGCTCCAGCGCGGTCACGCCCTCGCGCGGTCGGTTGAGTTGCTTCGACAGCTTGCGCGCCGTGATCGACGTCTCACCGGGGACCGGGAACGGCACGATCGTGGTGCGGTTCGCGATCGGCGAGCCGGGCGCGAGCATCGGTCCCGGCGTGAGGCTCACGGGGCCCCGGTTGTCGTTCGGCGTGACGACCACCTTCGTGTTCACCGTGTCCGTACCGGCAGGCGCGGGCGTGGGTGCCGGCGTGCCCGGCGACTTCTTGTTCGCCGCCAGGAGCGCGAAGGGCGCCAGCATCAGCGCGAGCACGAGCCCGAAGACGAGACGTCGGAGCAGCATCGGGCCTCCTCGGAAGGACGGGGCGTGGGTTCTCCAGAGCAGACTCACCCAACGGTTGAGACAGGTCCCCGGGCGCGGGGGTTGGGGGCGCGACGCCTCAGTGCAGCGTGAACTTTATGGGGACGCCCACCCAGACGGTGACCGGCTGGCCGTGCTCGTCTTTGGCGGGCTTGAACTTCCACTGCCTCATGCACGCCATCGCCGCACCATCCAACTCGGGGATGGACTTGACCACGCGCACGTCGTGCACGGCGCCGTCCTTCCCGACCAGCGCCTGGAGCATCACCACCCCGTCGATCCCGGCCGCGCGCGCCGACGCGGGATAATCCGGAGCGACCCTGGTGAGGGCTTCCGGGAGCTCACGCACGTACACGTAGTCGCCTTGCTTCGGCATGGTCGCCGTGTCCGCGACGTCCAGGCTTGGCGACACCGGCGCAGGGGGTGGCGTGCGCGGCGGCGGCGCGACAACGGGCGGCGTCGCGCTCGGCGGGTCGGCGGCGGAGGGTGCCTCGCCCGCACCATGGTGCGCGCAGCCCGCGACCACGAGCACGGCGGTCAGCCACAGCCATCCCGCAAGCCGAGACATGGACGATCTCCTCTCCTCGGCACCCGACGGCAGCAGCGTGCGCCGGTTCGGGGCCCGAGCGCAAGCGCGTACTAGAGGTCCAGGAGCTTCCGCGTCTCCTGGTACGTGCGCAGGGCCGCGCCGTCGAAGCAGGCGCAGGTCACGCGCTGGAGCTTCTCCGAGCGCTCGAGCGCGGCGCCGATCTCGCGCAGCGCGATCGTGGTCGCTCGTGGCAGCGGGAAGCTGAACGTGCCCGTACTGATGGCGGGGAACGCCATCGTCGTCAGGTCGTGGCGCTCGCCGAGCGAGAGCGCAGAGCGATAACAGGCGGCGAGCAGCCGGTCCTCGTCCTGCGTACCGTTCATCCACACCGGACCGACCGCGTGCACCACCCAGCGCGCCTTGAGCTTGAACCCGGGCGTGATGCGCGACTCACCGGTCGGGCAGGGCGCCACCTCGCGGCACGCCTCGTTCAGCTCGGGCCCGGCCGCGCGGTGGATCGCGCCGCACACGCCGCCGCCGGGCATCAGCGCCACGTTCGCGGCGTTGACGATGGCGTCCACATCGAGCGTGGTGATGTCGGCCTGGAGGATCTGCAGGCGGTCGCCGAGCGGCACGAACTCCCCCGATGCGGGTAAATAGCGGGTGGCGAAGGTCGCGCGGCACCGTAGGGCGGCCGTCCCGCGGGGTCAACCGGGGTGGCGCGGGGCCTTCCCCCGCACCCGGCGCCGTTCCGACGGCATCCGACCACGAGATATCGCGCATTGCCGGAGCGGCGTATGGCGCTCTAGAGTCAGGGCATACGACCGGGGTCGATCGGGGTGGTCCGGAGGTCTTCATGCGTTCGCACAAGGTCTTTCCCGTCCTCGCCGCGTTGATGTTCACCCTGGTCGCCAGGCCTTCGCTCGCGGACGGGCGCTGGGTCGTGTCGCTCGGCGCCGGGTATTCGGTGAGCGAGCTCCATGGATCCGCGATCGAAGCCGCGGCGTACGCGCAGCTCCACCCGCTGCTCGGGCTGGGCCTCGAGGCCGGGATGGCCCACATGAAGCTCGAGCGCGTTCCGGTCGGCTCGTTCCCCGTCGAACCCCAGGGCGGCATCGGCTCCGGGCTGGCTTCGTTCACCGATGGCCTCACGCGCAACCGCGGTCTGTTCGTGGGGCCGGCGCTGCGGTTCGGCCAGCAGCTCTACGCGGTCGCGAGTGCCGGGATCTACGAGTTCTCGGACAACAACGGCGCCTCGCTCGACACGCGCTGGGGCGGAAGCGCCGGACTCGGCCTCACGGGCAAGGGACGCTTCTCACCGCGCGCCGAGATCCGCTACCGGTGGTCGCCCGATCCCACGATCGACCCGGCGGCCCTGCAGTTCGTGGGACCCGCGATCCCGGCGTCCAGGCAGGATGCTTCGGCGATCGTGTTCACCATGGGGATCGACATCCGTTGAGTCTCCGCGCACCGCTCACCGACACGCACGGGCGCACCGTCCGCGATCTCCGGCTCTCGATCACGGACCGGTGCAACCTGCGCTGCGTCTACTGCATGCCCGCCGAGGGCATGCCGTGGCTCGCGAAGCAGGACCTGCTCTCGTACGAGGAGCTGACGCGGTTCGCGCGCGTCTGCCTCGAGTGCGGCGTGCACGGCGTGCGGCTGACGGGCGGCGAGCCCACGGTGCGTGCCGACCTGCCGGTGCTGGTGCGCATGCTGCACGGTCTCGACCCGGCGCTCGATCTCTCGCTCACCACGAACGGGCTCAAGCTGAAAGAGATGTCGCCCGCGCTCCGCGACGCGGGGCTCAAGCGGGTGAACGTGTCGCTCGACACGCTGGTGCGCGAGCGCTTCCACCGCATCGCCCGCCGCGACCGGCTGCACGAGGTGCTGGAGGGGCTCGCCGCCGCGCGCGCCGCCGGCTTCACGCCGATCAAGGTGAACACGGTGCTGATGCGCGGGGAGAACGACGACGAGATCGTGCCGCTCGCGCGCTGGGCCCGGGACGAGGGCTACGAGCTGCGCTTCATCGAGTGGATGCCGCTCGACTTCCAGCACTCGTGGGACCGCTCGCAGCTCGTCTCCGGCGAGGAGACGATCGCGCGCATCGCCGAGGTGTTCCCGCTCGATCCGGAGGACGGCTCGGAGGACCCGAGCGCGCCCGCGCGCACGTTCCGCTACCGCGACGGCGCGGGCCGCGTCGGCGTGATCTCGTCGGTGACGCGACCGTTCTGCGGTCGCTGCGACCGCATCCGGCTCACGGCCGACGGCCAGGTGCGCACGTGCCTGTTCGCGCTCCAGGAGTACGACTTCCGAACGCTGATGCGGGGGGCACCCGGCGGAGCCGGGTCCGGCAGCGACGACGACATCGAGGCGTTGCTGCGTGCGGCGGTGCTGCGCAAGCAGCCCGGACACCTGATCTCGCAGCCGGGATTCGTGCAGCCGGAGCGCGGAATGAGCGCGATCGGGGGCTAGGCTGGCCCCCGGGGTTACGACTCGCGACCCTTCGCGTCGCCGCCGTAAACCTTCTCGAGCAACTCCGCGAGCGAGCGGGCTTCCGGCTCGCTCAGCCGGCACGACAGGATCTGGTTCAAGTGCGCCACCCTCGGGCGCAGTTGCTCGAGCAGGTCGCGCCCCTTCTGCGTGATGCGCGCCAGCGACTGGCGATGATCCAGGTCGCCCTTCTCGCGCTCGACCAGGCCCATGCGCACGAGCCGATCGAGCATGCGCGTGAGGTCCGGCGCGCGTCGCACCATGCGGCGCGCGATGTCCCCGCGCGGGTGCGCTCCCGGAAACACGCCGTTGAGGATGCGGAGCACGTTGTATTGCGGCACCGTCATCCCGGTGCCCTCGAACGCTTCGTCCAGCATCTCTTCGACGGCGGCGTTGGCGAGGAGTATGGCGAGAAGCGCTTCGTGATGGGGGCCTTCGAAGCGTGTCTGCAGCAGCCGGCGGCCTAACATCTCACCCATGGCTGGCGATACTCCCGCAACGTGATGCGAGATTCAATGGTTCCCAAGAAAGTCGGTCAGCAGCGGCACCCCTGACCCACCGTTCAGTTGCTCGCGGCCGCCGCGGTCGTGGCGCGGAACCCGCCCGCAGAGCCTGTGGGCTGGCCAGGCCACCGGGTGGACCGGTCGCCGATGCGGATCCCGCCGTGCGGCAGGTACCGGTGCAGATGGGAACGCGGTTTCGATAGCTGCCGACGAGCGGCCGTCCGGCTCGCTCGCCCGCGCGCCGCTCCAGCCTCAGGCGATCAGCGCGGACGGCGCCGACACGGTGGGGCGCGCGCCGAGGAACATGACCTCCTCCTCCAGATCGACGCCGAACTTCGCGCGCACGCGCGCCTTCATGACCTCGGCGAGCGTGAGCACGTCGGTGGCGGTGGCGCGGCCCGCATTGACGAGGATGTTCGCGTGCTTGGGGAACACCATCGCGTCGCCGACGCGGAGCCCGCGGCACTGGCAGGCGTCGAGCAGGGCTCCCGCGGGGACGCGCTGCGTGCCCGGCGAGAGCGGCAGGCCGGGCACCTGGAAGCCCGGCGGCAGGTTCTTGAAGTAGGAGCCCGCCGTGGGCTCGATCCGCCACTGCGGGTGCTTGACGCGCCGGATCTCCAGCTTCTCCTCGATCTCGGCCGATATCGCGGCCGGCTCGCCGTCCTCGAGCCGCAGCACGCAGGAGATGAGCGCGTGCGGCTCGCGCTTGAGGCGCGAGTCGCGATACGCGAACTGGAACCACGAGGCCGGCAGCGTCTGCACCTGCGTGCCCTCGAGTGTGCACACCGTGCACTCGAGCGTGCGCGAGCCGATGTCCTGCCCGTAGCAGCCCGCGTTGCCGTAGATCGCGCCGCCCACCGAGCCGGGGATGCCGGCGGCGTACGCGAGCCCGGCGAGGCCCCGGTCGCGGCAGAGCTGGATGAACGTGAGGTAGTCGGCGCCGCAGCCCACCCGCGCGGTGGTGCCCTCGAACTCGACGTCGTCGACGGCGTTCTTCACCACCAGCCCGCGAAAGCCCTCGTCGGAGACCAGCAGGTTGCTGCCGCCGCCGAGCAGGAAACTGGGGAGCGAGAGCTCGGTCGCGGTGCGCAGCGCCTTCACGAGCTGGTCTTCCGTCCGCGCCGCGAGGAACCAGTCGGCGGGGCCGCCGACGCGGAACGTGGTGTGGTGGCCCAGCGGTTCCTGCTCGCGCAGGCCGTCCCCGATGGCCGCCCTCAGCCGGTCGCCGATCCCTGGTGTCCGGAACCCCATGAGGCCGCAGATTGCGCTGTGGCGCGTGCGCGGGTCAAACTACGGCGGAACCCGGATGCGGGCTTCGGTCATCGAAGACCGGGTGCGAACGGTCGATTCGCGCGCCGCGCCGTCCACTTCTCATGTCCCAGCGAGGGCCCCGCATGAAGATCGAGATCCGCTACTGCGGGCAGTGAAACTACCTGCCCCGGGCCTCCAGTTTGGCGGCCGAGATCAAGCAGCATCGCGGTGTGGATGCCACGCTCACGCGCGGCGGCGGCGGTGAGTTCGAGGTGAGCGTGGACGACCGCCTCGTGTTCTCGAAGCGGAAGGAGCGCCGCTTCCCGGAACTGGCGGAGATCCTCTCCCAGCTCCCGGCGTAGCAATCGCGTCAGCTCGCGGGCCGTTCGCGCCGGAGCGCGAACCGGCGCTCGCCCAGCTTCTCGAACACGATCGCGTCCCCGGGTGCGAGCGCGTGCTCGCGGCACCAGCGCATCATTCCGATGAGCTTCGGCGAGCGCGGGCGGAAGACCCAGGTGCCATACTGGATGTCGGTCTCGAACGACCAGCCGAGGTCGGTCTCGATCGTGATCGGCTTCACCTCGTACGGGCGTGGCGTATCAGAAGGCCCGCGCGGGCCGATCGCGTCCGGCGGGAAGAACTCGAGCACGTCCCAGAGCGGGACGTTGCGCTGCGTGAACGTCCACGCGTCCTCGCGCGTGCGCACTTCGATGCGCGCGGTGTTCCCCGAGATCAAGGCCGCGCGGGGGCGGCGTCCGAGATGCCGCCCAGCTCGCGGTGGAAGAAGTCGAGCGCGCGGCTGTACACCTGACGCACCTGCTCGGGCGCGGACACGATGTGGGTCTGGCCGGGGAGCGGCAGGAACGTCCACGGCCGGTTGGCGCGGTTCAGCGCGTCGGCGAGCTTCAGGCTGTTGACGAAGTACACGTTGTCGTCGGCCGTGCCGTGGATGACGAGCAGCGGCCGCGACAGCGTCGACGCCTTGAGCAGCACCGAGCTGCGCGTGTAGGCCGCCGAGTCGACCGGCGGCACGCCGAGGTAGCGCTCGGTGTAGAACGTGTCGTAGTCGTGCCAGTCCACGACCGGCGCGCCGGCGACGCTGGCGCGATACACCTCGGGCGCGTGCAGCACGGCCTGCGCCGCGTAGAAGCCGCCGAACGACCAGCCGAACGCGCCGATGCGCGTGGCGTCCATCTCCGGATAGCGCGCGCACAGGTCCTTCAGCGCGCGCTTGTGGTCGGCGAGCGCCGGGCCGATGAAGTCGCCGCGGATCGCGCGCTCGAACGACCGGCCGCGGCCCGGCGTGCCGTGCCCGTCCACGGTGAGCACGATGAAGCCCTGGTCGGCGAGCCACTGCTCGAGCAGGTAGCGCCGGCTGCTGCGCATCACGCGCTGGCTGTGCGGACCGGCGTAGGCCCAGTCGATGACCGGATAGCGCGTGCCGGCCCGGTAGTCCCGCGGCCGCACGATGAACGCGCGCAACGAATCCGTGCCCACGCGCGTCCACTCCACCTGCGGCTCGACGCCCGGGTCCTCGGCGACGGACTTCAACTCACCCAGCGACTTCCCCTCGGCGTCCTCCACGTACCAGCGCGTGGCGCCGCGCTCCGGCGCCAGCCAGCGGACGTGCACGGCGCCGTCGGGTGAGAGCACCGCGTCCTCCACCCCTGCCTCCGGGCTCACGCGCTTCGCCTTCCACGGCTTCTTCAGGTCGACCGTCCAGAGGTGCGTCTCGCTGGGCTCGTCGCTCGCGAGCACCCACGCGCGCGTGCCCAGCTCGTCCGTGCCGAGGAGCTTTCGCACGCGCAGGCCCGCCGGCGTGAGCCGCCGGCTGGTGGCGTCCGCCTGCTGCAGCTCGAGCGCGGGACCGGTGTCGTCGTGCTCGCTGATCCACAGGAACGTCTTGCCGTCGGGCAGCCACAGCGGCGCGCCGTCCGGCAGGTTGATCCACTTGTCATCGTGCTCGCCGAGGAGCGGCGCGGTCTTGCCCGTGGCCGGGTCCACGCTCAGCATCGACGCCTGCTGCTGCCGGCGATCCATCACGTAGATCGCGAGCGGCCCCTTCTCGGCCCAGCGCACGCGGCAGAGGTAGGGCCAATCCTTCCGGTCCCAGTCCACCGCCACCGGCGTGCCGCCGTCGACCGGGTAGATCGCGAGCCGCACGTCGGCGTTCACCATGCCGGGCCTGGGATAGGGATTCTCCTCGGGCGCCTTCGTGGGGTTCGAGGGATCCATGATGCGCAGCTTCTCGAGCGCGCTCGCGTCGGTGCGCTGGACGAGGAGGAAACGCGAGTCCGGCGACCACCAGTAGCCCTCGAAGCGATCCATCTCCTCCTGCGCCACGAACTCGGGCAGGCCGTATGAGACACCCGCGCTCTCGGGTTTGGCGACGACCCGCTCGTTTGCAGTGCCGGCGCCGCTGGCGCCGGCGGTGCCCAAATCCAGCACGCGCATCTCGCCGTCGCGGACGAGCGCGAGCCGCGTGCCGTCGGGCGAGAGCCGGGCGTCGTCCGCGGGCGATGGCGCCGATTCACCCTTGCGCGCCGCCGCCAGCTCGCGCACCTGTCCGCTGGCGCGGTCGACCATGAACAGCCGGCCCGAATACGGGATCAGGATCGCCTTGCCGTCGCGCGAGAGCTGGAACGACGACAGGCCGCGCGCGGTGAGCCGCAGGCGCTCGCGCCGCGCCTTCTCCTCCGGCGACAACGTCTCCTCCCCACCGCCCAGGAGCTTGCTCCCGGTCACGAGCTCGCGCTCGGTGCGCGAGTTGAAGTCGTACGTCCACAGCGTCTGCACGCGGTCGCGCGGTCCCGAGCGCAGGAACAGCACCTGGTCGCCGCCGCGCGGGATGGCGATCGACGTCGGCTGGCCCGAGCGGAAGCCGCGCGTGAGCGCGTAGCGGTCGAGGAAATCGGCGGGCGCGGCGGCGTGTGCGAACGGCGCCGCGAGCGCCATGGCGATCGCGAACAGCGGAGCAAGCACGCGAGGGGTGCGCATGACGCGGCAGTCTACACGTTCGGGCCCGCTCACCCCGCGGGCTCCCCCGTCTCGCGCGAGACTTTCGGCCGAGCGCGCTTGAGGACCGGTCCCAACGGCGCGTAGAGCTCGCCGCCAAGGCGGCCGACGGGCGCGAGCTTCGCCGGGTCCACGCGGCCGTCCACCATGACGTCGTCGCGGACGCGCGCGAGGATCACCTCGCCGACGACGAGGAAGCTGTTGCCCAGCTTCACCTCGGAGTAGAGCACGCATTCGAGCTGGAGCGGTGACTCGGCCACGTATGGCGGGCGCACGCGCTCGCTGGGCATCGGCGTGAGGCCCGACGCCACGAACTCGCTCGTCCCGCGCGGCCACTCGCCCGCCGTGCGCACCATGGCGTCGAGCAGCGGCTCGCTCACCACGTTCACCACGAGCTCGCGCGTCTCGCGGACGTTCCGCAGCGTGTCCTTGGGGTCGTCGGCGCGGTCGGTGATCGCGATCGCCACCAGCGGCGGCTCGCTCGCGACCGCGTTGAAGTACGAGAACGGCGCCAGGTTCGTCACCCCCGCCGCGCTCACCGTGGACACGAACGCGATCGGCCGCGGCACCACGGCCGAGATGATGAACCGGTAGACGTCGCGGCTGGGCATCGTGCGCGGGTCGAGGATCATGCCGGGGACTCTACGTGATGCTCGTGGCGGCGGAAATCGCCCGCCTCCGCCACGGGGTCCACCCGGCACGCGGGCGGGCGCGGGTCGCGCTCGTCACGCGGCCCTCGACGCGCGGGCCGCCGGTTCCTAGACTTCGCCCCATGCACGGCACCGCGCGCTCGCTGCGGCGTCCATCCTGGCATCGCGTCCTCCCCGTGATCGCACTCGCCGCGTGCGCAGGGCCCGCGCATGCCGCGTCCGTCCGCGGCACGTTCGCCGGCGGCAGCCCGGTGGCGCCGCTCGAGGGCGTCGAGGTGGTGCTGCGGCGCGCAGCGGACTCGACCGTGGTCGCGCACACCACGACCGGTGCCGACGGCCACTTCCGCGTCGACAGCCTGCGCTTCGACCGTTACCTGCTGCGCGCGTCGCTGCTCGGCTACCAGCCGTGGCTGCGCGCGGACGTCGCGCTGAACGAGAGCACGCCAGATCTCGATCTCGGCCGGAACACGCTCGAGTTGTCGCCGATCGCCGTCAAGGGCGTGGACGTGAACAGCGAGCGCGCGACCGCGATCATCGCGCCCGACCGGAACATCTACCTCACCAAGGACATGCCCTCGGCGACCACCGGCAACGCCACCGACGTGCTGCGCAGCGTGCCGGAGTTGGACGTGGACATCGACGGCCACGTGAGCATCCGCGGCAGCACGAGCGTGACCATCCAGTTCAACGGCCGCGTCACGCCGCTCAAGGGCGACGACCTCACGAACTACCTGCGCCAGATGAGCGGCAGCCGCATCGAGCGCGTCGAGGTGGTCGCGAACCCGTCCGCCAAGTACGACCCCGAGGGCATGGCGGGCATCGTGAACATCGTCCTGAAGGACAAGGTGGACCTGGGGCTCAGCGGCAGCTTCAACGTGGCGATCGGCGGACGCTACAGCAGCCCGGGCGCTCGCGTGGCCTACCAGAAGGGCGGGCTCACCCTGTCCGGCGGCGTCTCCGGCTCGCTGAACCGGTGGACCTACTGGTCGAACGTCTTCCGCCAGAGCTACCTCACGGCGCCGCCCAGCTCGTACGCCTCGGCGGCGGACTACACGTGGAAGGGGCTGTTCGGCAACGCCGACGGCTCGTTCGACTGCACGCTCACCAAGCGCGCGACGCTCTACGGCACGATCAACGGGTTCCTTGGCTCGAGCGACTCGCACGCGCTGACGGCGTACGTGCTGAACGACTCCACGAACGCGGAGACGAGCCGCTACGCCCGGGCCGACGACGGCGACTGGAGCGGGCACACGCCGTCGATCACGCTGGGCCTGCAGCACGTGGTCCAGGCCGGCAAGAACGAGCGCACGATCGAGCTGCTGCAGAGCGGCACGCTCGGCGACAATCACAACCACGTCGTGCGCCAGACCGTGGTCCCGGTGGGGATCGACAACCAGCTCACGCAGCTCGCGGGCGACAACGACTACCGCGAGCGCTCGCTTCAGATCGACGACACGCACCCGCTCGGCAAGAAGGGCAAGGTCGAGCTGGGCTACAAGGGGATGCAGCGCATCACCACGAACGCGAGCGACCTGATCGTGGTCGGCGGGCCCGCGGGGACGCCGGCCACGGACGGCATGGCGTACCAGGACCGCGAGCGCTTCCACTCCGGCTACCTCACGCTGGGTTCGGTGTTCGGTCCGCTCTCGGCGCAGGTCGGCGCGCGCGCCGAGCTGGCGGACCGCGAGTTCGATGCCCGGTCCACCGGCGTGCGCTACGACCACGACTACCGGTCCCTGTTCCCGAGCGCGAACGTGGCCTGGGACTTCGGCAAGGGCCGCACGCTGCGGTTCACGTACTCCAAGCGTATCGAGCGACCCTCCTCGTACCTGCTGAACCCCGATGTGCTGTCGACGGACTCGCTCAACCGATTCGTCGGCAATCCCTACCTCGGCCCGAAGTTCACGCACTCGTACTCCATCGATGCGAGCTGGAACGGTTCGGCGGGCTCGGTCCGGCTGTCGCCTTATTTCCGCGACACGTACGACAACTGGGACTTCGTCTCGCAGGTGGACGCGAGCGGCGCCTCGGTCGGGACCTGGGCGAACGCGTCGTCGGTGCGCGTGCTCGGCCTGAGCCTCACCGCGTCGCTGCGCCAGCAGGGAAAGCTCGGGGGCACGGCGAGCGTGGGCCTGTCGCGCGACCATCACGATGCGAGCAATCTTTCGCAGGCGTTCCAGCACGACGTGGTCGGCTGGTCAGCGAACGGCAACGTCTCGTACAGGCTCAGGAAGACGGTCGATCTGCAGGCGTTCCTGCGCTACTCACCGAGGCGCGCGCTCGCCCAGGGCTTCGCGTCGTCTTACGTGGGCTCCACGCTCGGCGCGCGCTGGAAGCCGAACGACCGGGTCTCGGCGGGCCTCACGATCAACGACCCGTTCAACCTCGCCCACTTCTCCAGCTGGACGGGCGACCCGACGTACGCGCAGCGCAGCACGCAGAACAACAACATGCGCAGCGTCTCGGCGTCGCTGTCGTGGTCGTGGGGCGGCAAGCCTCCGGAGCAGAAGCAGCGCCGGCAGTCGAGCGACCAGCCGCAGCAGGAGGGCACGCCCGGGCCTTAGGCTCCGTTTGAGACGCCACGCGAGCGCGCTGGGGGCGCCGGCAGCTGACGCCGAAGCCGCGCACCGGCGCCGCCGTCGCCGACCACATTGCGGATTGCAAGCGTCGAGCCGCCCATCGGGCGCGATCCACTACGTAGTTCTCGACGCCAGTGCGAGCCGATTCCTACACTCAATGGATGATGATCGGCATCGTGTGCTCTCGCCCTGTCGGGCCTCGGTTCCTGAGGTTCCTGGCTCTGCCGGTCGTGCTGTGTGCGAGCGTGGCGCACGCGGCGTCGGTACGCGGCACGTTCGTGGGCGCGAGCCAGGCGGTGCCGCTCGAAGGCGTCGAGGTCGTGCTCCGGCGCGCGGCCGACTCCACCGTTGTGGCCCACACCCTGACCGACGCGAACGGCCGCTTCCGCGTGGACAGCCTGCGTTTCGACCACTACTTGCTGCGGGCGGCCCTGGTCGGCTACCAGTCGTGGCGGCGGCCGGACGTGATCCTGAGCGAGGCCGCGCCCGACCTGGACCTGGGTCGTAACACGCTGGCCGTGTCGCCGATCGCGGTCAAGGGTGTGGACGTGAGCACGGCGCGCGCGACGGCGATCATCGAGCCCGATCGCAACGTCTACCTCACGCGGGACCTACCGAGCGCCAACACCGGCAGCGCCACGGACGTGCTGCGCGGCGTTCCGGAGCTGGACGTGGACCTCGATGGCCACGTGAGCCTCCGCGGCAGCCCGAGCGTGAACGTCCAGTTCAACGGCCGCGTCTCGCCGCTCAGCACGCACGACCTCGATCACTTCCTGCGGCAGATGCCGGGAAACCGGATCGAGAAAGTCGAAGTCATCGCAAACCCGTCCGCGAAGTACGACCCCGAGGGCACGGCCGGCATCGTCAACATCGTGCTCAAGAAGAACTCCGACCCGGGGTTCAGCGGAAGCTTCACGGGGGCGCTGGGCGAGCGCTACAGCACTCCCAGTGCGCATGTGGCCTGGCAGCAGGGGAAGCTCTCCCTGTTCGGGACGTTCTCGGGAGCGCGGAATCACTGGGCCTACGACTCCAGCAAGCTCCGGCAGAGCTACGTCACCTCGCCGGCCACGCTGTACGCCTCGAGCGCCGACTACCTGTACGAGGATCACTACGCGACCGTGGACGCCTCGGTCGACTATGCGCTCACTCAGCGCGCGACGCTATACGGCACGGCCAGCGGATACGTCGGTACGGGTGTCACGCACGAGATCGACCGCTTCGCGCTCACCGACTCGTCCCAGACCGAGACCAGCCGCAACGTCCTGGCGGACGACGTCGGATGGGGCGCGCGGTCCCCTGCGTTCACCATGGGCCTCCAGCACGTGGTGCAGGGCGGCCGTGACGAGCGTGCGATCGAGTACCTCGAGAGCGCCACCAACGGAGACAGCCACTACGTGGGCTACCTTCAGACGCTGGTTCCCGCCGGGGTTGACGACGCACTCACGCGCGTCGCCGGCGACAAGGACTACCACCAGCGTTCGCTGCAGATCGACGACATGCACCCGATCGGGAAAAAGGGCAAGGTCGAGCTGGGTTACAAAGGTGCCGAGCGAGTCACGACCGACGCGGACGCCATGCTGGTGGTCCAGGGCTCGTCGAGTGTCGCCACCAGCGGCAGCGCGTTCGAGGACCGCGAGCGATTCCAATCCGCCTACCTGACGCTCGGCCAGACGGTCGGCCGGCTCTCCTGCCAGATCGGCGCGCGCGGCGAGATGGCACAACGCACGTTCGACTCGCGTTCGACGGCTACGAGCTACGACCACGACTACACGAGCCTGTACCCGAGCGCGAACGTGGCCTGGGACGTGGGCCCGGGACGCACGCTGCGGGTGACGTACTCCAAGCGCATCGAGCGGCCGGGTTCCGACCTGCTCAACCCCGACGTCCCGGTCACCGATTCGCTCAACATCTTCAAGGGCAATCCATACCTGAGTCCCCAGTACACGCACTCCTACAGCCTGGATGCGGGCTGGACCGGCTCGCGCGGCTCGCTGCGGTTGTCGCCCTACTACCGCAACACGCTCGACGCCTGGGACCGGATCACGACGGTGGACGCCGGCGGCGCCGCGACCCAGACTTGGGTGAACGCGACATACGTGCACGTCCTGGGCGTCAGCCTCACCGGTTCGCTGCGCCAGGCGAACCGCCTGGGCGGAACCATGAGCCTGGGCCTCTCGCGTGAGCACAACAACGCCAGCAGCCTCGCGGACCCGTTCGATCAGGACGTGCTCACGTGGTCGGCGATGGGGAACGCCACCTACAGGACGACGAAGACGATCGACCTGCAGGCGTACCTGCGCTACAGCCCGAAGCACGTGCTGGCGCAGGGCTACGAGACATCCAATATCCGTTCCACAATCGGCGCCCGCTGGCGGCCGACCGCCAAGCTCACCGGCGGGCTCACGGTGAGCGATCCGTTCAACGTCGCTCACCACTCCAACGCGATCGGCGACCCGACGTATCTCGAGACCAGCACGACGCGCACGGATGTCCGCGGCGTCTCGTGCTCGCTCACGTGGTCGTGGGGCGGCAAGGCACCGGAGGAGAGGCAGCGCCGGCAGCACAGCGACATCCCGCTGCCGTCCTCGCCGGGACAGCCCTAACGCCCGTCGCGCACGCAGAAGCCCCCGCGCCTGACGAGGCGCGGGGGCTTCGTCGCGAGGGGAGCGTGCTGCTACTTCTTCGGCGGCGTCTGTGGCGGTGCCGGCTGCTGCGGTGGCGGGGCATTCTGCGCGCGCGGGCCGAAGCCGGGCCGCGCCACGCCGTGGTGGCAGTCACTGCAGCCGACGCCGGGATGCTCGCTCTTGATGTTCTTGATCGCGGGCAGCAGCTCGTCGTTGATCTTGCCCACCATCGCCATCATGTCGCGCGTGATCTGCTTCGTGTTCTTGTCCTCGTCGGCCCAGTGACCGAGCACGTGGCAGTGGTTGCAGCGCACGCCGAGCGAGCGGCCGAAGCCGCGGTTCATCGTCATCAGCACCTGCTCGGCCGTGCGACCCTTGATCACTTTCAGGTTCTTGAACACGCTCTCGGCCGGCATCGACGCGCGCGGCCCGAGGTCGGCGAGCAGCACCTTCACCAGGCTGTCGCGCTCGGTCACGAACGAGTCGATCGGCGCGGCCATCATGCCCGGCCCGCCCGGACGTCCGCCCGGGGGCCCGCCGCCCGGCGGCGGGCCGCCCCCCGGTGGCTGCGCCTGGAGGCTGGCGATGAACGTGATGCTGGTGAGGACGAACAGCACGGTCGCGACCAGACCGACCAGGATCCTGCGCATGACACCTCCTCGTTGCGGCCCCATGCCGCGAGAGCGCGCACCATGTCTCGACGCCGGAAGCGCGCCGCGGACGCACGGACGAAGGCGGGAGAATCCTCTACGGGCGCGCTTCGCTCAACCTGCTATATTCGCCCGCCCTTTTTCGCTTGAGGAACTCCCATGCTCCGAGCCGGAATCGTCGGGCTACCCAACGTGGGCAAGTCCACGCTGTTCAACGCCGTGACCCGCACGCGCAAGGCGGAGGCGGCGAACTACCCGTTCTGCACCATCGATCCCAACGTCGGCATCGTCACCGTGCCCGACGCGCGCCTCGAGGAGCTGCGGAAGATCGCGAAGACCGACGTCGTCATCCCCGCGGTGATCGAGTTCGTGGACATCGCCGGGCTGGTGAAGGGCGCGAGCCAGGGCGAGGGGCTGGGCAACAAGTTCCTCACCCACATCCGCGAGGTGGACGCCATCGTGCAGGTGGTGCGCTGCTTCGAGGACCCCGACATCCACCACGTCTCGGGCTCGGTCGACCCGGTGCGCGACATCGAGGTGATCAACACCGAGCTGATGCTCGCCGACCTCGAGACCGTGCAGCGGCGCCTCGAGCGCGTGCAGAAGGACGCGAAGCGCGGCGACAAGGCGTCGGTCGCCGAGGAGGCCGTGCTCGTGAAGCTCGAGGCGGCGCTTGCCGCGGGCAGGCCGGCGATGGTCGCGGACCTCACCGACGAGGAGCGGAGGATCGCCGCCACGTTCTTCCTGCTCTCCGACAAGAAGACGATCTTCGCCTGCAATGTCCGCGAGGAAGACCTCGCGACCGCGCACTCGAACCCGTACGTGAAGCAGGTCGATGAGTACGTGGGCACGCACTTGAACTGCGAAGAGGTGGTGATCAGCGCGCAGATCGAGAGCGACCTCGTGGACCTGTCGGACGCCGAGGCGAAGGAGTTCCTCGAGCACCTGGGCGTGACGGAGAGCGGCATCGGCGCGCTGATCCGCGCCACGTATCACCTGCTCGGACTGCGCACGTTCTTCACCGCCGGCGAAAAGGAGGTGCGGGCGTGGACGATCCACGCCGGCGACCTCGCCCCCGCCGCCGCGGGCGTGATCCACAGCGACTTCGAACGCGGTTTCATCAAGGCCGAGACCGTGGCGCACGACGACCTGGTCCGCTGCGGCTCGATCGCCGCCGCGCGCGCCGCCGGTGTCTACCGGATGGAGGGCAGGGAGTACCGGGTGGAGGACGGCGACGTGATGCTGTTCAAGTTCGCGGTCTGATCACGCTCAGTGCTTCGGCATCACCCCGCGCCCCGTCTCGGTGACGGGGGCCGGCACCGGGTCGGATCCGGTCTCCTGGTAGCTCACGAGAGCCACCCCGGCGTGGGGCGGCCCGGGCGACCAGCGGTAGTCGGCCTGGGGATAGCTTCGCTCGCGGACGTCTGGCAGCGCGCGGGCGAGCGTCTCGCCCAGGATCGCGCTCCCCTCGCCTTCGTGTGAGCGAAGCAACCACACGCGGGAGCGTCCGGCGATCCTGCGCTTCAGGTCCGAGACGTCAGCCTGACCGATCGCCCAGTGTCCTTCCGGAAACGGGTCCACCTCGAGATCACGCCGGCGCAGGTAGTAGTCGACCACGTTCGGCTTGCAGAAGCCGGCGTGCACCAGGACCAGATCGCCGGGCGCGGCCAACGTCTCGAGTTCGGAAACCGCCTCACGCCAGCGCTCCTTGTGGGGCCCGCGATGGTAGGAGATCAGCGGCTGCGCGGTGCCGAGCACGAGGAGTGCCGTGCACACCGGGCGCCACACCGGTCCGCGGAGCGCGCTCACCCCTCGCATCGCGACGAGACACAGGGCCGGCAGCGCCGCGAGCGTCACCCGCGTGAGGAATATGGGCGCGAAAACGTAGCTGGCGAGGAACGGCAGGGCCACGGGAAGGACGAGCCACGGCACGAGGACGAGCTCCGGCGCGGGCCAGGCGGTGTTCAACTCCTCGCCCCTCGGCCGGACGGGGACGAGGCCGGCCAGCGTCGCGATCCCGAGCGCGGCCAGCATCCACGGCGTCCCTGCGTAGTCGAGCAGCGTGCTGCCCAGCGTCCGCAGCGTGGGCGTCGGGATCCAGAAGCCGGTGCTCACGGCTCCCAGCTGCCGTGCGAGGACGCTCGCCCACGGCGCGTACAACGCCATCGTCGCGGCTTGAAGGAGGATCCAGCGCAGCGCGAGCTGCGGGCGCGGCGTGGGTGCGCGGAGGAGAGCCATGCCGAACGTGGTCCACTGCGCGACCACCACGAACCACGCGGTGTTGTGCGTGTAGAGCAGGGCGCTCGTCGCCAGCACGTATCCCACGCCATCGACCGTGCGGCGCCGCTCGAGCCAGCGCAGGAGATAGAGGTACGAGACGAGCGCCACGCACATGTAGAGCGAGTAGGAGGTCGCATCCTGGGCGTACTGGACGGCGAGCGGCGAGACCGCCAGGAGGCCCGCGGCGCCGAGACCGACGAACGACCCGCTCAGTCGCGTGCCAATGCGCCCGAGCAGGAGTACGGCCAGCGTGCCCGCGAGCGCCGAGAGCAACCGCGCGGCGGCCTCCGACCGGCCGCCGAGCGCGATGACGACGTGAAGGAGCGCGCGGAACAGGGGCGGATGCACATCGGCCGCCGTGGCGGCGATCGTCTGCCGCAGGGGCAGCGACGCCATGCGGATCGCGACACCTTCGTCGAGCCACAGGCTCTCGCGCCCCAGACCGAACAACCGCAGCGCCAGCGCAACGGCGACCACGACGACCAGGATGGCGCGCGGTCTCAAGGGAACCGCTAGCCCTTGCTCTCCCACAGCTTCGCCAGGTTCACGATCATCCGCGACGCCATCTCCATGTCCTGGACACTCACCCACTCGAGACGCGAGTGGAAGCGATGCTGGCCGGAGAACAGGTTCGGCGTCGGCAGGCCCATCTCGGTGAGGATCGAGCCGTCGGTGCCGCCGCGGATGCTGGTCTCGGTGGGCGTGAGGCCCAGCTCGCGGATCGCTTCGCGCGCCAGTTCGAGGATCTGCGGGTGCTTCGCGACCTCGTCGCGCATGTTGCGGTAGGACTCCTGCACCTCGAACACCGCGCTCGCACCGGGCCAGTCCTTCACGGTGTCGATCGCGAGCTTTTTCAGGTAGTCCTCCTTCACCGCCAGCTGCGCCGTCGCGAAATCGCGGATGATGAAGTGGACCTTCGTCCGGTCGACGCTCGCGGTGATGTCGTTCGGATGGACGAAGCCCTCCTTGTCCTTCGTCCGCTCCGGCGACAGCGTGTCTTTGGGAAGGCGGCTGATGAAATCCGCCGCCACCTTGAGCGCGTTCACCATCACGCCGGTCGCGAACCCCGGGTGGGTGTTGCGGCCCTGGAACGTGACCGTCATCGAGTCGGCGCTGAACGTCTCGGCCTCGAGCGTGCCGAGGCCGGCGCCATCGAGCGTGTAGGCATAGCGCGCGCCGAAGCGCGGGATGTCGAACTTGCGCACGCCGCGGCCGATCTCCTCGTCGGGCGTGAACGCGATGCGCAACGTGCCGTGTGGAACGCTCGGGTTCCTCACCAGGTGCTCGACGGCCCCCATCACGACCGCCACCCCCGCCTTGTCGTCGGCGCCGAGCAGCGTGTCGCCCGAGGCGGTGACGATGTCCTCGCCGCGCTTGCCCGCGAGGTCGGCGTCCTCCTTCGGCGACAGCACCGCGTTCGGATGATCGGGCAGCACGATGTCGCGACCGTCGTAGTTGCGGTGCACGATCGGTTTCACGTTCGCGCCGGAGAGCTCGGGCGACGTGTCCACGTGCGCGAGGAAGCCGATCACCGGCACGTTCTTCTTGCTCGTGTTCGCCGGCAGCGTCGCCATGACGATGCCGAACTCGTCGCGCGCCGCATCCTTGAGGCCGAGCGCCTGCAGTTCCTCGACCAGGAGGTCCAGGAGCACGAGCTGCTTCGGCGTGCTCGGCACGGTGGTGGACGCGGGATCCGAGGCGGTGTCGAGCTTCACGTAGCGCAGGAAGCGCTCGAGGACCGAGGTTTGCTGACTCGTGATGGGCATGGCTGGCTCCGGGGGAAGAGCGGGTTTCGTTGGTCGCTCGACTGTAGCGCCCGGGGGCCGCCGGCCGCTATGCTCGTTCGCGCTCCACTTGATACCGACGAGTCACCGGAGGCCCACCCGAATGTCCACCGCCGCCGCCCTGCCCTCGACCGCCGCCTCGGAGGGCACGTTCCTCGGGCACCCGAAGGGGCTGTTCGTCCTGTTCCTGACCGAGATGTGGGAGCGCTTCTCGTACTACGGGATGCGTTCGCTGCTCACGCTGTACATGGTGAACTACCTGTTCATCCAGCCCGACGTGGGCCGGCGCGTGCTCGGCTTCGACGCCATGCGGCAGGCGTTCACGTCGCTCCTGCACCAGGACTTCGCCGCGCAGCCGATGGGCTCGTGGATCTACGGGCTCTACACCGGCTTCGTCTACTTCACGCCGTTCTTCGGCGGCCTGCTCGCCGACCGCATCCTCGGCCAGCGCCGCACGGTCGTCGTCGGCGCGGTGCTGATGGCGATCGGCCACTTCATGATGGCGAGCGAGCGCATGTTCTTCCCCGCGCTGCTCACGCTCATCCTCGGCAACGGCTGCTTCAAGCCGAACATCTCGACGCAGGTCGGCCTGCTCTACCCGCCGGGAGACAAGCGGCGCGACAGCGCGTTCTCGATCTTCTACGTCGGCATCAACGTCGGCGCGTTCCTTGCGCCGCTCGTGTGCGGCACGCTCGGCCAGAAGGTCGGCTGGCACTACGGTTTCGGCGCCGCCGGCGTCGGCATGGTGCTCGGGCTCATCTTCTACGTGATGAACCAGAAGCACCTGGCGCCCGACGTGCTGGCGCAGCGCAAGGCCGCCGCGGACCAGACGAAGCACCCGATGACGGGCGAGGAGTGGATGCGCGTGACCGCCATCTGCGTGGCGTGCTTCATCGTCGCCTCGTTCTGGGCCGTGTACGAGCAGCAGGGCAACACGCTCCAGCTCTGGGCCGACGCCAACACGCGGTGGACGTTCTTCGGCCTCAACATCCCGTCGACGTGGTACCAGGCGTTCAACCCGTTCATGATCTGGTTCTTCACGCCCGTGCTCACGTCGCTGTGGGCATGGCAGCGCGCCCGCAACCAGGAGCCCACGAGCCTCACCAAGATGGCGATCGGCTGCGTGCTGCTCGGCGTCGGCTTCATCGTCATGATCTCGGCCGCACAGGGCCTCACGGACCCGACGATGAAGCGCAGCATCATGTGGCTCGTCGGCAGCACGGTGATCTACACGTTCGGCGAGCTCTACCTGTCGCCGATCGGGCTCTCGTTCGTGACCAAGGTGGCGCCGGTGCGCATGGTGTCGATGATGATGGGCGTGTGGTTCCTCGCCAACTTCATCGGCAACTACATGACCGGCTACCTCGGCACGTTCTACGAGCGGATGCCGAAGACGCAGTTCTTCACGCTCATGACCACGATCGGCGTGGCCGCCGGCGTGGTGTTGTTCATCATCGGGCGGCCGCTGGACAAGATCGTGAGCAAGCACGACAAGCAGGAGGCGCATTAGGCGGGGACGCATGCCCGGGTCCGCCGGCCGGGTACCGGTGGGGCTCCAGTCGAGGGCATCGCTCACGGGCTTTCGCAGCACGCATGCTCGGGTCAGCCGGCCGGGTACCGGTGGGGCTCCATTCGAGGGCATCGCCCACGGGCTTTCGCAGCACGCATGCTCGGGTCAGCCGGCCGGCGGTGGGGCTCCATTCGAGGGCATCGCTCACGGGCTTTCGCGGCACGCATGCTCGGGTCAGCCGGCCGGGTACCGGTGGGGCTCCATTCGAGGGCATCGCTCGGTTCGGCCAGTCCCTGGCCTCACCTCCCTGTCGCTCACGGGCGGCCTCCGGCCATCCCTGGCCTCCGGCCTGTTCGCGACTGCCCTCGACTGGACCCCATCCGGTACCCGGCCTGCGCCTAAGGGCAGGCGGCGGGCGCCACGGGCCTCACCGTCCGCGCGAGGCGCGCGCCGAACCACCTGAGTGACTGCTTCACGCGGTCTTCGAGTCGCGCGTCGGCCATGTCGCGGCAGCGCTCCACGGCGATGCGGGAATGTGCCTCGCTGCAGCCGAGCTCGCGCAGCCAGGGAATGACCTCGAGCTGGTGCGGCTGCAGGCGTGACGCCTCCCGCTCCGCCGCCTTCTGGGCTCTTGCGCGCTCCTTCGCAGCTCTCGCCGCCGCTCGCGCCTTCGCCGCTTCCTCGCGCTTCTGCTTCATGAAACCGGCGCCGTAGCTCTGCTCGGCGGTGTGCTGGTTGTGGCCGGGACACCGCAACCGGATGTTCTCCACCGTCGCCTCGCCGCCGCGGGCGAACTCCTTCACGTGGTCGAACTGGAGATCGCGGCGAGCTTCGCAGCGGCGGCCGGACTGACTCACGAACGTGCACTGGCCCCTGTCGCGCGTCCAGACGGCGCGTTTGACGTCGTGCGAGACGTGGCGCGAGCCGGCCCGGCTTCGACACCCGGCCTTGCGCGGCTTCGCGCAGGCTCCGAACCGGGTGCGTTCCAGCTTCTTGATGAGTTCCTTCATCGCGCGGTCGTAGACCTCGGCGATGTCGCCTGGCTTCACGCTGCGGCCGAGCAGGTCCTGGGCGTAGCGGAAGCGCTCGTCGGCCTCGCGGCTGCGCGTGAACTGGACGGCGTAGCTCTCGGCCGAAAGCGGGGCGACGCGGGCGCGATCCTCGCCGTTGCACTGGCCCAGAATGACAGTGCCATCAGCGCCCTGAGCGCCCGCAACCCCTTGCGAATCCGTGTTGCGAAGGTGCTCCGGAGCACCTTCCACCGGCGTGACCGAAGCGGGTACATCCAGCCGCGGCGAGCGCTCGGCCAGCAGCTGCTCGATCTCTTCCTTCGACTTGTCCGTCGCGGCCGACAGGAGGTCGTCCGCATTCTCGGGCGTGAGGTGCGGAGCCAGGAGCCGGAGACCCGTGAGGTGGATCCGACCCTGTTCCAGCGCCTCGAAGACGCCCGGACAGGCGCGGCCCGCTCGCGCGATGTGGAGCCGCTGCTTGGCCTCGTCCCGGGAGAGCCTCAGCTCGCCGATGCAGTACGCGAGCATCGACTCGTAGGCGGCGGGTAGGAACCGCTTCCGCTCGTCGAACTCCGCGATGTACGCCAGTAGCTCGGCGGTGACTTCCCTTGATCTTGCGGCGGTGGTCGGGAGTTGCCGGTCGAGTACCTCGTTGCTCAGGTGCGTCAGCGAGAAGCGGTTCACGCGTCACCTTCGACGGGGGCGGGTGGTCGAGGGCCGACGCGTGGATCCTACAGCGCTAGAATTCGGTGCTCACCGCCGCCCGCACGCCGCGCGAACGAGCGGCCGACATCATTTCGAATAGCCCGCGGGCTTTCGCGAAGCGCACGCGCACACATGGAATTCCGAAGCGCGCTCGCGCGAGCCATCTCGATTCCGAGCAACTCGCGCCCTGCCATGCGTCAATACAAATCATCGTCAAGCCCGCGCCGCCGTATGAGCGCCCCGCGAGCATCTCCGCCTCAGCGAGCGAGCACCGCGACGCCCACCCGCCCGACCTGCCGACTCACACCGCCGTGAGCTCGCTCCTCGGCGTGCGCGCGCGGACGATCAGCGCGATCGGCAGCCCGATGCAGAAGATGTGGATCAGGATCCCGATCAGGTACGCCTGCGGGGTGCGCGGGATGCGGCGGTGGATCGCGGAGAGCGGCATCACGATCTCGTACATGACGGCGTACACGAGCAGCGCATACACCGTCCCGCACACCCACGCCCGCCGCACGAGCACCGGAAAGCGCTGGCTCGTGAACCAGTAGATCGCGGCCCACGAGGTCGCGATGAAGAAGTGCGTCACGAAGCCGACGGCGGCGCTGGTCCAACCCATCTGCAGGCTCGCGCGACCGAACCAGCCCACCGCGATGCCCTGGAGCATGCGCATGGGGGTCCGCCCCGCGATCCACGCCTGGATGCTCGCCGCGATGATGTCCATGAATCCCGCGACGGCTCCCGCGTTCAGGATCGCGGGCGCGGCGCGGGGCAACTGCGGTTTCAGCGTCTCATGTTCCACGGCCACCGAACATCTTCTCCCGCCCGGTCATCCACAGAATGAGGATCAGCCCGGCGAACGGCAGCAGCGCGAGCGCGTTCGCGGCTTCCCCGGCGAAGAACGGGTTGCTCGCCCCCGCCCAGCTCGCGATCGCGTTGTCGAAGTTCGTGAGCACGCCGGCGAGGAACGCGATCAGGATGCCGGCGATCGCGCCGCCCGCGATGTAGCCGGACGCCATCAGCACGCCGGGGCTCTTGTCGCCCTCGGCCGCGAGCTGCTCGGGCGTGAGCTGCTTGTGCGCGAGTTTCTTCGCCCGCGCGCGGTCCACGAGCCAGCGGACGAGGCCGCCGAAGAAGATCGGCGACGACGACGAGATGGGCAGGTACACACCCACGGCGAACGCCAGCGACGGGATGCCGGCCAGCTCGAGCACGACCGAGATCATGCAGCCGAACAGCACCAGGCCCCACGGCAGCTTGCGGTCGAGGATGCCGCGGATGATGTAGCTCATGAGCGTGGCCTTCGGCGCGTCGAACTTCTTCACCTCGGTGCCGTCGGGCCGCTTGGTGTGCGTGCCGTTGATGCCCGGGTCCACGAGCCAGCGCGCGTCGCCGTTCGCATCCACCAGGTACTTGCCGGCGGGCGCGCCCTCGGCGTCGAGCTTGTGGTAGGCGCGATACGTGTTGCCGTCACTCGCGGCCTGCACGCCGCCGATGCGCTCGGTCTTCGCGTTGGCGAGCTGCGACGCGTCGACGTGGAAGCCGGCCGGGGCCACCTCCGTGACCGGCACGTACACGGTGGCGGTCTCGTTGAGCTTCATGAGGATCGGCCCGAGCAGCACGGCCGAGAGCAGTGAGCCGAGCACGATCGACACCTGCTGATGGCGCGGCGTGGCGCCGACGAGGTAGCCGGTCTTCAAGTCCTGCGACGTGGTGCCGCCGTTGGACGCCGCGATGCACACGATGCCACCCACCGAGAGCGCGGTCACGTACCAGCTCGCCCCCACCCAGCCCACCATGAGGAAGATCAGGCACGTGAGGAGCAGCGTCGCCACGGTCATGCCGGAGATCGGGTTCGACGACGAGCCGATCTCGCCCGTCAGCCGGCTCGACACGGTCACGAACAGGAAGCCGAATACGACGATGAGCAGCGCGCCCAGGAGGTTCATGTGCAGCGACGGCGACAGCAGGATGGCGAGGATCAGCAGACCCACGCCGCCGAAGACGAATCGCGAGTCGAGGTCGCGGTCGGTGCGCGTGGTGCTGCGCGCCGAGTTCCCGCCTCCGCGCACGTCGCGCAGGCCCTCCTTGAGGCCGTGGACGATCACCGGCAGCGAACGCACGAGGCTGATGATGCCCGCCGCGGCCACGGCGCCGGCGCCGATGTAGAGCACGTAGGCGCCGCGGATGTCGCCCGGACTCATGTCGGCGATCAGCTTCGTGCCCGGCGCCAGCGGCTCGGCGAGGCTGGCGCCGAAGTACTTGATCATGGGAATGAGCACCAGGTACGCGAGGACCCCGCCGCCCGCCATGAGGCCGGCGATCGCCGGACCGATGATGTAGCCCACGCCCAGCAGCTCGGGCGAGATCTCCACCGCCACCGAGCCCGCGGTGAACGGCGCCTTGAACACCTTCTCGGGCGTGTCCTTCCACAGCCGGAACGCCGACATCGCGCTCTTGTACGCGAGCCCGATGCCGAAGCCGGCGAAGATCGTCTTCGCCGACACGCCCTTCACGCCCATCGCGGCGGCCTCGGCCTTGGCTTCGGGCGAGGACGCCGCCTGTGATTCGGGCGACGCGCCTGCCTTGAGGACTTCGGCACATGCCGTGCCCTCGGGGTACTTGAGCTTCCCGTGCTGGGCCACGATCAGCGCGCGGCGGAGCGGGATCATCATCAGGATGCCCAGCACGGCGCCCATCACGGATACGAGCGCAACCCGCATCAGCTCCAGGTCGAAGCCCAGGATCATGATCGCGGGCATGGTCACGCCGACGCCGAACGCGATCGACTCGCCGGCGGAGCCCGCCGTCTGCGAGATGTTGTTCTCGAGGATGGTGGCGTCCTTCGCACCGAAGACGCGGAACAGCTTGAACAGAGTCATCGAGATCACGGCGACCGGGATGGACGCGCTCACCGTGAGCCCCACCTTGAGCACCAGGTAGAGCGACGAAGCGCCGAAGATGGCACCGAGGATCGTGCCCATGATCACCGCGCGCCACGTGAACTCGGGCAGTTCGGTGCCCGCGGCGATGTAGGGGACGAAGGTTTTCGCGCCGGTCGGGGTGGTGGCGACCGGACGCTCTTCCAGCATCGTGCTCATGCGGCCTCCTGGTGCATGCTAGGGATACGGCAGGTCGGAGGACTGTAGACCCGTGGGAAACCACCACGCCAGCGAAACCCGACTCGCGCGACCCGGGACTCCCAAGGCGGCCATGATGACGCATTCAGTAGGGCGACTCCTGTACTTGGCGATCGGCCTCACCGTGATGCTCGGCACGCTCGCGGCGAAGTCGACGGACTGGCCGAGCACACCGGGCACACCCGGCTATCGCGTGCCGTGGAACCGAGTCACGCGCGACACGGTCGTCGACCTGCTGCCGGGTGACCTCGTCGATCGCTTCGAGTTCCGGGGCCGGCTCGTGGACGAGAAGGAGCGCCCGCTCGCGGGGCTGCTCGTCTACGCGTACCACGCCGATCGCGGGGGGCTCTACGGCTCCAAGGCGTATCCCGCGATCACGACCATGGCCGGCTGCGTCAGCACGGGCCCAGGCGGCGGATTCGTCGTGCGCACGTACGTACCGGGGCAGTACGAAGGTCTGCCGCACATCCACTTCGAGGTCTCGATCGAGGGTCGTGGCCGCTGTACCTGGTTCGTGAACCTGCGTGCAGACTCCGCGACGCGCATCCTCCCCAACACCAACAACCTGAAGCCGGCAAGCTACGTCGAGGAATACGACGCGCACTTCGCGCTCGTGCACCTCGACGCGGATGGCGTCTATCGCACGAGGTGGCGCACGTTCCACCCGCAGTCCTGGTACGTGCAGCCCGGCCTCGACTCGCTGCATGCGGCGACCGCCCGTCGCTTCGAGCGCTCGCCGTGGATCGGACCGCAGAGGCCGGCGCGCTAGCGGGCCGCCCGCTCAGCGCCTCACGGTGAACGACCGCTTCGCCACGCCGCCGCGCGCGCGCAGGATCCCGAAGTAGACGCCGGGCTGCACGCCGGTGAGGTCCATGCCCTTGAGGTACGTGCCCGCCTCGTACCAGCCGTCGAGGCAGCTCCTGACGAGCCGCCCCGCGACGTCGTATATCCCCAGTTGCACGTCGCCCGCCGCCGGCATGCGGAAGCGGAACATCACGGAACCCCGCGTGGGATTGGGCGTGGGGGCGGCAAGCTCGACGAAGATGGGCGATGGCAGCGACGTCGATTCCGCTCCGCCGCCGGCGCCGAGCGTGCTCGGATCGACCGCCACCGGCGACCAATCCTGCGACTCGTCGTTACGGCCGCCGGCGTACGGGCAGCCGGCGGCGTCCACGCCCCTGGTGTTGAGCACCTGGTCGCGGTCGAAGTAGCGCAAGGTCGAGCCGCCGATCCTCACCGTGACCGTCGGGATCGTGTTGCTCACCTTGGTCAGGCACGCGGACGGGCTGCAGCTGACGCAGCCCGCCTCGTTCGTGTCGGAGCCGTCGAAGTTCTCGAACCCGGTCTGGGCGAGGATCAGCTTCCCGTGCCCGGGGATCGAGTGCGTGCCCCAGAGCGCGAAGTGCTCCTCGTCGATGTCCACGGTCACGACCACGTTCGCGAGCTCGACGTCGGTGAGGTTGTCGAGCCGCAGACACGAGCTGTCCCAGCCCCCGTCGGGGTCGGACCTGCCGACGAAGACCACGCCCGGCGAGCCCCTCCATGGATCGGGCTTGGGGCGCGTGTTATCGGGATGATGCGTGTCGTAGTAGCCCGCGTAGAGCGCGATGGGTCCGCTCGGCGGCGACCCCGCGTCGAATTCGACGTGCAGCAGCGGCGCCGCCGCCGCCAGCCCGTCCCACGCCCACGCCGTGCGCTTTCCGGAGCCGCGGACGACGATCACCAGCGCGTGGCCCTGCTCCCAGCCGGGCCTTCGCACCACTTCCTCGATCAGCTCCTCCAGCTCCGGCGTGCGCTGGGCCGCGCCCGCGTCGCCCGCCGTCCACGGGTCCGGCACCCAATCCACGTTCAGCACGGTGCGCGGGCGCGCGCTGATGTCGCCGGCGGTGGTGTCGAACGGCGCCGCGTCGTCCGCGGCCTCGGCCCCGATGTCCAGGTCGGTCGGGTGCATGCCCGACTCCTTGCACGTGAACTGGATCCACGCGCGCGTGATCGTGGCGCCGCGCGGGATCGCGAGCCCCGCCCAGCGCATGCCCACGATCTGCGTGCTGTCGTCTTCCACGAGCTCCAGGTCGCTGCTCGAGAGACGCATCTGACCCGTGGCCGACTCCTCGGCATCGTCGTGCGCGGAGGCGACGCGCGCCTCCAGCACCGTTGCCGACGTCACCACGGGTTGAGATCCCAATGCCACCACGGACGCGGCCACGATCCATGCGGATCGGCCACGCCGCCGAGGAGCAGGCGTCATGAACACACACCTCGGTTTCGGGTCATCGACGGGGGAACGATGCCGTGACTCCGCGCGAGGACGGAGCGCCCGCGGGTGCGGCGACCATGCCGCTGGCGAGGTGTGGAGGAACGGCTCGAGAAGATTCAAGCAGTCGCGAACGGCCACTCCAACCCGAAACCCGTGTCGGGATGACACCGGAGGCGTTGCACGGTCCGGCTCGACGAATCTCCTTGCCCCCGCACGGGGCGTCTGATTCGCTCATCGACGCGCGGCACGGTACGAGGCCGTGCACCCACCCCCTTCCGGAGCGCCGATGCGCGGCCGCACGCGATCCGATCCGCGGCCCCGTGGCCGCCCACCTCGTGCCGATGCCGAGCTTCGTGCGAACGCGCTCCCCCGCTCCTCGCCCGCTCCGCACCGGATCGCATGGCTCGTGGCTTTCGCCTGCATCCTGGTCTCGGTGAGCTTCCGGCTCTACGAGTACGACATGTGGGAGCACCTCGCGTACGGCCGGGCGCTGTGGCAGCTCCATCGTGTGCCGCAGGTGCAGATGTGGACCTGGCCGGACCTCGGCGCGCCGCACGTGAACCCGTCGTGGGGATTCAGCGCGCTGCTGTGGCCGTTCTGGGTCGCGGGCGGCGACATCGGGCTCGCGGCATGGCGATGGCTCACCACGCTCGCGGCGTTCGCGCTGCTGTGGGCGGCGGCGCGCGCGATGGGCGTGCGCGGCTCGCTCGCGCTCGTCGTGCTCGTGATCTGCGCGCTCGTCTACCGGCAGCGCTCGCAGGTGCGGCCCGAGACGCTCGCCTCGGTGCTGCTCGCGCTCGAGTTGTGGCTGCTCGCCACCCGTCGCGGGCCCGGCCGGCGCGATGTGGCGCTCGTGCTGGTGAGCTGGGCATGGGCGAACGTCCACATCTCGTGGCCGCTCGGCGTGGTCGTGCTCGCGCTCCACGCGCTGGCGGCCCGCGTGCCACCGGGGCGGCCCGCGCTGCGCGGTCTCGAGCTCGTGACGCTGCTCGCGGTCGCGGTCGCGTTCCTGAACCCGTTTGGCTGGCGCGCGGTGGCGCGGCCGTTCGAGTACCTGTTCGTGTGGCGGCACGACCCGCTGCTCTCGGGCATCTCGGAGCTGCAGGCGCTCGACTGGCGGGTGAACCTGTGGAACGGCCTGCCGCTGCTGCTCGTGGGCTGGCCCGTGCTGGCGCTGTGGCGCGCGCGGCGGCAGTGGCCCGATGCGCTGGAGCTGGGGCTGTGCGCGCTGGCCACGGCGCTGGCGCTGAGCGGCAACCGCTTCGTGGCGACCTACGCCCTGCTCGCGGCACCGTGGTGCGCGCGCGACCTCGACGAGTGGTGGCGCTCGCGGCGGTGGTCGCGCGGCGCGGAGCATGGCTGGCGCGAGGCGCTCGCCACGGGTGCGCTCTGCGTCACGCTGCCGCTCTACGAGTGGACGCACTTCGAGAACACGCTCGGCATCCGGCCCGACGATCGCCGCGCGCCGGTCGCGGCCTGCGACTTCATGCAGCAGCACGACGTGCGCGGCCGCGGCTTCAACGATTTCTTCCTCGGCGGCTATCTGCTGTGGCGCTTCTGGCCCGACCCGGGGCGGCTCCCCTACTTCGACATCCACCCCGAGGACAAGTCCGCCGCCGAGCGGCTCGCCTACCTGCACGCGTTCACCGAGACGGCCGGTTGGACCGCGCTCGAGCTGCAGCAGCGGTTCGACTACGTGCTCCTGAGCCGCGTCCGCACCCGGGAGCCGGGACTGATCGACGTGCTCGACGCGAACCCCGGCTGGCAGCTGGTGTTCGCGGACGACGCGGCCGCGCTCTACGTTCGACACGATGGCCCGCTCGGGCGCGTCGCGGAGACGTTCGGCTACCGGCTCCTGCCCGCCGGCCGCGAACGCACGCGGCTACTGGCCCAGGACTGCGTGCGCGATCCCACGATCGCGGCGCGGCTCTCGCTCGAGCTCCAGCGCCAGCAGCGCGAGTCGAGCCGCACGGTCTCGAGCGCGGCGCTGCGCGAGCTGTGCGCAGCGGCCGCGGCCACGGCGGGGCAGCCGGCCGTGCCGGCTCCCCCGCGTCAGGCTCCGCGTTAGCGCGAGACCACCACCGGGCGCTGCACCCTGCCGTAGGCCGTCCTGACCTGGACGTAGTACACGCCGGGATCCAGCCCCTGGAGCGTCACGCCCTGCTGGAAGATGCCCGCCGGCATGTCGCGGTCCAGGCTGGTCCTCATCCGACGTCCGGCCACGTCGAGGATGTCGACCGCGACGCGCGACGCCTTGGGCAGCATGAATCGCAGAACCGTCCAGTCCCTCACCGGATTCGGCGCGGGCGCGTCGAACGTCATCCGCTCCGGAACGAACTCGCCGTTCTCGTCCGCGGAGCCCTCCATCACCGCCGCCGTGGTGCCGATCTGCTTCCACTGCTGCGACTCGTCGTTCCGGCCGCCCGTGTACGGGCAGCCGGCCCCGTCGGCGCCCTTCGTGTTCAGGACCTGCGTGTTGTCGTAGTAGTTCGTCAGCACGCCGGCCACGGTCACGTGGATGATCGGGATCGTGTTCACCACCTTGGTCAGGCACAGCGACGGATCGCAGCCGTAGCATCCGGCCGGGCTCGTGTCGGAGCCGTCGAAGTTCTGGAACGCGGTCTGCGCCAGGATCAGCTTGCCGTTCGCCGGGATCGTGCGCGAGCCCCACAGGTCGAACCGCTTGGATCCGACGTCGCAGCTGACGAGGACGGTCATGTCCGCCCCGGTGAGATTGTCCACGCGCAGCGCCGACGAATCCCAGTTGTAGGCCGAGTCGTCCGCCTTGCCCACGAACACCACGCCGGGTGACCCCTCCCACGGGCTGGGCTTGGGCAGCGTCGTGGCATGGTGATGCGTGTCGTAGTAGCCCACGTACACGGCCACCTTGGCCGCGGGCGTCGCGTTCACGGTGAAGCTCGCCGTGACCGGGGCCGAGATGAGCCCTCCCGTGTCCTTCGCGGTCAGCGTCACCGTGTACGTGCCGGTGCTGGCGTAGGTGTGCGACGCGACCTGCGCCGGCGCGTTGACCACGGTCCCGGACGAGCCGTCGCCCCAGTCGAACGTGTAGCTCGCGATCGGCGTCGGGTCGGTGTCGGTGGAGCCGGCGGCGCTCGCGCTCACGGTGAGCGGCGGGCTCGGGGCCTGGGTCACGGCCAGGCTCGCGACGGGCGCGCGGTCGACGGGCGGCGAGCCGCCCGAGTACTCGATGTGGAGCAACGCGGCGGAGGTGGCGCTGCCGTTCCAGGCCCAGGCCGTACGATGGCCGGTGCCGGTGACGACGATCGCGAGCGCATTGCCGAACGCCCACCCGCCGCGGTTCACGACCTCCTGCACCACCGCGCTCAGGTCCGGCGTGCGCTGGTCGGGACCGACCAGCCCCGAGGTCCACGCCACCGGCGTCCACGCCGCCGACGCCGTGGTGAGCGGGCGTGAGGAGATGTTGTTCGAGGTGCTCGTGAACGTCGCGGCGTTGTCGGCGGCCTGGGCCCGCAGCACGAGGTTCGTGACCTCGGACTGCGCCTCCTTCGACATGAACTGGATCCATGCCGCGCGGATGGTCGCGCCCGTCGGGATCGCGAGCCCGGCCCAGCGCATGCCGACGACCTGGTCGGTGCCGTCGTGGATCAACTCGAGGTCGCTGCTGGTGAGGCTCATGCTGCCGGTCAGCGACTGCTCCGCGTCGTCGGTGGACGCCGCGACACGGGCCTCGACCGTGGTCACGGTCACGGACGCGGTCACGGTGATGCCGGCGGTCGTCGGCGCCGAGGCCTGTGCGCCGGTATCGGTGACGACGAGCGTCACCGTGTACGGACCCGCCGAGGCGTACGTGTGTGTGGCCGCCTGCGCCGGCGCGTTGACGACGGTCGCGGTCGTGCCGTCGCCCCAGTCGAACGAGTAGCTCGCGATCGGCGTCGCGTCGGTGTCGGTGGAGCCGGCGCCGCTCGCCGAGACCGTGAGCGCGGGACTCGCCATCTGCGTCACCGCGAGGCTCGCGACCGGCGGCAGGTCGGGCGCCGGCGGATTGACCGTGATGCTGGCGGTCTTCGGCGTCGAGGCGAGCGCGCCGGTGTCGGTGGCGATGAGCGTCACCGTGTACGTACCCGCGCTCGCGTACGTGTGCGTCGCGATCTGGGCCGGCGCGTTGACGACGGTCGCGGCCGAGCCGTCGCCCCAGTCGAACGAGTAGCTCGCGATCGGCGTCGGGTCGGTGTCGGTGGAGCCGGCGGCGCTCGCGCTCACGGTGAGCGGCGGGCTCGGGGCCCGGGTCACGGCGAGGCTCGCGACCGGCGGGTTGTCGACGGGCGGCGAGCCGCCCGAGTACTCGATGTGGAGCAACGCGGCCGAGGTGGCGCTCCCGTTCCAGGCCCACGCCGTACGCTGTCCGGTGCCGCTGACGACGATCGCGAGCGCGTTGCCGAACGCCCACCCGCCGCGGTTCACGACCTCCTGCACCACCGCGCTCAGGTCCGGCGTGCGCTGGTTCGCACCGGCCAGCCCCGAGGTCCACGCCACCGGCGCCCACGCCGCCGACGCCGTGGTGAGCGGGCGTGAGGAGATGTTGTTCGAGCTGCTCGTGAACGTCGCCGCGTTGTCGGCGGCCTGGGCCCGCAGCACGAGGTTCGTGACCACGGACTGCGACGCCTTCGACATGAACTGGATCCATGCCGCGCGGATCGTCGCGCCCGTGGGGATCGCGAGCCCGGTCCAGCGCATGCCGACGATCTGGTCGGCGGAATCCTTGATCAGCTCGAGGTCGCTGCTGGTGAGGCTCATGCTGCCGGTCAGCGCCTGTTCCGCGTCGTCGGAGGACGCCGCGACACGGGCCTCGACCGTGGTCACGGTCACGGACGCGGTCACGGCGATGTCGGCGGTCTTCGGGGCCGAAGCCTGGCTGCCGGTGTCGGTGGCGATCAGCGTCACCGTGTACGGGCCGGCCGCCGCGTACGTGTGTGTCGCGGTCAGCGTCGGCGCGCTGACGACGGTCGGCGACGAACCATCGCCCCAGTCGAACGAGTAGCTCGCGATCGGCGTCACGTCGGCGTCGGTGGAGCCGGCGCCGCTCGCCGAGACGGTCAGGGCCGGGCTGGCGAGCTGCGTCACCGCGAGGCTCGCGACCGGCGGCAGGTCGGGCTGCGGCGGGTTGACCGTGATGCTGGAGGTCCTGGGCGTCGAGGCGAGCGCGCCGGTGTCGGTGGCGATGAGTGTCACCGTGTAGGTACCCGCACTCGCGTATGTGTGGGTCGTCGTCATGATCGGCGCGTTCACGACGACGGGCTGCGAGCCGTCGCCGAAGTCGAACGAGTAGCTGGCGATCGGCGTGGCGTCCGTGT
>Ga0207670_10000083_pt1 | contig 65941 bp, 116 predicted proteins | sample KBSS23HmetaG_FD_184339 | JGI IMG/M metagenome (GOLD analysis project Ga0207670, IMG submission 184339) | Switchgrass rhizosphere microbial communities from Kellogg Biological Station, Michigan, USA - KBS S2-3H metaG (SPAdes) (version 2) | ecosystem: Host-associated > Plants > Roots >...
TGAGTTCTGGGAGATCGAGAGCGATTCGTTGGTCGAGGCCTTCGAAGAGATGGCAGACCGCACCGCGGCCCACTGGGAAGAGATTCTCGACGGCCTCGCAAGCGACGAGATCCCTCCCCCTCCTGCAGCGCCCTGGAGCTCCCTAGAAGCCGCCCTGCGTGAGAGCGAGTACATAGCCCTGCTAGCCGTCGCAATCACCCCTAGCGATCGATATGCAGCCAAGAGCGATGATGTGACGGTTACGGTTCGCCCGGTTGCGAGGGCTTCCTAATGAGCCACGAAGGCGCACCTGCAACGGCCCTTGTAGCCACCCACTGCGCCTTGTGCGGGCGTCCCCTGGTCGATGCCGAATCCGTCGAACGTGGCATCGGCCCGGTGTGCGCGGACAAGTACGGCGCCGAGGTAGGCCCCTCGGAGAACCGCGTCGTAGCCAACCGGCTGATCTGGGAAATTGCTGCAAAACCTGCGGCCAGCGACGTGCCGGCCAAGGTATCCGCCTTGCGCACACTGGGCTACGTTCGTGTGGCCGACCGGATCGCCGAACGGCTGGTGGCTGACATGGGCACGATCCGTGTGGCCTACGAAGGCGACCGGCTCACGATCGACCAAGAGGGCCTGTCAGACGACGCATTCGGCGCCTTGCTGGCCGTGCTTCGGAGCATCCCGGGCCGACGCTGGGAGCGCGACCGCAAGGTCAACACGGTGCCCGTCAGCCAGAAGCGCGCGCTGTGGGACGCGTTGCGCGCCAAGGTTCCCGCAGGCGTGGCGATTGAATCCGAGAAAGGGCGGTGTGTGCTATGAGCGAGAAAAAGCCAGTTGGATATTCGCGGTTCGCATGTGTGCCGTTTCGGCTGACTGAAGTGTCCCAGGAGTACCGTTGTCCGGCCTGTGCATCGCATTCGGACGATCCCTGTAACCCATGGTCACCCCTAAGCGCCAACGAAGCTCAAGGGATTGTGTGTGATCAGTGCGGCGCTGAGCTTGTGCCAACGAAAAGGATCTAGCCGGCGCCGTCCAGTCCCAGGGCCGTACGGGCCCGAGTTCGTGGGCATTCGTCACAGCATTCATCACGATCGCCACGTGTCTCTAGATCGCAGCAAGGGCATACGTTCCGGCCTCTGACGTCGCGGATTGGTAGCTCTGCCACCGCGCGCACGATCGCTTCCAGCTCGATTCGAGCGTCATCGTGTATCTTATAGGGCACGGGGTCGCTGCAGTTGTGGGGCGCTGCGACGCCAGGTAGACCATGTCCACAGACGCCACATCGAAGACTTGGAACGGTGCTCACGTTCCCTCCAATGCTCTGCGGGCCCGCTGTGTTAGGGCATCAAGCGGACAGTCCGGTTTATGATCCCATTCACGCTTGCCGATTCTCGCCGGGTCTGATCCGTAAAGCTCGACGTCGTCCTTCTCGACAACCTTACCAAGGCATTCCATGCAGAACGGGCAAGGCCCATCTCGCCAATGGGATTCGAGCTCAGCAGCCATCCGTGCGATCGCCTCTAGCTCTGCCGCTTGGATCGGGTGCATGATTGCAGCTCTCACGCTTTCTCCATCGCCTTACGGGCCCTGAGCCACAGGCAATGGTCTATCTCGTGCTCAGCGTCATCATATTCACGTGACCCTCCGTTACAAAACCTGCATTCGTAGGTGTCCCAGCGTAGGCCCTGACGCGTTCGGATCGGATCCTCTTCCGCCAACGTTCGCACGATTGCTTCGAGTTCACGGTTCTCCCTGTCGAGCAGTAGCGCCGGATCATTTTCGTAGATCCCGCCGCTCTTGCCGCAAGCCTTGCATTCAATCCCAAGCACCGCTGGATTCGTGTCGATGGTAACGCATCCAAGATCCAGCTTGCGCTCACCGCAATGTGGACATGGCCACCCGAGGTATTGCCTGCTCATATCCCTAGTGCTTTCAATGCTTCGATCATATCCCGCAACGGCTGGGCACGCGGATACTCCGGCACGTCGGGGCCACACCCATCGCAGAACCTAGCCTCACCGCGTTTCCAAGCACGGGTAGCTGGCCTGATGCAGTAGGTGCACTTCGGCAGCGTGACCACCAGACGTGTGGCGGCAAGAGCAAGGGCGCCGTACTTGGCTTGCAGTTCGCGGACCTTGTCGTCGGGATCGGTCACGTGCCGTTCTTCCATTCCAGAATGTTTGCCTGTGAGAAGTCACGATCGACCTGATCGCCCAAGTCCCGCGCATGAAGCACCCATTCCTTGCGCCCGCCCTCTGTTTCCTTGCACCACGTTCGTCCGGGCATGATGCGTTTCCAAGCGATTTCACCATTGCGGTCACGATAACGAATGTTCACTGGTACCGGGTTACTTGTCTCGCTCATCCAAACGCTGCCTTGTGTTGATCGATTGCCCTGCAGACAATCGGATAATCCTCGGGGTGTGCGCCGGCGAGCAGTAAGCCAGGCAATCCCCAAAAGACGTTCTCTGCATCATCGCCCGCCGTGAGTTTTCCGGTCCATCGTAGCGCTCGAAAGATGTGCACGTGCCAGTTGTCGACCGTCTTTTGATCGAACGGAATGAGGTCACGCCAGCCGACAGGCGTGGCAATGGTCAGGCCTGTTTCTTCGCGTAGCTCTCGAACGGCCGCGCTGAAGATTCCCTCGCCCGAGATCACCATGCCGCCGGGGATTTCCACGGATCCTTGCCGCTTGCGATTGCGCACCAAGAGCACCTGGCTATCCTGGACGGCGATGATAGCGACCGCGACGTTCATCAATAATCCCGCACGAGTCCCTTGGTGATCGCGGCACTGATCTGCCCAACCAGGTTGTTGTAGCTCTTGTCGTCCAAAAGACTTTCGACAGCCTCCACGATGAGTTTTCGGATGGTCTCTCGAACGCGTTCGTCTTTCTCCAGAGCTTCGGTTGCGATCTCACGCGCGATGTTTCCAAGGGCGTGTTTGAACGCGCTTTCAAGTGGACTGTCTTCCTGACGATTGTTGTACGTGTTCGTGGTTTTCGTGAGCAGGTAGCTCAGCGCACCCTGAATGAGCGCGTCACGCTTCTCGGTGTTCAGCGAGACCATGATGGACTCGCCGATGAGTTCCTTGATGCTGGCAGTGTCGAGCTTGATGTCCACTTATCCCTCTCCGTTGGTCAGCTCGCCGTTGTCCCACTGCTTCCAGTCCCATCCGTAGTGTTCGCAGATCTTGCGTAGCACAGGCTTGCCATAGAACTCGTGTTCCATGTTCTCGATCTCTTCCGAAAGCGCTCCGTCGCCTGCGAGCCAGGTCCACGCGACGTAGTGCAGGATGGAGCGATTGGCGCTAATTCCCCGTTGGCTGTTGGCCTTCTCGAACGCGAAGGGCATGTATTCTTGCATTCGTTTCAGGACTGACTCTCGATCACGGGGAGCGCGAATCGTGTTCCATTCTTCAGCGGTAACACTTTCCTTGAGATAAGGTTTTACGAGTTCGTAGGGGAGGCATCCAGCGTACTCATTGACTTCGAAGCCGAGGAAGTCCCCTTTGTTTCGCGCGGAAAGCCGCTCGGCAATGGCCTCGGCGGTGGGCAACGGGCCTTGGGACTCTGTCATGCTCACGGTTTCATTCCTTTCTCAAAAGTAGATGTATTGCTTGCTTGCATCGCCGCCCGGGCGACGTCTGCCTGTGCGCGCGTGGCGAAACCACCCTTCAGGCTCCGGCGTCTCGGCCGGATTCCATTGGGCGTAGGCTATCAACGCGTGGCCCGGCGTCTCGTATCACCAATGGTCATCGTAGAATCCAGAGCCCGCGGGACCGATCGTAATGATCGTGTTGTAGATCCGGGGAATCACGGCCAACTCACGGCCGTCCGGCAGAATCTTGCCGGCAATGGCCGTGACCGGCTCGTTCGACTCGATCGTTTCGCGCAAGTGCTTCACCACCACGTCCCGGAAGGTCTGATCCTCACACGACAGCTTCCACGCCTCGGCCTGTGTGAGCAGTTCTCTGCTACGCGCACCAATCAATCGCTGCTCTTCGCGGTACCGCTCATAGCTCTTCTGCGCATCCTCGTCGGACATCGCGAGCTTGTCTTGTACGAGCTTGCGGGCCTGCGCGAGCTTTTGCTCATGCTCCGGATCGATCGCAATCGAGGTGGGGGTCGGGTCGGATTCTTTGATCCATTCCCACTTCACCAATAGAGCTTTGGCGTGGGCCCAGGCGTATTCGCTGAGCGTTACGTTGGGATTGTTTTTGATGAGGTCTTCGAGTTCGTTACACATGGTCATTCCTTCGGTTGTTGGTTTCGATCGGTATCAGCAAGGTCATTCGCCATCGCGGATGCGATAGGGTCCAAGTGGTTTCTTGCAACGTTGTACGCAATGCATGACTGAGCTGCGCAATGCGGGTCGCTCGCAGATCTCCCGGCGCAGGCTTCCTGCATGATCCAAAGGTCCAAGAACGCTCGCTCGAGCCGCTGCACTCTCGCGATTGCCACGAGCTGCATGGTCTTGAGCTCGATGAGACATTCAGACATCTGCACCATGCGCTCTGCGATCCCAGTGGTTCGCCGTTCGACTTCAGCCTCAAGCGCCTCCAGCCGATGCTGCATACCCTTTGCGGTCTCGATGGCTGCCAGGGATTCATCATTCAGCCGGACGGTCGGTCCGTCGTAGAAGTTACTCACCGTCGTCTTTCTCTTTCCTTGTCGACGAGTTTGTCGAGTTCCTCGAGCGCGGCCTGGTCACGCTGCTCGATCTGCTGAAGCATCGCGAGAACCTCGGTGAGTTCGCGGGTAATGTTGTGCTTGCAGCATGTGTCTAGGTCGTCAGGAAGACCGTTGGACATACTGCTGACGTCACGAATCCGCCGCTCGATGTGCTCGCGAACGTCGGCGAGGGTGACGGGCTTGTCACTCACGCGAGCCACCAGCCGAGCGCAAAGCTTGCTGCCGCGAGGGCAATCGCGAGCTGCCAGTCGGCGTGAAGGGTTCGGTAGAGCGTGCGTAGGTGGTTCATCGGTTGGCCCCGGCTTGCGCGTATGAGTCGTTGTCCTCGGCGAGCATCTCGAATTCGTCGGCCAGCTCCTCAAGTCCCTTGATCGCCGCGTCCATCTCATCGCGTGTTTCGGGACTCAGTCGAGCTTTGTGATTCCGGAATGCCGAACGAAGGTCCTCGATTGCACCGCGGGTGATCGCAGCGTTGTCACAGAGGTCTCTGCGCGCGTTTTGTTCTGACGCGGTCATTGCTGCACCGGTACCCGTCGAAAGCGACTGCAGCGTGCGCACTCGTGTAGGTCAACGATCTGGCCGGTCTCCCGAATCTGCACTCTCATTCGATGGGCGGTCTTGCAGCCGGCGAAACGGCAGAGCACCCCGAGACGGTAGAGCAGCCAGAGGGCCGAGCCGAGCCCGCACAACAGGCTCAGCGCCGAAGCCAAGCGATCCATCACGACCGCGCCTGCCTTCGGAAGGCGGAAGACGGCCGGCTGGACCGGGGGCCGTGGTTCCGGTGGCGGGAGTTCGATGGTGCCGCTAGGGTGCCGAGACTGCGTTCCCAGGGAGGGTCTTCAGGGGTACGGGAGGGTACGGGAGGGTACGGGCAAAAGGGCGTTGTTACACGGTGTTGGAAGATAAACGCGCGACTCCGCACGGTTTGTAGAAAAGCCCTCGTACCGGGTTCGACTCCCGGCGCCTCCACTGATTTCCCCTGAAGATTTCCCATCGAAAACGCTCCTAGATGATCACGGTGCCGCTAGGGTGCCGCGGCCAGAGATGGCCGCTGCTCCGTCCAGCAGCGCGACGGCCTCCCGATGAACCGACGGTGCCAGGTGGGCGTACCGCATGGTCATCTCGATCGTGGCGTGGCCCATCAGCTCCTGAACGGCCTTGAGCGAGACCCCGCGCATGACCAGGTGGCTAGCGAAGGTGTGCCGAAGCACGTGCCAGCCGACTTGGCGCAGACCGGCCCGCCGGCTGGCGGACCATAGGGGCCACTTGCATTCACCGCGGGCGAGTAGCTCGCCCTTTGGATCGCAGAACACCAGCTTGCTCCGCAGGTGACGGTGCGCCTTGAGGGCATCGAGAGCCTGGGGACTTAGTGGCACCTCGCGGCTTCGGCCCCCCTTGGGTGTTCCGATCCGACCGCGCGCAACGGCTTGCCGAACGTTGAGATGAGCCGCCCGTAGGTCGACATCCTCCCAGCGCAGGGCCAGCAGCTCACCGATGCGAAGGCCGGTCCGGAGCCCGAGCGTGATCATGCACCGCCACTCGGGCGCAGCCCCGGCAATCAAGCGCTCGGCTTCGTCGAAGTCGAAAAAGTCGAACCGGGGCTTGGGCACCTTGAGCCACTTGAACTTCGGGACATGGCTCAGGCGTTTCCACTCGACGGCGACGTCCAAAAGCTTACGCAGGACCGTCAAGTGGTTGTTGATGGTCTTGGGAGACAGTGGCTTCTCGCCCCCAAGCTTGCTAGCCTTGTACGCCTCGATCTTTCGCAGATCGATGGCATCAAGCCTAAGCCCTTTGAAGTGGGGCACCAAGTGTTGATCTAGCACGTCGCGCTTGGTGTCCACTTCGCTTGGTTTGTTGTTCACCGTCGCATAGATGGTGACGAACTCCTTAGCGAAGTCTTCGAGCAAGGGCACCTCCGCGCGGCGCGGACCTCCGCCCGCCAATTGGTTGAGTAGTTCCCGCTCGAGCTGCTCGGCAGCCCGTCGTGTTTGCACGCGCGGGATCTGACGGATGCGCTCGCGTCGTCCGTCCGGGTGTTGGTAATCGATATCGACCATCCATCGTTTGCATTCCTGTCCGTCTTTGTTGCGACGGGTTCGCTGCCTGACACTCATCGGATACTCCGATTGCGTGGGCCGCGGCGTTGACCTTCCGGAAGCCACGCTATCACGGCCTTTCGGCTGATCCGAATGTGGGCACCCATGTAATGGACGCCCGGAACGTCGCCCCGCCGAATTGCAGCGTAGGCGGTTTTCCGGTGCACCCGCATAAGCTTGGCAAGCTCGTCTACAGTCAGAACTTCGGGCAGTTCTTTGGCTGCGCTCATCGAATCACTCCCATTCTCTGCGCCCAACGTAGAATGATCGGAGCCGGCTCAAACCACTCGCCGTGTTTGCGGTATCTCGCAAAACGTCGATGGAGCCACCGCTCTCGCTCGCGGTCACCCTCGAACAACGCAATCACTTCAAGCGGCCAAGGCGACATGTTGCAGAGTGACCTGAACCGGTTTTCAAAGTCGGTCGACGTCCCGATCTTGATAGGTCCGGTTGTCGTCGCCTGAAGGGCGTAGATCACGGACCGATGATCGAATGGGCGAGCTTCGCTACCGCGAACCCATTCAACCCGACCGTCCTTCAGAACGGGAATCTTATGAGTCCGGCACCACACACGGAACGCTTCCGCCCTGCGAGAGCCTTCGCGATCCGGCTCGGAATAGACGATCCTACCGCCCATCACCACGCTCCTCGCCCCCACGTAGCCGCTCCGCACTCTGCGGGCACTCGTCGGGCAATCTTGCATGATAGCACAAGCGTCAGCCGCTCCCATCGACGTCTCCTTGCTTCCCCGCCCACGCTTGCAGACACTTCGCGCTACACAGGTGCCACGTCTTGCCAGCGCCTCGACACACCGCGTACCAGTCCGTTGGCACGTACGACGCGATTTTGAGCGGGCAGTACCCCTGGTCGTACGCCACCTCACGCCTAAGGCACTGGTCGCAGTAGTACATCACGCTGTGGCGCTCGGTCCTGGCCACGGCTACTCATCCTCCGGGTCATGATCGATCGGCACGTCCATCGGATCACCGCCTTCGTTGGGCGGGTCGTTGTGGGGTGGCTTGCACGGTGGCTCGTGCGACCGATCACTCCTGTACTGACCGCATTCCACGCATTGCCCCAACGAGCCCCGTTCGAACTCGTGATGAAAGCAGCCGCATCGACAGCGCTCGGTTTTCCATGGCGCATCGAGTGTGTTGCCGATTGCTATGAGTTCCGAGGTACCGCAGGTATTGGCGCGCAGGAGTCTGTTGTCGATTTCTCGCAAGTGTTTGTTTCGCGCATCATCAAGACGCTCACCGAGGTCCCATTCTCGCGCCTCGGTTTCCGTCATTGGCTCGCTCAGGTACGCGTCAACAACCGTCGACCACACGCGATAGCGCAGGCCGTCAGGCGTTCGGCGTGCGTGAATGATGTGACCCATTACTCTCGCTCCTCTAGTGCCCCGCACGCATCGGCCACCAGCAACGCGTTGCACGCCACGCTTGCAGCTTCCCGGAGCACGTTGGCTACTCGTCGCGGATTGCGGTCTACGTTCTCTGCTGGCAGTGCGTTGCCCAAGAAGTCCGTAACGCCCTGATGCATGATGGCAGCCTTCAGACGCGCAGCCTCCCGCAGCATGTGCTGGTAGATTGCCCGCGGCCGGTCATCCTGCTTGTCACCGGTTTCTCGGAGCAGCGATTCCATGACCACCGCGAAGCGCCGCACTTCTGGTGAGAGGTATTCGAACAATACGTTCGGGAGCGTGATGTCGCTCGGCATCGGCTGCCACTGCGGCGAATGCACTGCGATCGCGGGGCGATCCAGATCCGTGGGGCGTTCCTGGGCGTCGTAGGCTTTGGCACGAGCTACGAGGTGTTTGGGGTCGGTGTGGATCATGCCCATCGCCTCTCTGTCTTCCACGGCTCACGTACTTCGATACCGTGCTTCTTGAGCTGCTCTCGCCACGGTGTGAAGATTCCAGAATCGTTTAGGAACCCCCACGATTGCGTTTTGGGGCCGGTCAAAAAGAGCGTCCAGCATTCACCATCGAGCAAGTCGACACGATGGAAGGTGTCTGCCAACAGCACGTTGACCATTCCTGGCAACATGTCCCGTTCACCGATTTCCCACCGAAGCGTGAACAGACCATCCTGAAACTTGGACTTTTTTAGCGCGTGTAGCTGTTCTTGATATCCGCCCACCAGAATCAACGAAATTGCCCATTCCCACGGGTGATTGTGAAGATCGTGGTCCAAATCGCCGCGGTGAAATCGGTGCAGGTACAATCGGCAACCAGGCGCGAATTCGCCGTCTTGGCCAAGCAGTAGGTACTTGGACAGGTAGGGCGAACCGTTCTCGCCGCGAATCGTTCGCACTGGCAGGAGCTTACTAACGCGCTCGAGCGTCCAGCGTAGGGCACGTTGCTTGAAAGACGCGGTCACGGTCTGTTTCCTTCTGCCTGCACCGTATCCGACAGCGTGATCTCCATGCCCGTTGCGCACGCGAAGTGCAGCTCGATGGCTATGGCGTTGAACCAACGGTTTTCACGAGCCCGTTCTCTCGCTTCGGTATCCTTACCCGGACCGAGCGCAATGAGCGTGGTAACGGAGCCGACTGCCATCGGTTCGCTGCACGCGGGGCACGGCAGATCCACGGTTGGGTGATCCTTGAGCTTGGGGCCGAATGCGCGGAACGAACGAATCTCACCGTGCTTCATGCGCACAAACGCCCGATGGGTGCCGTCGTCGTATCGTACGTAGCAAGGCATTAATCGACTCCCACGATTCCGGCTCGCACACGTAGCCCTGGTTTTCTCGGCGGCGGCTCGGTCCAGCCACAGGGCACGTCATCGAGACGCTGCTCGAGCTCGGCAACGCGTTTGCGTAAGGCATCGCGTTGGGCCCGCAGCTTATTCGCTTCGGCAATCAGCTCACGTAGAGCGGTTTTGCAGGGGCCTGGCTCAAGCGCTTGGCTCCATGTGTCGAGATTGGTGAAGCGTTCGGGCGTCACAATCGCCCTCCCCTTCGGTCCATCGCCCAGCACACCAGGAAGAGCACGCCAGCAACCGGCGCGAGCACGATGATCGGCAGGTCACAGAGTCGGTCGGTCATAGAATCCCCCGAAGCGTTCCCGCGGCCTTGCGTTTCATGCGTGTCGCGCGAGCATTCCGAACATGCTGCACGTGATCAATACGAAGATGACAACGCTGGCAGAGACATAGCAAATTCATCTCATTGCAGTTCGACGGCGTTGGATCCGGGTAGTGAGCGATCGTGAGCACTACTCGGACCAAGCGGCTACTGCATTCCGGATCGCCACCGAGACACAGCGAGCAGCCGTGATGCTCCTGCCATTGCGCGGGGTTTGCCGGGTTGCGCTTGATGATTGCGCCGTTGGGAACGTTGCAGCGCCCGCCATCGTGGGCGTCTCCGCACTGCCCCGAGCATTCGCAGCGCTCGCCCGCGCGCCTTAGGATCGAATCGCGGATCTTGCGCCAGTTCTTCGGGTAGCGTGAATAGTCACAGGGCATGGTGTGCCTCCCGAATCTGACTCAACGTACACAGCGCGCTGACCGGCACGTCCGGTCCCACTACGTTCCGAATGCGATCGAGCCCGTTCTGCTCTCGGTCAACCAGCGCAATCACCTGTCGAACGTGCAGACCGAAGTCCTGACACGCGAGCACTGCGGTGATGATGCTTTCGCCCGTGGTGACCACGTCATCGACAAGACAAACGTTGAAACCGGGCTGAACGGCACCTTCGATCATACAGTAGGTGCCGTGGGTTTTTTGTCGAAGACGAACGTAGAACCACGGCATCGTGTAGATGAACCGAGTGCTCCGAAGGGCCACTGCCGCAGCAATCGCAATGCCGCCTATTGCGACTCCGCCAATAGCGTCGACGTCGTTACGAGCGATGCCTACCGCTTCCGCGACCTCTCTGAGTGCATCGGGATGGCCCAGAACCTTACGGCAATCGAGGTACTCCCGTGTGGTCTGCCCAGATGCCAGAGTCATGTACTCGCCCGCTGGCTTCACCTGGTACGCATGGCGAGCAAGTAGCTCAACGAGCTTCGGATGAAGGCTGGGATCAACCGGCATGGGCTACTCCGTATTCGGCCGGGCATTCAATCCGGGTGATGAGCTCATCCGGAATCCCGTTGTGGCTGGCCTGAGCTAACGTGTGATCGGTCCCGTGCGTTTTGGACCACGGTGCCACAAGGCCTAGCACGCGCACGTCAAGGCCAACTGCGTGAGCTTCAGCGCATCGACGCGCGAGAAACCGATTGCGCTCAAGTGGATGAACCGATCCCTGCGGAGCCCACCACCGACGGCCCTGGTGATAGATCCCGCAATCCAGCGTGTAGGACCATCCGTCCGTTCGGTATTCGTAGACCCAAGCGCCAAGCCTGTGCGCAATCAGACTTGCATCGCGGTCGCCCTTCTCGGCTCCGCCATTGAACACGGTACGGTATCCGATCTCACGGATCTGAGATTCCAGGGTGTCACGCATCCACACGCAAGCATTGGCTGTGTCGTGCAATGCACGGGACACCGTGACCAGCAGGTAGCTCCTGGGTTTCATAGCAGTCCCCTCCTGCGCCACATCGCCACTTCAGTCGATAGCGCCATGGCATGCATCGAAAGCTCGCCATACAGGTGCTGAATGCCGTTGCCGAATGAATCCGTGACCAGCACGCGATCGCGTTCCCTAAGCAGCACACGGATGGTGTATTGCCCAAGTTTCCGAGCGAATGCGGTCAGTGTGACGTTGTGCGTGGTCATAGCTGGTGTACCCCGCCATAGACTTCCGCGATGTCCAGCAACACCGCATGCGCCTCCATCGCACCAGCGTGCTTTGTGATGAGCGCTGCAAGTCTCTCTGCCGTTTTGGTCTGATCGTGGTGGTTGGCATTCTCCGCCTCCGCCGAATGCCACTCGATCAACTCAGCAAGCGTGATCTCGCCAGCCGGCTTGAGGGCGTGATAATCGGACGCCTTGACGACACGTTCTAGACACCACTCGTCGTACTCTTCGTAGTGCCGCACGCGCATCATTGGGTAGCGTTTTGTGCTCACCGCACATCCCTGCCCTTCTGCAGCTCTTCCTCGATCTTGCGAATGATCAGGCGCCGTGTTGCGAGCGAGGCTGGCGGATCCATCTGCGCAAGCATGACCATCGCCTGCTCGAGCTGACGGATCCGCCGAAACGCTTCCTCCAGGGTGAGCACAGGCGCGAAGGGATCGCTCGCAGCACCGGGTGCCGGCACCGAGCCAACGCCATTGCAGACGTGGCACTTCACGGTGATCTCACCGATCGGCTCACGACCACTACCGTTACACGGAGTGCAGATGACAGTCAGCGTGCTCACTGGCCTCGCGCCTCCATCAACCGTTGTAGTGCCACGATTCGGAGCGTCGCCAGATCCCGATCCGCACGCTCTTCATCCGTGAGCAGGTGCGGCATGGGCCGGTCGACCTTGCGCGTGACCACGTCAAGCAACACAGCTTCCACAAGCGCAATGCGTTCATTGACCGCAGCAAGCTCGGCGCGGATCTGGGCGAGTTCTTCGCTACCCACGGATGTCCTCGCTCTTGCATTCGGTGACGGAGATTTCGTCAAGCTTGCCGGCCTTGCGAATATCTGCCGCGGTTTCATATGCCCAGTTGCGCTTCGCGATCCGTTCGCACTCGTAATAGACGTCCGCCTGAATCACCCGCGTGAACGCGCTGACCTGGTCCCGGCTGAACTCCGCAAGCAGTCGGCGAATGGGCCCTATGGCCGCCTCACGCGAACCGGATGCCGCGGCAACGGCATCCAGAATGCGCTCGGCCACGACATCGATGGCGTTCGGCTCATTAGGCATTGGAGTTCTCCTCGAACCACTCCGGATTGTGCTCGCGCATCATCGCCTCGACCTCCTCGGCGCTATATTCCCGTTCGGCCACGATTTCGCAGCGCCAGACCTTGGCCTGGGAACACACACGCATCACCAGCTCCGTCATCGCAGGCAGCATCTCTTTCAAGTCCTCGCCATCGATTTCATCGCCGTTCCCGTTGGGATCGCCGAAGTCCTCGCTAAAACTCTCGTCTAGGCGTTCTAGGAGAGACTCCGCGAGGCCCTTGGCCCACTCTTCGGTGACCGTTTCTGGATTGTGCGCAGTGACGGTGATGGGCGTGTGCTCACGAATGAGCGCGACGACGTCGCAGCCGCGTTCCATCCAGCTTTCCAGCCAGTCCGTGATGGCTTCCTCGGGTGATCGGTGCGAGAGCACTTCGCTGTTGCGGGCATCGTAAAACTCCGCGGTATCGAACGCATCGTCGGTGCGTTTGGTCTCCGCGAACATTTCAGTCTGCCGCGGGTCAGGCAGTGTGATGTCGTTGTTAGCCATTGGAACCGCTCCTCAGTTCACTCGCCGCCGTCGGCACGTTTCGCACAATAGGCCCGGTGGCGTTGGTGTGATGTGGCCACAGCGGCAGGTGCGCGTGGCACGCTCGCAGCTCACGCACACCCAGTAGACGACCTGCTGGTCATGTTTACAGCTAGTTGAACGAGTATTGGTCACGGTGTGGTCTCAGCACGCTCGCTTGGGTTCATGTATTTCTCGATCGCGGCCCGTAGCCGCTGATAGGCTGCTGCTGCTTTGGGATCCTTGGTGACATCCGGGGGCGGGATCATCAGGACCGCAGCCCTTGCAGCATCCGCGATGTTCACTAGGTCTTCGGTATCGCTGGCGACGCGCCTGGCCCGGGCGATCGCCTCCATGTCACGGTTGGGTCTCATGCTGCCTTGCCTTTCTTGCGTGACTTGGGCTGCTTGGCATTGGCATAGATTGCGCGGCAAACGTTGATCGCACCCATCTGCGTGAGGGGGGTCTGCGTGTTGGCGGACAACTCGACCAGGCGCGGTACGACGATCCGAACGAGTTGCTCGCGACTGGGCTTGAACTCGTCGAAGTGTTTCTCAATGCCGTTTTGCAGTTCGTAGACGTTGGCCTTGCTTGCGACGTAGGCAATGAGCCGGTCTTCCGCCGAGGCCTGCGCGAACTGGTTGTTTTCGCGCACGTGGTCTGCATCCATGATCGCGTCACGCTCCGGGTCACTATCGTTTGCAGCAGGCGCCTCGGGCTTCGGAGTGCCGCCACCGTTCGGGGGCTTGGGCGGATCCTTGGGTGCTAGGGCGTTCTTGAGCCACTGTGCCGCGGTCTTTGCGTCGGTCATGCCCGGCACGAGTTCCTGCACGCGTCGGACAGCTACCTTGCGCAGTAGGTCACGAATCTCTTCAGCTCGCAGATCAATGGCCGGCTTGTGCTTCTGGATAGTCTCTGCCACGTCTTCAGCAGAATCAGCAAGCTCGAGTAGATCCATGACGTCGGCGTACACGCTGTCGCGTGGGGTCTTGTCGCGCATCTCCAGGGCGGCAACGTGTTCGTTGAGCTGATTCCTCGTTGCGCTTACCTTCGTGACGCCGAGTACAGCTTTCTGCGCTTCGTATAGGTATTCAGCGCTCCCGCCGGCTTCTGCGTACACAGCATCCTTGTGCTTGCGCCAGATGCGTGCAGCCCGAAGCAAGTCCGTGCCACGCTCATCGACATCATCAAGATCGGCGTTGAGAGCGTCGAGCGCAGGGGTGTCTTGTGCGGGCGGATCGTGAGCGAGATCGTTCTCGGGTGCTGCTGGTTGGTTCTGCAGAACGATCGGCGGTGCCGCAGACTTAGCGTGCGCTGGAATGGATTCGACCTCGGTCTCGTCGAGCATTCCGAGACCCAGGATTGAAAGCGTTGCTCTGCGCTTGGCCTTCGTTTCACACTTCATCATCACATTGGCGGGGTCGGTGAGCGGCACCGTCGCAACAGCCGTTTCACTGCGGCCGTTGGGATGCGTGGCTCTGCACACCGCATAGAACAACTTAGTGCCAGCGATATCGATCAGCCTAGGGCCCTCGATGATCTCGCGGGTCAGTCGATGAATGGCGGCAAGTTGATCTGTCGCGCCGCGTGTGGGGTAGCAAATCTCCTTGCCATTGAGCCGCAGGATGGCGAAAGGCTGCGTTGCCGGGGTGAGTCCTAGGCTTGTGCACAGCTGGACGTAGTAATTCGCACGCTCCTCGGGATTGAGCGCGCTGATGTCCCCACGGAGCACAAGGCTCTCGACCATGCGCTTGGTGGTTTGTTGATCGAGCTGGATCTCCGCCCGGTCGCTCTTCTGGATCGACTTGACCTCACCCATTGCCCCGCACTCCTTCCACTCGTGATCCCAACAGCACCCGCCGCGCCATCTGCAGCTCAACTCGATCGAACCCGAAGTACTCCAGCCACCCGAACGCCTCTTCGATCCATTCCACCGGCAACTCGTCCATCTGCCGCCTCCATCGCTACCGAACGACCCCCGTCTGCAGACAGGAGTCGAGCGCTATCGATGGCCCCCTATGCCGCTCGGGCTGCCTCCACCGCCGCAAGCATCTGTTGCACCGCCGCCCTTGAAGCGCGTTCAGCTGCGTCACGCTTCGCCCTTCTCACCGTCCTGCCGTGTCCTCTGTCGATCCAGATGGCAGCGTGCTTCCGTGCAATCGCCTCTATCCGGTGAATCGATACCGTTGGGTAGCTGAATGCGATCTGTCGACGCCGGTAGTCGTACGAGCCGATCGCTTGCCGGCTTGTGGGGTGAAGCGTCTTCAGGGCGCAGGCTTCGACGAGCAGGCGCATGTGGGCAAGGAGACTCATCCTTGCCCCATGCGCGCAACGGCCGCGCGGTTCTGCTCCTGGGCCCAGGCTACGTAGTCGGTGCACTCGCGGCCGATCTCGTTGGCACGCTCGCGGGTCAGAAAGCCATCAGCCACCAGCGCATCGACTTCGCCGGGCTCGTCACGGTCAAAGTGCGAACGTGCTTGGCACTCTGCACAATGGAGCCGTCCTGACATGGAAGGCTCGTTGCAGCTGTCACACACTGGATCCGAGGTACGAGGGTCAAGGGCGCTACACATCGTGGAACTCCATCGCGACCAGCAAAAGACCGGGCGACAGAGATCATCTTAATTAAGACAAACTTCGGATGCAAGCCCTGGAAGGGAAAATTAATTAAGTTCCGGTATACAGGGTAGGCCTTGGAGAGATGGGTAGTTTTTCGGATTCCGACTCAAGGTCCCTCATGACATTCCGGACCCGTAGGGACAGCAAGTGTCGTGGGGCGTATCGATTGCAACGGACCAGCGCCTCGGTCATGGCCCCTTGTCCGCCCGATGCGGCAAGGTTGGCGATGATCCAGGGCCGGGGGGCCATCAACGTCATTGCGAGGGCGTAGACGTCACCATGGTCATGCTTGAGGCAATTGCGACGAAGCAGCACATGGGCAAGCTCGTGATACAGCAGCTCACCGAGTTTGCGACCGCTGGCCAGGATCGGGTAATACAAGACGCGATCGCCCTCCACGGACCAGCAGCGGAGGTTCTCCTCCAGCGTCGGGCACACAAGAACATCGTTGGCATGCGCGAGCAGCATGGGATGCGCAAACGGATCATCAAATGCCGCGCGATCGTAGATCTCTTCTGTGATGTGCTCTAAGGTTGCAGGCCTCACAAAGCGCGGCTCACTTGCAATTCTGATCAGCGCGCTTTGTTGTTTAGGTGTGACACGTGAGCTGGCGGACCAGACGGACTGGAGCTGCCCCATATGCCCAAACATGCAGGAAAGGAACATGTGGCGCAAGCCGTAGTCGTGAGCACGGATACATTGGACTGCATCCAATGAAAGTTGGAATCCAAGTTATAGCTTGTGTTGCACAAGCCATACCTTGTGTTGGCTCGAGCGCGTGGCGAGACACAGTCCGTCCAGGGATTCGCACGCTTATCGGGATTTACAGCGGCGGTTCATACAGAACCTTCGCCGAATTCGCATCGAACTCGGTCTTACACAGGAGCAACTTGCTGAACGCTGCGGATGGGACTCGCAACGCATCCAACAGCTTGAACATCCCGACACTGCCAACCCAACCCTTCGATCCGTTGCGCGCGTCAGCCAAGGCCTTGGAATCGATCCTTTGGTTTTATTCCAAGCCCCGCCCAAAGAAAAACGCTAGCGCTTCTTTCGCTTCGGCCTGCGTAGTTCTGAAACCCTACGATCAAGCTCCGCGCTCGTTTGCTCAAGCACTTGAGCTGGTGTGGCATAGCGAAAGATCTCGAGCGCTTCATCGATCACGTATTGAGTCGTCACGCCGTCTCGGGGAATCAGCCCAGTACGCCCGCGCGCTTGATCGAACACCCAACCGGGCACGCCATCCATCTGAATGCGAGCAGCGGTCTCTGCGTCTGCCCAGCCTGGCATGTCCCCATTTTTAAGAAAATCTCCGTCACGCACGACTCGAAGATCCGCGGGGCGTTGATTCCAGGCGGCTAGAGCGCGTTGCTCAAGCTCATCGCCGGTGATCCCCAATACCCGGGCCATGCCTTTAAAGGTGTCGTAGCCAATGCCGCGACCGTGATTTTTCGCGGTCGAGATCTGCGCCTCAGTGAGCCCGGCAAGCTTCGCAAGGTCTTTTGCTTTTCGCTTGGGGGCAGCTGCCAACCAGACAGCCATTTGGGTCTGTAGATAGATCCGCAGGTATTCGGGAACTCCCTTGCCCCGGCTGCGTCCGTTTTGCGCGTTCTGACTCATAGGTAAATGGCTAGCATGCATGTGATTTCACTTAGTTAAGTTCCACAGCCCATCCTGGACTTGACCGATGGTTCCGCTTAATTAAGAATAAACATATGGCACTGATTCAAGACGTGATGCCTCGCGGCCCGATCGCGTTGAAAGCATTTCTTGCTGAGCACGGACTTCGGCAGAAGGACTGCGCTCACGGCGTGGGTGTTCCGGAAGCCTCGGTCTCGCTTTGGCTCAGCGGGTTTCAGCGCCCGCGGGAAGCGCATCTGCGAGCCATCGAGGTTTGGACTGACGGCGCTGTACCGGCATCTTGGTGGCTCACCGACGAGGAGCGCGCCGAGATCGCCAAGATCAAGCCGTTTCAACCAAGCGCCACGCCGGCTAATGATCCGCCGCCATCTTCGCCCCGTCGCAAGCCTCGCCGCTCGCGCGTCGCAGCCTAAGGACTCGTCGTGTTCGAAGAGCAGTGGGCGCACTACGCGCATCATTCCAAGATCCCACAAACCGGGACAATCAGCAACACGCATGAAACCGGACAAGTCGGCTGGGCTGTAGCTCCTGACTTTGCTTGCAATCCCGTTGCGTTAACACCCGACTGGGCACGGGGGCTTTCATGACCCGTCTATGGCTCACCCTCGCCCTGTGGCTCGGTCGCGCGAAAGCCTGGTGCTCGCGACAAGCGCGGGAGACGCCGCGATGATCCGCCTTGCTCGCTGGTGGGGATTCCCGCCCTGGCAACTGGCCCTTGCAGTCGTCGTGAGTTTCGCGATCGGCTGGCAGCTCGAAGAGTGTCGACATCTGCCCGATCCGCAGCCGGCAATCGTGCCCGCGAGGCTACCGTGACCACCGACCGTGAACTCCGGATTGGCGCCATCTACATCGATGGCCTTGTGCACTACGACGTGCGGTACTGGCGCCGCCATGGCCCGCTGTTCGTGGCCGAGAAACGCTACCTCGTGCTCGATGGGCGTGACGTCGGTGGGCTGATTACGGGGCTACTCGGCGTGCGCAAGGCCATGGCGGCACTGGGGAGGCGCGATGAGTAACGACGAGCCAGCGCTCCGTCTGCGTTGTCCCGAAGACGTCGCGCATCCAGACCCGACGGGCGGACACGTACGTGTGGATATCGGCATGCCGGTCTCACTCGACCTGCTCCCGCGTCTCGTTCGCGCGGTCGATCCGTGCGTGTGCGGGCGAAAGCTCGTGATCCTCGCAGCGGACCAGTCCGATCCGTGGAGGGACCATGGGTAACGACGGCATCCTGCGCTTGCGGTGTCCGAACGATGGCGAGGACGGCGATCCGTACGGCCACCTCGGTGCGGCCATTCGCCTGCCGATGAAAGCGGACGGGCTCGGCGAGATCTTGGCAGCCCTCGGTGATTGTCCCTGCGGCGCCAAGCTGATCGCGCTGACGGAGGACGCGAATGGCTAGCGATGGCGTGGTGCGCTTGCGGTGTCCTCGAGATGTGGCCGATCCGTCACATCCCGAGCGGCATCTCGCGATCGACGTTCGGCAGCCAGTGTCTCGGATCAAGCGAGACTTCCTTGCTGATTCCTTCGGGGACTGCTCGTGCGGAACGGCGCTCATCATCTTGAAGCACTCACGCGATCCATGGGTGAGGTCATGACAAGCAAGTACGTTCCCGGACGCATCAAGCCGAGACATCCCGCGCTCTCAGACCCCAAGGAACTCGAGCGCGTGTTCAAGCGCTACAACGGCAGCGCCCGGCTCGCGAGCATGTCCATGGGGTGCTCAGAGACCACCGTGACCAAGGCGATCCGGGAACTCAGGCCCGATCTGTACGAAGCACTGGTTGCGCAGGGCAAGGCGCGCGGGCCGAAGGTAGGACCGCTGTGAGCTGGCACGTGCACATCGACGGCCTTCGCCTCGAATCGCCCAATGTCACACGCAACGAAGCGTGGGGCAAACGCAAGCGCACCGTCGACTCACAGCGGGAGTGGGTGTTCACGAAAGTGATGTCTGTGGTCGGCGTGAACCGACCGGCATTGCCACTTGTCATCACGATCGTGCGCATCGGACGCGGGACCATGGATGACGACAACTTGGCAGGAAGCGCGAAGGCCGTGCGCGATTCTGTGGCGCTGTACCTAGGGGTTAAGGACAACGACAAGCGCCTGACGTGGCGATACGCGCAGGAGAAGTCACGAGGGTACGGAGTACGGGTGGAGCTGGAGCAAAAGTATGAATGACCCGATGACAGGGCTAAATGAATTCGAGCGCTGGATCAAACTCGCGCAAGACACTGGTGCGCCTGGCGACTTCCGGCAAGCGCTCGTGAATGTACACGACACGCTCTATGCAGCGTGGAAGTCGGCCAGGGCGTGCTTTGGCGATAAGGCTAAACCGGAACACGCGCTGGAAATCTGCCGTCAGATGATGACCGAGATGGCCAGACTGAAGACACGAGAGTCAGAAAGTTTTGAGGGAGTTCAGTGACAAGCGCAACACAAGATAGCGTCGAACTGCAGGATCTTGGAAACGGACAGTGGCGAGGCGTCTATAGAGACCGCTCGATCCTACTGACAGAGCGCGAAGGCAAGCTCGCTACAACGCTAGGGCAACTGGCCTCATGGGCCGGGATGGACAGAAAGAGCGGGAGCGGCCCACGCGAGCTGGTAGTCATCGCCCAAACGGCAATAGCCGATGGCCTCATAGACCCTTCAGATATTCCCGATCTGGGCGCGGTCCAGAACGGAAAAAACAGGAAGCCGTACAAGGACTGGGCGATCACCCGCAAAGCAGCGCTGCTACTCATGACCCGATGCAGAACGCCGCGAGCAATTGAGCTCACACGAGCCATGGCCGATGTATTCGAGCAATGGCTCGACCGACGTCAGCGCGGGGCGTCCTTCAGTCCCGATATGCTGGCACCGATCCTTGTTCCCATCTCCCAGGCATTAGCAGCTCTCACGCGCAGATTCGACCAGCAAAACGAAGAGCTTGGGGGGCTTCGCAAAGAAGTTATCACCCTATCCATGGAGCGCGGCATCATTAGCGATGATGCTGTTTTGTGGATCAGTCAACAGCTGAAGAAAATCACCCGCCTTGAAACGGGTCTGTCTGGGAAAAAGATGACTCCGATTGAGCGTAAAGCCTGGCAGAAGGCGCTCGGCGATATCACGTCTGAGGCCAGAAACGAGGTTTGTCTACCGATTACAAGGGCATGGAAGAAACTCAATCCAAGCCGACTGCTTGATCTGCAGAGTTTTCTCGAACTTCGACTCAAGCGTGCGGAGGCAAAAGATAAACTGCGTGAGCCATTGATGGACTGGGCAAGAAAGCACCGCAATTAGGTCAACAATGGCGATTGTCGCGCGCTGCCAATGCCAGTGCACTCAGGGCACTGGGTGCACTCAGGCACCTAGGACTCTAGCGCTATGTCCCCATAGGGCCTTAGGGCATTGGTGCCCCAGGCGTTCAGACGTCATGACGTCTAGACGTCTGAACGTTCGTAGGCACCCACAGACGTCTGCAGGTGCCCAGTGAGTGAAGAGCGCCGGCACACGATTCACTGGTACGAGTGTTCGCAGCACAAACGCAAGCTTGTGCGCACGTGTCCGGAGTGCCGTGCCGAGACGGGGTTCGATGACGCCGCCTGGGATTACCGGGAGGCCAAAGAGCGCGGCGTGGTGCTCCCGCTAGCGCTGTGTTCACACGGCAATGTCAAGGGCAAGTGCCCCGCGAACTGCAGCCAGGATAGTCGGGGTGCAAAAAACAACGGCCCGGGCAGTGCGATACCGCGGGCCGTCGAAAGGTGAATGACGGGGAATGAATAGCGCGAGTAGATCCACCACGCAACCGATTGCGAACCATCCCAGGGTGCTTCGCTTAAGCGAACGCGCGCGAGAGATGTACTTGGGTCTTTGCCAATACGCCTCGCCCGATGGGTACGTGGTCGCACTGCATCTACATGCGTGGCTTCCGAATTACCGGACCGCATTCAGTGAACTGCTTCTCTCGGGATTGATGCTCAACGAGGGTGAAGACCAGTGGACGCTGGTCCGGCCCTGGGAACTGGACCGATCGGAGGCGCTAGCCCGAGGAGCGGTGCCGTGAGCGCAGACCTCGATGCCATCCGGCAGGCGCTATGGGATCCGCGTGATGTGGCGTCCAAGCTCGGGCTGCTGGACGGTTCGCGATCATTCAAGCGCCTAGCAAACGGCATTCTAGTACGGTGTTTCGTGCATGGCGATCGCACGCCGTCACTGAGCTTGACCCGTACAGCTACAGGCGTGCGCGCGAAGTGTTTCGGGTGCGATCTCTCCGGAGATGTGTTCAGTGTGATCGCGGCGTTCCATCGACTGGACGCACACTCAGACTTTCGTCGCGTGGTGGAACTTGCCATGGAGATGGCCGGGATCACCGGGGATGGCAGCTATACCGCGCCCCCTGCCCCGCCATTGCCCCCAGAGCCACCAAGGCTTGATGACGAGACGTTCCATCGGCTCGCGGGCATTCTCGAACTCACGTGCCCACTGCGCCGGCAGGACGATGTCTGTGACTACCTCGCGCGCCGGGGGCTTCTTGAACCAGCACGCGGGCAGCTGTGGGCCTTGCCGCTTAACACTGAAGGCCTTCGATGGGCGCGCAACGCGATCGTTCAGGAGATCGGTGAGGACGCATGGTGCATCTCGGGGCTTTCCGACAAGCGCGGGGAGTGGCTCTGTCCGAAGCATCGGCTCTGCATTCCATGGCGTGCGCCCGATGGCCTAGTCACCACGATCCAGCGCCGGCTGATTACCGAGGGCAAGCCGAAGTACATCTTTCCGCCCCGACGATCCCCACGATACCCCTACGGTGTCGAGAGCCTCGCGCAACTTGGGCCTGCAACCGAGATCGCATGGGTGGAAGGTGCGCTCGATGTCATCGCCATGCGCACCCTGGCAAGGCGTCATAACCTCGATCGAATCGCGCTCGGCTTGCCCGGCGTGAGTGCGTGGATGCAGAGTTGGGCTCAGCTTGCCGAGGCCCGCGTAACGCTCATTGCGCTCGATGCCGATGAAGCCGGTGAAAAGCACGTCGAGCGCATGGCTGCGGACCTGTACGCCGTGGGCGCGTGTGGGGTCAAACGATCGATGCCGGTCAACGCAAAAGACTGGGCCGATCTGACGGGGAGAAAAGCATCGTGGCCGTAAGACTGTGGCGCCGTCTGTGGCGGGACATTAATCGAGATCCGCGGTTCACGACCCTTCCGGGCGATTACCGAGCCATCTACCTACAGTTAATGGTCGAGCTAGACGACGAGGGGCGTCTCCCTCGAGTGCCCGACCTGTCCCTGGTCGAGCAGGTTGCAGACCTCGTGCACTTTCCGACTCGAGTGGTTGCCAAGGGCTTGCCCAAGTTAGCCGAGCGAGGGCTGCTCTCACTCGACGGCGACGAGGTGTACGTACCGAAGTTCCCTCGCCGGCAGGGCCTAGAGTCCTTCGACGGGGAATCCCAGCAAGGTCGAGCCGAAGGGCCTAAAACCGCTGCAGAACGGGCCAAAGCGTACCGAGAGCGGAAGAGGGAACGTGACGGCGAGCGTCACGAAACGTCACGTGACGCGCGTGACGAACGTCACGAAACGTCACGTGACAGCGAACGTGACGCGTCACGGGTTTCCCCCACTCCCCCTTCCCAGAAATCAGAAGATACAAATACAGATAAAGAAAACGAACGTGACGCGTCACGTGACGGCCGTGACGAAACGCGTGACGGTCGTGACGAAGTTCCCCAGCCTTCGGCCGGGGCCCCTCCGGCTACGCCGGCCTCTGTGGAAATCCCAGAGTCAGGCACCGAGCGGAAGAAAGCTGTCGTTCGCACGACCGAGAAGGTGCGTCAGGTCTTCGCTCATTGGCAACAGGTAATGAACACCCCACGCTCGGTGCTCGATGCCAAGCGCGCTCGCGTGATCCACAACGCCATCGAGCGCCACGGTCTTGAAGACTGCAAGCGTGCCATCGATGGCTGCTTCGAGTCTGACTTTCACATGAACCGTCCCGGCGGCCGCAATGAAAGCGGCAAGAAGTACAACAACATCTCGCTGATCCTTCGCGACTCCGAACACGTCGAGCAGCACCTTCAGGTGCTCGATGCCAAGCTCGAAGCCGAACAAACGCGCCACGAAGAGCAAGCGCGTACCGAAGCGGAAGCGAATGAGCCGTGGACGCCAGACAAGATGTACCCGCCGTTTCGAAAGCTGATCGAGCAAGGAGCCGTCTGATGGACACGCCAGCCCTTCCGAAATTCGAGAACGTCTACCCCATTCCACGCAAAGAGCCGCGGCTCGATGGCGTCACCAGCTGGCTCTATGACCAGATTGACAAGATCGACCGGGACATGGATGCAACCGAAGAGGGCAAGGGCAAGATCGTCTCGTGGAGTTCGGGCCTGCCGTCTGTCGACTCCCTAACTAACGGCTTTCAGCAGAGCCAGTACTACGTGATTGCGGGGCAGACTGGGTTTGGCAAAAGCTCGTTTGCACTCACGACCGCATTGACACTGGCCGTGGCGAGCGAGCCTTCGGTGCTGTTCGTCTCGCTCGAGATGTCTCAGCAGGACATGGCCATTCGCGGGATCTCGTGGCTCACAGGGATCGCTCAATCCAAGATTGTTCAGGCGATTGCGGGTCGGATTCGGCTGAGCCCGGAAGAACGACAGGGTATCTCCACGAGCAAAGCGTTTGTACGAGATCGAACACGGATGATGTGCGGCGGAATGCTGACACCGGAAGATGTTCGAAAGGAGGCGGTTGCTTTGCAGAAGGGCAACGGCCTGTCACTGGTGATTGTGGACTACCTGCAGCTGATGCGAGGCACAGCCAAGAGCTACGCGACGCGCGAGCGGGAAGTTGCAGAGGTCTCTCGGTCACTTCGATCGCTCTCGCTCGATCTCAACGTACCCGTGATTGCGCTCTCGCAATTGAGTCGGCAGGCCAACACGCGCAACGAACCACTGCTTACCGATCTACGCGAGAGCGGCTCGCTTGAGCAGGATGCATCTGCGGTTCTTTTCCTGTCACAGGTCAAAGATGAACGCACCAAACACATCGCGCCCGACCGGGTCAAGATTGCCATTGCCAAGAATCGGTTTGGCCCCAAGGGCGATCGCGTCGTGAGGTTCTTGGGCGCCTCCGGTCGGTTCGAAGACCTGGAGGTTCCGGACGATCCAGCGCCCGGCAACGCATGGCCCAGCGAGCCGGGAGACCCCGAATGACCCCCGATGAATTCCGCGCCATTCGTGAGCAGCGCTACGTCAAACCCATGGTCATGGCCGATGCGATCGGCGTGACCGAGGAAACGGTGCGAGCGTACGAGCGCGGCAAGTTTCCGGTTCCTGAGCGCATTGTAAACCGACTGCTGCACGGCGTTGGCGAGCCATGCCCTCAATGCAAGCGAACCATCGTGACCGCTTGGTTCGATGGACTTTGCGGCGGTTGTAGCGCGCTCATTTTGCCGGAGGGTGCACGATGACCTCCGCGAAGAAAAAGCGCCGCCCGGATTGGTCCGGTCGCTATGCTGTCGAGCGTGACGGTTGCCCAATCGCCACGGTCACGCTTTCTCGTGAATGGACTTCTGCGGGGCCAAAGCACAGCGTCACGATCAATGAGGGTTCGCGTGAAACGTTCACCGATCCCGGCTACGCGATGAACTGGGCACTGCGTCGCATTGCGCCTGGCGAGCCGGTTTGGCCTTGGTATCCGGGCTGTGACCCGAAAGGGTACCGATTGCATGCCGAGGGGAAAGCCCCCTGGGAACCCATGGTCCAAGAGCAGGAGGTCGCGCATGTTCGCTGACCCCGCCATGCCGTTCTTCCCCCACGGTCCCCAGTACGACGGTCTCAAGCGCATCTGGGCGAAGTACCGGCTACCCACGGCCCGGGGAACCGCACCAACCGCCTCCGTGGGGCAAGAACTCGACCCGGGACGGGGGTCAGTGCCGCCCATGGCCAATGAGGGCCGTAGCGGGGCGATTGGGCCAGTTCCCGAGCCAGTTGACGAAACGCGAAAGTGGGGCCGATCGTGATCGTCACCGCCCCCACCCTGCCCGTGACTCCCCAGGTCACCGCGTTTGTGTACGAACTGTTTACCTATCACTTATCGGAAGCTCGAGCCGAGACGTCCACGCAACGGTCGCTGCCCTCCACAGCCCTACCCGCGATCTTCGCGGCGGAACTCGGTTGCGTCGGTTCGGGCAACGACGGCACCAAGCCTGTCATTGGGCTGGTCAACGACCCCGAGCCACGCCGGTGCATCGAACGCGATCCGTTGGGCCATCGGCGCTACCAGAGCCTTACGGGACGCGATTTGCAGACGGCGGACGCGGTGTACTTCGACGGCAAGGGCGTCGTGATGGCCAACGTTGAATTCGATCGGCGGATGATCTCGTGCACGCTGTATCAGCGCGTGGCGTTTCACGTGGCCGCACACACAGAGCCGAAACGCTACCAGCGCTGGTGCGGCAAGATCGCAGCAAGGGACTCAGCACCGGCGCTGATCGACTCCGAGGCCTTCGGGAGCGAGTGCCTCACCAGTGCGGCGAAGGCGTGGTTTATGGTAACGTGAGCGAGGTTTGAAGATGGGTAGCGGGGTACGAAAATCCACCGCCCCACGCAACGCAGTAAGGGGTGACTACGCCCGACACGTCGCAGGACGGGCCGTCGGCAACGTTGCAAAGTCACACGGATCACCGGACCGGCCATCCCGTAATCCGCCCATCTTCGAACTGACTACGCGCCCAATCGTCACGAGACTTGACAATCGAATCGTGACAATTCCAAGATCCTGGCGACCACGTGCGTCCAGCGGATGCGCAAAGCCTGCTTGATGCAGGCGCGCTCGCGAAGGCCCTCGGGATCCATCTACGCAAAGCCTATCGCTGGCTCTCAGCGTGGGACGCGCTTGGGATCCCGGGCATTCACCGAGTTCGAGCCAGGGGCAGTGCCGGATTCCGGTACGCCATCGAGCCGTGGTTCGTCGACGAATGGCGTGCGTGCAGGATCCCGGCCCCGCGGTTGACATAACCGACACGGTGTAGCTCAACGGCAGAGCGCGGGACTGGTGACTTTCCCGAGGTTGCTTGGTTCGACTCCAAGCCCCGTGACCGAGCCTGAGTCACCGAGCTTCCGCGGCCCCACGCGGCGCCTAAGGTGACACGGGCTCTTTGATCACTCCCGCCCGCTGATCTGAAAGCGGTGCCCCGACATCGCCCGCGGTGAATGCGTGGCGGGACCTAGACGATGCAACATGACACGCTCCCACCGCCCGATCCCGAAACGTGGCAATCGACCGAGCCCGTGGACCGGTGGACGGCCAACACGCGCGGGTTCGAGCATGTGCCAGACACGGTGCCAGACTTCGACGCGTTGACCGAGAAGGCACAGCAAGCCCAGGTCGCGGCAGTATCCGCCGACACCGAGCCGACTCACGACGATCTCGATCACGGCACGGGGCTGGACCCAGAGGAGCGGTTCTGGCTGCAGTTTGACGCGTGGCAGCAGCAGAGCGCGGGGTAATTCGCGATTCGCGAATGACGAAAACGGGTGACCAGAGAATGACTGCGGTTGCGAAAAAGCCTGCAGGGAAGGGCACTGACCGGATCAGGTAGTCATCTGGTACGAGCCCATCCCCGGGGCACCCCCTTCCCTTAGCACATGGGTCAAGTTGTCCAAGGGCGGCGTTGCTTTTCGTGGATTCGCCAATCCCGTGGCTTCATGCGGGCTAGCTTGAATAGATCTTGTTCTTCAAGCGGACGCGTTGATCGGATCTCTTTCAGCGCTTTGATGATTCGCAGTAGGTCATCACAGGGCGTGAACCATTCACCACGCAGGTGAAACCGGCGAAACCGCCAATGCAGCATCTTTTCGGCTTTGCGGCCACCGGGACACCAAGCCAAGCATTGCAGCGCATGCGGGTGAGACGTCTGTAACTCTTTCAGTCTTGTCCCAACGTGAAACGCGATTCCGATCTTGATCGGACCGTTGTCAGACTGAATGAAGTAGACCTTGCGCCTCTTTCCGGCTCTCTCTGTTTTTTGGGCGAGCCTTTCCGCGCGCTCTTCTCGGTATGCAATCAAGCATCCGCTGCACCAATCGATGAGCTTCGAGCTGACCTCCCCACGAACTCTGAATGGTTCGAGCTCGATCTTAGCCCCGCACTTGGTGCAGTGTTTTCCCTGAACTAAAGTATCCATGCTGGCGGGCTCCATTCCCGCTAGTCATGGGCCCGGCTGTTAGCAGCAGCGCGGGCCCACGTTATAAGCAAAGTTTAGCTTTTGGGGCTGGTTGAGCTAGCCAAACTGGCAGGCAGTCTCAAACAGATCTTGTCAAGTGAAATCTAGCAAAATCGACAAGGCTTCGAAGGAATCCAGAGATTCCGTACCCTCTAAAAAAGAGCTTGCGGCGGAATGGGTGGAGATTACCGCGCTCAAGCCGTGGGATCGCAACCCGCGGCGCAACGATGACACGCATATTCAGCGGGTAGTCGAGAGCATCAAGCGCTTCGGGTTTGCTGCGCCGATCCTTGCTCGTCGTGAAGACGGCGAAGTGATCGCGGGGCACACGCGGCTCAAGGCTGCCGAGATGCTCGGGATGACTCGCGTGCCGGTACGGTTCCTGGACCTGGATCCAGCCGATGCGCACCTGCTCGCGCTTGCGGACAATCGCTTGAACGAGCTTGGCTCTTGGGACAACGAGCAGCTCATTGCGCTACTCGGTGACCTACGACAGCAGGGCACGGACGTCGCGCTCGTAGCCGGTTGGCACGATACCGAGATTGATGCGTTGCTCAACACGACAGCAGAAGCGATCGCGCCGGAAGGGTTCAAGTCCTTCGATGAGTCGATCGAGACCGAGCACAAGTGCCCCAAGTGCGGGTATGAATGGTCGTAAAGCGTAAGCAGGCACCAGCGAAGCCGCCTTACCGCGTGCCGAGCATGGCCGAGATCCGGGCCCTGCCGTGGAACGGTTTCAAGGTCGTAAGCACGTTCTCTGGTGGCGGCGGGTCTTGCCTTGGCTACCGCATGGCCGGCTTCAAGGTGGTCTGGGCGAATGAGTTTATCCCCGCAGCGCGTGAGACCTACCAAGCGAACTTCGAAAGCACGATTCTTGATCCGCGGGATATCCGAAAGATCCAGCCCGAGGACATTCTCAAGGCTACCAAGCTCAAGGTCGGTGAGATTGACTTGCTCGATGGCTCCCCGCCGTGTGCGTCCTTCTCGACGGCCGGTAAGCGTGAAGAAGCCTGGGGCAAGGTCAAGGCCTACTCGGATACGGCCCAACGCGTTGATGATCTGTTCTTCGAGTACGCGCGCCTACTCAAAGGTCTTCAGCCGAAAACCTTCGTAGCCGAGAACGTCTCGGGTCTCGTGAAGGGCACGGCCAAGGGCTACTTCAAGGAGATTCTGGCAGCGCTCAAGGCATGCGGGTATCGCGTAGCCGCCCAGCTTCTTGATGCCCAGTGGCTCGGTGTTCCGCAGGCACGACAGCGATTGATCTTTGTCGGCGTGCGCAATGATCTCGGTCTAGCGCCCGCACACCCAAGCCCGCTGCCCTATCGATACAGCGTACGCGATGCGTTGCCGTGGATTACTGCCGTGACACACGACGCTAGGGGTTTCGAGGGTACCCGTGTTTTCGATGTTGCGAACGAGCCCATGTGTACGATCCGTTCCGCGGGTGGTGGCTCAAATATGCGTTTTCATGTGCAGGCTCAGAGCCGGGCCGTGAGCGTCGCAACGCACAAGAAAACGCGATCACTCGACGAGCCTGCTCCCACCGTGCTTACGCACGGCCGGCGTCACACGAATTCTGAGATCTCTCTCGTGATCGAGCCTGAGGCAGATATCTCGCGCTATGCGGTCGGTGCCGAATGGGACAAGCTCAAGCAAGGCGAGCAGAGCGAGAAATACTTTCAGCTCGTGCGCCCGGATCCGAACGCGCCGTGCCCGACAATCACTCAGCGTGGCGGGGATGCGTCCGTTGCATCAGTCACGCACCCGACGGAGCGGCGTAAGTTCTCAATCGCGGAACTCAAGCGGATCTGTTCATTCCCGGATGACTTTGTGCTCAAAGGCACCTACGCTCAGCAATGGGAGCGCTGTGGTCGTTCCGTTCCCCCGGTCATGATGGCGGCAATCGCTTCCACGGTTCGTGACCAGATTCTTCGCAAGCTCTCATGTGCGGCCTAGTCGGGGGTCTATGGATCCAGCCGACTACCATCGAACGTGGAATCGCCGCACTGATTCACCGTGGCCCGGATCAACAATCCATCTTCCAGGCCGGTGACGTCGTACTAGGCCATACGCGCCTGGCCATCCTAGACCTCGATCCTCGCAGCAATCAGCCGTTTCACTACGGCAAGGTTGCTCTCGCATTCAACGGAGAGATCTGGAATTACAAAGCCGTCCGAGCCCAACTCCAGACGCTTGGCAAAACCTTCACTACGACCGGTGACACCGAAGTCGTAGCCGCCGCGCTCCAGACGTGGGGCCCTGCTGCGTTGGCCAGGCTCAATGGGATGTTTGCCCTTGCCTGGACGAATGACGGCAAGACGCTGCACCTAGCACGCGATCGTTTTGGTGAAGTCCCGCTGCACTATGCGCCCACCAAGCCGTTTGTGTTTGCGTCCGAACTCAAGGCACTGCTTGCCCTACGAGTCCAGCCCGCAGCGATCACGGATGTAGGACCGGGTGAGCGCCTAGAAGTCTCTGCCAAGGGCATTCGGAAGGCTCGTTGGTACGATCCCCCTGCCCGTCCCGTTCCGATGACACCCGAAGCCGCGCGGGCCTCCCTACGTGGCTTGATTGAACGAGGGTCTAGAGAGCGAGCGATTAGCGACGTCCCGGTCTGTACCCTACTATCCGGCGGGATTGATTCGGCCGCGGTGGCCTACTTCCTAGCCCAAGAGCGTCCCGGGCTTGTAGCCTACACGGCCGTTCTGGATCGCAAGTCCAAAGACCTCCGGGCGGCTCGAGAGGTTGCTGCTGCGCTTCGGATCGAGTTACGCGAAATTCGCGTCCCGCCGCCATCAGCCGATGACCTGGCCAAGGTCGTGCGGGTCATCGAGCAGCCCTACAAGGCACAGGTCGAGATCGGCTGGGCTTGTCTACGGCTTGCCCAGGCCATGCATAGCGACGGCTTCAAGGTGACGTTTAGCGGGGAAGGTTCGGATGAACTCTGGGGCAGCTACGGCTTTGCCTACCACGCGCTCAAAACGCAGGACTGGCACACCTACCGCAAGAACCTGTTTCTGACCCAAGCCCGCAAGAACTTCCCCCGGTGCAACAAAGTCTTTATGGCCCACTCCGTAGAGTGCCGCCTGCCGTTTCTTCACCCGCCCTTGGTTGAGTTCGCGCTTTCGCTCCCCCAGCGGGTTGTTCAGGATGGCAAGGCGCGCCCCAAGGCGGTCATTCAGGATGCGATGGCGGGACTACTTCCCGCTATCGTGACGCGGCGCCCTAAGGTTGCCTTCCAGGACGGCATGGGCCTCAAAGCGGTCATTGAGTCCAGGCTTGCAAGCCCCCAGAGTTTCTATGCAGCCGAGTACCGACGAACCTTCGGACGACAGTCTCGAGCATCAGCCTAGCGGTCGGTGGTCGTTTGACCATGCCGTTGCAAGCTGTTTCGATGACATGCTTGCACGCTCGATCCCGCAATACGAAGCGCTCCGAGACGTCGTCACGCGGTTAACCCTTCGGTACGCACAAGACGGCACTGAGATCGTGGATCTTGGTTGTAGCCGTGGTAGTGGGCTTGCCCCGATTGCCGACGCGCTCAAAGGCCGATGCACGTTCGTCGGGACGGAAGTCTCTGAACCGATGCTCGCCTATGCCCGCGAGCAGTTTGCCGATCGGCCAGATGTCAGCATCCGGCAGCATGACTTGCGTGATACCTACCCGGACGTTCGTGCAAGTGTCACGCTTGCGATTCTTACTTTGCAGTTCGTGCCGGTTGAATACCGAGCTCGTATCGTCTCTGATGTCTTTCGTTCTACGGTGCCGGGCGGCGCCTTTCTGTTTACAGAGAAGGTCATCGGCTCCACCGTTCGGATCGATGACACCCTGATCGCGGAATACCACGCATACAAGCAGTCCCAGGGCTATTCCCCAGAAGCGATCGAGCGCAAACGCGCCTCTCTTGAAGGGGTCTTGGTTCCGATGCGCGCAGCATGGAACCACCAGATTCTCCAAGGCGCAGGCTTTACGCACGTTGAATGCGTCTGGCGTTGGATGAACTTCGCCGCCTGGGTTGCAATCAAAGACGGATCCCATGGCTCGGGTCACCAAACCGACCAAACTAACCCCGGAACTCTCTGAGAAGATCTGTAGCGTCCTTCGAGCCGGCAACTACGTCGATACCGCAGCGGCCTACGCAGGCATTGCCAAGGATCGGTATTACGACTGGCTACGGCGTGGCGCGCGGGCCATTCAAGCGAATGACACGAGTGACGAGGAAGCTCCGTACCGAGACTTCCATGACGCGGTGCACGAAGCGATCGCAGCGTCCGAGATCCGCGACGTTGCGCTGATCGCCAAGGCTGCAACGGAGCAGTGGACAGCCGCCGCGTGGCGCTTAGAGCGTCGCTACCCGGAGAAGTGGGGCCGCAAAGAGCGGCACGAGCATACAGGTAAAGACGGTGGGGCTATCGCAATCGATCTCCGATGGGCAGATGAAAAGACGGGTGAGGATTCGGAACAAACCGAGCCTTCACCCGAAACAGATTGAGGTAGCTGATCATCCTGCGCGCTGGAAGGTTCTGGTCTGCGGCCGTCGCTGGGGCAAGACGCGCCTTGGCGTGGCAATGGGCGTGGTTAGAGCCATCGCTGGCCAAAGGGTCTGGTGGCTCGCTCCGACGTATGCGCAGGCTGGTATCGCATGGCGTCTCGTTGTCCCGCTGGCAGGTCAGGTGCCAGACGTTGAGATCCGAGTCGCCGAGAGGTGCATTCGATTCCCCGGTGGCGGTGAGTTCTGGTTCAAGTCGAGCGATAACGCCGACAACCTTCGCGGTGAGGGCATTGACTTTGTCGTCGTCGATGAAGCCGATTTCCAACCCGGCGAGGTCTGGGAGAATGTGATTCGCCCAGCGCTTGCCGATCGCAAAGGCGGAGCCTTGTTCGTCTCGACGCCCAATGTCGAAGACGGCTGGTTTCATGAGCTTTATAAAAGGGGTGAGCGCGGTGAATCTGGCTGGAAAAGCTGGTCTTTCCCGAGCGAAACGAATCCTTTTATCGATCCTAGTGAGATCGCTGTGGCACGGGCAGCGGTGCCAGACATTGTCGCTCGGCGAGAGTTTGGCGCGGAGTTTGTTTCCGCGGGTGGCGCTCGCATCAGCCGAGCGTGGCTGCAGACGACCGAGCCGCCCGAGGGCCTATCCATCACGATGGGCGTGGACCTCGCGATTAGCGAAAAGACCTCCGCGGACTACACGGCGGTGGTGGTACTGGGGCGTGCGCCGAAAGGTGAACTGTGGATTCTAGACGCGCGCAGAGTTCGGGCGCCGTTTTATCAGGTGCTCGAATTCATCAAGCGGGCTGCGGCCGATTGGAATCCACGAAAGATCGCCATCGAGCAGGTTCAGTATCAGGCCGCGGTGATTCAAGAGCTTCTTAGGACGACGTACCTGCCAGTGGAAGGCGTTCGGCCCGATCGGGATAAGCTAACCCGTTTCCAGCCCCTTGAAGCGCGCTATGAGCAGGGGCTGATTCACCACGCTCCGGATCTTAATCCCGACTTCACGCGTGAGTTACTCTCGTTTCCGGTCGGCACCTATGACGACTTTTGTGACGCCGCGGCTTACGCATGGATTGCTCAGTCGGTTCCCCCGGCGAGCGCGACCGATGACTCTCCGTTGAATGACTACTGATGGCAGTCTATGGCATCGCAACGCCCGGCGAGCGGTCGCTGTCGGACTTCTACGGTCGCAACGCGACGTACGGCAGCACGCGACGATACAGGGAGGCCACCGAGGCGGAGGCGTACAACTTAGGTCTGCAGGACGAGTACCACGGCAAAAAGCCTTGGGATGACCCGACTGCCAAGCTCTCGGAGAAGTCCGCCAAGATCAAAGTGCCTCTGTACGCGGAGGCGATCAACGCGCTTGGGTCTTTCGTCTGGGGGCAAGGCACGTTCCCCAAGGCGATTGTCGGCGCCACACGCGACGATGAGAGCCAAGGTGAGCCCGGCGAGATCGGCCCTGCCCTACAGAGCGATGACGCGCAGAAGCTCACCCGATTCGTGGCGGCGATGGTCGAGGCTTCGGACCTTGACCGAGCGATGCGAGAGGCTACACGCAAGGCCTTGATCACCACCTCCTGCGCATTGATCCTGGGCTGCCAAGGCGGCTACGTGATCGCGCAGAGCGAGCCCGGCAAGCATTGCACGCCGACGTTCGATCCAGTCTGCCCCAAGCGCCTAACCAAACTCGACATCATCTACCAGCACCAGAAGGAAGTCCCGAATGGTGTGGGTGGCGTTCGGCTTCGGTGGTTCTGGTACCGACGCACGATCGACACCGAGAAGGACACCGTCTACCTGGAGGAGATGGTGGTGGCGGGCCGACTGCCCGAGTGGAAGGTCGATCCAGACAAGACCGTGGAGCACGGCTTGGGGTTCTGTCCCGTCGTCTGGCTTCGTACGCTCCCGGATTCAAGCGATCCGCTCGACGGCAGGCCCGTCATCGATCCCCAGCTTTACCCGATGCTCGACGCGGTCAATCTTACGATCAGCCAACGTGATCGTGCCGTGGCCTACGGGTGTGAGCCGCAGGGCATTCGCAAAGGCGTAGATCTTGGCCAGCGCGAGGAACTCCGGAAGAACCCCGGCAAGGTATGGGACCTACCCGAAAACGGCGGCTTCGAGTGGGCGGAGATTAGCGGCGAGGGGGCGATTCGGGCCACCGAGCATCTCAATGATCTAACGGCACGCTTTCATGCAGCGACCCGCGTGGTTGCGTTTAGCCCAGAGCATCTGCGCGGCGACGTCTCCGGACGCTTCCTCGAGATGATTCACGCACCGATGATTGCCCTTGCGGGCGATCTTCGGAGCGACCTTGGGCGCGATGGCTATGCCGAACTAATCAAGCTTGGCCTTCGGCTGGTGGCTACGGTTGTTGAGCGCGGCGAGGACGTTTGGATCCCAGGCGCGTATGCTGCAGGCGATCTGCTTACCCGGGCTCAACTCGCTGGCCCTTGGCTCGATCCGCCCGTAACGCTGGCATACAGCAAGTACTTCAGCGAGACGCCCGCCGAGCAACAGGCGCGGGTCACCACGGCACAGACCGCGGTTGACGCGGGATTTATCTCCAAGCACACCGCGACCCGAGAGCTGGCTGACGTGTTCCACGTGGAAGATCCTGAAGCGGAACACGAACTCGCCGAGCAAGAAGCCGACGAGGCGCGCCAACGGGCCATGGATGACATGGCCGCGCAGGCAAGTCTGAAAGACCCGGACGGCGACGGGGACGATGACACCATGCCCAAGGGCGATACGGATAAGGACTTCGCGGGCGCGCCCGCTGGCAAATCACCAAGCAAGCAGCGCGTGAAACCGCGCGAGTAGGTTCATTATGGCAACGACACAGACCGTTTATGGCGTAGATGAATTGAAGGGCAGCCAGACCAACGGAACCCTTCGCGTGTTCCGCGCTACCGTCGGCGTTTCAGGCGGTTACCTGACCGGGACCAAGCCGAACTTCAACTTCCTCTCTGCAATCCAGAATAGCCACATGGGCGTGACGGCCGTGAAGGTCAAGAGCGCAACCGCGTTTCGCGACTACAACGACGGCACCAACATCTACACCGCGTCGAATGCCGTGATTGCGCTCGCAACCGTGAACAGCGGCTCGACGAACGACAAGATCACCTGGACCGTCGAAAGCGGCGCCACAAACGGGGACACGGGAACGGAAGTTTCCGATGCCACAGCGCTCACGCTAGCAGGGCAATTTGAGTTCATCGTTGTGGCAGAACTCATCTTCGGAAGCTCGCCCGGCGCTTACTAAGTCGATGCTATTGTGAGGGTCAACGGGACCTCTCTGAGATCGTACGAGTAGCAAGTTGCCCAGGTCGGCGGGCCTTCCTTTCGTCTCACGAACTGCATGCAAACCGTAAGACCTTCGATGAGTAAACGCGCATCGAGCCACCCGCGATAGCCATCAAGAATGCATTGTTTGATCGCGTCGTTCGTTGCGCGAATGAATTGCGGCGAGGTTTCTGCGACCGCTCTGTCCAGCGGCGACCGAGTGTCCATACGAATGGATAGCATATCCCTCCACCGCCTCGCTCGGCGTCACAGAGCGTAACTGGAGAACACCATGTCTGATGCAACCACACCGGCCGCTCCGGCGGCCGCAACGCCTTCCCCTGCCCCGACCGAGACGCCCGTTGTCCATGACTTCCAAAGGATGTCACTGGATCAATTCAACGGGCGCCTAAAGGCTGAACGTGAGGCCGCGCGGCGCGAATGGCTCAAAGACCTCGGCGCCGACAAGATCGAAGACGTCAAGGCCCGTCTTGCAAAAGCCTCCGAACTCGAGAACGCGCAACTAAGCGAACTCGAGAAGGCCAAGAAGACCGCGCAGGAACTTGCGGGGGAAGCCAAACGCGCACAGGCCTACGAAGCCTCAATCAAGAAATACCTTGAGGCCGAAGAGGCTGCCATTCCCGAAGGCAAGCGCTCACTGCTTGATCTCGCGCCAGAGCAACCCGAAGCGCGCCTTGAATGGCTCGCGAAGGCAAAGACAAAAGGGCTGTTTGCCGAGCCGCCTCCGCCCGCACCCAAGACCGAAACGCAGGCTCCCGCGCCTCGAGAAGCCAAGCCTGCCACGACGATGGCGCCAGCGGGTCCTAGCAACCCGAAGCCGGCAGGAACGCCTTCTCTGCTTCAGCAGTACTTAGACCTCAAGAAGACCAACACACTCGCCGCTGCCCACTTCAGATTGCGCCACGAGAAGGCCATCGAAGAAGAGCAGCGCGCCAAGAGTGCGTAATTCACCGCGCTCCAGCAGCGCATAGGACACGAACATGGCCGAGCAAGTAGTTAATACGTCGTTGGTTTCTGCGGAGTTCACCGACAAACTCTCTGAAAGACTCCTGCTTGCGCCGGACGTCGATTTCGTCTTCGCGCGCTGGGCATACTCCGCTGCCGTGCAGCAGGGATTTAGCCAGGCAGATGGCTTTGACCTTGCCGCCGCACAGTTGCGGGATGGCCGTATCGGCGATCGAGGCAACGCTGCCAACATCGACGAGGCGATGTCCATGGGCATGGGCGGCCCGCTGCTCATCTCGATGGGCATGGCCTATCCGGACATGTTCGTGATGGTCCAAGAGGCCAAGCTCTCGGGCGACACCATTAAGATCAACCGACCTCGGTTCATCGATGGCGCCACCACGGAATCGTCCCGAATCCTAACGCCCGTGAACAAGCTCTTTGGGACGAACTCCCAGGGCTTCACCGTGGATCAGGTTGCCGTAGTGCTTAAGGAATACGGTGGCCCAGGCGACGCGAGCGGCAACGTGGTTCCGATCTCGCTTGCCGAGTTCACCCGCGCTCGCTCGGAGCACGACTTGCTTCGGATGTGCTCGAACCACCTACGTAGAGATCGGCACAAGCTGCTCGATGACATTACCATTACGCGCCTGATTGCTTCCGCGAACGCCCATGATGTAACCGACGGAACGGGCAACGTGACCCGTGGCGGCGGCGTGACCGCCAACGCGAGCTTCACCGGCAGCGGCAACGAGCCCTTCTCGTTCGATCTGCTGGTACGCGGTGCCGAGGCGCTCAAGACCCGCAAGGTTCCTGGCATTGCACTGGGCACGCGTTGGGTCTTGGTGCTTGATCAGCACCAGTATGCAGACCTGGAACTCGATCCGATGTTCCAGCGCCTTTCGTCGTTCCACCCGGAGTACAACCCCCTGTTCCCAGGGTATCGCCGCGACACCTCGCACTTCATCATCTGCGAATCGAACCGCATGCCACGTCTGACCGCGAGCATTGGCGGAGCCACCACGGCCTACCAGGGTCTCGCAATCGCCCCGGGGATCTTCGGCTGGGCCTCGGGCATGGCTGCGAACGCACGCCGTGATCGCAACGACGACGGCGGTCGGTTCGACCGGTTCGCGTGGCTCGCTCACGAGGGCTTCCAGGTACTTCAGGACACCTACGCCCAGCTCTTCATCACGGACTAATTCACAGCCCCGCACTGTCGTCAGAAAAGGACATCAACCATGCCTCTTTCTCAGTCAGGGCTGCAATCGCCCTCTCCGTACTACCAAGTGCTCGCTGCGGCTGGCATCGCGAATGCCGCCGCGAACACCACGGCCGTGAACGTCAATGCGTCAGTGACGCAGAAGGTTCAGGTCTTCATCAACTTCACGGTCGGCTCGCTGACCAACGCGATCTTCACGCCTCAGCTAAGCGTGGATGGCACCAACTGGCACGACGTAACCTCGCCGGGGGCTCTGACCCTTACGGCCACCGGCAAGAAGTGCTTCGTGGTGGATTGCACAGGCGCCAAGCTCTTTCGCCTTGCGGTCTCATCCACCGGCACGATCACGAACAGCGCCGTCACGATCGACATTGCCTACCAGAAAGGCCAGTTTTCGAACTGATGGCCAAGGACGCTGAGAAGAAGGCACCGAAGCCCTCGGTGCCCGCGTCTGTGCCCGAGCAATCGGCGCCGGCGCCCCTCTCGGAGGCACAGCACACGCCTACCGAAGGCGCGTCGCACGTCTCAGAGCATCGGTCTGAACATGTCGACTGAACGGCAGACCTTCTCGAAGGTAGGCAGCGTGACGGTCCCGGCCGCCACAGAAACCGACTTACTGTCGGATGCGACGGGCCTTGATACTCGCAAGATTGACAGCCTTTGCGTGGCCCTAAGCAACACCGGCTCACACGATATCGAGACGCTGACGATCTATGAATCACCCGTTGGCACGACGTTTCTGGCGCTCGGCCAGAACTTTGGTCCACTACCAGCAGGGTCCACACGCTTGATCGAGATGCAGGCGTTTACGGGTGCTAGGGCGCGACTGACTGCAACGAGCGCCTCGGGCACCACGGTCGCTATCGAAGCGCGCGGGGGTGAAAAAGCATGATTGTCCTCGTGGACGGAGTACCTCAGCCCGCCGCAACGCCCGTTGGTGGCCCGCTAGCCGCCAATCTCGACGCGGCTGGCAACAAGATCACCAACCTTGGTGCTGCGTCATCTGCCAATGACTCTGCGCGTAACGGCGACGTGGTTCACAACACCGGCAACGAGACGGTTGCCGGCATCAAGACGTTCTCGTCTGCATTCAAAATCGCAACCTACACCGTCGCAACATTGCCTGCCAACGCAGTCCGTCAGGTCGCGTATGCCTCCGATGGCCGCAAGGTCGGAGAGGGATCCGGCTCTGGCACGGGCACCTTGGTCTACAACGACGGCACGGCATGGCGTCGCGTGGGTGATGACACCACCGTTGTAGCCTAAACATGGCCTTCACCGATCTCGAGATTCAGGAGATTAAGCACTGGTTGGGGTATTCCGACCTTACCGCGCTTGCACGCCCCTACTTTGACATCGCCCAGGTGTTCGAAGTGGTCGTGCAGGAGAACATCAATACGTTCGGTGAGGGGTACATCCGTAACACGCTTTTGCCGAGAATCACGAAGGTCGACACGGATATCTTCAAGAGCCGCAGCCGATTCAAACTCGATACGCTGGGAGACTTAAAGCTTCGAGACAATGAACTCTCGAAGCTTATCTCTCTCAAGGAGTATCTGCTCAACGAGCTGAGCAAGGCCCTTCGGGTTCCTCGCGCGCAGCCTGCGACCGGTATCGGATCCAACCTTGAGGTCTACTAATGGCATATGCCACCCTCGAGAAGTTCGCCGTGTACGGTCTGCCCAGCGGCGCGTTTACCGAGATCCCCGATGAGCAGATTCGGCAGCACCTGCAATCCAATAGTGACCAGGCCGACGTGTGGCTTGATTCGCTAGGAGGATACACCACGCCGCTATCGAGCTGGGGTGAGGACCTAACCCGATCCGTTTGTCAGATGACGGCATTCACGGTGCTCAGCTCGCTTCGTGGATACAATCCCGAAGGCTCTGATCGGATCATCAAGGAAGCGCACGACCAGGCCATCCGAGATATCCAGTACATGGCCGTGCTCAACGCGCCGCATCTTGTAGACGGTCCATAAGACACTTTCGCGAGCAGAAGTGAGTCACGCATAGGCCGTACGAGATATAGCGGTCACCTTCGAATAGGGCTGCCATGTGGTCGGTTAGCTCCACCCACCCGGGCGGCAGTCTCGGTTGTATGGCAACCACGTCGTGAGCTTCCGAGCGGCTTTCCTTGGAGCACACGGCGCATTGGTACGTAATCGTAACGGTCTGCATTCCGCCTCATTAGCATGAGCAACGCCGACGCATTCCGCGAGTTCGCCAAGCTACAGGCGCAACTCGCGGGCCTTGCTAACGGTCGCGTAGCACGAGAGATCCGCCAAGAGGTCGCCAAGGAAACCGTCCAGCTGATCAAGACGGACTTCCGGGCCGAACGCACACCCTATGGCAGCGGGTGGCCCGAGCGAAAGAAGCCCTATCCCTGGCCGATGCTGCGCAAGAGCGGCCGGCTCTTCGGAGCACTGCTCGACGGCGTACGGTACAGCGTCCGTGGCCTTGCAGTGGTGATCAACCTGCCCTACGCGAAGGCCCAAAACTACGGCTATCCACCACGGAATCTACCCGCTCGCCAGTATCTACCTGACCCGGCAAAGCCCATGCCCGCGCGATGGGAACGAGCCTGGAAGGCTGCGTCCGAACGCGTCCTGAGTCGCTGGCTCGGTGAGCGCGTGAAGGCCGCATAAGTGTCACAGCCCACGCTTCCCATTCCGCCGTCTGCAGACGATGGCATCTCGCAGGGGATCGGCCTTGCCTTGGGTCTGGTCGAGAAAGAGTTCGATCGCCTCGGGCTTTTTCAGCAGGGCTTGAAAGTCGACATCGACGTCAAGGCTCTCTACGAAAACAACTCACCCCCGAGAATTGTTTGGATCCCCAGTGATGACCAATTCGGACCTCGCGGCGCACAGACTGGTAATCCTGCTGCTGTTGCAACGTGTTTCGCTGGGGTGCGGGCCCATATCTGGGGCAAAGATCGTTTGGCAGCTGAACAGCTCCGACTTCTCACCGTCGGAACCATTATCGCCGTTGCATTGGGCAGCATCCAGCACGGCGTAAACGGCTTTCACGGGCACTGGCTCACGCAGGAAGAACGCGTCGCAGGCTGGAGTCGCCTCGGTGAGATCTACGTTCTGTCCTTTGCCTTGGCGATCCCGGTCCTAAAGCCGGCTCTTGAAACGTTCACAGTGAAAAACTTTGCGACTGAGCAACTCGGAACGCCCGGTGACGGTGTTCTGCAGTGTGGAGAAGAGTAAATGGCAGCACCGAATGCAACGTTGACGGTCCGGGAAAACGGCCTGAACCTTCAACCCCCGTCCACGGCCGGTCGCCACGTCAAGATGGGTGCGTCGTCACAGGGCACCGTTGGCACTCTCTATGAGTTCAACACCTACGATCAGGTGCGCTCGACGATTGGCTACGGGCCACTTGCTGACGCAGTAGTCTTCGCCCTAGGCGAACTCACCCAAGGCGTAGCCCCTGCCCCCGTGCTGGCCATGCGTGCCACGGCAAGCACCGCGGCCACGTCAGGCTCGGTGACACCGACCCGCACGAGCACAAGCACGGGCACGGTCGCAACCACCGGCAGCACGCCCTACGACTCCTACTCCGTTCAGCTGGTTGTTGTGCAGACCGGTGCGCTCGGCGCCGGGACGTTCAAGTATTCGCTGGATGGTGGCGCTCACTTCTCGCCCGAGATCGTGATCCCCAGCGGCGGAACGTATGCGATTCCGAATACGGGCATTACGGCCGTCTTTACCGCGGGCGCGGGTCCGATCATCTTCGAAGCCGGTGACTTGTTCGCATGGGCCACGGTGGAGCCGAAGTGCACCACCACGAACCTGAACAGCGCATGGACCTCCCTGTTGGCCGATCCCCGCACCTGGGGATTTGCTCATGTGGTGGGCGTTGCAGCCGATCAGACGGATCTGGCCTCGCGGTGGGATGCGATGTCGACGAACGTCAACAACGCCGCGGTCCAACGCCGACACGTTCGGTGCTTCATCGAAGGTCCTACCGGTGTTTCTGATGCTACGCTGATTGCCGCCATGGCGATCAAGCAGAACTCTCGCATGGTAGTCAGCGCCGACGTCGAGGACCTCACCGTGCCGGACACGGGGAACAAGTTCCGGCGCTCGGTGGCCTGGGTGCAAACCGCACGCGTAGCGGCCATTCCGATTCACGAGGATCCCGCGCGCGTCAAGAGCGGCGCGGTTTCGAGCAACAACATTGCGCTTGTTCGAGACGAGAACATCACGCCAGGGCTTGATGACGCGCGCTTTTCCACGATGCGCACGTGGCTCAAACGCTCGGGTCTGTACATCACGAACGTCAAGCTCTTCAGCGCCGCAGGGAGCGATCTTCGGTACATTCAGCACGGCCGCGTGATCGATGTCGCGTGTGACGTCACCTACTTCGGTCTGGTCAATCAGGCATCGGAAAACTTCCGCGTCGATCCGGTGCCGGTTACCGATCCTACCACCGGACTGAAGTACAACCGGATCTTGGAGCAGGACGCTCGGATGATCGAGTCCGAGATTCAGGAGCTGCTTAATGATGCATTGCTCCGACCTGGGCACGTTAGTGACGTGAAGTTCGCGCTCTCTCGAACGGACGCCGTTCTCACATCCGAGACGCTGACCTCTTCGGTCTCGGTGGTTCCGCTCGGATATGCAAAGGCGCTGGTTTCTACAGTCTCGTTCGTTAACCCGGCTCGTCTCGCCACAGCCGCCTAATCACCCAACAACCTAGCTCTCGCGAGGATGCGTCGATGGCTCTTCCCAACAATCCATTGATCAATGGGCTGTACCCAGACTTTTCTGTGATCAACATCTCGATCCCTGGCTTTCGTTTGCTGGGTGTCGGATGCACAGAAATCAATTACTCGTTTAAGAACGAGCCTGGCGAAGCCGAGGGTACTCAGCAGCAAGTGCTTGGGTTGACCCCCGGTCAGTACCGAGCCGAAGGGTCGATCACGCTGCACAAGCGGTGGGCCGGAGAGCTGCGAGAGGTGCTGGCTCGTCGCGGCGGCTTTTTAAGCCAGCTGTTCAATATGGACGTTCAGTACGACATGAACGACGGTCTCGGTCCAATCGAGGACAACCTCGTCGGCTGCAAGATCAAGAACGGTGAGAACGGCCACAAGAGTGGCGCGGATCCCCTGGTCGAAAAGATCGATCTCTACATTCTCTACTACTTACCTGATGGCTTAGAGCCCCTGGACAACATGAGGCTGTAGGTCTGGAGACCCCTGCATGGATCAAGCAACGATTGACGCGCTCAAAGCCAAGTACGGCGACATCTACGAACTGACCGCATGCGGTGAGACCGTGATTGTCCGCAAGCCGTCCAAGGCCGCATACAACAAATACCGTACCTACCTGTTTGATGACGAACGCCGGCACACCGCGATGGAAACACTGCTCACCGATTGCGTGGTGGATCCAGACAAAGAATCCTTCTTCGCCATCATCGATCGGCTTCCCGGGCTCGCAGAGACTTTCGGGAGTGAGTGCGCTCGGCTTGCCGGGAACACCAAGCAGGTCGAAGTAAAAAAACTCTAGCGCTGCTTCGCTCGGCTGAAAAGAGCACGAGCGTTGCAGCCAAATGTGTCGAAGCAGTCTGCCAGCAGCAAGACAGCCCGGAAGCCGAAGTGGGCTATCACCTGATCGCAACCTTTATGCTTCGCGTATCGCACTTTCTCAAAGGTTAGCGTGAGCGTTCAGTTCGCCCTCGATATCATCGACCGCATGTCCGGCCCTGCCAACGTGGCAACCCGGGCCATGCGGTCGCTTGAAGACGAACTGAAGCAGGTCGACCGCGCGATGAAACTGGTCGACAAGCAGGCGCTTAAGCTTAGGTCCTCGCTTGCGATGCCGGGTCTTAGTACTCAGCAGCGGGCGGCGCTACGAATGGCATCCCAGCGTCTTTCCGTAGACCGATTGCAGCTCCGGGCGGCGCAAGACCAGGTACATGAAAGCCGGCGTTTTGGCGAGACGGCCCGGTCGGTCTTGGGCAACGTTGCGACGTGGGCAGCGGGCGCTACGGCAGGCGTAGCTGCGCTCGGTTTGTCATTTTTGCACGCGGCCGGGCACATGTCCGACCTTCGCACGATCACGATGAACTTTCTAACGACGCAGATGGGCGCGCACGAAGCCGCAGACCAGATGCGTCGGCTCGAGCAATTTTCAACGATGTACGGCGTGAGCCTGGAGGAGGCATCGACCAGCTACCATCGCATGGTCGCCCAGGGCTTCAATACCAATGAAGCCATGGCCATTATGCAGGGCGGTGCGGACGTGTCGACCGTGATGGGACCCGAGGTCTGGGAGCAACTCTCGCGAGACCTGGCGATCCTAAAGCAAGAAGGAACGGTCGACACCCGTCACCTTCGGGCTCTGTCCTTTGCAGGCGTTGGCATCGGCGATGTCACGTCTGAGATCGCCATGGCCCGCAATCAAGCGACCGAGGCGCAGACGGGTCACCGCGGCACGCTCACGGGCCACGACATCATGGAGATGGTCAAGAACCGTGAGATCACGGGCGAGGAAACCATCTCCGCAGCCCTCCGGGTCATTCAGCAGCGGTTCAGCGGCGGCCCCAATGAGCGCCTTGGAACTCGTGCGGTGAATCAAGCCGCAACAACGCTAGGCGGAAGCATCAACCGGCTCGATGCCCAATGGCACGTGTTCCTTTCTCACGTGGGCGACGACGGCGCGTTTCAACCAGTCATGCGGTTCGTCAATCGAATCACCGATGCACTGGCTAGCGCCACAGTCGAAGGAAGTGCATTTCGTACGGCCCTGAAGCCGCTGCTAGATCAACTGGACCAGGTCGATATCGCGGGAATGATCACACGCGCGGCGCAGGCACTGCCTGGGTTTATTCGCGGCGCCACTGACGCCATGGGGCTTGTGATCACAATTGTAGAAAGACTGACACAGGCCAACGATATCCTGCATGGTCGGGCTGTCGGCAATCTTGGCGAGTCCATGACCGAGGAGCAGCGCGGCGCCGGCGCTGGAATGCAGCAAGCCCCTGTTGAGCAAGGCGGCTGGGTCCAAAGCATGTTCAACTGGTTTGACCATCCGCTTCAATCGATGCGGATGGACAACGAGCGCTTGCTGCGCGAATCCGACGCGACCGGTCGGGACATGGCCGGACGCATTGAACAAGGCTTCCGCGATCGCGCGCAGATTCATAGCCCGTCCAAGGTGTTCACGCGCCTCGGCATGAACATGATCGAGGGCTTGGCGCGCGGCATGAACCTGCGTCTGGACGAGGTTGAAAACTCCGCCCAAGCGATCATGAGTACCATGGACCGCGAGATTGGCGGCGCCACCGTAAAGACCGTGGGCGGCCGATCGGTAAGCATCGGCGATATCAACGTAAGCGTGGATGGAAACAATCCGGACGCTGACGAGATCGGCCGACAGGTCAAACGACACCTTGCAAGCCTGATCACCGAGATCTCTAGCAGCCAGGGCGTGGCCACCTAATGCCTGCTGAACGCAACGTCATCGATACGATGCTCGCCCTCAGCGGGGATGAGCCCGCTGCCTCGGCGCCGCTTACCCCTTTCGAGCACGCGTTTGGGGAGTTCCAGCCCGATTACCAGCGTTGGGACCAGCTGTATTGGGGCTGGTTCGACAATGCCGAAGCGATTTGGCCTGTGGGACGCGTCAAGGTCACGGTCAAGCTCGTGCGGGACATCCGTGCTCCAAAAGCTGCAGGGAAACACGGCGCGCGCTTGACCGATCGCGGCAAAAAACCCAGCGAGGTCAAGATCGAGGTGTATCTATGGCGCCGTGACCACTTCGCGGCCTTTACGATTACCTGCGAAAAGTACGCAGCGCTGAAGTCAATCGAGGCGACGCAGCACGCCATCAAGATAAAACACCCGGAGACGGTTCGGGCCAAGATCAATGAGGTTGTCGTCAAGTCGATCGAAATGCCGGAGATCGAAAATACCTTCGGGATGTTCAAGGCTACGATGAACTGCGTCGAGTTTATTCCGCCACCAAAACGGAATGCTGCGGGACATACACAGACGGTCATTCAGCTTCCGGCATCGAGAATCGATCGACTGGGGCAGACGAACCGGGCTCCCGTCGAAGCAAACCGATCGGTTGCGCCCGCGACCCCACGAGACACCGAAGGTGTTCCCGCTTCAGGGATTCCTCAACCGATCGCAAGCGGGCTGTAACGTTTCGTGAGCGACCTCGAGATCAACGACATCGCGTGTCTTTCCGCCCGGATCTCATTCCCGCGGATTGGCCGCTGGACCGCGGATCTGATGGTCGACACCGAAGAGGAGATCACAGGCACTGCTCGCATTGTCAGCGGGGATGGCGCACTGGATCTCACGGGGACCGTGCAGCATGGCGGTGTGTATGCTGCCTATGCCTCGGTACGGGTCGTGGGCGGCGCCGGCGGCCTCGATCAAGAAGTCACGCCCGTCTACTACAGTAGCAGTCCGCTCCGAGTTCCTCTAACCGCCCTTCTGGCCGCAACTGGCGAACGTTTATCCCCACGGTCTGACTCTGCGATCCTAAGCCGCTTCGTGCCCGCTTGGGTACGAACACGAAGCCTGGGCGGTGCCCTACTGGCCAGCCTGATGGACGTAGCCGGAGCCGACTGGCGCGTGCTCGATGACGGTACGATCTGGGTGGGAACGGATACTTACCCGGATGTGGTGGTTGATCCCGTCGAAGTCGACACGCTCCATACCAATCCGTCCGAGGATCACACAATCCTCACCGGCACACCGATTCCGCCCGTTCGACCGGGCATGACGTTCGAAGGGCACCGCGTTGCGTACGTCGAGTATCACCTTGGTGAGAACGTACCGGCAGGCGCGGAACTCGACGTCTGGTACGAGCGGGACAACGCCACCACGGATCGCGTCCGGTCTGCGCTGTCTGCGCTGATCCGGCACGAGACGCGGGGCACCGACTATCACAAGCTTTTCTTGGCGCGGGTGCTCTCGCAGTCGGGCAACAAGGTCGATGTATCGCCCGATTCGGGTCGTCTGCCGACGCTTTCGGGCGTGCCGTTGTTTGGGTTTGCTCCGGGGATTGAAGCGACTGTCACGCCTGGTTCAAAGGTGTTGGTGGCCTTCTCTGACGGGGATCCAAGCAAGCCTATCGCGCTACCCGCCTGGGAAAGTGGGAGCACGATCGGGGTGCCGGTCAAGCGCTGCGGTGTTCTCTCGGGCACGGCGCCGTCCAGCGGAGGCCCTGTGACGTTTACCTACGTGGATCCGGATGGCGCAACCCATTCGGGACCATTGGTCGAGCTGAGCGGGAAGATCACTAGTTTGTAGACCACCGAGATCCGACATCATCCTGCATGACTGTATCAATGTGGTTTTCGTCGAGCTGTAGGTTTGCGTCAAACTCCACAAATCGCCCTGATCCATTGCGAGCACGCACCCGACATGAAGACTCCCACCACATCCATGTTTGCCACGGTGCACCGAAATTGTCGCCGCGCCTTGGCTCGGTGCACGAGATGACTCTTACGCCTCGCGGATCCTTTAGGTTCTCTCGCTCATAAGTAAGCAGCTGTCGCATGATCTGCCGTACGGTCAGCGGCCGTATGTCTTCATAGAGAATATTGGTCACGCCGTCGGCCATCACGTTTACAGAGAATAGCAGCACCATACAGACTGGTATTATCACTTTCACTTACTCACCCATGCCGCGACCGCAGCGCATCGGATCGCCTAAAGCCGTCATACGGAAGGCTTCATTGGCTATTCCCTTCCCGGCCTAGGCAATCGGCGCGAATGGCTCAGAACTTGAGCCGGCTACCGTGACCGCTTGGCCGCAGCCCTCTTGGGGACTTGCTTGCTACGAGTGCCCTTGTCCCGCACATGCACTTCTAGTCGCATACCAAGGGCATCCGAGGCCTTCACCATGGTCGCAAGGGTTACCCCGGTGTCATTCGGATCCAAGAGTCGGTTGATCACGGTTCGGCTCGTGGCCATACGATCCGCAAGAGCCTTCTGAGAGACGTGCTTGAGTTCCATGGACCTGCGGAACTGCTCGGCAAGGATCTTCTTGCTAGCCAGCGTTTGCACTTCGCCGAGCTCGCCGAGCTCTTCAAAGAGCGATTCAAGGCTTGAGCCAATGTGCTTGTTTTTCATCGCTTCCCCTTCACCTTCTTGAGCCGTTCCTTGGCCGTCTTGAGCTCACCGGCCGGCGTCGCTTGGGTCTTCTTTTGAAAGCCGTGCAGCGCCACAATCGTGGTGCCTTCGACGCAGAAAAACAGTCGGTACTCACCGCACGCAGCCGTGGTTCGAAGCTCGTGCAGGCCCCCTCCTAGCGATCGGACGCGCGGCATACCCGTCGGCCAGAACGCCTGCACGTACAGCATGTCTGCTCCGATTTCGTGCCGCGCTTCTCTCGGAAGCCCACGAACCCACTCCCGGGCGGGTTCGTTGCCGGTCTCGCTTCGGTACCAAGCACACGTGAACTTGCGCGCTGTGGGCACATTCTATGTGTACCTTTTTCGGTACACCTTGTCAAGTGACCAATGACCGTTGACTTCGGCACAGATCTTTCCCTGCAGGACGATGTCAGTCCTGAGTTCCCGGAGGTTACCGGGCTCGACGTACTCAAAGAGGCTTGCGTGCGTCGTCTTTCGACTCCGCAAGGCGATCTCTTTTATGACCCGGCCTACGGATACGACCTCACCGGGATGCTCTCGGACTCGTACACGCCGAGCGACATCGCTCGCATGCAAACGGACATCGTTCGGCAGCTCGAGCTGGACGAGATGATCGATGGCGCAAGCTGCACGGTCAGCAACGTGACGTTTGAGTCAATGAACGTCGACATTCTGATTCGGACTGCATTGGGGCCTTTCTCGATGACTCTCGAGATCAACAACGTGTCCGTGAAAGTGTTGCAGGCGTTCAGTGGCTGATCCGACCCTTCGTGACCTACTCGGGTCTGACAATGAAGATGATGCGCTCACCTTCCTTCTGACGCAGCTAGCCAGCATTGGGTTTCCGACCGTCAATTGGCAATCCGGGCGTGTCATCCACACCCTGCTCAAGGCTTTTTCACGAGCCCTTGCGGTGGGCAGTGGCCTTCTGCGCGATATCACGGCCGGTGGGCTGCTCAAGCTCTCCACGAGTGGATGGCTCACGCTCCTTGCGGACTGGTATAGCTCGCCCGCCGCCCCGGTTGCTCGATTCCCTGCGACCTTTGCGCAAGGTCAGATTCTGCTCAACGTCTCAATCGGCAACGGTCCGTACCCGCTCGATCCGGGTCAAGTGATTGTGCAGGAGTCGGTTGCGAAGCATCGATACCTCAGCATCAATCCCATCAGCGTTACCCTGCCCGCTGGCCCCAGCAACACGATCGTTCCGTTCATTGCCGAGAATCCGGGCTCTGCATTCAACGTCAGTCCTGATACCGGGCTTACCCTGGTCACGCCACTACCCGGCGTGACTGCTTCGTTTTACGTACCTTCGGGCAGCAATTCTTGGCTCATGACCCAAGGTACCGACGAAGAAACTGACGCGTCACTGCAGACTCGTTGCCGCGCCAAGTGGGGAACCGTCGGGTTTCTCAAGCCCGCAGACGGCTACCTGTTTCTGGCCATCAACACGCCAGGCGTTGGCACCAAGCCCACCAAGACGGTCGTTCGAGATGACAACCCGCGCGGTCCCGGTACGGTCGATATCTGGCTTGCGGCGGGTGACGGGCCGATTCCGACAGCCGACGAGACGCTTGTTCGCAACTACTTACTCTCGCTTGCCAATCCAACGGCCGATCTGCAGGTTCAGAACGCCACCGGTGTGACCGTCAACGTGTCTGCCACGCTGTATTACGGCAGCGCGTTCTCTACGGCCGTGGCCACGGCAACCGATGGCATCGTGGGGCTCATTCAGTTTATGGCCATCGGCGGCACGTTGGGCCTCGACGACGTGATCAAAGTCCTGAAGGACACGCCCGGTCAGATCAAGGTGCCGATTCCCTCGGTGCTGATCAACGGGATCAATGACGATCTCACGATCGGGGACAATGAAGTCGCAGTGGTGGGCACGATTGCCATTACCGGCGTAGTGGTTCAGCAATGACCTTTGAAGAGTGGTTCGCCGGGAAAGTGTCTCCCGGAACGGTTCCGCTTGTTCCGGGTTGGCTGCGGCAGAAGTTCAGCAAGGCCTTTTTGTCTGTGATCGGCTTCTCGCTGGATCTTCTCACGAGATACACGCGCGCGGCCGTCACATATCGGATGCCCAGCTACGCACCGAGCGATGTGTTGCCCTACGTGGGAGACGGTCGATCCATTGATCGATACTTTGCCGACACGGATGCGACCTACCGAGAGCGCGTCAAGGCCGCATGGGATCTGTGGTTCGAAGCCGGATCGAAACAACGCTTGATTGACTGCATGCTCGAACAGGGCTTCGAGAACGTTCGCGTGTATTCCTACAACGACCTGGGCGGCAACGTTCCCGATCCCTGGGCCGGCTGGTTCAGCGCGTTCTGGGTTTTCGTAGGCCCCCCAACCGATGTCACCGCACCAGGCGTCTGGGGCACAGGGACGTGGGGCGGAACAGTACCGGGGCACCATGGCGCGCCGGACGGTCCACGCGTCTGGGGCGCAAGCGGGATCAACTCGTATGAAGTCGAGCAGTTCCGCAAAGCGATTCGCAAATGGAAGGTCACCCACGAGATCTGCGCAGAGGTTGTCTTCTGCAGCGGACGGATCTGGGAGCCCGTCCCGGCATGGGGCGACGGCGTATGGGGCGGAACTGAGTCGGTAAGGCTCCGCGGAATTCCGTAGTCGAGAACAAACTAGCATGGGCTTAAGGCAATACTGGCCAGCACACTTCGTGGTCGAGGGGGAAGTTCTCAAGATCAACCCCGAGATTCTCACGATCGTGTCGGGCGGGTCGTTTATCAACCCGATCACCGTCACGGTCACCGACGCGGGCAACGCTGGGCTCAATACCCTTGCCACTCTCACAGCGCGTCGCACGAGTCCCGGGACGGGTTTCGGTGAGTCGATCCTATTCCGGCTCGATGATTCGCTGAACATCATCGCGGACGCCGCAGCAATGGATGCGCTGTGGGAAAGTGCGACGTCCGGATTTGTTTCCAGCGCGATCGCGTGGCGCACCCGAGATACAGGCACTCCACTTGCCGAGCGTATGCGGCTCACGAGCAAGGGAGCGCTTGCGATCGGCACGCTCTCTCCAGACCCAAGCGCAAAGCTGCAGATCGACAGCACCACGCGCGGCATTGCGCCGCCGCGGATGAGCTCGACACAGCGCAATGCCATTGCGTCCCCGCTTACCGGTCTCATTGTCTACAACCTCACGACCGGCAAGATCTCACAGTTTAACGGGACCAGCTGGGAGGACGTTGGTGTTACCGGACTTGGCGCCGGCGACGAAGCCCACTTCGGCATCGAGCCAAGCGTTGGCACGACGTTCGGCGCGGCGGGTTTGTACTTCCGTTACAACCTATCCCTGTACGGTCGCAACGAGGCAAACAACACCTCGATTCCCATCCTCACGCTAGACTTCAGTACCGCGACGGGCAACAACTTCACGCTCGGCAACCTCACCGGGAACCTGACGGCGAAGTATCAGTCTGGCTCACGCGCGAACTCTGGCAAGCATACGTGGCAGTCCGGATCATCGACGATTCTCGCGGACCTTGATGATGTCCGGCACGGCATCAAGGTCCCGATGTACCTCACGGATGGTGCGCTGGCAGATCCCGCGGCCGCAGCCATCCTCGAGCTCAACACCACGACCAAGGGACTACTACTCCCACGGCCGACGACCACACAGCGCAATGCGATCTCGACGCCGCCAGACGGCCTAATCGTCTACGACTCGACGCTGAACAAGACGTATATCCGCGCAGGCGGAGCGTGGGTCTTTATCGGCGACAACCCGTTAAACATCGGCGTCGCTGGCAGCACTACAAACTACTTTGGCGCGACGGCCATCGGTGATTACGAGACGATCGCCGGCAATGTGATCGCAGACCCGACGAAGACCTGGCACTTCGTAAACTCCACGGCAGACCGCGCAATCACACTGCCTGCCGCCTCGGGCCTGTATCACGTGCACGTGTTTCAAGACATTACGAACTCAGCAGGGACGCATCCGAGTACGTTTGACGTGCAGTCCTCTGGAACGATTGATGGCAACTCCACGGCCGTCATTGCAGACAATCGTTACGTACGCATGTTCACCAAGGTCTCTCTTTCGCCGGCTCAGTGGACTCTTGCCGGTTAGCTCATGATCCCGGTAATCGCCGCAAACGGCTGGAGACGGGTCGAGACCGTTTTCGAGGTCGACTGGACGAACAAGGCTCCGGGTGTCGGTTCGATGACTGGAACCGGCACGCTGTATGAGCGGCTATCCTCGCAATACACGGTACAAACCAGCCCCACGACCGTCTCGACTGATTCCGGACTTTCGAGCTCGAGCAGTGTTCCGGTTGGCAAGAACAACACGTCACCCGGGCTGGTGATCGATGAAGCGAGAACGTCCGTCGTCTCAAACAACCGAGACGTTTCCGCGTGGACCAATGGCGGCGGCGGCACGGTTACGGCCAATGCTACAGCGGGACCAGATGGCAGCATTCTCGCAGACCGCTCTCAGACAACGAGCGGCAACCCCGGTTATCACCTAGGCTATGGGCGCCCAGGCGGGATCACGCAAACGATCTCGATTTGGCATAAAGCGGGTTCAGTTGGCGCGACGTCTCAGATCACAAATGACACGGGCGGCGTCACGTTTCAGATTCTGTTTGCTGGAACCGCGCCTACCAACTGGACGCGAGCCACGTACGTCAATACAGGTGGCGCAGGCAGCACGGGCCCTATTCTACGTGGTGCGGATGGTAACAACCGAACGAGTAGCGGCGGACTGGGGGCTGGTGCCAGGGATACGTATCTAGATCTCCTTGACATCCAGGGTAGCGCAGCAAGTGCGTTTTTCCCCACTGAAACCATTCTCGGTGCTGTTACTCGCGCTGCTCCTCGCTGGTATCGCAACGTCGGCAACACCTGCTTGGCTGAAGACGGAAGCCTTCGCTGCTACATCGAATGTGAGCCCAAGGGCGCATTCAATGAATACAGCGCGGATATGACGCTGTGGTACATCGATGCCAGCAACAACTGCGTCATCGACAATGCCACCCAAGCGGTCAAGATCACGATCGGCGGCACGCTCTATACGACACCCAATACGATGAGCTGGGCACGCGAGGATCGCTTGCGGATCTTTGTCTGTGTCGGCGGTGGGCAAGTCACAAGCGTGCAGTATGCCGTGAACGCCAGCTCACCGGTCCGCATTAGCACCGGCAGCCCGCCCACGTTTGGAGCCCTGATGATTCCGGGCACGCTAGACTTTTTGCAGTCGAACAAGGCGAAGGTCTTCTCGGCTCGAATCCAGCGATTGCGTTTCTACAAGTACAACAAGAAACCTTCTGACTTCTAGAGGTTCATCTTATGTCGCACGACATTACTCCGGTCAACGAGTTCACCGCAGACGTCACGGTACCCGACAACGGTGACGCTCTCGACGCTGGGGGCGTCGACGATGCATTCCAGGCGGTGACGAACCGAACCGTCTATCTGAACGACCAAAAGAACCTCACAAACCTCGCGGTCACGACGCTCAAAAACGGGTTCGCGGGACTTCTGATTGGCGCCAGGAACGCAGCTAGCTCCGACGGTACACATATCACCGTTGAGGGCTTTCAGAAGATGTACATCGGTAACGTCCCTTTCGACGCGCAGGCTGCAGCCACGGTTGCGCCTGGGTCTGATTCCAACGACACCTGGCACTATCTCTACGGATACGAGAGTCTCGGCCTGATCGCCTACGAGCGCTCGACCACGGGCCCTGATGCCAGCCGGACGTTCAAGTCAGGCGACGCCACGCGAGTGTATATCTGCAGTTACTACGTCGATGGTAGCGGGAATATTCGGCCGTTCTTCAAACACGCGAACAAGGTCACGTGGCGGCGATCGAAGATTAGCGATTATGTCATCGCCACTGCGACGCCCAGCACTTACACCGACCAGAGTCTATCCGCTTGGATGCCCTCACACTCGTACATGGCTACTCTCGAATGCATCTACGTTGACAGCGCAGGCACTGCGAAGTTTAGAACGAATGGCGACACCACAAACCTAACCAAAGCGGTAGGAGCCGGGTCGGTCCAGGAGTTTAATATTGAGACCGATGGTTCTCAGGTAATTGAGTACAAGCTCGAGGGCGCCAGCTCACCAGTCTTCGCCATCCAAGCTGTCGGTTACTACGAGTAAGTCATGGCAAACCGCATTCCCATTCAAACGCCGCTCGCCTTCACGCAGGGCGAGACGTTCGTTACCAAAAAGTACTTTCCCGTCGATGAAGACAACGTTGCCTTCGATCTCACGGATGCCACAGCCCACATGCAAGCACGCGCAAGCGCGTCTGCCTCGTCGGCTGCAGTGGATTGGACCGAGAGCACCGGCGTTGAGCTCGATGATGCCGACAACTCGTTTCGGCTCAACGTCGATGAAGCCGCTACCGCGCTCATTGCCGCAGGCACGTACGTGTTTGACCTGTTCATCCAGCTCGCGGGCGGTCGCAGGATTCTCGCAATGAGCGGGACGCTGACCGTCAAAGACGCCGTTACCGACTACCCGTAGTCGGCACCCCAAAAGACCAACCGCACACAACGGGCATTGAGCCCGATCGGTTAAGCTATGCCTACACTCCGTCAGATTTACGCGCTGAGTTCCTACACGCCGCTCATTGAGCAGGTGCAAGTTGCCTTGCTCGAGCAGGCCAATTACGTGCTCTCGTTGCCTAGTCCTCCCGCAGAAAGCCTGATGTTCGCGAAGGCTGTGCGGGACGCTACGTACCAATTCAACGACCGGTTCGCCAAGCAGTGCGCCTTGAACGGGGACGTTCAGGCCAAGTTCACCTTTGGCATACAGAACGGCAGCCCCGTCGTCTTGACCATGGCGAGCGAGGGAGATGCCAACACCCCAGGCGACTTGAACTATCTGGTCAAGTACGTGATCGGCGTAACCTGGGACGGATTCGCAGGCGTACCACCGGCCTGATGATGCGCCGCGCGCTTGACTTGTGGCTCCTGGTCTTCGCGTTGAGCTGTCGCCAGCGCGTGCTGTCTTACGATGCTGGCCTTCAGCATGTTCCAGCCTTCGCCGCACCCGCTGATGTTCCGGTTGTCGCGGAAGTTGCCGACGCGATGCCGACTGACTTCTGGTGCTACGTCCACACGACCGAGATCTTCTGCTTCACCGGACCCGACGCGCTGAACCGATGCGAAGACGATCCCAATCGCCCCAACGAGGCGCCATGCGCACCCTTCTAGCGATCCTCGGCCTTCTGCTCGTGGCTTGCGGACCATCTCCGGAACCATCCGCATCGTCCCCTTTGGGCGGTCGAGATGTAGCGGTAAGCATCGTGGACTGCGTATCGCCCCAGCGAGAGTGGATCGCCGAAGAGATTCGGTACTTCGGCTGGCACGTCTCCGAAACGGGCGAAGTTGATGTGCAGTGCGCCGATCTCGAAGCTGGTGCAGCAGGTGAGTACAGACTCGGCGAGAGTCGAGTACGGGTGAACACAAGCAGCCTTACCGATTCCTTTTCGGGCCGCTCGATACCGGGTCATGAGCTGATTCATCTTCGGATCTACCGTGGCCCGCACCCGGAGATGGCAACGTGGCACGTATGTGATGTTGCATACGGCATGGCCTACCCGCCCGGCTGCGCTCCCGGGATCAGCGCCAAACGCGCCCTGATGTCACCGAGCGGTCCGCATGACTGGGATGGCGACCAGGAAGCGTTTTCATTGTCCACGGTACCAGAGTATCGCGTGACCGACGCAGACCGACAGCTGATCGACCGAGCGCTACGACCATGACCTTCTCGCAGTTCATTGCCCTGCTCACGGCAATCGGCGGTGTGGCGCTGGCGGTCATTCCGATCGTGCGGCCCTACGTCAAAGATGCACGCTACGCAAAAGCTCTAGAAGCCCTCGAGAAGCTCGCGGATGTTGCGGTAGGCAGTCGTGTGCAGCGAGTTCAGGACCTCAAGGATCCTGCCAAGCCAGGTTACTGGTCCGCCGCTGCCGCGCTGTCGACCAAGCAATCTGCGATGGATGACGTCGTGGTGCAAGGGCAGCGAGCAATCGACACGCTCCGAGCGCTTGGCATCGAGCGCCCCGAATATCTGATTGCGCAGATGATCGAGCGCGAAGTCTCGACCTGGAAGGCCACGCAGACACCGGCAACTGCGGCCGTGGCCGTTGTGCAACCCAAACCCGCGTCCGTCATCGAGACAGAAGGGAGTGAACCGTGACGTTACTTCACGTGATCCTCGTGCTCATTGTGATCGGCGTGCTTCTGTGGCTGGTCAATTCCATCATCCCGATGGATGCCAAGATCCGGCAGATTCTCAACGCGGTCGTGATTATTGCGGTGGTGCTCTGGCTGCTCGCGATCTTTATCCCGGGCCTGGGTCTGTCAGAGATTCGGGTGAGATAAAGCGATGCTGCTCAAACTCGCTTTGATCGCACTGGTGCCGCTGTTTACGGCGTGTCCATCCCTTCCACCCCCGGACAACTGCCCGCCACGCGCGCAACGCTGTTCCCCTGCGGGCGCTCCGCAGGTTTGCGGTGTCTCCGCGCCGACAAGCTGGGTGGATATGAATCGTCCATGCCGAGAGATCTCGGCCGTCTGCTGCGAAGTACCGTCCGTCTATGACCCTAGCCGCAAGATCTTTGCGTGTGTCCCGATGGACCGATGCCTTGCCCGAGACGGAGGTTTGCCATGACGCGACTTGCGACCGAGAGCGAAGCGCAGGCATTCACGGATCTAATGGCCGAGCACTTCGGTGCGCGGATTGTAGACCGTGACGATGCATGGGAGTTCCAGGTTTTTCAGGGAGCGCTCAAGGCTGCGGGGATCCCCGATCTGACCCAACTGCTCGACGGTCGGAGTTTCACGGCAGGTAGCTGGATCTATCTGACGCCGGGCCTGCCGCCCAACCGCAAGATTAGAACCGTCTGCCACGAGCTTGTGCACGCGCGCCAGTGGTCGAAAGACAAGCTGAAGTTTGCCTACTTCTATGCGACCTCGGGCCACAAGCGCGTAGGGTACGAAGTGCCTGGGTTCTATGCGGCCGCTGAGATTGAATACGCGATGACAGGGAGACTGCCCTCGCTGGATGATCTCGCAGGCCAGCTAAATCACGGCTATGCGCTGGGGGCGGCAGATCTGTTGCTTGCACGGGACATGCTCGAAAGCGCTGCAACGTCCATCAGTAGCGGGATCGTGAGTAGCGAGGAAGCGCGATACGGGATCGAATTGCTACACCAGCACTTCCCTGAACTGCTCGCCACGTGATCTACGTAGCTTTGGCGGACGCGACGCACCTGGATCGCCTTGTTGACTATGGAGCGCTTGGGATCTTTCTGCTGGTTGCCCTGTACGCCATCAAGACGCTGTACGGTCGAGATGACAAGCGTCAGGAAGCCAGAGAGAAGCAACTTCAGGACAGCTTACAACTCTACCAAGGGGCCCTGAAGGAACTCAAAGAGCTGCAGGATCTTCGCGTTCGAGAGGCCAATGAATACGCGAACAAGACGCTTGAGGCCGCCAAGGAAAACCTGCGCGTCGTTCATCAGAACGAGACCACGGCCAGTCAGGTCACGGAGTGGATGGAGCGGCTGGAGGGACGCTTCGAGAAGTACCACCAAGACATGATGGTCTTGGTGCAAGCGCTACACTCGACAGGTGGCAGACCGCAACAAAACCATCCTGCTGGTGAATGACAACCCGCGCTGGCTCAGAGTTTTGAGAGAGATGCTGACCAGCATGGGCTTTACGGTCATCCCGGCTCACGACGGCATGGAGGCCTTCAGGCTTGCTCGTGGATATCTTCCGGATGTCGTGGTGAGTGACATTTGGATGGATGTGCTGAACGGCTTTGAGCTGTGCAAGTGCATTCGTGCGACCGAGATCACGTCCAAAATCCCGGTGATTCTCTTTTCAAACTTGGACATGTCAAAGGAACGGCTTGAACAAGCCAAGGCCGCGGGTGCCGATGCTTGTCTGCCGGGATCACCAGACTTGTCCGCCTTGCTAAGGAAGATTCGGGAGCTATCACCATGATACCGAAGATCGTCGAGATTCACGCTGCAGCGCCTTCCGTTCTCGTCGCGGTCGCCGAGAGTAGCCAGGACGAAAGCGGGATTGGGACAGCTCCCGACACGCTCGACCTTGACCCTGCCCATTGGCAGGTGAACGGACAGCCGCCCGTTGCGATTCATCGCGACTCGATGCCGTGGGATGAGGGCAAGGCGAAGACCGCAACGCAGCCCAACACGTATCCTGTGACGGTACGCCATCGCATCTACTTGCATTTGGCGGCGCTTCTGCAGGACGGCACAACCTATGCGGTAACGGGCCCCTACGGCAGCCAAAGCATCGTGTTCGGCAGTCGTACAACGCCTTGCGAATCAATCAAGGTCAACCAAGTCGGTTACTCGGATCGAGCAACGTCCCGTTGGGCCGTGTTCGGTGTATACCTCGGCAACGGCGGTTCACTTCGTTTCAGCCCGTTCCCGGGCTATCAAGTCATCGATGAGAAGACTGGCAACGTAGTCTTTTCGGGCACCGTCGCCCGGGAGTTCGATGACACCGCGGTGAGCGCCACGGCCCCGACGTCGGGTGAGTGGGTGTATCGCCTGCCTTTGGATACGGTGCCTGCCGGTGGCCCGTACTTTGTCTCGGTGCCAGGGTGCGGCCGATCGCGATCATTCGGGATTGGCCAGGAGTACACCCGAAAGGCTGCCTACGTCGCAACGCGGGGGCTCTATCACCAGCGCTGCGGTATTGCCCTGGAAAGTCCGTATACGGAATTCACGCGCGGGATCTGTCACGCGAAGATTGCTGACACGCGTGCACAGTATCCTGGCAACGGGTTTATCAACGTTCCTTCGGGCGCGGCAATGGCGCCGATTCGGGGCGGCTACCACGACGCAGGCGACTTCCAACGCCGGCCTACGCATACGCTCATCCCGCTGCTCATGCTGAGCACCTACGAAGCGTGGCCGTCACACTTCATTGACCGGCAGTACAACCTCCCGGAATCCGGAAACGGCATTCCTGACTTTCTCGACGAGGCCCTATGGGGCCTTTTGCTTTGGGAAAACTTACAGATCACCACGGCGGGAGATCCGCTGCAAGGTGGCGTGCGAGCCGGCACGCAGCGCGACGCAGAGCCCACCTACGGAGTCCATAGTGCTGCGAGCGATCCGGGCATGTATGGCACGTGGGCCCCGCTCGAGGAGACTACCGCGTTTGCCTGCGGGATGTTCGCGCAAGCTTCGCGCTTGGTTCGCCCGTTTGACTCGGCCCATGCCGACGCGCTGCTCAATCGTGCGCGGATGGCATGGGCGTATCTTCAGCGAACCACGAACGTCAACCAGGCTGCCACGCGGTTTCTGTACCCCGCGCTACAGCTCTATCTAGCCACAGGGGAACAGCCGTTTCACGATCTGTTCAAGGCAGCTGCGCAAGCCGTCGTGGTGGTGGGCGCTTGGCCCGAGCAATACCTCCCGGGCAATACAGCAGCCAACTGCCTCACCGTTCACTTCGTGAGCTACCTGCTGCCCACCGATCGTGCGGTGGATGCCACGCTGGCCACGGCGCTGAAGAGCAAGATCCTGCAGGGCGCTGCGAGCGGTGGCTACATGAATGTGGACACCGAGAACAGCCCCTACAGCCAAGGGGTCAACAAGTTCTATTCATGGGGCGCGATGACGGCCCAGGGGCGATACGCGGAAGTCTGTGCCTTTGCCACGCTCTTCGAGACGGACGCGACCAAGCGTCAAAAGTATACCAACACCGTCTCGCAGCTTGCAGACTACGCTCTCGGTCTCAATCCGCTTGGCAGGTCATTCTACACGGGCCTGGGAACCGATTCGCCCAACAGCCCAGGACACTGCGACTCGTACTTTACCAAGTACGGCCTTTCTGATGGTGTGACCAGTGATCACGTCGGCAAGCCCATTGGCAACGCGCCCGGTATCCTTGTCTTCGGTCCGACTGCAGGGGCTAGTGGCCAGTCCTACCAGACGGCTGTATCCAAAAAGCTTTCCCCCGACTGGGACGCTCTGCCGATTCAACGGCGTTACGGTGACGGCTGGTCACTGCTGAACTCCAACGAGTTCAGCACGTGGGAGACGATCGCATGGAACGTGATGATGCTCGGCTTCCTTCATGACGCGAGCAAAGATCCCGCGTCCATGACTCCGCCGCCCACGCCCGCGCCACAGCCCGGCACCGGGGTTCAGCTCACGGCAGCCCAGACCGACGCGCTCAAACGCATCATTGCGGATCTAGAGATCCTCAAAAGCGCGATCCCGGCTGGATAAGATGTAACCCAACGATCTTCCACCACATTCGTGGTCGAAAAAGGGGAACCAAAGGGGGCACGCGTCGCAAGGCCATGTCCCCTTTTTCACATACGAGCACTGAATGCATCCTGTCGATGTAGCGCCTTCGTCTGAACTGAAGACCTTCTTCAGTCGTCCTGATCGCATCCATGACAAGCTGTTTGTCATAACCCCGATCTTCAATGCCATGCGCTCCAGGAAGCTCTGGTCGCTCTACCAGGACTTTCGCAAGCGTGTATATGAAGCGGGCGCCACGCTCATTACAGTCGAGTGTGCGTTTGGAGATCGTGACTTCGCCGTTACTCAGGCCGATGACCCATTCGATATCCAAGTCCGGACACGCCATATCCTCTGGCTGAAAGAAAACCTCATCCGTATCGGTGTTTCTCGGCTACCGCTTGGATGGGGTTATGTGGCCTGGTGCGATGCTGACATGATGCTCGCTCGGGATGACTGGGCCAACGAAGTCATTCACCAGCTGCAGGACTACCCAATTCTACAGATCTATTCGCAGTTTCAGGACCTCAACGCAGACTGCGAGGTCAATGGTCCGCTGCATCGAAGTTTCATGAGCTGTCATCTCAATGGCGGGGCGTCGCCGCACGGCGTCTATCCCTATGGCTACGGCCCGCATGGCACGCCCGGCCTCGCGTGGGCTTGCACCCGAGAGGCCTGGGATGCTCTTGGTGGCATTCCCGATACGGGGATTCTGGGTTCGGGTGACTACTACCTTGCGAATGCCCTGGTGGGCACGCTGGACAAGGTTCTACGCAAGGATTTTCACCCGCGCTACCGAGAGTCCGTGCTGGTCTACCAAGACCGTGCCGAGCGGTACATTCGCCGCAACGTGGGTCTGATGAAAGGCCTCGCGCTACACTACTTCCACGGCGCCAAGACCAAGCGTGGCTACGGCGTGCGTGACGAGATCCTGGTGCGCAACCAGTACCGGCCCGATCTAGATCTCAAAGTGGATGCACAGGGTGTTTGGCAGCTCACCGATCGATCCCATCGGCTCAAGAACGAGATTCGGGAGTACTTCCGCAGTCGATGCGAGGCGGATGGATGGTAGAATTAGTGATCGCTTGAAACAAGAAACCCCCGCGCTGCGGTAACAGCCGGGGGCGTGATCAGCGCACTAGGAGGTGCGATGATGCCAAGAAAGAAACACGTCCTCCCCAAGAGGGCAAAGGATCTCACCGGACAGAAATTCGGGAGATGGACCGTTCTCGGTTGGTTCGGCAAGAGGCAGCCGTCGAGCGGTTCGCTAATTTGGCGGTGCCGATGTGATTGCGGCACAGAGCTAGATGTTGTTGGCGCCAGTCTAAGAAACTCAATCAGCGAATCCTGCGGTTGCCTGCGTAGCGAACTCATCTCACAGAGATTCAGAAAGCATGGACAAGCCAAGATTCACGGAGCGAAAGCTCCCACGATCGAATACACGGCCTGGGCCGCAATGATTGATCGATGCGAGACCAAAAGCAATCGCGCCTATCGTCGTTATGGCGGTCGCGGCATTCGGGTCTGCGGGCGATGGCGAAAGGACTTTGAGGCATTTTTTACGGACATGGGCCTTCGTCCGTCCGACGAACACTCTCTCGACCGCAGGAACAATGAAGGTCACTACAGCTGTGGCAAGTGTGATGAATGCACAACGAACGGCTGGGATGCCAACTGTCGATGGGCAACCGAGATCGAGCAGGCAAGAAACAGGTCTTCTCGTAGGACGCTAACTCATCAAGGGCAAACGCTCTGTCTGAGTGAGTGGGCCGAGAAAACGGGCATTAGCAAGACCACGATTCGCGAACGAATCCGAATGGGATGGTCTGTCGATCGATCTCTCGCGACGCCGGTTAGAACCTATCCCAGAACCGGAACCGATGAATAAAGCTTCGATTCAGGCCAATATCCGGCGCTACTTCCGCGCGCGTCGGGAAGATGATCCGGCGTGACGCTTGTTCAGGGAAACAGCCCGATCCTTTAATACAGTTCCCGCCCACGGCATTCTATTCAAGCGAGTCGAAACATGGACAAGTTTGATAGCCCGCTTGCGCCCATCCCATCGTGGCTTGACCCGGTCGCCGAGATCCACGAACCGCCGACGATTCATCTCGAGCCCTACCCGTTTGCGCTCTTCTGTGTCGACGGCTTGGTTGCAGCAGGCGCGCCACTGCTGCGAGCGTTCGAGGTCGCGGCGCACTTTATGACCGAGACCGGTCGCGGCAAGGCATTTCGCGCAAACAATCTCGGTGGCGTGAAAGCCACACCGGGCTGGGCCGTGGCGTATCGCATGCGAACGGGCCGATCGGCGCCGTTCTATCGTGCCCATGGCAACAAGGGCACCGGCGATGCTCAGACCGTGATCTATCGAGGCTACCAGAGCCCTGCGGACTTCTTTGGCGAGTGGCTCTCGCAGTTCGTTCCGAAGCCCAAGCCCAGCGCATCGTCTCGCGAGGGCGAGGTGGTCCACGTCGCAGACTATCGCCTTGCCGGCGAGCGATTCTGGCTAGGGCGCAACTGGTTCGCGGCCCTGCTTGCAGCTCACTACCGCGGTGACGTAACCGCTGCGCATCCGGACCAAGCGATCGCTGACAACGCGTCCATTGCGCGAGATGTTCGCGAAGCGTGGGCACAGCGGGCGCTCAAGGTCCCTGTGGATGCGGCATGGGGCAAGATCAGCAAAACCGCCTGCGCAGCGTATCAGTCGCTTCATGGGCTCGCGGTGACTGGATACCCGGATGACGTGACGATCGAGACGCTCGCTCGCAGGGTAGACGCCCCGCCCGCTCCTATGCCATAAGCGCACCGACACGACGGTTCCGGCAGAGATATCCTTGGAAGACGGCCCGGTCCTTACGGACTGGGCCGTTTTGCTTTTTGCGCTAGACACTCCGTTGCAACATGGGCAAAGTCCCCTTTGAAGCGTTTCTCGCACGAGGAACTACCGCGCAACAGGCCCTGGCAGTGATGCCGGGGCTTTTGTTTTTGGCGTAGACGCCATCCCCGCGCGCTGTAACACTACGGCCGCTTTCACTTGGGGTACTGCGAAGCCTTGGCATGGTGCCGGGGCTTTTCGCTTTTGTGCCTCGCGTCATTGCCTTACCCGGCCGACGTGGCAGGCTTGGAACTGCAAGCTTCTCGCAATACCCCCTTTCATGGCTGCCCCGGTTGTCGCACCAGCCGGGGCAGTTTGCATTGTGGCATACTCGCCGCGAGCGGAGTCGCCACGCTGGGATACACCCCGGGGTTACGAGCCGTTTACCTAAGGGCACGACGGCTCGAGGCACAGAAACTCGGGCCGGCGTGCTTAGTTGACCGGATACAGCACCGCAGCCGGCACGCCCCATCCATGGGGCATCGGCTCCTCGGGGTGATCGATCTCGCCTGACCACGTGTTCTCCGCGCGGTACCGGCGTGCGTCGACCCCGTCGCAGGGGCTATGGCCATTGCCCTCGCGGTCCTTGCCTAGGACGATCAGGGTGTCATCGGGGAAGGCTGCGAGCAGTTCGCGGAGTTCTTTTACGGTCATCGTATCACCGAGCCTGCCGAAGCCTTCACTCTGTGTCTACGGCAACGGCAATGGTGTCTTGTTGCGAGGGGGCGGTTTCCATATATCGTCTTTCTTAAGTGTTATCCTGGTCGACGCTTCGTCCAAACACTCTCGCGGAGTTGCTTCGTCCCCTAGTTGGCGCCACCTTGCTCGTAAATCCAGCGCCCACTCTCTGCGAGCAAGGTGTTCCGCCATCGTGGGCTTGTACGGCACCACGTCTATCGTCGTGACCAGTTCGCCCGCGCGGATTTCACGCAGTGCGGTCATCGTGATGATCATGTGTCACCGTGGTCCGTTTGGGCATCCACGGCCAATGCTCGCGCCATGGCTTCAGCCGCACGCTTGCCGTGCTCCATATTGCGAATGCCATCGCCCCATAGTTTTGCCTCGCCGATGCCGATGCCGTCCTTTCGGATTAGCACTTCGATGTGGCCAGCATCGTTCACCGTCACCTCGTGGCCGCTAATCACCGCCTCGGCAACCGACGTGCTGCCCAATTTGTACTCGTGCCAGTCGACCTTCATTGCGCCTCGCCCAACGCCCGCACCATGTCTTCAGCGATCCGTTTCCACGACCGTGTCGCAGTCCCGGCGAGTCGGATTTTCGCGAGCGGCTCAACGAATGCGCTGTCTCCAGGGAAGATCAGGATCTGCCAGGCTCCATTGGCTTCGGCTAGCGACGCGAACACCAGTCGGCCGCCAATAGCAGCCTGGTACGAGTCGGGACGATTCTCGAGCCACTCCACCGTGTCCATGGTCACCCCGCTTCCTTGAGCGCGTGCTCGGCCAATTCGGTGCGCATCTGTTCGCGCAACGCCGGAACGATCACCTCCTGTGCCGACACAAGCTCGGTCACTGACACGTCCCTGGTGAGGCGATAGTGGTTGTTGCCGTAATGCAGATCGCCGATCAGCGTAATGGTCTTCGGGGCGAACTGGTTCACGCCGATCACGACTGCGTCACGGAGTTCCTGTAGCTTGGCGGATTGATTCGTGGTCACGTTCGCGCTCCCTGTTTGAGTCTCGTGGGTGTTTTTCGCGGCTTCCCTTTGGGCCACCCTCCTCCCTGCATTGTGATTCCGCGTGTCAGCCTTGGGTATTTCTGTAGCCATCGCTGCAAGCAGCGAATTGAGACCCCGAGAACAATCGCGGCATAAGTAACCGTCCGCTCTGCCTCCAAGGCACTTCGAATCTCATCGATTGCGCTCGGATCGCCGGAGTGAAGTCGACGGGCAAGGTCGGCAACTTTTGGGTCGATCAACCCCATGTCAGAATTCTATGACAGCTGGCTTAGAATGCAAAGCGGTGGTAAATTGCTAACGTGCGTCGCATTCCGTCTTTTGGGCTTCATGGTCCATGGCGAATCGATTCAAGCTGGACTCGCCGGCGGCTTAGAACGCAGCTCGGTGGCGCGATTAGCAGAGCACGATGCATTCTGCTGCCAGCCACTCTGACGTTCGAAGAGTGGATCATCACAATTGATCACTTTGGCGGCTTGTGTGCCTACTGCAAAACAAGGCCATTTCTTGTGCTGGAACACGTTGTTCCTATTTTAAGCGGTGGCGGTACTACGCCTGGCAACTGTCTACCCGCATGCAACAACTGCAATGCCAAGAAAGGGAATAGGCCTATTCGGGAAGTCTTCCCCGAGGTGGCCGGGGATCTTGAAGCATATCTTTCGCGCCGCTCGACGGGCGCCGATACCGGCAGACCCCCGCAGGATGTGATCCGATTCAGGGAGAATCTGGCCAGGGAAGTTCGATGGATGTCTAATATCCACGAAATCTACTTCGTCCGACGACCCGTTGAAGAGGTCTTGCGTCGCTGGACTTACTTTTCGATGCTGAATGAAGAGGAAGCAGCGGAGTTCCACAGGTGGCAGAGAGAAGAGTGGCTCTCATGGCTGTAGCTACTGACCGTCTAGCGGCCTGCCCCGCAACCGTAGTTCAATCCCTTCGCGCAAGGATGGTTCTTTCGATAGCCACTTCTCTAGATTGCGCCGATGGATACCTAGCCTCTCGGCCGCACCGGGAATGGTTCCAGCTTTCACCAGTGCCTCACGGATCGCCTTTCGCCACGCTGCAGGGTCGTTCTCACGCTGCCAGATGAGTTTGGCCCCTTTCGGGGTGCTCGCTGCACTCATGTCTCTATATTACGGCATTCGCCGCAGATACCAAAGCCCCACACATGCCTTCCTTATGCCACAGAAATGCGGCGTACATCTCTTTTACCTCGAGGTAATTGCGTCGTACGCCGTATTATTAGGACATGGACATCACGACGACGGGCAGTGAGTTCTGGGAGATCGAGAGCGATTCGTTGGTCGAGGCCTTCGAAGAGATGGCAGACCGCACCGCGGCCCACTGGGAAGAGATTCTCGACGGCCTCGCAAGCGACGAGATCCCTCCCCCTCCTGCA
>Ga0207670_10000084_pt1 | contig 65595 bp, 42 predicted proteins | sample KBSS23HmetaG_FD_184339 | JGI IMG/M metagenome (GOLD analysis project Ga0207670, IMG submission 184339) | Switchgrass rhizosphere microbial communities from Kellogg Biological Station, Michigan, USA - KBS S2-3H metaG (SPAdes) (version 2) | ecosystem: Host-associated > Plants > Roots >...
CGCGAACCAGCTCGGCGTCAAGTTCACGCTCGCGATGGCGAACGACGACGTGCTCGACGCCTACGGACCGATCCGCTCGATCCCGACCACGTTCTTCATCAATCGCAAGGGCGACATCGTGCGCCGCGTCGTGGGCTACATCGACGGCGAGACGATGGAGGACTACGTCAAGGAGATCCTCGAGTAGCCGGCGCTAGCGCGAGATCGCGTCGATCGCGCGCTCCAGCTCGGCCTCGGTGAGCCGCGTCGGCGTGTAGCGGCGGACGATGCCCCTGCGGTCCACGAACACGAACGTGGGCGTGGACGAGACGCCGTAGGTGACCATCGACTCGGTGCTGATCACGCGCGGGATCGGGCCCACGCCCGCGTAGACCGCCGTCCACACGCTGTCGACCCGGGCCTTCTCCCGGGCGCGCGCCGGCGGGTCGTCGTAGTAGCGCGTGATCGCCACGCAGCGCACGTCGCTCCCCTTCCACCGCTCGAGCACGCGCGCGAGCGACGCCGCCTGCGCCTTGCAATCGCCGCAGCCCTCCGCCCACAGGAACAGGACCACCGGCTTTCCCCGGAGCGAGGCGAGCGTGGGCGGCCGCTCGCCCACGAAATCCTCGGTCACCCACTCCGGCGCGGGCGTGCCTTCCAGCGTGAGCATGTCGAGCCGCTTGTGGAGGCGCGAGAGGAACGCCGTGGGACCGCTGTAGCGGGCGATCTCCGCGCGCACCAGCTCGCTCGCCGCCTGCTTTCCCTTCGTGCGCTGGAGGCGCTGGGCGTCGGTCTCGATCGCGGCGCCGAGTGCCGTCTCCAGGTCGTGGTTGCGCTCGAGCGTGTCGCCCCTCGCCAGGCGCTTCGCGCATTCGTCCCGCACCTGCTTCGCGTAGCGCTCGGCCTTGTCGAGGTCGCCGAGCAGCAGTGCGCCGCGCGCGAGCCAGGCGACGCCCTGGAGCCAGGGGCCGTCCTCGCCGTTCTTCTCGCGGTGCACCTCGAGGATGGATTCCGCCGAGAGCAGGTCCCCGGCCGAGATCTTGTTGCGGATGCCGGAGACCGGCGACGGCGGCGGCGCGGGCGCGGCGGCCGCGGGCGGCGGCACCGCGGGCACCTGGGCGTGGGTCCGCTCGGTCAGGCTCGACAGCAGGGTGGCGGTGATGAGCACGAAACGCGCTGCGCTCGGGCGTGCGGCCATCGGTGTCTCCGTGTTGAACGTCCACGCGTGGGGGTTCAGCGACGGGGTGCACGCTAGCACCGCGACCCGGCAGCGAGGTCCGAAAGACGTCAGTTCCGGGGTGGGGCACGGCCGCCGCTTCGCTCGCCCGCCCGACCGCCAGATTCCTGTGACGCTCCCCCCTCGAGCGGGGTTCTATCCCTTCGGGGCCCCCGAAGCTCGTTCCCGGCCGCGATTCCTTCCACGTTCGCTTGGTTTCGAGGAGGCATCGATGAGAATGCGTGTGATGCTCGCGCTGGGAATGCTCACGTCGATCACGGTGGTGGCGGTAGGTTGCTCGAAGAGCGGTACAGGATCCTCCGGAGGGAACAACCCGCTGGCACCGATGGCCCTGGCGCTGGCCCCACCGGATTCGGGCCCGAACCATCCCCCGCACCCGCCGCATCCGTCTCCGCCACCGTCGACGCCGGCCGTCGTGTTCATCTCGGCCGACAGTGCGGCGGCAGGGGATTCCAGCGTGACCACGCGCTGGCAGCTCACGAACGACAGCAACAAGGCGTTCACGATGCCGTGGACGCTCACGAGCACGCGCAATTGGCCCGGGTTCCCGAAGTCGGGCTCCGTAGCGCTGGGCGCGCGTGACACGGAACTGTTGCTCGTGGGCGTGGCCGTACCCGACACGGCGGTCGCCGGGCCCAACCCGCTCACGATGATCGTGACCCAGCGGAACGGGACGACCGCGACGGCCGTCGGCGCCATCCAGGTGAATCCGTAGCTGCGAAGGCCCGCACCGCGAGGTCCTTGCGGTGCGGGCTATCCAACGTAGAGGCCCGCCGGGATACGTTCCCTTTACCCTCGCCAGCGCGCGGAACCACCGTCTACTCTAGGCAGAGTCAGGATTGCGGGGGTTCGGCCGTCACCATCCCGGAGGAGGTCGCCATGCCCGAGTTCCTTCGCACTGTGGGCTGGAGCATCGACCGCACGCGCCGCTTCGCGCTGATGCTGACCCTTTTCATGGCTCCGGACTTCACCCGAGTCGCCGTCGCGGCCACTTTCCAGGGCACGTTCACCGAGCCGACGCTCTGCAGCCCCCGCGGGGTCGCGCTGTCCCCTTCTGGGGACGTCTTCGTGGGCAGCGACTGCACCAGTGGGCACATGGCCCACTTCACGGCTACAGGGACGCTCATCGACACGTGGGTGCTCAGCGCTGGCATCATTTCGGCCAACCCCAACGGCGTCGCCGTGGATGGTTCAGGCGTCATCTTCGTGACCGACACCGACCACAACCGCATCCGGAAGTACACGAGCACGGGGTTCCTCTTTTCCTCCTTCGTGACGGCCTTCCAGCCGGTCGATGTCGCCTTGAATGGCGCCAACGAGGTGTTCGTCGCGGCACTGGGCGGCACGCAGGTCCAGAAGTTCACGAACAGTGGCGCACTCCTGATGTCCATCGGCAGTGCCGGGTCGGGACCGGGCCAGTTCTATGCCCCCCAAGGTATCGGGTTGGACGCCAGCGGCCGGATCTACGTGGCGGACTACGACGGGCGCATCAGCCGTTTCCTCGCGGATGGGACATTCGACATGGAGTTCCGGACGGGGGTGACTCCCAGCGACGTGGCCGTGGGTCCCGACGGGAACATCTACGTCGTCGGTTACGTCGTCGACTATGTCAGCAGCGTGTACCAGTACTCGCCCAACGGCACGTTCCAGCTCAAGTTCGATTCGCCCGCGGGACTGGATCTCGCATGGCGAATCGCCATCGGTCCCACGGGCGCCATGTACATCACCGAGCAGTACGCCCACCGGGTCTCGAGGTTTCAGATCTTCGTGGCGACCGCCGCCACGCGCACGACCTTCGGTCGGCTCAAGGCGATGTATCGATAGATCACGGCCGTGGTCGGCAGCTCGCTACGTCCGTACCCGGATGATCGTAGCTGCGTCGGGGCGGATCTAGCGGCGGCGGCGTTGCGAAGCTGGCGTCGCCCAACCTTGGCGGCCTCCCGAGCCCGCACCGCGAGGTCCCTGCGGAGCGCTGGCGGCCGGTGGCAGCGTCCTCCACGCCGGGGGCAGGTTCACGCGCGCGGGCGATGCGATCGGAAGCGTGTCGCGGCTCGATCCAGCCGGCGTTCGTTGGCGGTGAGTTCGACGCGACCGGCGGCCTCGCGCCGGGCTCGCAGCGCTGGATCGCGCGACCGGCGAGGGCCTGGGCTGGGATCCGCATCCCGATCGCCCGACGCTCGCGATCCTGCCCGTCGACACGACGATCTGGGTCGGTGGCGAGTTCGCCTTGATCGGAGGCAGCCTGCACTCGGGGCCTGCGGCGGTCGCCCGCGCCGCACCCGGCGGCTCGGTGCCCCCGCCGCCGGTGATCAGCGCCGTGTGGCTGAGCAGGTCACGTCCGCTGCCCGCAGCCCAGCAGGTGACGTGGAACTACTCGCTGCCCAGCGCAACGCACGTGAAGGCCGAGATCCACGATGTCCTCGGCCGCAGGATCGTGACGCTGCTCGACGGCAGCGACGACGCCGGGCTGCACACACTGCGTTGGGACGGCGCCGGGTCGCACGGGCGAGCCACGAACGGGATCTACGTGCTCACGCTCACCACCCCGATCGCCCGCGTCAGCTCGACGATCGTGCTGATCCGATGATGCCGGTGTGCGGGGCCGCGGTTGGTGGGTCGGTTCGGAATTACGGTACGGTCGGCGGGTGAAGCCCACGCCGCACCTCCAACAGCGCCGCGCTGCTCGGCGAAGGGGAGCGCGCTCGTGATCCGTGTGTGGACCGCGGACGAGGCCGGCGCGCGCACGGCCACGCTCGCCGATGCGCACCAGGTCGTGCGCGAGCGGACCGGCTACACGTGGATCGACTTCGATGGCGAGGACGAGGCCGTCGTTCGCGAGTCGCTCGAGCCGCTTGGCGTGCACCCGCTCGTGGTGGAAGACCTCGTCCTGCACGTCAACCGCCCCAAGCTCGACGATTACGGCGACTACGTGTACGTCGTGGTGCACTCGGCGCGCTGGGAATCGAGCCAGGACCGCCCGAGCCTGCGCGAGGTGGACGTCGTGGTGGGCAGCCACTGGCTCGTGACCTACCACGACGGGGAGACCCGCTCCGTGGCCGCGGCCGCGGAGGTCCTGCCCAAGCGCCCGGCGCTGCTCGCAAAGAGTCCGGCGGTGCTCATGCACTTCATGCTGGACGTGCTCGTGGACCACTACCTGCCGCTCGTGGACCGCATCGCCGAGGACGTGGACGCACTCGAGGAGCAGGTGCTCGAAGATTCGTCGCACGACATGCACGCGCGCATCCTGCGCATCAAGCGCGGCATCGGCGCACTGCGGCGCATCATCGGGCCCCAGCGCGACACGGTTCTGGCGCTCACGCGCGACGAGCTCAAGCCCATCCCCGCCGAGCTGCGGCCCTACCTGCGCGACGTCTACGACCGTCTCGCGCGCGTCGCGGACATGCTGGACTCGTTCCGGGACGAGAGCGCGTCCGTGCTGGAGCTCTACCTGTCCGCGGTCGCGAACCGCACGAACGAGGTCATCCGCCGGCTCACCGTGATCGCCACGATCGGCCTGCCGCTCACGGTGGTCACGAGCTACTACGGCATGAACTTCAAGCTGCCCGAGTACGAGTGGTCGTTCAGCGAGTGGTACGCGCTCGGCCTCTTGGTGGCCACGGCGCTCGCGACGTGGTGGTTCCTGCGCTCGCGCCGGTGGGATTGACGGCGCGCCGCGAGTCGGTGTGGAGCGAGTACAGATCATTCAACGACAAAGGCCACGCCGACGGCGCGTGGCCTTGTCTGCCCCGGGCGAGACTTGATGCTCAAGGATCGAGCCTTCGTGGGCCGGATCGTCGACTACAACCAGTGCGACGCACTCGGAGCTAAGCTACCGCAGCCGGGTCGGAACCGGCAGGACAGCAGTCAAGAGTGGTTGAGCGCGACTTGCGAACTGGCCGTCAGGGCCATGGCGTGAGGCACCGCCGACCATTCCGCAGCTGCGATGCCTGAGCCAGCCCAAGACTTCGTTTGTCGAACCATTCATTTCTTGACCGCGCGTTGAAGAACGTCTTCGCCAAGATCCGACGATCGCCCGTGCGAGCCGATTCTCGCGGCTCCGCCCGTCGCAACCACCCTGCACCTCTTGTTGAGGACCACCGAGCCGGGATAGCCCCCCCCCGAAACGACAATCTCGGCACCGTCCCATATCGGATACCAATTCACGGCATCTGAAAACGCCCTGAACGGTCTTCCGCTTTGGAGCTCTCCTTCGGGCCCACGAATCTCCGCCCCTCCAGGAGTTCCGGGGAGCGGCGACGTTAGCGGGCTTTCCCATATGGGGCTAATGCCCGTAAGGGCATCCACATGGACCTTGTACCCGTAGTGCTTCATGGATACTCGCTCAGTGAGAACTTTTGCGTGATCCATCAACACAACGTGCAATTGCCCTCTTACGTTTGGAGCTCGCCCATCATCCAAATCCCAGATTGTAAGTCCCTCTGGCTCGTCCCCGCCGCAGCCATCGTTGTCAAAGTTATACTCAAATGCACTCGGAGCGTCGCCACGTCTCGTGTTGCTTGCGCGCCGCACTTCCTCCCAGTCGCTTGTTCGGATTACATGCATGCCATCTTCGGGATGTATCTCGCCAAATCCCAAACACTTGATAATGCCGCAGGTCAGATACAACAACTCCCCATCTGGAGAGAACTCTCCACCCTGCATTGAGTACAGCCGATATGGAAGAGCATGTGATGCCGAGTCTGAACGCGCCAGACCAGTATGACTTGATCCGCTTAGGACCTTACTCCAATCAATGTCGTAGCCAAAGACTGAGTCGGCATCGTCCTTTGAAGAATAAATCCGCCCATCGCGACCAGTCGCACACCACCCGACGTTTTCTTGGCCAACCAGCCACGCATAGTTCACAAGCTGCAAATGCTCAGGTTCGAAGAACGCGATGATCGGGGAAGGGGGGTCGCCCGTCATCGGTGCGAGCAAGTAGTTGACACCTTTCCAACAAATGACGTCGAGGTCGCCAACATGATCGTAGTGCATGCTCGCAAGCTCTGAGACCGATGGGTCCTCCATCTCAAGCACAGTGACGCCAGGGTTTGAGGACAAGTCCTGATTGATATCCTCAGAGACGGGGATGCGCCATATTCTCCATGTGCGGAAGAGATGATCGCCAACTCCCACCTTGGAAAAATACCAATTGTGATCATCGTGGCCCACGCCGTTTGTTGCGCCATCGTCGTCCCCCCAACTGGGAGTCCCACGATGGGGCCAGTCGCCCAAGTAAAGGAAATACCCATTGATGTTCGGCTGCGCATCGACGGGTAGCGGCGCCATGATGAGACACAGAATCGCGGAAACAACCCATGAATGAATTGGCCTACAGGCGTTGCGGGGAGGGGTCGGGTCTAAACCGGAGTTAACGCTCACTGAAGACTCACGAGCATTAGGACGAGGCCTCTGCCGTACTCAAGGGAAGACATAGCTTTACCCAGGATCGCACCCTGTCGCCGACGTGAATCCCTTGCGGCCATCGCCATTCCCGGCGTCGACGAAGTCGTCAGCATGTCTCCGGGGTGGACCGCCCCGAAACTTGCGTCAACCCAGCACCACACGCGTCCCGACAGCGCCACAACATGGGTTCCATCCGCGAGCGCGTTCCCTATCGACTTCATTACGAGCCCGGGGGCGAGGCCGTTTGCGCCCGAAATCACCCCCGCTACCTTGCGGTCGTAGGGTTCAGATACAAGCCTAAGCTCCCCCGGATGGTTGGGATCGATACTGACTACCATGCCTGGCTCGAGACCGTCAGCGCCTTCGGTACTAATCGAGAAGGGTTCGGACAAGTCGCATCCGCCGAGAATAGTAATGCACTTTGCTGTGGCCTCGCCCGCCACCTGAAGGTTGCCGCCCTCAAGCGTTAGGCCGCCCAAGTGCGACGCCCCATCGGCCATGAGCCCGCCTGCTATGTGGACGCTCCCATTCACGTTCTGGTCGCCGCGCACAGTTTCATCACCGTTCACTATCAGCGCCTTGTGAACCTCGATTGGACCCGAACTCCCGATGGTAACCGCGGGTGTTGAATTTGTCTTGATCACCACGGGCTCGTCATCGGTGGTCCCTATGAAGTCGATCGCCCCGTTCGACCCACGGTTTCCCTTGAGCGACCAAACCGCAGACGGAACACCTGCCGCGCTGGATGCCGATCCTGAGGATGTGGTCGGTGCCGACTGAGACGAGTGGACCCGATCGGCCGGTTGGTCCGATGGGGGCCCTTCCTGTTGAGACGCGAATGGTTGATCGGATAGTTGCTCGAAGGCACCACCCGTGCTCACCCAAACCCGAAGAATCGCCCCCGGATGCCCATCTAGGGCGTAGGCGTCGAGTTGATTCATCGGTGGCATGCCCAGCGAAACCGAGAAGTTTCCTTGGGTCACCTGAATGGTTGTGCTCTGGCGCGGTAGCCCCTGCGCGTCAAGGACGGCGTTCGACCAAAGCACAGACGCCTCATCGATTATCGCGAACTTCATCTCGGCCTTGCCCGTATATGCCAGCCCGGCCCTCTTGAGCGTTCCGGAATAGGGAACGGTTATTCGGCTGGCGAGAGCGGGAACAGCGAAGCAGGCTGCGGCCACGAATAGGCAAGCGAAACCCCTCAACATTGCAAGGCCCTCCCGTGCTATGAGCCTAGTGGTGCAGTTAGATGGCTAGTGGACAATGCACAGTCGCAGAGTCCGCGTGGTACCACTCTCGCCGATCCTAAGCCGAGCGAGGTAGATTCCATCCCTGAGGTCATGGCCAGCATGTTGCGAGAGCGACCAATCGAGTGTGTGATGTCCTGGCGATAGTGGTCCTTCAGCCAGCGTCGCGACTCGGCGTCCAAGCACATCGAATACACAAAGGGACACATTGGACGCGGAAGGCAGGTCGAATGAAATAACGGTCGCTTCCGAGAGTGGATTTGGAGACGCGAAGAGAGCAACCGTTGCTGGTAGGGATTCTGATGCGTCCACATAGGGCACCGCCCATCCCACTCTCGCAGTCACTTCGAACGAGTTAGAGAGGGCGCGTGATAACTGGTGTGGAGCCAGAGCTAACGCGCGGGCGTGGGCGCCGCCCGATCGCCGGTGCGAAGAAGGCCCCAACTCAAACAATGGGGCAGCGGCAACGGGCAGGATTGCGCTGCTAGCCAAGAGCGCAACAACCGATGTGGCGAGTCGTAGTCTCACTCGCGGCCTCCCGTAAAGTCGACTTCCCGCCGGGGGAACGGGAGGGGCAGCGGGGGAAGCACTACGCCCACGAGCTCACACGGTCAACACATTTCTTGTGGCCTCGGCTCTTATCAGAATTTGTCCCCAGCGCACGCCCGAGAGACTGCAGGGTCTCGTTCGGAGGCAAGACTCCTTCAGCGCAACGCAGTGTTTGCAGGTCGGATCCCTGTCGGCGCGTTAGCTCGCCGCGAGCAACGTTTGCAGCCCAGCGGCAATTAACGACCGAGGCCACGCCGACCGCGCGTGGCCTCGTCACTTTGGTGCCCGGGGCGAGATTTGAATGGTTCTGCCTGTTGTGACTACCTGCGCAATCCGTCGCAACGCGAATGATTGCATCAGCGAAACCCGAGTCTACCGGCGAGTGACGCACGTCCTGCGAGCAGTTCCGGCACCACTTTGGCACCAGATCTCATTGGCACCGACAAGCTGCCTGCTCGCTTCATCCCCCCCCCGCCAGCGCGGTCCGCCGGCCGCTCACCCCGGCGGGCTCACTCTGCGCACGGTCAGAATCGACGAGTCCACGTTCGCTTCGAGCCAGTAGCCAGCTCTGCAGGCTGGGCACTTCGATGGCCTAGCAGGCTCGCTGCCCCGCTGATTCTCACGGAGAGTGGCCAGCACGGGCGCCCCGCAGCCCAGACAGCGAAAGGCCACATTGTTGCCAAAGGGGTCGGCTAGGACCGGGTAGCCTGCCTCGTCAATCACCCTTGCGCCTGTCACGGAGTTCGGGTTCGTCTTTTCGAAGTCCCCTTGGCCTCTTGCGAGCCTCAAGGCCTCACGACGGAGTTCCCGGAGCACAGGATCCGGCTCAGGGTTCCCCTTCAAATTAAACGCTGGCTTCAACTCTCGAATGAAGCGCGATTCCTCGCCCTCGTCGGCTTGGGCATCGACCCTCCAGCTCGCGGAGAGATGCTCCTTCGCCCATGAGACCAATCGCTTGGTATCCCCGGTACTAAAGCGAAAGTTCACCTGATTGCGCTTTCCCCAGAGGCTCCCGGGGGTCGGACGGAAGCCAAGCACCAGCCCCAGGCTCCGGAAGAAGCTCGACGGTCCCTCGCCGCGCATATCCTCGTGGACCATGCGCTCCCTTAGCGTGCGCTCAGCGATCCCGACGTAGATCAGCTTAGTCTTACTTGCTCTAAGTCGCTCTCGAAAGTGGTCCGGGAGGGATGAGGGCTCATCCACGAAGATGGCGTAGTAACCGGGCTCGAGTGACACCTCATTCTCGTCACCGGCCGCGCTCCACATGGGGGTCAGTGGCGGACCTTCCCAGCCCCCGGGGTTTCCGAAGCTGCCCTCGGTCATGATTCTCGCTGCGAGGCGCTCCAGAGGATTCCCAGGGCGGTTCGTTGGAGCCTCTTCGTCTCTAGCGCGAGCTTCTGGACGGTGCTTAGGAGCTTGATCGCACTTGCCCCGCCCAAGAGCGATGCCGCGCCCACGATCCACCCGCTAGTCACCGGGGCAATCATTGAAGCTATGGATACCAAGAATGCCGCTGACTCAAGCCCAAACTCCAACGCACAGCGTCCAGCCAAGTCATCGAGCTCCGCCTTGTGTCTCGCCAGCCCCTGTCGTAAGTCGTGATCAACCTCACGCGCGATGCGATTCACTTCTCCCAGCCGGATGCCCCTGAGCCTCTCGCCCTGCCCCGCGAAGAGCGCTCGCATGTCTGCCAGTTCTCCACGTCGTCGCAATGTGACCAATTGCTCAACGTTCACACAACCCAACCACCGAAGGTTCTCCTGGAGCAGCGCGCTTGTGAGCGGAAGCTCAAGGGAGCCAAGCTCAGGCAACACGGCGGCAGACTCCTGCCTGACCACCGCTTCAACCCTCTGAAGCCAACGGAAGGTCACTGGCGCGGGAACCATCGGCTGAGCGACGTATGTCTCTCCGCGCTCAAGCGTACCTAGTACCAGCAATACTTGTGACTCCATCAGTGCCAGCACTGCCGAGGGCGAGTTCCATTGGTCCTTCGATCCCTTGAACTTGGATTCGCGGCGGCGCAGCAGATCAATCCACTGCTGAGACACGTCGCCTGAATCCGCTCGGAACACAATCTCGCCAGATTGGACAATCGCCCGAACAGCTTCTTCAGCCGACGCAAATCTTGAGACGAAAGCCACTAGGTCGCCAAGATCACTGAAATGTCGGTCCCACAGCTGCCGTGCGATGCGCACCAGCAACCAGCTAGCCAGTGCCCTTTGAGGTTCCAGATCGGGACCGTACCGTTCGTCATCTGGCACCAGTACCGCTATCGGTGGGTCGGTCTGTGCAAGGAAGACCTCTTGCGCCAGGCACTGATTGACAGCGTACTTCAGCATGAGTTCCGCACGTGTAAGCTCGAGCGTGCTCGGAATCCGTGAAGCCCTGTGCAGCGGATCCGGCAGCACAATCGTGTCGTAGTAGAGACCTGTGTGCTCGAAGAACTTCTCGATTGGCTGCGGCCCGATATCGCCCCCGAAAGTTGCCCTCAGTCCGGGAAGCTCTCTAACCGCCCTGAGGTAGGGGTCGCGAGCCCTGACCCAGAACTCCCCCAGTGCGCCTGAAAGCCTCTTCGCCTCGGCCCCGACCACATCCTGAAGACCAGGGCGGGACATCACATCCGCCACAAGTTCGTCTGTGCTGATCCCCGTTCGGCGCACCTCGCTTGCGAGGTGCTGGAAGGGCGGCCCGAGGAGTGCGAAGTACTGCTCGTGGAGCTGCCGAAAGGCGTTCACGCTTCGGGGTAGGCGATCATGGTGCGTCACCGGGGGTCGAGGGGAAGCCGTCTTCGGGCGATATGGGGGTAGTCGGCCGACGCTCCTGTGTCCTGGGCGTTCGTGCGGAGCGTCGTGGTCTGAATACCGGTGCTGCCTCACCGTCCTAGGCTGGCTTCAGACTAGCAGAGCTGGTTCCCGCCGCAGACGCTTGGATTGATCGGGGCCACAGGTTCGCCCGTGCATGCCCCGCTTCATCGGGAGCGCCTCGACCCCACCTGACGGGACTCCAAGGGGTTCCGCACCGCAGGTGCTGTCATCGTCCTCCACTCGCATGTGTCAGCACGCCATGGGAATCCTAGTCTCGTCAGAATGGTAGTGCTCACGACGCGCGGACAACGAGTAGCCGGGAAGCGCATGGCTCCAGGCACTCGAGTGTGTGATAGCCTCGCCTCGCCATCGCGCGCGAGGGTCGGCGTGATTAGTGCGGGCCTGATGGCGCGACAGCGCATGACGCTACCCAAGCCTATCTCCAGCGAGTCGCGCGTCAAGAACGCGCGGAGATTCGTTGAAGCGGCTTCGTGGGTTCCCGTTTGAGCCCCCTCTCGGAGTAGTCATGGACAAGGCCGCGCTTGGCAGACTGGAGAAGCTGGATCTCAGGAGCCATTGGAAGAACGAAGCGAAAGACTTCACGCCTTGGCTCGCGGAACCGAGAAACGTCCAACTTCTAGGCGACGCGCTCGCACTTGAACTAGAGGTCGAGTCCACAGAGAAGAGTGTTGGGCCCTTCTTCGCTGACATCCTCTGCAAGGACATTGGGCGCGACAGCTGGGTGCTGATCGAGAACCAGATCGAGCCGACCGACCACACCCACCTCGGTCAGATCCTGACGTATGCCGCCGGCCTTGAGGCCAAGACGATCATTTGGATTGCAGAGCGATTCACGAGCGAGCATCGCGCCGCATTGGATTGGCTCAATGAAATCACCCTGGAAGACTTCAACTTCTTTGGGGTTGAGATCGAGCTTTGGCGAATCGGCGATTCCGCGCCAGCTCCCAAGTTCAACGTCGTGTGCCAGCCGAATGATTGGTCAAGGTCGGTTCGCGCCTCAGCCGCAAGGGGTGAGCTAACCGAGGCGAAGGCCCTGCAGCTGGAGTTCTGGTTAGCGTTCGAGAAGCATCTCAAAGAGAACAGCAAACTCCGCTGCCATAGGCCGGCCCCGCAGAATTGGATGAGCATGTCGATAGGACGAAGCCAATGCCACCTTAGCGCTGTGGCATCGACCTATGATTCGGAGGCTGGCCGCTTCGGGGGCGAGCTACGGATGGAGTTGGTTCTGTCCGGTGAGGACGCGAAGGCGCAGTTCGCGCAGATTGAGTCACAGAAAAGCAGCATCGAGAGCGCAATTGGCGTTCCCCTGACCTGGCACAACCCAACCGACAAGCGAATGTGTCGCATCTACGTACGGCGCGTGGCCAACATCGAGGACCGTCCCCAATGGCCCGCGTACCATGAGTGGCTGAGAGAGAAGCTGGAGGTCTTTCACAAGGTCTTCGCCCCGCTCGTCAAGACACTCCATGGCTGACGGGCAGCCGAGCTTGCGGTTTACCGCCACGCCGGAATCCGAGGCCGTGTTAGCCCTGGAGCGCTTCCGTCAGGAACTGGGCATTGTCGATCGTGACATCTACGCTTGGAAGTGGGCCATCATCGCTGGGCATAACGCAGTTCAGAACTTCATGGTCGCTGCGTTGGATTCGCCTGGACGGGAGCAGTTGTTCAGCACGAGGTACAATCGGGAGTTTTCTGACTGGTGGCACGTACAGGGCGGGACCGGGCCACCGCCGCCACCGTACATGGCCACCTTCCTGGAGTTGTACCGACGCTTGGGAACACCCTGCGAAGTATTTGCGGACATGGAAGCAGTCAACGTTTGGCGCAATGACTTTCTTCACTTTGCTCTGAACACCTGGCTGGTTTCCGTTCGTCCCCTACCTAGGCGCTTCCTCGCGTGTCTTCGCGTTGTTGAGCATTGCGGGTGGAGCCCCGGACGCCTTGAGTGGACCGACGCTTCGCTCGGCATGCGTGCGCAGAGCACGTGGGCGGATTGCGTGGCTGCCCTGGAGCGACTTCAGCCGGTCTACGAGTCGTGAGCGACAGCGTCTTATGAGGCTCGGTGAACGCTTATCGCTGCGGCGCCTTGGATGACACTTGGCCATTGACCTGAGACGACTCACCGATCCGGCGCGACGGATGGTTGTTTCGTTGGCCGAGACAGGGATGGGCTTCCAGCTGGTGGCTTCGCTGAATGTGCTCGGCGAGGACGAAATGTGGCTCATCCTGACCGGCGAGATTGCGGTGGGGCTCGGGAACAAGGCCGAGTTTGAGGGCTGGGTTCTTGCCCGGGGCGCGTTGAGTCCTTGGTGGCCGTTCTTCGCAGCGGCGCGAGTGCCCGCGCTTGACCTGCGAGCCGTCCAACTGATGATGCAACGCACGGCTGCAGGCTACCAACCCAACCCCGGCCGCCTGCCGACTGGGGCCGTACCGGCTCGAAGCGCGCTGGTCACCTCAACTACGACGGACGCGGGCCAGAAGTTCTATCGCTTTTCGTCGAGTTCAAGCGATGCGCGAGTGGATCCTACTGATGGGCACTTTGTGCGCGGCACCTACGCTACGACATCTACAGACATCCCCATGGCCCCGTCCGGTTTTGCGGCCGTTGGGCGCTACGCGCTTCCAAACGTGCAACCTGCCTCGTATCGCTACGAGATTGAGCCAAGCCCGGGCACGAAGGTTGAGTATGGAACGGTGGCGCCGGCGTATGGGCAGTCAGGTGGCGGTGTCGAGGTTCTCTTTCCCGACGGCGCCGTCAACGTGGGCACTCACTCTGGGCCGGTGAAACTACCGGACGCCTGAGGTCCGCACGCAAAGGCCCGCGCAAACCCGATGACACCCAACTGCGTTGGGCAGCACGGCCCCCTTCATGTCCGAGGTGAGTTCCCGAGGACTTCGACCATCGGGCTTGTAGGGGCCTTGTTCCGAAAGATGACGTAGCGGTCCGTCGCCCGCGCCAAGTCAACGACCATCGCGAGGTAGTCCACGGACGCGTCCTTTTCAATGTACGCGACGTGCCGTCCCGCAAGCAGCTCTTGGTCCAGGGCACCGCGAACGTCCGCTACCTGCAACGGAGATCCGTTGGTCGCGTAGGGCGTGACGACCCAGACACCGGACAGGAACATCAATTCCAAAGTTACATCGAAGCGGTCCTGAGGAATCTCGTTGTCAAGGATGTAGAAAATGCGAACGCCTCGCGCTGCCGCAATGTCGAGCAGATAACGAGTCACCATGCCGAAGTACTGCCTTACAGCCGCATCCTTGACCCTAATCTCAGCCGCGTAGCGATAGATGCGATCAACGCACATCAGCACAAGGCCCTGAAGTTGCTTCTTCGTCACAGAAACGTCGGTGAAGAAAGAGTAGGCGTAGTCGGCCAGCATTTCACAAACAGAGTTCTTGGGCGTGGAGCGCATGAACTCAATGTACTCGGCAGCGAATTCGGCGAGGTCAGTGATTCGCTTTGGTTCTCGGAAGTCAGAGGTGGGCATGAGCGTATCCTACACAGCTGGCGCGGAATCGAGCTCGGTAGACCTTACGCGGTCGAGGCCGGAGCAGGGATTAGGGCATTCTCGTCCGCGACAATGCTTCCGCTCTTCACAAGGGCGCGGACGGCGTTCTCAATCGCGCCGGTGATGAGCGCCCCGTTGCGGTCCCATCCGAAGAGCCGAGACACAAAGGTCACAAGGTCTGCACGATCAATCCGAATTGCGTCGTGCACCGTTCGGCGAACTGCCTCTTGGATCTCCTGCGGTGGCACCTCGGAGACCCTTCGCTGGCTGTCTGGCTCGCCGTGCCTAGGCGATCTAACTCTCACAGGCTGACCGTCGAGCCACAGGAAGTCCCTCTTCTCGAGAAGGCTCCGTTCTCGCCTCTTCAGCGCCGCAAGGGCTGCGTCGAAGGCGTCCTGCATCAGCTTCCCCGTACGCTCAGCACGGAACGCATCTCGCGCTAGCCTTCTCACCCTCTCGACGTGAACAGGGCCTTCCGCCCGGACCACGGACAGCATTATCGACATCAGCGTTTCACGTGCAGCTGGACTAGACATTTCCACGCCCTTCTTGACGTCCTGAACAGTGGCGGACTTGTAAGGTGTGACCCATTTGGGTACGCCCGCTGAATCCCACGAAATCGTGGTCAGATGAGGTGCCTCCCGCGAGCCCGCCGGCCTTGAGGTGCGAGGCCCTGGACCGTCGCCGTCCATGGCGCCTTCGATTGCCGTCCGCAACCGCTTTTCCTGCTCCTTCCTTTGTCGATACCACGAGGGGCCCCAGATCCGATGAAGGCGCCATCCCAGCCGATGCAAGACCTCCTGCCTCAACCGATCCCGGTCCCGCGCGACGCGCGACGAGTGGTACATAGCGCCGTCGCATTCAATTCCAAGCACAAACCGGCTTGCGTTCTCGCGATCACGAACGCCCAAGTCAATCCGGTACTCAGAACAGCCAACCTGAGGCACAACGTCGTACCCCCATGACTTCACGACGCGGGCGACCTCAATCTCGAATGGGCTCTCGAAGTCTCCTTGCCCCGGCACAACCGGAATCGAGAGGACCCCGAGTCGGTTCTCCCGCCGCTCGGCAAAATCAAGGTACTTACGGAGATGCTGTGCACCGAGTGCGCCAACTTCCACCGGAAAGTCCGAGAGTTTCACTGAAGTGACAAACTCGATCTTTCTTCGTGCGCGAGTGATAGCAACATTCAGCCGCCGCTCGCCCCCATTGCGGCTCAGTGGACCAAAGTTCATGAGGAACTTGCCGCTTTCATCCCTTCCGTAACCCATGCTGAAGATGATGATGTCGCGTTCGTCCCCTTGGACCGTTTCCAGGTTCTTGATGAACAGTCCGGATAGTCGATCCTCGCTCCGTCTTAGCACTTGGTGTTCATCAGCCATCCGTTCGACAATGGCATCGATTGCGGACGCCTGCGCCTCGGAGAATGCAACGACTCCGACGCTGAGCTTAGGGTGTGCCTGCGCGTGGAATAGCACTCGCTCCACCACTCTTGCTGCTTCTGAGGGATTGTCCCGCTGACCAGCGCGCCGATAGACACCCTCTCCAAAGAACAATTCCACGCCCAAGTCGGGCGCGTCGGTGATGACGCCCGGGAACGTCACCAACGCACCGTCGTAGAACTCCTGATTCGAATACGCGATCAGGTGTTCGTGCTGGCTGCGGTAATGCCAGCGTAGTGGGAGCGATGTGAACGCTCCCGACCCCTTGCAAAGGTCCAGAACTGACTCGAACTGGCCCGGATCTTCCTCGTCGTATTCGTCATCATCGCTCGCGTCCATCCGCTCAAAGAACGAGGTGGGTGGCAGCTGCTTCTGGTCACCCGCGACAACCAACTGCCTCCCGCGATAGACGCTGCTAATCGCGTCGGCAGGCTTGACTTGGGACGCCTCATCGAAGATCACAAGATCGAACCTAATCTCCGCGGGAAGAAACTGGCTCACCGACACTGGGCTCATCATGAAGCAGGGCTTGATCGCTTGGATGACTTCGCGAGCCACACGCATCAGTTCGCGCACAGGCATGTGTTTCTTCTGCTTCTGCGCCTCGTTGTGGATGATTGCTCCGTCGCCATGCAAGATCGACGGACGACGCCCGTTGCATGCGACAATCGCGTCACGTGCTGACAGAGCGATCAACCTTCGATCGAGGCGCCGGAACTCCGCGGTCAGCGCGTCCCGGTCATCCGCACGTATCGTGCGCAGTCGTTGGTCGGTCTTTAGTACGTCGTCGGCCCACGCTTCGAGCACCGCTCTCTCTAGTATCGGGCCCACTTGGAGTGCCGCGACCTCACGTTCCAAACAGAATCGCGAGGCTCTTCCCAATCCCTCTTCGTCAAGTTGCTCGAGTGCGTTGACGTAGCTGTACCACTCCCCGATATCGTCCAGGGTTGCCGTCAGGTCCTCGATCAGGCGAAGCGCGGTATCGAACTCACCGCGTAGCACAGCATGCACCGCCCGCGATTGTTCCCCAGCGAAGTTGCTCACAATGGCTTCAGTGCTCGCCGTCCAATCTCCTAGGGGCGCGGCCAAGACCGTGGGTGGGGCCGGCATGTTCACTAGCCGCTCGGCACAATCGTCCGGAACCGCTCTGGCCAGGATGGTTCTGAGTGCAGCCGCCCAGTCGAGCCCGGCGCCAAGCCTCCCCCAGTCGGTGTTCCGGCCCAACCAGACAGGCCCGAAGAGCGCGAGGTCGGCTGCGGCTTGGTCTGCGAAGCGACGCGTTGTTGTCTCATGCTCGCGCCGTAGTCGTAGCCAACGCAGAGCATCGCCCAACTGGACGGGCCGCTCACCGACGCTGTCAATGCGGACGAGCCCCTCTGCTGCGGCCGAAGTCACGTCCACGATGCGTTGTGCTCGGGCCAGTGCATCTGGAAGGGGCCGATCCTCAAGGTCCGCCCAGCTGAGACGCAACGCCTCCCAAGGCCGCGCAAGTGCAGCAATGCGCTCTGCGGCAGTCTGCAACGCAGACGATACTTCGGATCCCACAGACAACTGCCGCGCTAACGACCCGGAACTAATCTCGGTCCCCGCGAGCTCAAGTATCTTCTCTGCCAGCGCAAACGCTCCGTCGATGCGCTCGAAGTCCGTGGACTCCCCGCGAAGGTAGGAGCCCAACACCTGGCTGGCGGCTTCAACCGCTGACTCGAATGCCTGAATTGCCTCCTTCCACTTCAATGCGAGCCCAAGAAGCTCCAGTTCGGAGCGGCCCAGGCGCCCGCTTTGCGTTACTTCCCTAAGCGCACGCCGATCGCGACGAAACTCCGAGTTGAACCAGCGGAAGGGGCTTCGGTATGCGCCCTTGAAGCGCACACAGAGGGCCTCAAGATCGAGCCCAACGACTGTACGCTTGAAGGCAGGCCGCACCTCGGCTTCAAGAGAACGGGTCGCCGCAAGCAATGGACGAAGGCGTACGACCGCCGCCCTTGCCCTGACGAGGCCGCCTGGTGCAAGCCATTGTGCCTCCGGCAGGTCGTCCTCCCTCGAGAGATAAGCGAGCTGGGCCAACTCCCAAGTGCGTTTCAGCGAGACCTGGCGGAGATCGACTTGAAACGCATCAGCTAGCGTTTCGGCAACTCGCATTGACTCGGTGAGAATCGAGTGACCGTCCTTCACGCTTGCGTTTCGCTGCTGCAGTGCTGGAGAGGACGTCGAATCGTCAATGCCAATCTTTCCACAGGTGCTGATGACGGCATCCACGAGGGCCTGTAGGGGCTCAGGACCGTCCCCGCTCAGAGTTGGCCAGCGAGGCCCGAGTTCGCGCTCCAACCTTTGCGCCAAGGATTCAACTCGTGCAGCGTCACGCGTCGCCTCGCTAAGTCGCACGGTCGCGGTCTGAAGGGAGCTTGCGGCCAACCACGGCGCGTGTGCGTAAGAGCGCAGCGCCAAGTGAAGCTCGACTCGATGAACTCTCTCAGCGCCCTCTGTGTCCGTCGGCACAGGCAATCGCATTTCGGACGCAGATGCTTCGGCGGCATCACGCACCGTGCACAAGCGCGCGTGCGCGGCTTCGAGAACAAGCGATAGGTCAACCCGGCGGGCGGCGTCCCAATCTCCCGGCGCCAGATCGCGCCAAACGAAGTCCTCGCCACGGGTGACAGGTCCCCATGCACGCCCCAGTGATTGTCCAAGCTCCGTTAGCCGAGCCAACCTCGTTTGGTTCAGCTCCGTCGCTCGGACTTTCGGTGGCGGAGCCTGCAGGAGCTCTTGCAACTGCGCGATTCGGCCGAGTACCCAATGCAGCGTCCTACCAAGCGGGTCCCGGGGTGCATTCAACGCCTCTACGTACGACGATAGCTCTTCCCGACGTCGACGAAGCTGCTCACGCTCGGCGTCCGCCATCGGATCGTCGGCGCGTACACGTGTCTGGAGCGACTTCCCGAGTGCCTTTGCGACTTCCTTTCGCCTCGCCTTATGACTGTGAAGCTCAAGAACAAACTCCTCCAAGCCAGCTTCCTTGAGTCGGTCAAATACGATCTCCAAAGCTGCTGCCTTCTCGCTGACGAAGAGTACTGTCCTGCCCTTAGCTAGCTGGTCGGCGATTGTGTTGGCGATTGTTTGGCTCTTGCCGGTCCCCGGGGGACCATCCATCACAAAGCTATGCCCTGCGGCCGCAGCGGCGATTGCTTTGCGTTGACTCGAATCAGCATCAAGGATGGTGACTGTCTTCTCGGGCGGAGCCTTTGCATCGAGCTCAGACTCGTGAATCGGGTCGAACTCCCGAGATACACCCGACTCGGCCCCAAGAGCCAACGCGCGAACGGCGTCGTTCGCCACCACCTGTTGCTCGTTCTTGACCAGGTCTCGCAAGATCGGCTCTTTGTGGAACGAAAACGTCGAGAGCACTGTGCGCGGGTATACTCTCCACTTCCGACTCGCGACCTGCTTGGCGACCGACGCTAGGAGATCTCCTGGTTCAATCTCGTCCTCGTCGGCAGGCAACCTAAGTTCCAAGCCGAAGTCCTCCTCGAGCTTTGCAAGGAGAGCCGGATTCAGGCGCTGGTCCTCATCCGCCCACTTGAGCTGAAACGTGTCCTTAGAGGAGGAACGCTCCAGCTTCACGGGCACAAGGAGGAGCGGCGAGAGAACCCTCTCCGGCGCGGCACTCGTCGGCGGCGCTTCGTCCCACTCGAGCAGCCCGAATCCTAGGTAGAGGACCCACAGACCGCGATCCATGAACGTCTGCGTGCACGTTCGCTCTAGGTTCCGGAGCTTGGCCTCCACGGTCGATCTCGCGGGCGCCGCGAATCGAACTTCGTTCGGCTTCGTTGAGGTGGGCTTGTTCTGGAACAAGTTGGGCTGGGGAGGTCGGGCGACCCGGAGCCCGGCGTCTAGTTGCCTGTAGATCTCAACAGGCCCAGGCTCTATCGCCTCAAGCACCGACCCAAGCTTCAAGTATAGGAGCCGATTGTTGCGCGTCAGATTGATGAGATCTTTGCGCCACGCATCAAGCTGAGTTCGGAAGCGGCTCTCCAAACTTGGCATTGGTGTCTCGCAGGGCTCAGCGAGTTGCGCCGATCCCGGTCTATTAGGACGATCTCACACGCTGCACGGGCCCGACCCGGCCTGATCGGAACCGACCCGCCCCGGGAGGCCGCGCGCATCGGCTCCGCGCGGCTCAGGGACTCGCACCGTCACTTCGCGGAGCCTCATCATCATTGAGACAAGCGTGCAGCAAATGCCCAAGACGCCGAGGGATAGAGTAACAGCACGATCCCCGCTACGGCGTCCAAGAAATTGCGGGGTTCCGGCCTAGAAGACCAAGCCTTAGCGTTGCGAATTGACATTGTATCAATAGCTTACGGCTCTGGAACTCGCAACGGTCGGGCGGGTTGCCCGGTCGCCGCGACCCTCCCGCAATCGGTGCGGCTACTCCAGACCTCTGCGGCTACGGAGTTACGAGCCAGTCCCTCAGAGCTCACGCCACCACTTGCTGCGCGGGCGCGACTTCGAACAACGACGCCGATATTCGCCAGTTGGTTGATGACGTCGGTCTTGCTAGCAACTCTCCGAAGACACACCGGCTATCCGGTGCCTGCATTCTCCCCGCTTTGTCCAGCAACCGCACGCGGCCCAACAGCTCCGGCCCGGTGTGGAGCCGTGTCGTGACCTCCGCCGATACCTGGCCCAAGTGGCCCGCAAGCAATGCGATTCCTGCCGCCGGCGAGCTCCCGTCGTCACAGGCCAAGGCCGAGGTCGCACCGTCGATCGCGGGCTTGAGGAGCGCGGCGGGCTTGCAAGTCCTCTGCGCCGGAACGTCGAGAACGAGTCGGATGCCGAACTTGCCCGTTACCGACCTTTCCCCTAGGACACTGGGCGGAACCGTGCGGAACAACCACCAGAATGGCGCGGCGCGCGAGACCGCCGACGGGTCTGGGCATTGAATCGTACACCACGCAGCGAATGTGTCGCCGCGGCTCCAATGGCGCGAGGGCGAGCGTGGCTCAAGGAGCTCGTAGATCATTCGATGCGCGAAAGGATGCGCCTCGCTACGCGGGTCCGCGTACGAACGCTCGAACCTGAGGCCTTCCGCTGCGAGATGCGCAAACGCACCTGAGGTCGGATCGACGTTGCAGTACAAGATGTTCTCAGAATCGAAGGCCCCCTCGACCGCAGACTCGTAGACTGCGGACAGGATCATGCCCTGCACGTGCTGCGTCTCTCGAAGTGCCCTCACGAGCTTACGGCGCATCACGTAGCGCGGGTCGTCGGGGCTTGGCTCAAGGTTCAATCGTTCCCAGGAACTGGCCGCGACACGCGAGACTGGATCAGATATGGCAACGACCCTAGAGCCCAGGTTCCCGTCGCGCGGCGCATCGGCACTTTGCGCCGGTCGCGTTCTCCCGGAATCGCGCTGAGCCGGCCGGACGGCATCGACACACGAGCATCGGCGCGCTCCAAGCCGATTCTCGGCCTCTTGGATCGAGTCGCACGCGTAATATCGCCCGTTCTTGTTGCGACCAAAGACCACCTTCCTCAGAAAGTTGGCGATCTTCACGTGGCTGCATGGCAGCACGTGGATTCTGCTCCCATTAGCAGTATCCGTGATCGCTATTGTGGTTCCAGCGCGCAGACTTGCCGAAAACTCTTCTTCCGTCCGAATCTCGTTCACGTTGACGCTCTGTTCACTCCGGATCGAAATCCACGATCCTCGACCATCGGTGCCTCGAAACCAGGCACCCTCGCGCCCGTTGTCACAACCTCACACGTAGACGCGTCACCGCCCGACCAGGCCATACTAACGCGCGTGCGCTGACTCCTCGACATCGTCACCAGGACGGCGAATCCTGTCCGCTAGCCCCTTCTTTCGTCTCCGCATTGCCCGCCTGAACTCTTCTACACCGCGCGGTGTTGTGAGAACGACCACGGACGGAACTCGAGAACCAAAGGCATGCCATCCGGCTCGTTCTTGAGTGTCTCTAGCTCGCGCAGGGCTAGGTTCTTGACAGAACTCTTTTCGGATCCCCACTCGCCGAAGACTCCGACAACTAGGCTCGACTGTTGATTGCTCCCGCATTGGGCTCGCACAAGAGCCCGCGCGAACGGCAGTCTCCGAAGCCGGTCGTCCTCGGGCCTTTCTATTGGACGATCGCCGCCTTCGAATGAAGTTGGGGGAGGGGATCGGCCACTCGCTCCATTGGCTCTTGCCAAGCCAACGAGACTTTGAACCTCTGACGATGTCGGCTGAGGTCGCCATGGTGGCGGCCGTCCGGGCGGTTTGGTTGTGCCCCCTGGGCTACGTTGTGCCCTAGAGCTCGACCAATGCGAGGGGCCAGATCGCGCCCATGCGAGTCACTCCCGTTCAAACCCTTGGCTTGAGAACTTGAGGGTCCGACCGTTCTCCGTGACTGTCCGGACCACCTGCTCAGGAGCCCCAGTCGGAAGTTCCGCGTTGATCTCGAGCGTCACCTCCACCCTGGATCCCACCAGCCCGGATAGGTGCGAGATGACCTCGTCCGCGATGCGGCTGGCGTCACGACCAACGCGAGTGGCGTCGAGCGTCACAGTACCGTGGAATCGCTTCGGGCCAGCTTCAATCGTGCGAGCCCCCGCAGGCGCCGCCGCGGGCGTTCCCGGACGAGGGGATGGACCTGGTACAGGAGCTGGTTCTGTCGCGACCTCGGCATCCATCTGCCGGCGGGCGACTCCTGGGTTTACCAGCAGGCCAGGCGTGTCATCGTCTGCGATGAAGACCTGCTGTCCGCCACGCAGGCCCCGGTACCGCTTCGCGGCCTCGTCATAACTGTCGGCGTAGGCGAACGAGTCGTTGGCCCAGGTGAGGAGGGCGAGCCCCTCTCGAATGGCCGTTAGCAGCACCTCGGGCCGAGTTAGTCGCGGCAGGTAGGGGTAGCGGGCGAAGTCATCCACGAGCTGACGGATCGCCACGTGATCGCCCCTCCAAAGCGGCACGCGGTCGAGATCCATCCTGAGCCGCGTCGCCGCGAACCCGGGGATGAGAAGTTCGTCGGACCGCAGTTTCTTGCTGGCGCGCACGGCGAGGGCTTCCTGTCCCGCGAGGCGCGAAGTCTGCCAATCTATGGGTAACTGAGCTGTCTTCTGCGTCGGCACCAGCAGCCACTGGTACGCCTCGGGGATTCGAGCCGCGACGGCAATGTCGGCTGCGGTCCGCTGTGTCTCAGCCTGGCGGACCTGGTGCGGGTCGAGGTTTAGTGTGTCCTTGTCGGCCAGAATCGATTCCCACGCGAGGTATCGCCTGACGGCCTCATCGAGGTCCTGTAGACGGGCCTTGTCCACGGCCAGAAAGACGAGTGTGTTCCGGTACAGTCTCGGCGTATTGCCGCGCGACTCAAGAATCGCCTTTGCGGCTGTCTCGGCCGGGTTCCCTGAATCCTTGCTGTACGGGTGGTCGGTTCCGAGCACGACGAGTCGCGCGTCGAGATCGTCGGGAACGTCTTGGCCTGACTGAGGCAACGGATGGACTCGGCCGAAGTCGCCTGTCCTTTGAAGATCGGCGCGAAGGCGCCGGTGGAGCTCCAGCACAACCTTGTCCGTATCGCGCTTGTACTGCTCGGCACGGTCTTCGGCGAGCTTCGTGACCGTGGGCTGTGTCGCATACCAGGCGCGCGGGCCATCCTGATACAGGTAGGTAGCAGTCGCGGCAAGGCGGCGAAGCGCGTCGCCAAACACTGCGGGTGACTCGCCGGGCATCACACAGCCAAGTTTCACCTGGCGGTCCTCGAGACCACGGTGTGCCGCCGCGGCGGTGGGTGCAGAACCCAGATAGATCGTGCGCGCGACGCGTCGAGTTGCGTGTAGTTTGCCCAAGTTCGGCACTTCGCGGTCGAGCCTGAGCGGCAACGAACTTGGACCATCGACGTCCTTCTCGATGATGGGAACCCAGATGTCGGAGAGGTACCGCGTCAGCTCGAACTGCACGCGCGCGTCGTCGATTGGAATCGTCGAGGGCAGGATGAGCGGGTTTCGGTCACCCTTCTCCCAAAGGCAGTGGATGACGGCTGCCATCAGCCTCAGCACACCGCGCGTACGCTGGAACTTGACCAGCGTGGACCAGTCCTCGTACAGACGGTCGAAGATCTCGGGGTGGATCGGGTACGCGGCCTCGATGCGCCTCTGGTAGTCGGCGCTCCCGCACTCGGTCGGGAACTCAGCCTTCTGCGAGCGGTACTGGTCGCCGAACGCCTGCGCCGTCACTGCCCTCTGCTTGATCGCTTCTGGTCCGGCGAGCGGTTCGAACAGCCGGCGCCGCACGATCTCGAACCCTTCCTCTGCAGTCGCCGGACGCCACGACGACTCCACACGCCCAACCACGTTGCGCAGGCGGTCCAGCGCTTCGCGGCCGCGGATGCCGCCCACCTCGACGTCATCCGCCTGCGTGTGGGGTGAGCCTTGCGTGTCGGAGGCGGGGAGCGAGACCACGAGTAGACAATTGCCCGCGTTCTTTGCGGACTCCGTAAGGGCCTGGGCAAACGTGAACTGGGTTTCAAAGCTGCCCCCGGAGAGGTCGCTCTGGTCGTGGAGCTGACGCGCGTAGGCCACCCATTCGTCGATCAGAACGAGGCAGGGTCCGTACTCCTTTAAGAGCTCGCGTAGCACGTCCCCCGGGCTGGTCGCGTTCTCGTCATCCTTCGCCACGCGGGTGAATGCCTTCTTGCCACCAAGCTGGTATGCGAGTTCTCCCCAGAGCGTCCGAACCACCGTTCCGTCGGGCTTGGTGACCGGATTGCCTGGCGAGATCTTGTTGCCCACGAGGACGACACGCTTCGTCGGCGGCAGCTTCGTCACGCCCGCGGCAGCCATCACGGCATCCACGCCGGCGAGGTCGCTGGGGCGTGCGCCCGAAAAGAGGTGGTAGAGCGCTAGCATCGAGTGTGTCTTGCCGCCGCCAAAGTTGGTCTGGAGCTGCACAACTGGATCGCCGCCTTTGGCGGACACGCGTTCAACGGCGCCGACCAGGAGGCGCTTGAGACTCTCGGTGAGGAATGTGCGATTGAAGAACTCGCCCGGCTTCCGGTACTCCTCTGTCCCCTCGCCAAGGTGGACCTGCCAGAGATCGGCGGCGAACTCGGCCTGCTGGTAGCGGCCACTAGCGACGTCGGCGTGTGGCGTGACGACTTCGCGCCATGGTTTGAGCGCACCGGTTCCCGAGCCCTCGATGAGGGACCCGCCGGCCTTGCGCTTCTCGCCGCGGACCTGCTCCTCGTAGACGAGACGACGAAGCTCGAGCTTCATGCGTCCGACCTCATCAGCCTGCGGGGCAGACACAGCGGTGAGCAGCCGTGCGATAGAATCGAGCGCTCGGTCGGCGTCGTCGCTCGAGATCGGGTTCTGATGTGCCCACCGGTTACGGATGTCACGCAGCTCCGAAACGAGCGTACGTTCACTCTGCCCCAACGTCTTTCGGAAGATAGTGTTCCACTGCATCCAGACTACGGCGAGTAGGGACGCTGCATCCCAAGGGGGCGGCTGGTTGTCCTTGAAGAGCTTCGTCTGCGCTTCCCCGACGGACTGCCGCACGAAGCCAAGCCACCCTTGCGCGTCCTGAGCGCGCAGCTCTCGTTCGACGAAGGGAGCCAAGCCGTCCTTCAGAAGTTCTAGCGCCTTGCCGAGTCGCTCTTGATTCGTCGTGGCCATTCACGCGCCTCGCGTTTCAGTGACCTCGGAGCCGGCGCCTTCCGCGCTCACGCGGTGCGCAAGCTGACCGATCCACAGGTCCATCGTGCGAACATCCTCGCAGACTCGTCGAGCAGCGTTTCGGTCGGCGGCGTACTCATTGGCGTGAGCTAGCGCATTGCGAAGTGCTTCGATGCGCACCATCGCTGGAGTCCACTGCGACTCTGGCCGGTTCCAAGGGTCGAGTGTTGCGAGGATCTCTCGCTTGTCGCAGAACTGAGTGAAGAGCACGGAATCGACGAAGGAGTCGTCGCGCTTTCCCTTTTCAATCTCGACGAGGAGTTTGTTCCTCCGACCGCTCTTCAGCAGTGCGAGCCACTCTTCTGGACCTCGAAACCTCAAGCGGATGTTCTCCGCCATCAGCATCTCGAGATGCGTCACCATGGCAAACAGCGCGGCTCTCACAGGCAGTTGTTGCAGGTCCGAGAGACTGACGAGCCCTGAGATGCCGTCGGCGGAAACGACGAGCCTGAACGGGTTCCCGTCGGCCTTCCGGATGAATCCCAGGATGCTCGAGTCCGCGCCAATCAGGTGCACGTCGCTCAATGGCTCCATGCAGTCGCGAACGGGCATCCGACCTTCGTGGCCGGCCAGAGCGAGGATTCCGACGATTGAGCCGTCGGCGGCAATCACGGGCAGGTGGTCGAACTTCTCGTGCTCGTAGGTTTCCAGGACCTCCGAGAGATGATCATCCATTCCGCACGTCCTGAACCGTGACCTGGGGGTCGCGATGAGGACGACGGGGAGGCTCTCCTGATACGCGCCCAAGGCTGCGTGCTGGTCGTCGTCCGCTATGGCGGCACTCCATGGGGAGTCGGCCTTCATTCGGTCCGCTCGAATAGCGTAGGCTGCGGGGCCGAGGGTTGGGGCTCATTTCGAGCCAGACGAATGATCTCTGGCAAGCTTAGAACTAGCGCATTGTATGAGAGCGCTTCGGCGGCGCGTTTCTTGCGCTCGCATATCGCATAGAGGCGATATGCAAGCTCACGCGCCGGTTCGGCCTTGCTGCCGAGTTTGCTCATTAGGTTCGCTGCTTTGCTCTCCCCCCCTGCTTCGAGCACGCGAATCAAGTGGTGCACTGCCTCCCAAGCTGTGAGGCGTAGATCAGTGGCTGGGTCCCAATCCGCAGCCAGCTCAACGGGTCTGAGCAGTCGGACTTTCCCCGCTGGCGACTTCTTGTCGAGGATCCCGGCGTCCTTCATGCCTTTAACGCTTGTGTTCTTTGCCTTAGAGAGCGTCTCGGCGATGCCGTAGTCCCCGACGCCGAAGCCGAATTGCTCGAACCAAGCCACCGCCCAGCGGCTGTCGGCGTCGAGGTCGCCCTCCTGCTCGGCCAGGGCCTCATCGAGCGTTTGGTTGATGAGCGAGAGGGCCCCGCGCACGCTGAATGGATTGCCCTCGGCGTCAAGCACCTTGACGTATCGGGTGTAGACCGCCATGCCAGGGCCGATAGCAGCCTGCTGAAGATCCACGGGCATGATGTTGCCCCGTTGGAGGTGGGTGAGCGCGGCAGGCAGTTCGGCCTTGAGTGCACTTACAAACTCCCGGCGCGTGACAGAGGGAGCGTCGGCGGCTCGCGGGCGACAGACAAGGACTATGCTTGACGCAAGGGCGTTAGCGCCGATTCCTGCTTGGCGGTTGTCACCTTCCGTCCGCATTGGCCATGTCCCGCTGATTGCGAACCCGGCTCGAATCACCGCGTCGAGGAAGGTTTCCCAGCCGGTGCTGGCGCTGCCGTCAACGCCATCGCTTTCAGCCTGCTTGAACGCGTAGTAGACCGTGATGGGGAAGGCCGGATGCGCTCGCTCCGTGAGGCGATGCATTGCCTCGGTCATTCCGGCGAGGAAGAATGACTCGGCCTTCTCCTTACTGCCGTGCCGGTAGGACGCGGCCACCAGCTCCTCGGCCTTGGGCACGGCAAGTGTAGCGAATAGGTCAGGGAAGACGGGCTTCAGCGACCGCCGCAACCAGACGTAGAAGAAGTCGGACAAGTCCGCATAGCCGACGTTGTCGTAGTAGGGCGGGTCTGTACTGACCAGCGCGCGCTGAGAATCTCCGCCAAAACGCGCCGCATCGGCCTGATCGGCATGGCCCGGGGAGCCCCCTCCAAGGGAAGCCTCAATTACTCCAGCAATCACCTCAACGCACTCAAGAAAGCCAGAACTCGATCCGGCAAACGGAGATCCTTCGGCATAGTCCCACGTCATCGGGATTGCTTGCTTGGCCAAAGTCGAACGCATGGCGTTGTCCTTGGGACGCCATGTTGCGATGGACGACCCGTAGTCGGCGGCTCTGCTCACAGCAAAGGCCAGATAAACCCCAACCGCGTCCGCGTACGCGGCCGCTCCCGAGCCGCCTGGGCCAAGGCCCCGCTGATCATCAAGCAAGCCGGCAGCAACTGCATCACGCTGCACGCGCTCGCGGGCTTCCTGCACGAGGTCCGAGAACGTCGTCAGCGCCTCAAGCTGGCGGGCGGTGAAGAGGTCGCCCCATGTCCTGAGTCCGTACGGCGTGCAGTTCCCGCCCGTCATTCGTGTGGCGATATCGCCCTCAGGTCGCCAATCCGGCTTCGCCCGGCGTGCAGTTGTTTCTTGCTTCGGCGTCGGGCCGAGATAGATCCGCCCTCTATTGCCGTCGGCAACGATTGCCATGAGCCGCGAGCCCATGCGCCCTGCCATGCCCTCGGTCTTGATGTAGTCGCCAGAAATGGGCGCGCCGGACATGAGACAGCGAAAGTTTGCGCCCGAAAGTTTCGTGCCGTTCTTCACTGCTTCCGCTTCCTTCGGCTTCCCTACCTTTACGGTGAAACGGTACCCGCCTCCCTCGATCACGGGCTTTACATAGACCTCCTTGCCCGCCTTCGTGGAGAGCATGAACGTCGAAGCGAGTGGCACGTCCACCTGCGCAAAGGCCGGGTTCGGGCTCTTCACCGTGCGGGCCCAAAGCCAAGCAATCACGGTGAGCTTCCGTCCCATGTAAGGCTTCAGGTCGGGCTGCGCCTTGGCCATCTCGGCGGTGACCTCAACTTTCGGGTATAGGTGCCCGATCCGCCTCTCCGCCTCGTCGCGCATCCACTGGCCGTAGTGGCGCACGTCCTCGGCGAGCCCCTGCGGCCCGCGCCACTCGCGCTTGAAAAGACCCTTGTCGGCTCTGACCTTGGGGTTCACGGGGGGGGTACCCGCAAACTTGGGCGGGATCTCGATCATTGCCTTGCAGATCAGGACCGCCACCGGATTCAGGTCGCTCGCGTATGCCGTGAGCCCCAACCTCTGCGCCTCGAGCGGCAACGCACCACTTCCAGCGAAAGGGTCGCAGTACGTGGGTAGCTTCTTGCGGTCGAACAACTCCTTTGCCTGCGGATGACCGGCGTTCTCGGCGCAGGCGCGCCGCCAGCTCTGCCAGATCTCATCGCGAGCAGCCTGCAGAACGTCCTCCTTCGCCGTGTTCTCCCACTTCACCAGCTGCTCAATGATGTTGAAGAGGCGCCGCCGTTCCCTCTCCTGTTGCTTCACTGTGGGGAAAAGGTCGGGACAACTCGATGGGTCGTCCACCATCTGTGCGAAGATCACGGCCCTCGCGGCTGCAAGAGGCCGCTGTGCCCACCACTTGTGCAGAGTGGTCGGGTAGCCAGCTGGCGCCTTGCGCTTGCGCCGTGAAGCCTCTTCATTGATGGCCTCGAGCGGCAAAGCCACCTCGATGAGTTTCTTCCTGTAGCTCACCTAGGGACCTCCGCTCGCGCGATTAGTCCTGCGAGGTCGTAGTTCACGCTCGTGACGCCGAAGTCCGGCTCCCGCTGGAACGGACAGCGTAGGTAGTGGACACGGTGGGCGCCGCCGTCCAGAAACTCGACGATGGCGAGGATAAAATCCTCGGGCTTGTTGAGCGAGTAGAGGATCTCGTTCTTGGTGACGGTGATAGTTTCCGCGCCGGCGACGCGCCCCTTGACCTCGATGAAGCGCAGTCTTCCGGTCCCGGGGACGCGGCTCTCGATGTCGTACCCCAGCTTTTCAGTCTCTCGGTCGCGCGGTTCGAAGCCGAGGTCCTGCTCAATCGCCATGACGATCTCGCGGGCACGCTGGGCGGAGGCCTGCGTGTCCGGGGATTCCGCGGCTGCCGGTGCCGGCCAGCCGGTCAGCTTGGCGATGAGTCCTGCGGGAACTACCAAAAAACCCCCAAGGACTACGGGCGGCATCGGAGATAGCTGTCGTTCAAGCCTCAGTTCTTCCATCCGTTTCACAAGGCGCGCCTGCAGCGCGTCAGCGCGTTTACGGGCCTCGTCCGAGTTAAGCCGCGCATTGGGCTTGCCCGCCCGCTCCTGATCCGCGAGCTGCGAGGCGCGGTGATCCCAATAGCTAATCTCCTTGGTGAGGCGCTCTTTGACCGCAGCTTCGGTCTTGTCAATCAGCTCGAGCTTCCGTCCTTCGACCTCGGCCAGGTGCCCGCGAACGACGCTGGCAACCGCATGAACTTGAGCCTTCTGCTCCAATTCCCGATTGATCCAAGCGCACTCGGGACGGGCGAGGATCGCCTCGACGTCGGGCTCGTCAAGGGTGAGGGGCCGATAGTCGAGATACGGCGCGTATTGAAGGTGACGTGCACCGCCGGTTGCATCCAACTCCACGTAAAGCATGCGCTTGGATACCACTCGCCGCTCGCCAGAGCGCGTGATGCTTGCGTCCTGGATCGCGTGCTCAAGGAAGAAGATCATGCGGGGGTCCGTCCCGGAATCGCGCTCGTTCACCAGCATGGCTCCGCGACGCAAGAGGTCACGATCGCGTTCCAGCGTGAGGTCAATGGCTGCATCGAGTAGAGGGTGTCCTGGGCACACGAAGGCAGCTGGCGTCAGGCCTTGAGGAGCGATCAGCAGTTTCTCGAACGCGATTCGCTCGTAACGTGGTAGCACCGGCTCTCCGATCCCGACGAGACGGTCGCGGTTGCGCACCGGCGCCGGGACGTGCGTCACTTCATAACGCCGGGGCTCGCGTTGCTTGGCTGTCCCACCCAGCTGCTGAAACGCCTCCAAGAAGAACGACTCGATGTAATGCGGCTGGAGTCGGCGAGCTTCGGCCCGCTCCATCTCCTCGCGGATCCTGTGAACACGGCTCGCGTCCATGGAGTCGCGGGCAAGGGCGCGCTCCTCGAGCAGGTCTTGGAGTCGGCCTCGGTCAAAGGCGTTGGCGACCACGCGCGTGAGCCGGGCGCGGACCTCGGGCTGCTCGCCATAACGGATCGCCTCGATCAACAGTTCTCGCAGCGCGTGCCCCTCGAAGTGGAGCTTGCCGAGCACGTCGAAGACCTGGCCACCGAGGGCCTTGCGGGCCTCTTCTAGCTTCTCAAGCAGCGTGCGGTAGACGTCGCCTTCGCGAGTCTCTTCCGCCACGAGGTTCCACAGGTGACAAACCTCGGTTTGGCCGATGCGATGGATGCGCCCGAACCGTTGCTCGATCCGGTTCGGGTTCCACGGCAGGTCGTAGTTAACCATCAGGTGCGCGCGCTGCAGGTTGATGCCCTCACCGGCCGCGTCGGTGGCGAGCAGCACCTGAACGTCAGGATCGTGCCGGAACGACTCCTGCGCCTTCATCCGCTCTTCGCGGCCCATCCCCCCGTGGATGATGACCACGGCCTGCGAACGACCGAGCAGTGTCGTGATACGACCCTGGAGGTAATTCAGCGTGTCGCGATGCTCAGTGAAGATGACAAGCTTCTGCCGCGGCGAAGGTGCGGGGACCGGAACGGGGTCTGAGCCGAAGGGCGCAGGTCTGCCGTCGGCCACCTCATTCGCAATCGCGGCGCGTGTGAAGATCACGCCCAAGAGACTTGCGAGCTCACGCCACTTCTTGTCCTCGCCCCCACGACGCACTGAGAGAGCCAGGGACTCCAGCCCCTTCAGGGTCTCTATCTCAGCCTTGAGCTCGGCAATGGTCCGGGCCGCTGTGGCCTGGTCGAGGATTTCCTCCTCGGCAGCCTCGACCTCGTCGTCCGGGGCGTCCTCGAGGTCTTCGACATCCTCTGGGTCGAGCGTTGGCGCCTCGGTAGTCAGGGCTTGGGCCACGCTGCCAGCACGTTGGAGCAGCTCGAGCTCCCGGAGTCGGCTTTCAAGGCGCTCGCGCCGGCGTCGCAGGGACTGGTAGATCGCCTCGGGGGAGGACGCGAGCCGCCGCTGGAGGATGGTGAGCGCGAACCCCACCGTCCCCGCGCGCTTGTCGTTCTGCAGCGCCTCGGCCCGGTTGAACTCCTCGCGTACGTAGTCGGTGACCGCCTTGTAGAGCTGCGCCTCGGCGTCGGAGAGCTTGTAGGGGACCGTGTGCGCGATGCGCTCGGGGAAGAGCGGGGTCGCATCGAACTTGAGCAGGCTCTCCTTGACCATTCGCCGCATTAAGTCCGAGACGTCAGCGACGTGGACACCGTCGCGGAAGCGGCCCTCAAACCGGTCACCGTCCAGTAGCGCCATGAACAGTTGAAAATCCTCCTCCTTTCCGTTGTGGGGCGTGGCCGTCATGAGGAGGAAGTGCCGGGTCAGCGTGGAAAGGAGCTGGCCGAGCTTGTAGCGCTTTGTGTACTTGACCTCACCGCCGAAGAACGTGGCGGACATCTTGTGCGCCTCGTCGCAAACGACGAGGTCCCAGCGGCAGTCGGGCGCACCGAGCTTCGCTTGGACATCTTCGTTCCGGGAGAGCTTGTCGAGCCGCGCAATGATCAGATTCGTCTCGAGGAACCAGTTCCCGGTACGGGCAGCTTCGAGCTTGTCGTTGGTGAGGATCTCAAACGGCAGGTTGAAGCGGCGGTAGAGCTCGTCCTGCCACTGCTCGGCCAAGCTGCCGGGGCAGACCACGAGGCAGCGCTGCAGGTCGCCGCGGGCGATCAACTCTTTGATGAGGAGCCCGGCCATGATGGTCTTGCCAGCGCCCGGGTCGTCGGCCAGGAGGAATCGCAGGGGCTGGCGCGGGAGCATGGCGTCGTAGACGGCGGTGATCTGATGTGGGAGCGGGTCGAGCAGCGAGGTGTGTACGGCAAGTACCGGGTCGAAGAGGTGCGCAAGCCGGATGCGATGAGCCTCGGAGACGAGTCGAAAGCGGGCCCCATCGCCATCGAAGCTCCAGGGTCGGCCTTGCTGGACCACTTCGAGGCGGGGCTCGTCGTGCCTATAAAGGAGCGTGTTGGCGACCTTGCCCGCTGGGTCCTTGTACGTAAGCTCGAGGGCTTCCGAACCGAACCACTGCACCCCGACCACGGTGACAAGGCAGTCGGGAAGGATGCCGCGGATGGCGGCATTCGGCTTCAGTTCTTCGAGCTTGCTCAATCGGCGGCCCTTCGTACGGTCTCTTGACGCATGCCAAGACAGCGGCGTGCAGCGCCATCGGCTTGACGGCGTGGCTCAAGAGCTTCGCCAAGGCAGGCGGAAACGCCAAAGCTAAGGCACGCTCCGCACGATGCGCCAGCGCAGAATTCTTCGCCTGGCGAGCCGCTTCCGGACGCTTCCGCCGGCGCCCAAGTTGACGTGGGCTAGGAATCTGCGGCTGCTGTCTCGAACGGATTCCGCCCGCCAAGTGCTCGATGGTGTCGAGGTTGCTGTCTCAGAAGGCCCAGACTCGTCGATGGCCTACCTACCGAACGGGAAGAACCAGACAGGCTGTGGATGGGCCTTCGGCTTGACGAACGTACGGAGCCGTCTCGGACGCTCTAGCTTCCATGCGTAGCCACCGCTCCTCAGCCGCCGGCTGCCCATGATCTCGACCGTGCCGACAACTAGCCCATGTGGCACGTCCGCTAGCCCGAATCGCAGGCCCTTCCAATCGGCTCGTGGGCGAGGCTTCAGGCTCGCGTAAACGTACACACGACCGCGGACAGCGGTTGGGCGAGACCGATACTCGAACCGCTTGGTCCCGCGCATGATCTGTTCCACGAACGGCTGCTTGATGCTCAATGCTCGGAGCGGCTTCATCATTGGCTCCTTGGCTCGACCCGTCGGTCTGCCTCTAGCCTCGATCTGCCCATCAGGACCCACTAAGCGCCTTCCGAAGCCGCGCCGCCTCTTTGTCCAACCCGGCCTTCTGCAACGCATACACTGCGTCCCACACTAGACGCTCAATCCGTTTGATCCGTTCCTCCCTCGCGGCAACGGCGACATCATGTCCGGCCCACTGGCGAACAAGAGCCCATGCCGCTCGGTAATCGTTGAGCAGCCCGACCAGGTAAGACTCACCAGGTCGTGCCGCATCCTGCGACCACTCTTGTTCGGTCGCTTCAACTCCCACGAGCACGGTCGATGGTTCCTTGGCGCAGAACGCCCTTGCGAGCTCGAGGGCCTCGTCGTAAGCCACGTGTATCTGGCCCGTGCGGTCAACGTAAGAAGCGGGCGAGACCACGCCTGGGGGGAGTCCGGCTCGGCTTCGAACACGATCGACGGCCTCCGGATCGCCAAGCAGGACGCCAGAATGAACGTATAGTTGCTCTCCTGCGCTCTCGAGGACGGTTTGAATGGCCCCCTCCAGTGGCGATCCCTTCGAGTAGCCGTGTTCCAGGTTGTGGCGGCGGAGACGTTCGGCGTTCTCTTCCTCCTTGAGCAAGTGCCGCGCGTCCTTCCACAGCGCGACGAGCTGACCAGACTCAACGTAGTCGATCAGCCCAGGGTTGGGATCGATCCACTCGGCCTTCCACTTGTTACCGCGGACGTGCGCGATGGCCTTTACGCGCTGGAACGGCTCCCCCGGACGTCTCTTCTCTCGGAGGGCGTACTCCTTACCGGGCTCGATCTGGCATTTGTACATGGGCGAACTCTCCGGGCTAGTCGCAGCCAGCGGCCGGCGTTAGGTCGATAGCGCCTTGTCCTCTGAAACGGAGGTCGTCATCACTTGCACCGGCTATGCCGTCGGCCCAGTAGATCGGCGAGGGCAAGAGTGACGGCCGATTTCCGAGCGTGGGGGCTCCAGTGGAGGCCAAGACTAGGTCTCCGAGTTCGACCTTCGAAAGCCCCAGTCCGTTGAACTTCTCATCCCAGTGGAGCTTTGCGGTCGTAGGCAGCTGCATTGGGCTCACCGGGGACCGCGCGGCCAAGAAAAGGGTGTTACAGTTCTCGACGGCGACGACGGCCGGGGCAAGTGGTGGTCCCTCCACGTCATGCCCATTCACAATCAACGGGTTGCCATTCTTGCGCAGCTCGACCAGTGTCGTGCGTGCACCAAGGACTGACTGGTACAGGTTGGCGTCTTCGTTTTCGAAGAGTCGGCCGTCGCGCACGACAAGCACCTCGGCGTTCACTTCCAGTCGGCTCAGCCCCTCCCGGCACGCCAAGAGCAATTGGCGCAGCGATTCGGGCCGGGGCGTCTCATCAAGTCTCTGGCGCCTGGTCCAAGCACCTCGCAATCCTCCCTTCGAGTCTACAAGAGTTACTGCGAGCGTCGAGTGTCGTCGAGAAGCAGGGTGAGAAAGGTCAACTCCAACTAGCCACACTCCATCTCGAACCACAGCGGCTGGCCGGTGGGCGCGCCCCCCTACTGCGGCAAGAATCGAAGGCACCTGATCTGGAATCGAGAACTCCTGCGGATCATCCACGTAGGCACGGCGATAGGGAACGCCGGCTCGATCTAGCCGGTGCAGGAGGCGCGCCGCCGCGCTAGAGCAAGGCTTGGCTCTGAATGGAAGCAGGATGACCAACATCATCCCGGGGCGAGGGGCCTCGCCGGTCCCCTCCAGTTCTATCAGGCGCTTCTCAGCCGCCTCCGGCCCTCGAACATGGAGCCGAAGTTCCAAGCCGCGTGCCTTGGCCACGCGCGCCAGCCGCTTCGCGAATGCAACGGCATGCTCCTGCTCGGCCCCATCCAATGGACACACGGAACACGTTGCGCTCGTTGGCACCTCATCAAAGCCGTGCTCGCGATAGATTTGATCGAGTGTCGTTCCGACCAGCGAATGATTCATCGCCCCGATGCGCAGCGTGTGGCCTGCCGCCAAGTTGCAACCAACCGAGACCACTGAAGTAAGCTCGAAGCGAGCGTGGTCGAGCGCACCAGAAAGCTCTCGTGCGATGGCATGCTGGGTATAGACCTGCTTGGCTGGGCTCAGAGGTTCAGGCCGGCGTGCCCCTACTATCATTCGCTCTGGTCGTCGATCGATCTCCCCGCCCAGCCTTACGAAGTAGACCCGCCTCGCTCTCAGGCCGATAGCACGTCTGTGCGGTCCGAGCCAAAGACTATGAGCTTCACAAGCGTCCGCGTACTCCAGCTCGTCGCGTCGCCGCCGCTCCGGGATGACCAGTAGCGAGGCCCTGTTCGGAATTGTTTCACCCGTCACGTCCGAAAGCCGCGTCGCAATGGCAGCGGGCCAATTCCCCGAAGGAGCAGGCTCGATAGCCATGAGCTTCGCTCCGCTCCCGTCAGTCACAGATCCTCAATCAACCATAGGTCATCGGTGATTCCGGCCAGGAACGGTGATGGGCTCCTGGCGGTAGTGAGTACCAGCAGGTGGCGCATCGCCCTGGTACATGCCACCAAGAACAGCCTTAGTTCTTTGGCTCGGTGCTCGGACTCATCGATCCCGCCACCGGCTGGGTGCGGAACCAATCCGTCCTCAACTTTCGCAACCGCCACTACCGGAAACTGAAGGCCCTTAGCGGCGTGCATTGTCATGACCCGGACGCCGGGGCGTCCCAAATCTAGCGTTCTGCCCTCCGCGTAGTAAGGCTTGAGTCTGGGGTCCACAACAGCTAGTACGTCTTCGATGTCCCGCTTCGTGCGGCAGAGGACTGCAGCGCAGCTTGGAGCAAGCCGCTCATCTCGTAGCGCGTCGAACAGGAACCTATTCAGACGATCGCCCATGACCCGCTTGGAACTACAGCGTGAGAGAATCGGCCACGGGCCCCGGTAGACCGTTTCGATGTCCAGCGTCTCTTGGTCCAGTGGCTCGCCCGTCGCTATTTGACGAGTACCTCTCCAGATCTCGGTCGTAGTGCGGTAGTTCCGCCGAAGTATCCGAGCTTTGCCGGCGAAGTGGAGATCTGCCCCGACTCTGGCCCAGGATAGCCCGTTGCCGTAAATGCTCTGATTCGTGTCCGCAGCGATGAATACGCGCGAGGGCGACTTGCCGAGGCCGACGCAAAGCCTTAGGGCCACCGGCGTCAGGTCCTGTGCCTCGTCAATGAAGACGTAGTCATAGGCGGGCTTGGCTGCAGAGGCCGCGGCAGCAACCCTCTCTTCAAAGAGGCATTTCTCCTGTGACTTCAGGGTTCCGGTGAGCCTCTCCGCAAACTCGTAGACGTCTCGACGCTGCTGAGCCGAGAGCCCCCTGCCGCGGCCTGAACGATCTTCCGCCAGGTACTCCTCGGCCGGCCGCAGCCCTCTACCAACCAGCACCAGCCGTACTTCCTCGAGCAGGAAATCAAGATCCCTCGGGTCAAAGCTGAACTCTCGCGACTTCTCTCGACACTCACGGAGCGCGCGCGCTCCAAACTGATCCAATTCCCTGCCGTGAACCGCCTCACGCAGACCCCATGACTCAGGCAGGTGCTGCCGAGCAATCGCGTCAACGGTCTTGATAACCACGCTGCTAGATTCCAGATGGGCGAGTAGCTGCTCAGCAATATGACGAGAGGCGTTGACAAGGGCGTTGGTATAGGTCGTTAGCAACACACGCAGGGGGGGCGCCGGGAGAAGGTGTGGTTCTGCGTGCCGCTCAAGAAGAGCTCGAATACAGTAGACCGCCAGCGTGGACTTTCCGGAACCCGGCCCGCCTTTCACGAGCCAGGGGCCCTGCGCATCCGGTCGCCTGAAGCGGTCCAAGAATGCTTGTTGTTCGGTATCCAAGTTCAGCAGGAAGCTGTCGAGAGATTTCGCACCATCCGCAGCCACCTCGATATCCCCGGGCTCTACCGCGAGCCTAACTGGCTGCTCGACAATCTGCTCGATTGGCCTCGGCCAAAGGCCATCCAGTACTCGCCGTAGTACGTCCTCAGGTAAAGCGCCACAGAGCGCAATCAGTTCACCTTCAGTCTTGGCCGTGACGAGCGCTCCAAAGTGTTCCTCCTTGACACCCATCGCAGCGAGAGTCTCTGTCGTCAGCAGCAGAGGAAGCGGGCGGTCGAGGTCGAGACTTGGTTCTGGCGCCTCGTTCCCCAAAGCAACTTCCGCCTCCCCGATTTCAGCTGCGTTGGGCTCGCGCTCGAGAAGGTGCTCGGCCTGCGAGACAATGCGGGGGCCTGGGGCCATGCCGTCAGTCGCACCGAGACGATCGTAGATGCTGCCCCGCGGGCCCAGCATCAGCAGCGTTACCAGTCTCGTGGAGGGCTCGACTCGGTAGACCAAACGATAGTCATCGCTGACTCGAAATCGCCACAGCCCGCGATAGCCCTCGAGACGTTTGGTGTGAGGGGCGCCATCGTGTTGCGGTTTCTCGCGAAGCATCGGCATGACGAGGTTCGTGTAGGCGTGGCGAACCTTCTTAGGAGCTCTTCCGAGCTCCAAAGGGAAGCTTTCCGCCATAGCGATTTCAAAACTCACGGGAATCCCACCCTCTCAACCAACAAGCAAATGGCGAAGATGGAATCGCGTGCACAAGCCGCGCGAATAGCCGAATGCGATGCGCCTCGGAACCGAGCGAAAGCGAGCGCTGCCGCCGTCGAAGCTCCATGCCCTCGAGGCGCGACTGGTCGAGTTGGTGACCTTGCCGGCTGGGTAAATGTAGGGAGCTCGAGGGCCTCGGAGCCGAACCACTGCACACCGACCACGGTGACGAAGCAGTCGGGGAGAATGCCGCGGAGGGCCGCTTGCGGCTGAAGCTCTTCGAGTTTGCTCAAGATGCTGCGGCTCCTGCCAACATCGCGGCGCATGCAGGAAGGATCGAGGTCGAGCCGCTCCAGAGCGACCCGGTCTGAGGGCAACGGCAAGCAGCACAAGCGCTTTGGTTCGTCGGCCTCCAAGGGCGTCACACTACCACGCTAGGTACATGACGCCAGCTTCTAAGCGGGGCGCCGAGCTTTCAGCCTGACCCGTCCGGATGGGTTACCTTGGGTCAAGTGGGCGTGCCGCGCGCGATGCAGTCGGCGGTCGGTCGTGCCGATCCAGCTCCACAAGAGGCTCGCCAAGGTGGCAACTCCCTGCGCCGGAGGGTCCGTCCGTGCCTTCTCACCCGTTCTCAATCGTTGGTCAGGGCGTCTACTCGTTCAGCGACGCCGCACGACTGACCGGTGTTCCCTCTCGTCGCGTCCGCCGATGGGTGCAGGGGTACGACTTCAAGCACGCGGGAAGCGTGCGCCACTCAGGTCCGGTCGTACGTCGCGACGCAGAGCCAGCCGATCAGACCTTGTGGCTGAGCTTCGCTGACTTGGTCGAAGTCCGGTTTATCCACGCATTCAGGAGCAGCGGTGTTAGCTGGGCAACCATCCGGGTGGCGGCCGAACGCGCTAGCGAACTGCTTCACAGGGACCACCCGTTTTCCTCTCGATCGTTCAAGACAGACGGGCGCTCTATCCTGACAGAGATAGCCCGTGACTCGGACGCACCGGAACTGCTGGACATGGTGAGAAACCAGCTCGCGTTCAAGAAGGTTCTCGATCCACACCTTCACAGTGGGTTCGAATTTGGCCCGAAGGACGAGGTCGCCAGATGGTGGCATGAGTCCGGTCAAAAGCGAGTGGTCATCGACCCAACGCGGGCGTTCGGGAAGCCCATCGTAGCAATCGAAGCCGTTCCTACCCGTGTCTTGTTTGAAGCCTTTCGGGCCGAGGGCACGACTGATCGAGTTGCGGCCATATTCGAGGTCTCGAAGGCGAGCGTGAGCGCTGCCATTGCATTTGAGCGCAGCCTCGCGGCATGAAGTTTCTGTTGGACAACAATCTCTCGCCCAAGCTCGCGAGAGCGCTGGCAGCATTGAGCGAGGGTGGTCATGAGGTAGTTGCCCTTCGGGATAGGTTCCCCGCTGACACGTCCGATGAGACTTGGATTCGCCAACTCGGGAAGGAAGGCGGGTGGTGTGTCGTCTCGGGGGACAGGTTTCTCAAGACCCCAGGAGAGAGGGCCGCGTGGCGTGAGTCGAAGCTGACCACGTTCTTCCTTGCCCCGGGTTGGTCGTCCCTTACCCACTGGGCGAAAGCTGCGAAGCTCGTGCACGCTTGGCCAATCATCGAATCGACCGCTGTGAACGTTGAAGCAGGAGCGGCGTTCGAGGTGAAGGTCAGCGGGAAGCTGTCGGTCTTGCAGAAGCTCTAGTAGACGAGCATAGAGCGCCAGTCCCGTTGGGCTTCAGGACCAAGGCAATTTGGTTGGGGCGTAGCGGGCATAGGCTGGAAACAAGATCAGCCTCCGGAGGCGCTGGAAGTCGCGACTCATGTTCCGCACGTCGCCATACGGACGGCCGGGGTTGACCCGGTTCCAGGCGCTGATGATCTCGGTCCAAGTCTTCCGCTGGCGCTTCATTGAGGCGACATGCATTAACAGGGGAAGCAAGTCTGGCGAGATGGGGCGATTCTTTCCCCTGAGCAGACCCTGTTGATGAATGCGGTACACCTTGGCCACTACATCAGCCGGAACCCAAGGCTGGACCTTGAGGGTGATGGTGCACTGTTCCATGTCTTCGTTGCGGGTCGCTAAGGACCATCCATCGATTGGCTTGATGTAGCACTTTCCCGTCAGGACGGGGAACAAACCTCCTCCCCAGCCCAGCGCATACCGAGCCTCCAGCTCGGCAGAAACAGCCTGTAGCTCCGCGAAGACAGAGTGCTTCATGACGATGGGAATCCGCTCGGCTCGTTCCTCTCGTAGGACTTGCTTGATACTCTCAGGAAGGAACGAACCCAGCAGGACCCTGCGCGTACCGTGGCTCGAAGAGATGTGCAGCGAGTAGCCCTCCGGCCAGCTGAGCTCGCGTCGCGACTTGGCGTTCCTCCCCACTACCTGCGACTCGTGGGTGGCAATGTCGACCCCCAGCTCCGCGAAGCGACTGTGTGGAAGCAGGCGGATCGCCGGCGAGTTGAGGAATTCCCCGGCAGCGTCGGCGCTGAGCAGCCTCCCGCCCAGAACGCGACGGCGGAATCGACGAACTGAAGGTAGCTCGGCGACGACCATCGCCACGTAGTTCTGAACTGTCGCGATTCGTGCTGCCCAAGTTCCCTCGGAAGCGGGCGTCTCGTGTCCGCCGGTTCCCTGTGGCGGAACGGCCGGCAGGCCCATCGCTCGATGGAAGGCAAGCAGCCTTCTCGCCTCTTTCACCATGTCTCGCCACTCGTCTTCAGCCTCGGTGGCAAGAACCGCCTCGTCGTAGCCACCCTGTTCAATGGCGGCCCAGAGCGCGTCGGGAATTGTGGGAAGGGAAAGCTCCTTGGCCAGCTTCTTCCTAAGTTCTTTCGTGGTGACCATGCTTGTCCTCTAGAGTGTCCGATAAAGTGATAACGGTAGCTTGGCTGAGTCTCGCTGGACAGGGCTATCAAGCGCGGAGGATTCGGAGATGGACGAGACGAAACTCATGAAAGTGTCAGAACTCGTGCCACTGCTTGGAGTTACGACTGGACGAATCTATCAAATGATCGCCGACGGCCTAGTTCCGGCAAAGCGGTTTGGCCGAGCCCTGCGTGTGCCCAGGCCCGCCTTCGAAGAATGGCTTGCGCGTTGCGCCGCGGAGGCGAACCGGAGTGCCAAGCAGGCAGCAGTGGTGCGCGAGAGGTCGCGGCCCGAGCCCGCGACCGACACGGAGAGGGCAGTCTCGGCGGCCGTGCGGGAACTGGCTAGGGGCCACGGCCTTGGCTGGCGCGGCTCCGCCACGGAGCTACTCGAGCAGCTTCGGGAATATCGCCCGGAAGGTGCGAGCCGCTGGTCGAGCTGGCCGGGGGACGCGAGAGCCCTTGCCATTGTCCTTCGAAGGCTCGTCGTCCATCTCGAGCAAGGCGGGGTGCGCATCTCGGTCGGTCACCGTGGCTACCGCGGCAAACGACTTGTGTCGATCAGCACCTCCGACTTCGCCAGAGGCTGCGCCCCGTCTGCAGCGACGCAACGAGACCGCGGGAGCGCCGCGCCCAGCATGGGTTCGAGGTCGTCGCGTACACGTGCTGACGCTCGCGGCGGTGGCTACACCGGCACCCTCCTCATTGACGCCGAGGTCCTGGAACGTTACCGGAAGGCGTCTGAGGAGGCACCGACAGAACCCGACCCGCGATAGGACGACAACCCAAGCCGCGTTGCAGTCCCAAGCAAGGACTCGGTCAGAAACGCGAACTCCCGACGCTAGCGACGCCGGGAGCTCGAGAACTTCCGTCCACCTCTTGGATTGAACGATGCGACCCTACCACGCAGGCCTCCGAGCGCGCACGCCCGATTCGCCGCTCACCACTGAATCGTTGCGTCCCTGTCTGCCGGAAGCAATCTACAGGATCCCCGTCCCGGAGCGCTCGGACGAGGAGTTCGCTCGGTTCTGGCACACGGACATCGGATCGCTGGCTCGCTCTCGAGTTGTTGAGGAGCTGAGGCTCGTGAAGCTTCGGGTCGCGCTCGAGCCCTATCCGTCATCTCACCGGCCTTGGCTTCGAGCTCGTCTAGCAGCGCTGCGGCAACAGCTGCGTCAAGTCGCTCCGGAGGGTCGGCCGGATGCAGCCAAACCCAACGAGTGACTGGGCCTCGCCGGTCCCCCTCGGGGAGATCGCGCTTCCAGAGTTCCCGGTCGAGACTCTCCCGGACTCACTGCGCGATTTCGTGGCCGCCGTTGCTGAGCACACGCAGACCCCTCCAGACCTGGGCGCGATGCTTGTGCTTTCCGTAGTCTCGCTGGCGGTCGCGGGTCGGGCCCAGGTGGATGTCGGTCACCTCGAATGCTTGAGCCTGTACACGGTTACGGCCATGCGGCCTGGTACGCGTAAGTCGGCAGTATTCACTGCGATCCTATCCCCGGTAATCGAATTCGAGTCCGAGGTGCGCAACCGCGAAGCACCGAGGCTCGAGGAACAACGGTCGATTCTGCGAATACTGCGAAAGGAACTGGAGGATCTCGAATCCAGGGCTGCGAAGGGCGCCACGAGTCCTCTTCCTCCAGAGAATGCCAACCGCTTGCGGGATCTCAGAAGCGAACTGGCAGGCGCGCGCGATCCAGGGCCCTTCCGGTTGTACGCGGAGGACGCCACACCGGAGCAACTGACGACTCTTCTGTGTCAGCAGGGCGGAGCGCTTGGGGTGCTGAGCCCGGAGGGCGGTGGGGTGTTCGAGATCATGGCGGGCCGGTATTCGCCGAGCGGCCTTCCGAATCTTGAGGTGTTTCTCAAGGGACACGTCGGAGAACCCCTGCGGGTGGACAGGCGAGGAAGAGCCGAAGATGTTCCCCGCGCCGTATTGAGCCTCGGTCTGGCCACGCAGCCCGGCACGCTCGAACGTCTCGCCGCTCACGCCAGCCAACGGGAACGTGGCCTCCGCGGTCGGTTCCTCTACTCACTACCTCCTGACAATCTCGGCAGGCGCAAAGCAGATGCACCTCGTGTCCCCGAGGCGGTCTCGATCCGGTACAGGTCGGCGATTCGCATTTTGCTCTTGGGATCTGAGCTGGTGAAGGACGGCCACCCCTTGGAGACACTTCGTCTCGAAGCGGCAGCCGCGGCGAGATACTTGGTGTTCCGTGACAATTTCGAACCTAGGCTGGCAGAGGAGGGTGACCTTGGGTGGATGACCGAGTGGGGGGCGAAGCTGCCCGGATGCATTGCGAGGCTGGCGGCCCTGCTCCACATCTCTGAGCACGGACGACTCGAAGTCGCAGTTCGCGTCCCCATTGGGGTCGCGATGCTGGAGCGGGCGATCGAGATTGGCGAATACCTTTCAGAGCATGCCAAGGCGGCCTTCATGGCGATGGACGCCGATCCACGAATGGCCGCCGCCCGCCGGGTGCAGCGATGGATACTCGCAAAGGGCATCACCTGCTTTACGAAGCGCGATGCGTTCGAGGGTCTCAAGGGATGGTTCCGCCGAGCGCAAGCCCTAGACGACCCCATTGCCGTGCTGGCAGCGCACAATTGGATTCGCGCGGCGGCGCCCCCCGTTCGTGAGCCGGGCCCAGGGCGACCGCCAAGTCCCGTGTTCGAGGTCAACCCGCACGCACTGCCCGGGTATTCGCACAATCCTCAGAATCCACTCGAGCGAACGCCGCTCGTCACTAGCCCGAATAGTGCGAATAGTGCGACGGCTGCCGAGGTGCAGCCTTGAGCCGAGCGAGGCCCTTGGAGCGCGGTGCGACCGGGGAGCCCTTCGCAGCCCAAGCAGAGGCACCGTTGCCAGGAGGCGGCTTTCGGGAAGCCCGCGGTGCGTCTCGAGTTGTTCGAGCACCCCGTGCTTAGCAGCTCGCCGGATATCCCCTCCCCGGCCGAGCTCCTGGCCACGCCAGAGCGGGCTCTCGACCTGCCCCCTGCCGTCGCCGCTCCGTTGCTTGCCAAAGTGGAAGGACTGGCCGCCTTGCTTCGGGTCGCGGCGTCGCGTTCGACTGGGCTGGACCGCGTCGGCCGGGGCGATGTCGGCTCGGAGGGTCGCCTCCTGACCCCCGACGAAGCAGCGAGGCTAGCGTCCGTTCCTCGGCGCACGATCTACGGCTGGAGTCGTCGCCTGGACTGGCGCCCATTCTGCCGCCGGTTCTCTCGCAAGGTGCTGCGGATTGAAGAGTCGGGATTCCGCCGCTGGCTCGAGCGCCACCGCCAACTCTAGGCCTTTCAGTGTTTCGTTGGTCTATGGTATCATGTGCCATACCATGGAGGGCCACGGGAATGGTCAAGCCAAAGGCGGCACCAAAAAACCTTGGCGGGCGCCCTGCGCGCGCGGACTCCCCGGAGCGGCTCGTTGTCCGCATCCCAGGGGAACTCAAGCGCTGGCTCGCCCACCGGGCGATCGATGAGCGCCGGGACATGGGCCAGATCGTCGGCGATCTCTTGCTGGCGTACCGCGGTCGCGTGGAGCGAGGAGGCAGGCCATGAGCAAGGGTCGAGTAAAGCAGACACCGGAGATGCGACTCTACGGCGAGACGATTGTGGCGGCGATCGAAAGGACTACCGATGCCATCGCCGCCCGGGTCGAGCAGCACCGCGAGGTCGAGCGGGCTCGCTTGGCCGAGGACAGCCAAGAGGTGCTGGTAGCACCGACGCGGTCCGTTGCGCGGACTCCGGCATCACGCCCGTCGCGCCGCCGTGGCCGCGTGTTCTTCCACCGCAACCGCTGGTGGATCGATTTCTCGAGGAATGGCAAGCGTTACCGCGAGTCGGTCGAAACGGCGAAGAACGAGAGCGAGGCGTGGGATGCACTCGACAAGCGCCGGGCAGAAGTTCGAGAGGGCCGATGGCCCGACGTTGAGCGTATTCGCTTCGAGCACCTGGCCGAGCGGCTGCGCAACCACTATGAGGCTCAAGGCGCCCGTCCCCGCCTGCTGGCGCGCTTCCGGCAGTCGGTCGCGCACTTGGAGTACTTCCAGGGCACCCTCGCGCGCGAAATCGCCGACAACGTGGACGCCTACGTGGTCCACCGACGCAAACAGGGGGCCCAGCCGGCAACGATCAAGCTCGAGCTGGGATTCCTCGGCCGGATGTTCCGAGTCGGGAAGCTGCCAGCCCCCGAAATGCCGCGGCTCGAAATTCGGAACGTCCGGCAGGGCTTCTTCGAACCGGCCGAGCTGCGAGCAGTCCTCGCCCACCTCCCATCGGAGCTGGCGGCGGTCACGAGGTTCGGCGCCCTCACTGGCTGGCGGAAGGCCGAGATCCTCAACCTCCAATGGAAGGACGTGGACCTTCCTCGGGGTCTCGTCCATCTAGCCCCGGGGACGACGAAGAACGGGCAGGGACGCACCTACCCCGTGAGCAAGCACCCAGAACTGGCTGCGCTCCTCCAGGAGCAGCGCGAAGCGACGACAGCAGTAGAGCGTGCCGAAGGCCGGATCGTGCCGTGGGTATTCCACAGGGCCGGGGCGGCCATCCGCGACATGGACACCGCCTGGAAGCGGGCAGTCCGCGAGGCGGGCGTCCCGGGCCGGCTATTCCACGACCTGCGGCGCACGGCCGTCCGCGACCTCGAGCGTGCCCGCGTGCCCCGCTCCGTGGCGATGAAGCTCACAGGCCACCTCACCGAGTCGGTGTTCCGCCGGTACGCGATCGTGGACGAGGCGGACCTGGCGGAGGGAGTCGCCAAGCTCGCCGCGACTCACTTCGGCACCGCAACGGCACCAAAGCCTGCGGCGACCCGCGGCGGCGATCTCAAGTAACTCGACTCAACCCGTTGAACGACAGAGGCCACGCCATCTCGGCGTGGCCTCGTCACTTTGGTGCCCGGGGCGAGATTTGAACTCGCACGGGTTTCCCCATACGCCCCTCAAACGTACGTGTCTACCAATTCCACCACCCGGGCACGGGTCGTTGGCTGTGTCGCGTTACTTCTTGTTCGGTGTCGGCGTGGCCGGCGCGGCCGGCGCCGGTGCGGGCGCGACGGGCGTCTTGCTGCCCGCGGGTGGCGTGGCGGTCGGCAGCGTGGCCGGAGCCGTCGTCGCGGCCCGCTTCGCGGCCTCGGAGACGACGCTGCGCGTGGGTGCGGTGGCGCGCGTCGTGAGCAGCGCCAGCGAGAGCGACGTGACGAAGAACAGTGCGCCCAGCACCACCGTGGCGCGGGTGATGAAGTCCGTCGCGCCGCGGCCGCCGAACACGGTCTGCGTGGCGCCCCCGAACGCGCCGCCGGCCAGGCCGCCGCCCTTCCCCGATTGCACGAGGATCACGGCCACGAGGCACAGGCAGACGATGAGGTGAAACGCCAGCAGGAACGCGTACATCCAACGCCTCCACGAACAGGTTGCGCGGGCCGACGCGCGGCCTTCCGCGCCCAGCTCGATGCGACAAACGGGCGAGAACTTTAGCAGCGGCTCACAGGGTCGTCAAAACGCGCGCGCACTCAGCCGGCGGCACTCGCCGCGCTCACGATCTTCCAGAACGAGGCGGCCTCGAGCGAGGCGCCGCCCACGAGCGCGCCGTCCACGTCGGCCTCGGCGAACAGCGACGTCGCGTTGCCGGCGTTGACGCTGCCGCCGTAGAGGATCGCCATCGCCTGGCCCGTGCCCGCGCCGAGCACGCGGTCGAGCGTGGCGCGCACGACGCGGTGGGCGTCGCGCGCCTGGTCGGGCGTCGCCACCCTGCCGGTGCCAATCGCCCACACGGGCTCGTACGCGATCGCGGTGGCGCGCGCCGCGGCCGTCTTGAGCCCGTGATACGCGGTCGTGGTCTGTCGCACGAGCACCGCCTCCGTCTGGCCGGCCTCGCGCTCGGCCAGCGTCTCGCCGACGCAGACGATGGGCGTGAGCCCGTCGCGCTGCGCCGCGCGCAGCTTGGCGGCCACCTGGGCGTCGGTCTCCCCCATCCCGTGCCGGCGCTCCGAGTGGCCGACGATCACCCACGTGCAGCCCGCGGCGCGCAGCATCGCTCCCGAGACCTCGCCGGTGAACGCGCCGGCGGGCTCGCTGTGAAGGTTCTGCGCGCCGAGCGCCATGCCGCTCCCGGCGAGCGCGCGTGCCACCGACTCGAGCGCGGGTGCCGCCGGGCAGAGCACGACGACCGGGGCGGTGGCCGAAGCGGGATCCGCCGCGTTCAGCGCCGCCAGCTCGCGCGCGAGCGCCGCGCCCTCGGGCGAGGTGCGGTGCATCTTCCAGTTGCCCGCCACGATGCGCGGGCGACGCGCGACCGGCGAGGAGCCACTCACGTGCGCGCGCCGTCCAGCGCCGCCACGCCGGGCAGCACCTTGCCTTCCAGGAACTCGAGCGATGCGCCGCCGCCGGTCGAAAGGTGGGAGAAGCGCTCGGCGAGCCCGCTCTGCTGGACGGCCGCCACCGAATCGCCGCCGCCTACCACGGTCACCGCGCCCTGCGCCTTGAGCGGCGCGAGCACCTGGGCCACGCCCATCGTGCCGTCTGCGAACGCGGGGACCTCGAAAATGCCCATGGGGCCGTTCCAGACGACCGTCTTCGCGTCGCGAAGCTTGGCCGCGAACGTGACCAGCGTCTCGGGACCGATGTCCACGCCCATCTCGTCCGCCGCGAGCTGCTCGATGCGCTTCGGGGCCGATGGCGCGGTGCCGTCGGGCGCGGTGGAGGCGATGCAGTCGGTGGGCAGCACGAGGTCGACACCGCGGGACCTGGAGGTCGCGAGCAGTTCGCGCGCCAGCTCCAGCCGGTCGTCCTCGACGAGCGAGCGGCCCACGGGCTTCCCCTGCGCTTTCAGGAACGTGAACATCATCGCGCCGCCGATGAGCAGCCGGTCCACCTTCCCGAGCAATGCCGTGAGCACATCGATCTTGCCGCTGATCTTGGCGCCGCCCAGCACCGCGACAAACGGGCGCTTGGGGTTCTCGAGCGCCGTGCCCAGGTAGTCGAGCTCGGTCTTCATCAGCAGCCCGGCCACGGCCGGCTTCAAATAGTGCGTGACGCCCTCGGTGGACGCGTGCGCGCGGTGCGCGGTGCCGAAGGCGTCGTTGACGTAGCACTCGCCCAGCCGGGCAAGGGCCTGCGAGAAGCCGGCATCGTTCTTCTCTTCCTCCGGGTGAAAGCGGAGGTTCTCGACCAGCAGCACGCCGCCGTCGGCGAGCGCCAGGGCGGCGCGCTCGGCCTCGGGGCCCACGCAGTCATCCGCCCACGCCACGTCCTGGCGCAGCAGCCGCGCGAGCCGCTCGCGCACGGGCTTGAGGCTGTATTTCGGGTCGGGCCCGCCCTTCGGGCGGCCGAGGTGCGAGCACAGCACCAGCCGCGCGCGCTTGCCGAGCAGATAACGCATCGTCGGCACCGCCGCCACGATGCGCGTGTCGTCGGTGACGGCGCCGCCGCTCACGGGCACGTTGAAGTCCACGCGCATGAGCACGCGCTTCCCGGCGCAGTCCAGGTCCACCACCGTGCGCTTGGCGAAGCTCACGGCGCTCAGTTGAGCTTCATCAGCGCGTCGACGACGCGGTTCGAGAAGCCCCACTCGTTGTCGTACCAGGACAGCACCTTCACCATGTCGCCCTGCATGACGCTCGTGGACAGCGAATCGACCACGCTGCTCGCGGGATTCCCGATGATGTCGGTGGAGACGATCGGGTCGGTGCAGTACTCGAGGATGCCCTTCATCGGTCCGTCGGCGGCCGCCTTCATCGCGGCGTTCACCTCGTCCCGGGTCACCGTGCGCTTCACGCGGCAGACCAGGTCCACGAGCGAGCCGTCCATGACGGGGGCGCGCACGGAGATGCCGTCGAGCCTGCCCTTCAGGCCCGGCAGCACCTCGCCGATCGCCTTGGCGGCGCCGGTCGAGGTCGGGATCAGCGACACCGCCGCGGCGCGGGCCCGGCGCAGGTCCTTGTGCGGCAGGTCGAGGATGTTCTGGTCGTTCGTGTAGGCGTGGATCGTGGTCATGAGCCCGTGGTCGATGCCGAATCGGTCATCCAGCACCTTGGCGACCGGGGCCAGGCAGTTCGTGGTGCACGAGCCGATGCTGAACACGATGTGCTTCGTGCGGTCGAAGAGCTGGTCGTTGACGCCGAAGACGAACGTCAGGTCGGCGCCCTTCGCCGGCGCCGACACGAGCACGGCCTTGGCGCCGGCCGCGAGGTGTGCCGCGGCCTTGTCGCGCTCGGTGAAGCGACCGGTCGCCTCGAGCACGATGTCGACCCCAAGCGATTTCCACGGCAGCTTCGCCGGGTCCTTCTCCGCCAGCACGTCGATCTTGTCGCCGCCAATGACGAGCTTGCCGTCCACGGCGTGGCCCGAGGCCTCCGCCCAGACGCGGTGCACGCTGTCGTACTTCAAGAGGTGCGCGAGCGTGGCAGCGTCGGTGAGATCGTTCACCGCCACGAAGTCCATCGGCAGCTTTCGCACCTTGGCTGCCCGCACCACCAAGCGCCCGATGCGCCCGAATCCATTGATCGCGACCTTGAGCGCCATGACCGACCTCTCTCCCGCGTGACCGTCCCGGTGTGATGAGCGCGCGCAACTGCGGCGCTACCAATGCCTTACAGGTAGAGCCCGGGACCATGCCACACGGTCGCCGCGGGGGTCAAGGCCCGCGGCGACGCTAGCGAATGATGACGAACTTGCCGCGCTCCAGGCCACGCTTGGACGACACCGTGAACAGGTAGATCCCGCTCACCACGTCCTGCCCGTTGCGCGAAATGAGGTTCCATCGTGCTTGTCCATCCGCCGCCGTGTCCTGCTGGCGGGTCACGTTCGGGTGCGCCTGGCCGCGGCTGTCGATCACGGTCGCGTTTCGCACCGAGGCATCCACCGCGTCGTTCGCGTTCAGCGTCTGCACAAGGTCCCCGGACAGCGTGTAGATCTTGATCGACCACTGGCCATCGGGCAGCCCGAGGAAGTCGATGTGCGTTCCCGTCGGGTCCGACGCGTTCGGCGTCAGGTCCCACGCGGACGGTCGCTCCTCGATCTTCCGCACCCCACGGTAGGGGTTCGGGACCACCCAGACGCGGTTGCGAGCGTTCGTCGCCGCCTGCGGCGTGATGGCCTCCGCCTCGACCGCGGTGCGCCGGCCGTTCAACTCCACCTTGCCCTGCTTCTCGCCCGTCGAGTCCAGCGCCGTGATCGAGTAGAAGTAGAGGAAGCCGTTCTTCACCTGGTGGTCGACATAGCGGTAGCGACCCACAGGGTAGCGCGTCCGGCCCACGCGTTTCGACGTCGAGCCCAGCTGGAGCGCCGAGTCCACGACGCAGTTCGGGAAGCCCACGCACGGCAGGCTCGCGTCCGGGTGGATGATGTCCCCGCTCTGGAAGTCCCAGAGGTCGCCGCGCGTGAGGCAGATCTCCATCGAGTCGCGCTTCTGCGGGACGTAGACCCTCGGGCACACCGGTACGCCATCCACGAGCCGCTTGTTGTCCGGCGCGCCGTCGAACAGCCGGTACTCGGCGAGCAGCGTCCAGTCGTCCTCGGCCGGGCCGGAAGCGCCCACCGGGCGTGTCCAGTCCGAGACCTTCCAGATCTTGTAGCCGCGGAAGTCGAACCAGCCGCTGACGGGATCGGGCGAGACCTCGGACAGGTTGTCCCATGCCAGCGTGACCTGGCCGTCACCCGCGGGCGGGAAGCGACGGTCCGGGTTGTCCGAGTAGTTGTAGGACACGCCGAGGTTCGAGTTCGGGCTCGGGGGCGGCGACTCGGCCAGCCACGTGTGGTGGAAGAGTCCCCGCTCGATCACCGAGGAGTAGGCCCCCGTGCAGTAGTCGCAGTCGTAGTCGAACCACTCGTACTTCTTGTCGTCGACGAACCGCGCGACGAGGTCGCGACAGCTGGGCGGCGGCGAGATGATCTGCCCGGGCGGCGCCTTGATCGGCGTCTCGCGGCCGGGGAAGTCGGTGAGCAGCGGCCAGGCGCGTGGCTCGTAGATGCCCTCGAACGCCATCTGCGCGGCGAGCGCGTTGTCGAGCGACGGGTACTTGGCGAGCAGGTCGGAGCCGTCCGTGACGCCCATCACCGGGAGCTGCGTGCGTTGGTCGAGCTTGAGCTGTGTCGTGGCGTGCGCCCGGTAGTCGGCCGCGTAGCCCTGCGCGAGCTTCAGGTTCCCCGCACGCACGCCGAGTGCGAACGTGGCGTCCAGCTCGCCGTCGGCGGGCCAGCGGAGCCACGGCCCGATCGAGGCCCAGGCGTTGTAGTCGGCCGCCTGGTCGCCGGGCGGCTGCGTGATGAAGCCGAGCATCGCCGCGTCGCCCACGTCGGCGCCGATGTTGTCGTGGCCGGTCATGAATTCGAAGCGCTGCTGGTCGATCGTGGGATTGCCGCCCTGCACGTACGGCTGGCCGACCGGGAACGAGCGGAATGAGCGGAAGCCCACCGCGCTCGGCCCGGTCTCGCCCAGCGGGTCGATGGTGTGGTCGATGAGCATGAACGACGGCACGCCGAGCGTCTTCTGCTCGTCGCCGTCGTTGTCGGCCACCGTGAAACCCTGCACGGTGATCAGCATGCGAGGGCACAGCGCCGAATCCGGATCCACGTCCGGCACCGGCGGGTGCGTCCCCTTCACCTGCCGGCGCCCGTCGTTGCCCTTGGTCTGCACGAGGAAGTGTCCGAACGGGTACATGTTCGCGTCGAAGTCGTCGCTGAAGAAGTTCGACTTGTCCGCGGGGCCGGCATCGAGGTTCACACGGAACCCGATCACGACCGAGTCCAGCTCGTGGCCGGTGCGGTTGAGGAAGTGCCAGTTGACGACGTTGAAGTCGGTGAAGCCGGGGATCGAGTAGGCCCACACGGACTGCCGGCACTCGACGCCGCTGCCGACGGCGCCACCGAGCGGCACGTGGCGTTCCGCGGCCGCGGCGGCCACGGCCTCGGGCGTGTCGTCGCGCATGACGCACGTGAACATCTGCTGGCCGAGCGCGGCGAAGTCCTCGTCGATCCGGCCATCTCCGTCGTTGTCGCGGCCGTCGAGGAAGTCCTCGTCGTAGCGGCCGTCGCCGGTGAGCGGGTCGAGGTCGCCGTCGTCGTTCACGAACCGGACGCCGTTCACGATGCCGTCGTACGAGCGGTACTCGCGGTCCTCGGGAGCCGACGACGGCGGCCGCCACTCCTGGACGAAGCTCACGCGGCGGACCGCGTTCGGGTCGGTGGAGAACGGGTTCACGGCGCCCATCGCCAGCCCGAGGAACGCCAGGTACTCGATCGCGGAGGTGCCCGGCCACTGCATCGACGGATCGCTCGACGTGATGAACGGGTTGCCGAGGATGCCGTTGTTCGTGACCTTCATGACCACGTTCCCGACGTTCAGGACCGAGCCGGCTCCGAAGATGTCGGGGATGGCGAGCGGTCGGGCGCCGCGCCGGGCGCCGCCGTCACGCTGAACGCGGGCCTGGATCTCCTGCTCGTACGCCCGGAAGCCCTGGTACTCGACGTCGTCGTACGGCCGGGTCGCTGCGGAGGCGAGCCCGCTCGCCGCAACGGCCAGCCCGAAGCACAGCACGACCCCACGCGACAGCGAACGCGGATGCACGCATGACTCCGTCTCTCCCGGTGCGGTCCGATTTCCTGGTGAGTCGAGCTTCTCCGCGCCCGGCGGGCGCGGCTTCCGTCATTCCGTCGAATACCTCAGCGTGAAGGTTCCCAGTCCCTGCTCGTCCACGAACAGGAACAGCAGGTGGCGCTTGTTCACACGCACCACCTGCGCGTCGGGGTCGGCATCGAAGGGCAGCGGGATGTCGCCCTCGTAGATCCACACCTCGTAGGGCCGCTGGTCCCCGCCCGGGCCCTTCTGGTTCACCGAGCCCATGGGGCGTTCCTCGGTGGCGATGATCTCCAGCAGCGCCTTTGTCAGCGTCTCGTCGCCCGCCGGCATGACCTGGTGCAGGATCTCGTCCGGCGTGCCGTAGCGGATGAACACGCGGCCCTGGTCAGAGAACATGCCCTTGCCGATCCCGAATCGCGAGAACTCGGCGTTCGCCTGCTGCACGCGGTCGTGGAACGTCTGCTCGGCCTCGTTGAACGCGGTCTCGGGCGTCGGGTCGCGCCGGCGCCAGAACTCGGCGAGCATCTTCTCCTGTTGCCCGGGCTGGAGCCCCAGGAACTCGTCCTCGTCGCGTGCCTCGAGCAGGAAGTGGACGTCGTCCGCGATGTCGGCACCGCTGCGGTTCCAGGTGTCCGACTTCCAGCCGATGCTGAACCTCGCCCGGCGTTGGAGCGCGCCGTTGTCACCCTCCTGCCACGCCTTCATTTCCACGAAGTAGACCCCGGCCGGCTCCCGCGAGATGTCGAAGCGCGCCGAGCCCTGCGCCAGAACGCCCGCCGCCGACGTGCTCTCCTGCTGCGCCACGGCCTGCCCCTTCACGTCGAGCACGCGCATCACCCACTTCCACGGTCGTTCATCGCCGGGTCGCGAGCGCGCCGTGAACGCCACCTCCATGGTCGAGGCGTACAGGCCGTAGAGCCGGTCCGCGTTCGGGATGTGCACCTGGCCGCCGCGCACGAACGCCAGGCTCCCGTGCCCGGTCTCGGAGGGCCATGCGAACTCGATATCGGAGAGGTCGCGCGACGCCTGCGGCTTCGGCACCTCGAGCTCGCCCTGGAGCTCCGCTTTGAGCGTCACGGTCCGGAGCCCGCCCTTGTGCGGGTTCGGGTCCTCGAGCCGCGCGCTCAGCTTGCAGTTCCCGGGGGCCACGGGGAAGCGCATCAACACCACCTTGCCCTGGCCGAGCGCCGTGTCCTCGACGGCGATCGTGAAGTCCTGCGACGACTCCAGCTCGCGCGGGGAAACACGGTTGCGCACCCGCAGCGTCGCACGCACCCGGGCTTCGCCCGCGGCATCGCGGGCGAGCTGCCGCAGCGTCGCGGGCGGCAGGCGCAGGTAGACCTCCAGGTGGTAGCCGACCGAATCCGGGAACGCCGCGGCGTCGCACGTGAACCCCAGGCGGCCTCCCGAGCGCCACGGCGGCGGGCCCACCTGCTTCTCGGCCGCGGCAGCCGGGAGCGCGCCGAGCGCGAGCAGGCCCGCCGCGAGCGCCCTCCCCGCCCACGAACCGGCACGGCGCGCTCCCCGAGGGGAGCGCGCCGTGCGTCGGTCGACAACGACCGTGGTCAGGATCATGAAGGGGCCAGGGGTTCCTTGGCCGATATCCTAGAACTCGAACCGCAGCGAGAACCGGTGCGACGCGCCCAGGTCCAGCATGTCGGTGTACGCGTAGTCGAAGTCGGCCATGCCCGCGACCGAGACCGGGAAGTGGAAGCCCACGCCCGCACCCAGGCCTTCGGCGTCGTAGTTGAAGCCATAGCCGCCGCGCAGGAACATGTACTTCTTGAACGAGTACTCGCCGCCGACGTTCACGCGCTCGGAGTTGTCCGGCGGGTGCGAGAACTCGAACGAGCCCACGAGCTTCTGGCTGCCGCTCGAGAACAGCGTCGCCGACGTGCCGACACGGAAGATCGACGGGATGCGCGCCTCGCGCTCGATGAACTTCTCCTGCGAGCCGATGTTCGAGATCGCCATGCCGATCTTCATGCCCGCCGCGCCCACGTCGTAGAGCGTGCCGAGGTCGACCGAGAACGTCTGCTGCGACAGGTCGGCGAGGCCGGTGTGGATCGTGTTCAGCGTGAGGCCGGCGCTGAACTTGTCCGTGAACAGGCGCGCGTAGGTGATGCCGGCCGCGACCATCCCGGCGTCGAACGTCTCGCCGGTGCCGGTCGGCTGGAACGCCGTGGTCACCTCCATCGGCTGCATCGTGAGCGCACGTGCGTGCACCGAGAACGCACCCGGGATCTTCTTCATGTGGAACACGTAGCCGACCTGGTCGAACGACAGGTCCGCCGGCCAGTTCGCGTGGTTGAGCGAGAGCTGGGACTTCTCGCTGTCGATGCGCGCGATACCGGCCGCGTTCCAGAACACGGCGCTGGCCTCATCCGCCATGGCCACGTAGGCGCCGCCCATGCCGGCGCCGCGGGCGCCGACGCTGATCTTCAGGAACTGGCCGCCGAACGTGCCCACCTTCTCGAAGATGTCGGCATGCGCAAGCCCCGGCAGCAGCAGTGCCACGAGCCCGGCCAGCGCGATCAGTCTCTTCACGATCATTCCTCCTTATTGCTCCTCGGTCAGCGGATGATGACGAACTTGCCGCGCTCCGTGCCCCGCTTGGACGATACCGTGAACAGGTAGATCCCGCTCACCACGTCCTGCCCGTTGCGCGAAATGAGGTTCCACCGCGCCTGCCCGTCCGCCGATGTGTCCTGCTGCTTCGTCACGTTCGTGTGCGCCTGGCCGCGGCTGTCGATCACGGTCGCGTTTCGCACCGAGGCGTCCACGGCGTCGCTCGAGTTGAGCGTCACCACGAGGTCGCCCGACAGCGTGTAGATCTTGATCGACCACTCCCCGTCCGGCAGCCCGAGGAAGTCGATGTGCGTTCCCGTCGGGTCCGACGCGTTCGGCGTCAGGTCCCACGCCGACGGCCGCTCCTGGATGTTCCGCACCCCACGGTAGGGGTTCGGCACCACCCACACCTTGTCCTTCACATTCACAGCCGACTGCGGCGTCACACCTTCCGCCTCCACCGCGGCGCGCCGGCCGTTCAACTCCACCTTGCTCTGTCTCTCGCCCGTCGAGTCGAACGCGGTGACCGAGTAGAAGTAGAGGAAGCCGTTCTTCACCTGGTGGTCGACGTAGCGGTAGCGACCCACCGGATAGCGCGCCCGCCCGAGCTTCACCGAGTTCGATCCGAGCTGGAGTGCGGAGTCCACGACGCAGTTCGGATAGCCCACGCACAGCACGTTCGGGTCGGGGTGGAGGATGTCGCCGCTCTGCACGTCCCAGAGGTCCCCGCGGGTCAGGCAGACACTCACCGATTCGGCCCGCTGCGGGATGTACACCCTCGGACACTCGAGGTTGCCGTTCACGAGCCGCTTGTTGTCCGGCGCGCCGTCGAACAGCCGGTACTCGGCGAGCAGCGTCCAGTCGTCCTCGGCCGGACCGGAAGCGCCCACCGGACGCGTCCAGTCCGAGACCTTCCAGATCTTGTAGCCGCGGAAGTCGAACTGCCCGCTCTTCGGATCGGGTGAGACCTCGGACAGGTTGTCCCAGGCCACGGTGATCTGGCCATTGCCCGCGGGCGGGAAGCGGCGGTCGGGGTTGTCGGAGTAGTTGTAGCCCACGCCCATGTTCGAGTTCGGGCTCGGCGGAGGTGCCTCGGCCAGCCACGTGTGGTGGAAAAGGCCGGTGCCGAGCCTGGACGAATAGGCGCCGGTGCAGTAGTCGCAGTCGAAGTCGAACCACTGGTACTTCTTGTCGTCGACGAACCGCGGCGAGATGTCGCGGGTCGCACAGCCCTGCGCGCTGAGCACCTGCCCCGGCGGCGCCTTGAGCGGCGTCTCGCGGCCCGGGAAGTCGGTGAGCAGCGGCCACGGCCGCGACTCGTACGTGCCCTCGAACGCCAGCTGGGCGGCGAGCGCGTTGTCGAGCGACGGGTACTTGGCCATCAGCTCGGCGCCGTCGGTGATGCCGAACGTCTGCTCGCCGGTCGACGGGTCGGTGCGCAGCAGCGTCGTCGCGCGCGCCTGGTAGTCGCCCGCATAGGACTGCGCGAGTCGGAGGTCGCCCAGCCGCACGCCGAGCGCGAACGTGCAGTCCAGTTCGCCGTCGGCCGGCCAGCGCAGCCACGGCCCGATCGACGCCCACGTCGAGTAGTCGCTCTTCTGATCGCCCGAGATCTGGTTGATGAACCCCATCATCGACGGCGTGCCCGGATCCAGGGAGATGTTCTCGCGCCCGGTCATGAGCTCGAAGCGCTGCTGGTCGATGGTCGGGTTGCCGCCCTGCACGTACGGCTGGCCGGACGGGAACGAACGGAACGCGCGGAAGCCCACGTGCTTTGGCCCGTTCTCGCCCAGCGGGTCGATGGTGTGGTCGAGCAGCATGAACGACGGCACGCCGACCGTCTTGCTCTCGTCGCCGTCGTCATCGGCGACCGAGAAGCCCTGCACGGTGACCAGCATGCGCGGGCACAACGCCGAGTCGGGGTCGACCCCGTCCGGCACCGGCGGGTGATCGCCCTTCGCCTGCAGCCGCCCGTCGTTGTCCTTCGTCACCACGAGGAAGTTCCCGAACGGGTACATGTTCGCGTCGAAGTCGTCGCTGAAGAAGTTCGACTTGTCCACCGGCCCGGCGTCGAAGTCGACGCGGAAGCCGATGACGATCGAGTCCAGCTCGTGACCGGAGCGGTTGAAGAAGTGCCAGTTGACGACGTTGAAGTCGGTGAAGCCCGGGATCGAGTAGGCCCACGCCGACTGCCGGCACTCGACGCCGCGGCCGACGTCGCCGCCGAGCGGCACGTGGCGCTCGGCCGCGGCCGCGGCCACCGCCTGCGGCGTGTCATCGCGGATCACGCAGGTGTACATCTGCTGGCCGATCGCGGCGTAGTCCTCGTCGATCCGCCCGTCGCCGTCGTTGTCGCGGCCGTCGAGGAAGTCCTCGTCGAAGCGGCCGTCACCGGTGAGCGGATCGAGGTCGCCGTCGTCGTTCACGAACCGCACACCGTTCACGATGCCGTCGTACGCGCGGTACATGCGGTCCTCGGGATCCAGCGTCGCCGGCCGCCATTCCTGGAGGTAGCTCACGCGCCGGACCGCGTTGGGATCGGTGGAGAACGGATTCACCGCGCCCATCGCGAGACCGCAGAAGTTCATGTACTCGATCGCGGACGTGCCGGGCCACTGGCACGAGGGATCGCTGGAGACGTTCGTGAACGGGTTGCCGACGAGGCCATTGTTCGTGACCTTCATGATCACGCTGCCGACGTTCAGCACCGAACCGGCGCCGAAGATGTCGGGGATCGCGAGCGGCCGGGCGCCCCGGCGCGAAGCATTCGCCTGCACCCGGGCCTGTACCTCGTGCTCGTACTCCATGAGCCCCTGGTACTCCGGGTCCTCGGGCCGCAGGCGCGCGGCCGCGGGCATCGCGAAGCCGCCGATCGCCACGGCGAGACCCATGCACAACAGGCCCCATCTCAGCTTGGAATGCATTCCCACTCGCTCCTTCATGTCCTCAGTGCCGTGCATCAGAAGGTGACGTTGACGCCGAGTCGCACGTTGCGCCCTTCCTCGAACACACGCGGGTCGTGCAGCGGGACCCAGTCGAGGACGTTGTCACCGTTCGTGTCCTTCAGGTACGCCCCGCCGGTGCGGCCGGTCTCGGTGAAGTAGATGTTGTAGTCCTGACCCGCCGTGTTGACGAACGGGCTGCGCCCCGGCTGGTTGACCGACAGGATGTTCGTGGCGTCGAGCACGTTCCTGGCGTCGACGAAGATCGTCACGTTCTGGCCCCACACCTTGTAGAACTTGTCCGCGTCGAGCGTGAGCCGGGCCTGCGAAGGCAGCCGGCGCGTATTGCTGAGCGCCGGGTCGGGCCGGCGGTCGTTGCGGAACGCGGGCGTGAACGGGAAGCCGGAGCCGTACGTCCACAGCATGCGCATGCCCCACTTGCCCGGCTCGCGGATCGTGCTCGCGATGCTCACCGTGTGGCGCTGGTCCCAGTCGAGCGGCTGCTCGCTGATCGGCAGGTAGAGACGGCCGCCGTTGAAGAACTGGAGCGCGGTGTTCGGGTCGGACGCGACGCCGGTGGCGATCGAGTACGTGTAGTTGATGTCGGTCGAGAACTTGTGGCTGAAGCTCTTGATCAGGGTGGCCTCGAAGCCGCGCGACGAGGCGTAGTCGCCGTTGTAGAACACGTTCACCAGGTTGCCGGCGTCGTCGCGCTCCTGGCGCACGGTGATGAGACCATAGATGTCCTTGAAGAACACCGAGAACTGGCCGGAGATGTCCTTCGTGAACAGGTGCTGCACACCGGCCTGGTAGGCGATGTTCGTCTCGGGCTCGAGGTCGGGATTGCCCTTCACCCCCACCGTGGAGCTGATGCCGCGGTTCTCGAAGATGACCGAGCGGTTCGGGGTCTGGTACGTCCAGCCGTAGTGGAAGCTCAGCACGTCGCGATCGCTCACCGGGTAGGCGATGCCGAGCCGCGGGCTGAACTGCGACTTGTAACGGCCGTGCGCGAGGTCCTCGTCCTGGATCTGCGCCCCGGGCGTGAACATGTCGTAGCGCAGGCCGGCGTTGAGTACCAAACCCTCGAACTCCCAGCGGTCCTGGACGTAGGCCGCGCCCTCGGGGTTGAAGTTGACGTAGTCCGAGCGCGTGCCGCCGGGCAGGCCGTTGCTCTCGCCGTTCGGGGACGTCAGCGACAGGTTCTGCACGCGGTTGTACTTCACGTCGAGCCCGGTCTTCCACGTGTGCTGCCGCCAGCGCCGCGTCGAGAAGTCGGTCTTGAGGTTGTAGACGCGCGTGCTCTGGCTCAGGAAGTTCGGCGCGTCGCCGTGCGTGGCGAAGTAGGGATTGTCCTCGGTGCCGAAGCCCTGGTTGCCGCTCCAGTAGAACGGGTTCTGGATCCAGTACTCCCACGGCTCCTTGCCGCCGACCGTGTTGGAGTTGTTGAAGTCGAGGGACGACACGCGCGTCGTCCACACGCTCTTGTCCGAGAGCTGGTTCGTCCACACGCCGATGAACTGCTGGTAGCGCTGCTCGAACGTGGGGACGTGATCGGCGAGGTTCACGTACTCGTAGCCGATGCCGCCCGCGGTGTCCCCGGGCGTCGCGCTCCAGCCGCCGTAGCGGGGATTCGAGGTGTCGAGCGTGCCGTCGGGCTTGCGGTCGTATGCCACGGCAACGTAGCCCTTGCGGCTCCACTCGTGCACGTACGGCGTGGCGATCGTGTGGTTGTTGATGGTCTCGAACGTGACCTTGTTCCGCGGGTTCACGCGGTAGGCGAGCTTGAAGTTCGTGTTGACCTGGTTGTTCTGCCGGTTGCCGAGCTGAACGAAGTCGAGCAGGGTGCGGTTCGGTGTGGTCATGCCCGACTTGAGGTACGTGTCGGTGAACGTGCCCTCGTACGTGGCGAAGTACGTGAGGTTCTTCACCGGCGTCGGGCCGCCGAAGCCGAACGTGAACCGGTCGTAGTTGTCGTAGGTCTTGGTCGGGTCGCCGAAGCGGTCCGTGTCCCAGCGCACCTCGCCGCCGAGGCGGTTCGTGCCTTCCTTCGTGGACACGCTGACGACGCCCGAGAGCGCGTTGCCGTACTCGGCGTCGAATCCGCCCGAGAGCACGTCGGTGCCGGCGATCGCCAGGCCCGCGATGTTCGCGCTGCCGCCGAACGCCGGGTCGGTGGCTTCCACGCCGTCGAACTGGAACTTCACCTCGCCGCCGCGGCCGCCGCGGAAGTGCAGCTCCCCGCCCTGCGCGACGACGCCGGCCTTGGTGGCCACCGCCTGGCTGATGTTGTCGACGGGGATCTCCTTCAGCTTCTCGGCCGAGATCGACTGCTTCGTCGTCGACGACTTGGTGTCGATGCGCTTCTCCGCGCGCACCTCGATGGTCTCGATCTCCTTCACCACCTTGGTCGCGCCGACGTCGAAGTTCACGACCGCGGTCTGCCCGGCGTTCACCTGCACCTTCATCACCACGGCTTCATAGCCGATCGCCTGCAGCTTGATCTCGTACGAGCCGACGGGCACGCCCGGGATCACGAACGCGCCGGTCTCATCCGTCATCGTTCCCTGCTTCGTGCCGAGGACGATGATGTTCGCGAAGGGCACGGGTTCCCTGCCCTTCTCGAGTGCGCGCCCGGTGATGCGGCCGGTGGAAGCGGCGGCATTCGCGGGCGGCGGGGTCGCCGGTCGGGACTGGGCGTACGCTGACGCGGCCAGCCCCGCGATCGCCAGCAAGGCGATCAGGGCCGACAGCGAGCGACGGACGAAGCGGACCATTTGCGGGAGCCCTCCCCTATGAAGCTTCGGTCGGATGGAGCCGACCCACCTGCCTGGCAAGAGAATCCGGTGAAAAGTGCCAACAAGCTCTTGTCGTGTCAACGGAATCCACATGCCAAGTCCTTCGCGAGACGCGAGTTCCGGTGCCTTCCCTAGGTACCGTCACGGGTCTCATGGGCATGGACGACGTCGAGCCGGAGGGGTTGAGGGGCTCGCAGGGCAACGCACGCGCAGATACGCGGAGAGGCACCCATCGGCCAACGCCAGGTGAGGGTGCGATACGCCCGTCCCCCGTAATATCGGACGCCGTCCGGCTCGGGTCAAGTGTCAATCGACGAACGCGCCCACGGGAGCCGGGTCGACGGGCCCGTCCCTGGCCGCTGCCCGGGCGTGGCCCGGCGGTCGGTACCCTGCTCAGAACTTCCAGAGGATCTCGATCCCGAGGTTCTGCCGGCTCTGCCGCTCGTCGCCCGGGTCGTTGTAATCCTGCGAGCGGAACTCGATCCGGTAGCCCGATTCGAGCACCCACGTCGCGCCGTCCGGCGCGTAGCCGAGGCCCAGGGAGACGGCGTTCGCGATGTACTCGTTGCCTGCCGTGTAGTCGTCCTCGTCCACCGAGCGGTATTGGTAGCCGAGCCGGCCCTTCAAGACGTGGCCGAGCGGCTGCTCGAGCCCGGTGCGCACGTCCCACGCGATCCGCCGCGGGCCCTGGCCCTGCTGCTCCGTGTAGCCGAGGTCCCGCGACCAGTGGAACTCGGCCCCGACCGCGGTCCGCGTGAACTGGTGCGACAGGCCGCCGCCCCAGCCCCACGCGTACCGCCGCGAGTCGCCGTGGATGATGCTGTCCGGCAGCGACAGCGTGTCGGCGTTCGGGCGGTTGTAGGCCTGGTTGATGAAACGATTGAGCGACGTCGCGTCGTTCGCGTGCGGCGGGTCTGTGAACACCTTGCTCGCCGCCGTGTGGAACTCGCCCGCGAAGATCGAGTGGCCCTTCGTCCAGCGCGCGCGCGCCTGGAGCTCGCTCGACTTCTCTTCGCGCGTGAGCATGTTGCCGCGGCCGGTCAGCGGGTCGGCCCCGACGCCGGCCGACGCGGTGAATCGCCAGTCGACCTCGGAGTTCGACACGCGCCCGAGCCCGTTCACGCCCCACTCGAAGTCCTTGCCGATGACGCCGACGATCGCCGCCTGGCCGTTCCATGCCGGCCGCGTCTCGTCGGTCTCCCACGACGAGCGCTGGAGATCGTTCGTGCCCTTGAAGTGGTCGTTCTCGCGCTCGATGCCCAACGCGATGTGCGTGGACTTGCCGAGCGCGTACGACGTGGAGACGCCGAACGCCGTGGTGTTCACGTCCACCGCGGTGATCACGAACTCGCCGGGGGGCGGCAGCTCGCCGCCACCGAGATCGATGTACTCGCCGGCGGCGTTGCTGACGATCTCGCGGAACTGCCGATCCACGGTCTCGTTGAGGAACCGGAGATGCGCGCCCCATTGCAGCCGGCGATGGAAGAAGCGCGGCACGATGCCGGTGAGGATGGCGGTGCCCGTCGGGCGGACGACGCTCTGGCGCAGCTCGGACTCGGTCGCGACCGGCTGGTCGTAGCGCAGGCTGCTCACGTCGCCGACGAACCCGAAGCCGCCGCCGGACTCGCGGCTGCGGTAGACAGCTTCGACCTCCGAACCCGAGCGGCGTGCGGCCAGGTTCTGCCGCTCACGGCTGTTGTCGATCGTGCGCACGGACGACAGCGCGTCGGTGCCGGGATCCACGTCCACCGTCGAGGTGGTGTCGTCCGCGGTGAGCGCGACCGGGATGCGCGCGAAGTCCCACAGCGAGTACGTGGTGTTGTGATCGGGCACGACCAGCGTCAAGCCGCCCATGCCGACGAGGCGGGCGCTACGCGAGAGCTGCTCGTCGCTGAGGTCGAGCGTGCGGAGCGCGGGAAGGAAGAACTGCGCCGACGCGGTGGGGACATGCAGCATCAGGGCCAGCCACGCAGCACACAGCACGCGCAGCGCGGCCCAGCGCGGGAACCTCATCCACCACTCCTTTCATCATCGTCGCTCTCGAGGGGTCGGTCAGCCCGTTCGCACGGCATGAAAACGGGCTTCCGCCGGAGGAGGCGAAAGCACGCACGGTCGCCGAAGCGCGCGTGGGATTCTAGGAACGCGTCGCCGGGGTGTCAACGGCCTCGCGGGCCCGCGGAGACGGCGGCGCTCCCGGCGAGCCAGTATCGCCACGGCCAGTCGGCCGCGCGCGTGATGCCCACGCGCGGGCCGCGCGTGACGCGGCGCCCCCCGCGGCGGGGCGCGAGGTCGGCGATCCACAGCGCGCCGCGCGTGAGGTCGGCACCGTCGTGGCGGCGGTCGAGGCCGAGCGCCCGCGCGAGCGAGCCCGGGCCCCGGGCCACGCGGGCGGCCGCCGCGCCGGCCCGGCGCCGGCGCATCGACTCGAGGCCGGCCACCGGCTCCAGCGCGCGCACGAGCACGGCGGCGGCGCGCCCCCTGGGGCCGCACACGACGTTGAAGCAGTGATGCATGCCGTAGGTGAAGTACACGTAGGCCACGCCCGGCGGACCGAACATGACGCGGTTGCGCGCGGTGACGCCGCGGTGCGCGTGGCTGGCCGGGTCGTCCACGCCGCCGTAGGCCTCGACCTCGACGATCAGCCCGGCCAGCCGGCCGGCGCGCGGGTCGTCGTGCACGAGCACGCGGCCGAGCAACGCGCGCGCGAGCGCGCGCGGCCCGCGGGCATAGAACGCGCGCGGCAGAGGCCGGGCGCGTGCGAGCTGCGCGGCCAGCGGCGCCGCGACGTCCTCAGTGCGCGACCGGGGCGTCCTCGACTCCGAGACGTTTCAGCGCGCCCATCATCGCGTCACGGATCTCGGCGAGGCGTTTCTCGCTCCGGGCCTCGAAGCGCACGACCAGGGCCGGCTGTGTGTTGGATGCGCGCACCAGGCCCCAGCCGTCGCCGAACTCGACACGGATGCCGTCGATGTCGATCACGCGATAGCGACCCGCGAACTCGTCGCGCAGCAGGTCCGGCACCTGGAACTTGCGCTCCTCCGGGCAGGCGAGCCGGGTCTCGGGCGTCGAGAAGTACTGCGGCAGGCTTTCCACCAGCTGCTCGAGCGTCTTCCCCGTCGACGCCACGTAGCGCAGCAGCCGGCCGGCCGCGAACAGCGCATCGTCGAACCCGAAGAACCCCTCGCTGAAGAACATGTGGCCGCTCATCTCGCCCGCGATCGGCGCGCCGGTCTCGGCGAGCTTCTTCTTGATCAGCGAGTGCCCGGTCTTCCACATCAGCGGCTTGCCGCCGTGCGCGGTGATGTCCTCGATCAGCGCCTGCGAGCACTTCACATCGAAGATGACGGTGGCCCCCGGCACCCGCGTGAGCACGTCGCGGGCGAACAGCGCCAGCAGCTGGTCGCCCCAGACGATGCGGCCGCTCGCGGTCACGGCGCCGATGCGATCGGCGTCGCCGTCGAACCCGATCCCCAGCTCCGCCCCGGTCTCCTTCACCTTGCGCTGCAGGTCCACGAGCAGCGCCGGCACCGTGGGATCCGGCAGGTGGTTCGGGAAGCGCCCGTCCAGCTCGGCGAAGAGCGGGATCACGTTGTGGCCCATGCGCTCGAAGACCTGCGGCACGACCGTGCCGGCGCAGCCGTTCCCGCAGTCCATCACGACCTTGAGCCCCTTGGGACTCGTGCAACGCTCGGTCAGCATCGAGCGGTAGCCCTCGAGTACCGGCTTCTCGCTCCACGAGCCGCCCGCGCCCGAGGCCAGGTCGCCGGCCTGGATGGCGCGGCGCATCTCGAGGATCTCGGGGCCGTAGAGCGGCAGCTTCTTCTTCGCCATCTTGAAGCCGTTGAACTCGGGCGGGTTGTGGCTGCCGGTCACCTGCATGCCGCCGTCGAGGCCGCGCTGGGCGACGGCGAAGTACAGCGCCGGCGTGGGCACGACGCCGACGCGCTCGACCGCGAGCCCGGCGGCGATCATGCCGCGCTCGGCGGCGCGGGCGAGCCGCTCCGAGGACGGCCGCACGTCCTGCCCGATCGCGACGCGCGTGCCGCCCTCGGCGCGGATGCGGCTCGCGAACGCGCGGCCCACGGCCTCGGCCGTCGGGTCGGTGAGCTCGCTCTCGTGCAGCCCGCGGATGTCGTACTCGCGGAAGATGTGGCCGGGAACGGCGGTGGCGGGCGTCACGCGGGCTCCTTCCTCGGTTGCTGGCTCTTGAGCCAGGCGTCGATGAACGGGTCGAGATCGCCGTCCAGCACGCGATGCACGTCGGGCACCTTGGTCTCGGTGCGATGGTCGTTCGCCATGGTGTAGGGCTGCAGCACGTACGAGCGGATCTGGCTGCCGAAGTCGATGTCCTTCTTCACGCCGGCGAGCGCCGCGGTCTTGGCTCGCTCCTCGGCCTCGCGCAGCACGAACAGGCGCGACATCAGGATCTTCATCGCCGCGTCCTTGTTGC
>Ga0207670_10000087_pt1 | contig 63117 bp, 49 predicted proteins | sample KBSS23HmetaG_FD_184339 | JGI IMG/M metagenome (GOLD analysis project Ga0207670, IMG submission 184339) | Switchgrass rhizosphere microbial communities from Kellogg Biological Station, Michigan, USA - KBS S2-3H metaG (SPAdes) (version 2) | ecosystem: Host-associated > Plants > Roots >...
CTCTCTGGCTGGAAGTGGTTGGCGTCGAACACCACCAACTTCCGTCAGAAGGAGCCCGGTTGAACAGGGCCCTCAGTGAATAACCTCCTGAGACATCACACCTAGTCCTCGTCCATCTCCTTGATCACGACGCTGTCCACGCCGTCGATCTCGAGGAGCTTCACGCCGATCACTTCCTTCTTCGACGTCGGCACGTTCTTGCCCACGAAGTCGGCGCGGATCGGCAGCTCGCGGTGGCCCCGATCGATGACCACGGCGAGCTGGATGGTGCGCGGCCGGCCGAAATCGATGAGCGCGTCCATGGCCGCGCGCACGGTGCGGCCGGTGTAGAGCACGTCGTCGATCAGCACCGCGACCTTGCCGTTGATGTCCACCGGGATCTCGGTCGAGCCCACCACCGGGTGGCTCGCGACCGTGGACAGGTCGTCGCGATAGAGCGTGATGTCGAGGCAGCCCTCGGCCGGCGATCGCCCCTCGAACTCCTTGATCTTCTGGGCGATGCGGTTCGCGAGCGGCACGCCCCGGCGCCGAATGCCGACGAGGACCAGGTCCTCGACGCCCTTATTCCGCTCCACGATCTCGTGCGCGATGCGGGTGACGATCCGCCGGAGGCCGTCCGCGTCCACGATCTCGGCCTTCTCGCGCAGCGACATGGCGTCCTCCCGGGACGAATGGGTCATTTGCGTGAAGCGGGACGGCACCATATCCGGCAGCCCGAGGCGGCGGCAAGGAGCCGGGCGGCGGCCGCGCGACGGGTGCCAGAACGGCCACCGGAACCTGCCCGCTCACCGGGCTCCCGACGCACCGGCTCCCCCCGGTCGGCCGCGGCCGGGATCATTGTTGGACGACGGTTCTCACTGGAGTCTTCCGCGTTCAGACGGCAGAATGCCCCGCTGGAGGTCGACGCCCGTGCGACGCGTGCTCCCCCGACTCGTGCTCTGCATCCTTGCTCTCGCCCGGACGGCCTCGGCGCAGATCGCCATGCCTGGGGGCGTGGCCCTGTCCCCTTTCCCGGTGCTCCAGACTCCCGCCGAGTACAGCACGTTCGGCGACGGCGACGGCGGCATCTGGGCGGCGTTCCTCAGCGCCCAGCCCGGCTCGGGACTCTACCTCCAGCACGTGCGCGCGGACGGGTCGTACGCGGACCCCTTCGACGCCGGCGCGCGCGCGTTTGCCCATAGCGGCACGCTGGTGAACAACTTCTCCGCCGCCTCGGACAACGTCGGCGGCGTCGTCCTGAGCTGGTTCGGCGTCAACCCCAAGGATTCCACGTCGCAGTTCCTGGCGCTGCGCTACCTCCACATCCAGAACGACGGCACCCTCCCGCTGGGCTCCATCCCCGACACCGGGATCGTGGTGTCCACGATCGCGAGCGCGGCCATGGTGGTGGGCGACGACCAGGGCGGCGCCTACGTGGTGTGGGAGGAGCTCAAGGGCGCCTCGAACCCGGACATCTTCGCCCAGCACTACGACTACTGGGGACAGCCGACGTGGACGCCGTCGGGCTCGCCGACCGGCCGTCCCGTGTGCGCCGTCGTCGGCATCCAGCGGCTGCGCGCGCTGCACTCGGACGGCGTCGGGGGCGCCTACGCGGTGTGGGCGGACAGCCGTGTCGGCACCACGGTCCCGCTCTACGCCGCGCACCTGACATCCGACGGCGTGGATGGCGCGCCGTGGACCGCGAACGGCGTCCGGGTCTCGCCGGCGACGCAGGGGGTGCGCATCGTCGGCTCGGCCGTCTCGCCCGCCGGCAATCTGTGGCTCGCGTGGCGCGACATCAACGTGCCGTCGCAGTTCAACGCCCAGCAGGTGAACGCCGACGCGAGCTTCGCTTGGACCGCGCTGGGCGCGATCGTGGCCACCACCACGCCGACGCGCGCCGAGTTCGTGCCCGGCCCCGGGGGCCACGTGTTCGTGACCTGGGGCGGCTCGGACATCCGCTGCTCGCGACTCGACGCTTTGGGCGTGCGCGTGTGGGGAGCGGAGCCGGCCGGCCGCGTGCTGGTGTCGCCCCCGACCGGCTCGCTGGTGACGCGCGCGGCCGCGGACGGCGCCGGCGGGCAGCGCATCGCATGGTCCACGGACAACGCCGGCCAGAGCGACGTCTACGATCTGCACGTGGACGGCACCGGTGCGGGCCTGCCGGGCGAGCCGCCGGGCGGCGAGGTGGTGGAGGGCGGCCCGATGCCCGAGGACCCCGTCGCCTGGTACGACAGCGCGAACGAGCTGCCGCTCATGGTGTGGCTCGAGAACGGGCAGATGCGCGTGCGCCGGCTGCTGGGCCCGGCGACCGGAGTGGAGCCACCGCTCAGCGGCGGACCGGCGGTGCTCGCCGCGCCGTCACCCAACCCCTGGCGCGGCGATGCCCTGCTCGCGCGCTTCAAGGCGCCGCCCGGCGAGGCGACGCTGTCGCTCTACGACCTCGCGGGCCGGCTCGTCGAATCGCAGCGCGTGAGCGCCGGCGGCGGCGAGCAGTCGGTGCGGCTGAACGGGCTCGGCTCACTCGCGCCCGGGGTCTACCTGCTGGCGCTGGACGCGGGCCGGTACTCGGTCGCGCGGCGCGTGATCCGCACCCGCTAGCTCCCCGGCGCCGCTCCCGGCGATCAGGCGGGCCGGCCGGGCTCCTTTTCGCCCTCGACGACGACCCGCGACAGGTCCCAGCCGCGCAGGAACAGCTCGCGAACGTCGGCGAGCAGCCGGAGCCGGTTCTGGCGCGTGGGCGCGTCCTCCACGTTCACCATGACGTGGTCGAAGAAGCCGTGGATCGCCCCCTGCATCTCCAGCAGCTCGGGCAGGACGGCGGCATAGTCGCGCTTCTCCCAGCGCGGGCCGCTGCGCGCGCGCGCCAGCTCGCCGGCGGCGAGCAGCGCCTGCTCGTGCGCGTCCAGCAGCCGCGCGGCGTCGAGCTTCGGCGGCAGCGGCTCGGTCGCGGCCTTGAGGATGTTGGCGACGCGCTTGAACAGGATGACGAGCGGTGCGAAGCGCGGGTCGTCGCGGAACGCCGCGAGCGCGCGGGCGCGCGCCAGCGCGTCGGCGGCGTCGCACCAGCCCGGTCGCTCGGCGCCGGCCATGCGGATGCGCGCTTCGAGCGTGGCCTCGCGCACGTCGTAGGCGAGGCCGCGCTCCTCGAGCGCCGTGTCCACGCGCGAGCGCAGGAACTCGCCCAGCTTCTTCATGATCTCCGCCTGGGCGAGGTCGGGATCGGCGGCGAAGAACGGGCGCGTGATCTCCATGGCGCCGGCGCGCAGATCGAGCGCCCAGTCGCGCTCGAGCAGGATGCGGATGGCGCCGTTCGCGGCGCGGCGCACGCCGTAGGGGTCCTCCGAGCCGCTCGGGGACTTGCCCGCGACGAACGCGCCCGCCACGTGGTCGAGCTTGTCGGCGAGCGCCAGCACCGCGCCCGCCGCCGAGAACGGCGGCTCGTCGCCGGCGCCGCGCGGCCGGTAGTGCTCGGCGATGGCATCGGCCACGGCGTCGCTCTCGTGCGCGCGGCGCGCGTAGTGGCCGCCCATGACGCCCTCGAGGCTCGCGTACTCCTTGCCGCTGCCGATCATCTCCGAGAGGAGGTCGGTCTTGCACAACAGGGCGGCCCGCACGGCGGCCTCGCGCGCGGAGGGCGCCAGCCGTTCGGCGAGCCAGCCGGCGAGCGCCTCGAGCCGGCCCGCCTTGTCGCGCAGCGTGCCCAGCCCCTCCATCCACACCACGCCCGAGAGCTTCTCCACCAGGTCCGCGGGCTTGTGCTTCAAGTCCGTGTCCCAGTAGAAACGCGCGTCCTCGAGCCTCGCCACGAGGACGTCCTCGTTCCCCTTGCGCACGGTGGCGAGCGCTGCGGCGTCGCCGTTTCGCACGGTGAGGAAACAGGGCTTGAGCGCGGCATCCGTGCCCTCGACGGCGAAGAAGCGCTGGTGCTCGCGCAGCGCGGTCACGATGACTTCGCGGGGCAGCTCCAGGTAGCGTTCGTGGAATGCTCCGGAGACCGCGGTGGGCCACTCGACCAGGTAGCTGACGATGTCCACGAGCTCGTCGTCCGCCACGACGCGGCCGGCCTTCTCGCTCGCCGCAGCGGTGATCTGCTCGCTCACCGCGCGCCGGCGCTCGGTGGGATCGGCCAGGACCTTCGCCTTGCGCAGCGATTCCAGGTAGCTCCCCGGTTCCTTCACGTCGAGCGCGGACGGGTGGAGGAAGCGGTGGCCGTACGTGCTGCGGCCGGCCTTGAGCCCGAACGCCTGCACCGGCACGACTTCCTTGCCGAGCAGCGCCAGTAGCCAGCGAACAGGCCGGCCGAAGCGATAGTCGCCGCCGTCCCAGCGCATGGTCTTCGGGAACTGGAGCTTCGTCGCCACGGCGCCGAGCATCGCCGGCAGCACCTCGAGCGCGGGCTTTCCCTTGTGGTGCACGGTCACGGCCACGTACTCGCCCTTGGGCGTGGCGACCTTGCGCACGGCGGAGGGCTCGACGCCCTTGCCTGCGCAGAAGCCGAGCAGCGCGCGCGTCGGGCGGCCGTCGGCGTCGAACGCCACGCGCGCGGCGGGTCCCATCGCCTCCTCGTCGAAGTCGGTCTGGCGTTCGGACAGCCGGTGCACGAGCACGCTGAGCCGGCGCGGCGTGCCGTGCGTGACCACGCCGCCGAAGCCGAGCCGCAGCTCGTCGAGACCCGCGCGGACGCCGCGCTCGAGCTGCTCGAGCGCGGGCGGCGCGTAGCTCGCGGGCAACTCCTCGACGCCGATCTCGAACAGCAGCTCGCGAGCGCTCATCGGCGGGCCTCGGCGCCTTCCGATTGCGGCTCGCTCGACTTGGCCGGCGTGCCGTTCGCGGGCTTCCCGGCCTTGCCGGTCTTGCCGGCCGCCTTCCCCGCCGCCTCGTCGCGCCAGGCCAGCCAGCGCGCGCGCTCGGCCTCGTCCTTGATGAGCGGATAGCCGAGCTCGCCCCGCAGGTCCGCGTACGCCTGCGCCGCGCGCCGCGCGAGTTTCCTCACCCGCGCGATGTAGCCCACGCGCTCGCTCACCGAGATCGCGCCGCGCGCGTCCAGCAGGTTGAACACGTGCGAGCACTTGATCACGGCGTCGTAGCCCGGGTTCACGAGCTTCAGCTCCAGCAGCCGCGCCGCCTCGGCCTCCCAGACCTTGAACATCTCGGACAGCTCCGGCACCGGCGCCTGCTCGAAGTTGTAGGTGGACCACTCCCACTCGTTCCGCACCCAGAGATCGCCCCAGGTGACACCCGGCGCCCAGTGCAGGTCCTGCACGCGGTCGGTGCCCTGGAGCATCATGCCGATGCGGTCCAACCCGTACGTCAACTCGGCGGAGATCACGGGCAGCTCCAGCCCGCCGCACTGCTGGAAGTAGGTGAACTGCGAGATCTCGGTGCCGTCGCACCACACCTGCCAGCCGAGGCCGGCCGCGCCCAGCGTCGGGCTCTCCCAGTCGTCCTCGACCAGCCGCAGGTCGTGCTTCAAGGGATCGAGACCCATGGCCGCGAGCGACTGGAAGTAGGCGTCCACGACGTCGGCCGGCGCGGGCTTCAGGAGCACCTGGTACTGGAAGAACTGCTGGAAGCGGTTGGGGTTCTCGCCGTAGCGCCCGTCTTTTGGACGGCGGGACGGCTCCACGTAGGCAACGTTCCAGGGCTCAGGTCCCAGGGAGCGCAGGAACGTGGCGGGGTTGAACGTGCCCGCCCCCACCTCGGACGGGTACGGCTGCTGGATCACGCACCCGCGCTCGGCCCAGAACTGCTCGAGCGCGAGGATCATGTGCTGGAGCGAACGGCGTGGCTCGGGTGCGGGCATGCTTCGATGGGCTCCTGGCGGACGGGCGGCGAATGAGCGCGCGAGTGTATGCGGCGCGCAGGGGGCCTGCCAGTCGCGGGGCTTCGGACGACCCCGCGGACTATCCGGGCCGGCGGACGACACCCCGGGCGCGGGCCCCGCCCTGCGCTCTCAGGGCGTGCGGCGCGGGCGGTCGCACGTGGGTCGAGTCCACGTGGTCATCGAAGAACGCGTCGCCGTTCCACCAGGCCACCACGTGGAATGCGAGGATGCCGTCGTCGGCGAGCAACGAAGCCGGGAATTGGAGCGTGATCCACTTCGAGGGCTCCCGCTTCGCATGGCCCACCGGGATCGGCCACCCGCGCGCGCCTCGGGAGGTGTCGATGGGCCCGCTCGTGGGCCGGATCGCGACGCTGTCCGCGACCTCGTCGCGGCTGTCGATCTCGAACTCGAAACCGAAGCTCCCATAGCCCGTTTTCTTGCCGTTCGCGTCGAACGCCTGGTCGGTGTCGAGGTCCACGTACCAGTTGTAGTCCGAGCCCTGCGGGTCATCGACGCTGAACCCGATCCGCACGGTGTCGCCGACGACGTCGGCGGTGTGGACGACGATGCCGTCGTACGTCGGGTCGTTGACCAACCCGCAGCCGGGCGTGAACGCGAGCGCCAGCGTCACGCCGGCGAGGGCAGCCCACCTGGATGGGCGTTTCATATTCGGCTCAGCATACGCCTCGCGCGCGCGCCCGGGACAGGCTCAATCGCGTGTTTCACCCCGCGTCGCGGGCCCTTCGAGCCCCCGCAGCACCTCGAGGGATCGCAGCCCCTGGAAGCGCTGGAAGTGCATGCGGAAGAAGTCCTCGATGATGCGCAGCAGCTCGCCCGCGCGCGGCAGCTCCACGTACTCACCCGCCTCGAGAACCGGGCGCGAGAGCAGCAGCGCGAGCGACGCGAGCGCTTCGGCGGACATCGCCACGACGCCGCCCTCGCGCGCCGCGCACGCGTCGCACAGGAGCCCGCCGCGGGCGGGCGAGAACACACGTCGCTGCGACACCGGACGGCCATCCACCGCGCACTGGTCGAGCCTCGGCCGGTAGCCCAGCTCGCTCGCGAGCTGGAGCTGGAACGCCAGCGTCACCGCGGGCAGCGCCTCGCGCGGCGCCCGCGCGCAGCCGTCCAGCGCCTGGGTGAGCAGCGTGTAGAGCCGCTCGTGCGGCTCCTCGCCCCACACCAGCCGGTCCACGAGCTCCAACGCCGCCTGCGCGTGCGCGAGCCGGGAGAGGTCCGCGATCCGCGAGCCGAGCGGGTCCACGACCTCGGCGCGCGAGAGCAGGTGCAGGTCTCGATCGGGCTTGAGATAGAAGACGAGCCGCGACCGCGACAGCGGCTCGAGCGCGTAGCCGAACCGGCTCGGCGTCTTTCTCGCACCCTTCGCCACGAGCTTCCGGAGCCCGTGGTCACGCGTGTAGACGGTCACGATGCGGCTCGTGTCGCCGAGCGCGTGGGTCTTGAGGACGATGCCTTCAGTGGTGACGATGGCCATGGCGGAGTGAGCAGTCTAGCCCCGCCGTCGCGCGCGGGCTTCAGCGCGGCGCAGGCAGCTCCGCGGAACCTTCCATCCCCGGCTGGACCACGCCGCCGGAGACGATCACCTTGAGCCCGTCCTCGACGGCCCAGTCCAGCTCGACGAGATCCTTCTTGGGCACGTAGTGCACGAAGCCCGAGGCCGGGTTCGGCGTGTGCGGCACGAACACGCACGAGACGTCCTGTCCCAGGCGTGCCTTGAGCGCCGGGTCGACGTGGCCGGTGAGGAAGCCCACGCGCCAGATGCCGGGATGCGGCCACTGAACCAGCACCACCTTGCGGAACGTCTCCTCCTTCTGGTTCAGGAACGCCTCGCCCAGCGACTTGGTCGAGCCGTACACGATGCCCACGCCGGGGATGCGCAGCAGCAGCCGGTCCCACAGACGCGCGAGCGGGCCCTGGCCCACGAGCGTGGCGATGCAGCCCACGATCAGCAGCAGCAGCCCCGTGGCGACGAGTCCCAGGCCCGGGATGCGGTGGTAGTCGAGTGCCGCGAATCGCAGGTAGCGCCCGAGCAGGTTGTCGACCCAGTTGAGCAGCCGGAACAACACCCAGAATGTGACCGCGGTCGGCGCGATCACGATCACGCCGGTGATGAACCAGGCGCGGATGCTGGCGAGAAACGGCTGTCGCTTGGCCTTCACGACGGGGGGATTCATACGGCGGGCACTCTATAGGCGAAGCCCGTCATCGGCCACCGCGGGCGAGGCCGCGGTCCAGCGCGCGCACGCGCGCACGCACCGCGCGCAGCGCCGCGTTCTCGCGCGAGCGCATGTGGCGGCGCTCGGCGGGCCGCGCGTGATCGTGCCCGCACAGGTGCAGTGTGCCGTGCGCCACGAGCCGCGCCAGCTCGGCGCCGGGTGTGATGCGGTAGCGGCGCGCCTGGTCGCGCACGCGATCGAGCGAGACGAGCAGGTCCCCGCGGACCGGGCGGACGGCGGCATCGGGCTCATGCTCGTCGTAGGCGAAGCTGATGACGTCGGTGGCGCGGTCGATGCCGCGCCAGTCCCGGTTCGTCCGCCGCAGCAGCGCGTCGTCCGCGAGCACGACCGCGATCTCGCCCGCGCGCCGCCGCTCGAGGCGCAGCACGCCCGCGACCAGCGCCTGCAGCGGCCGGGCGAGGCCGGCGAGGCCACGGGGAGCGATCACCGAGACGGGCATGATGGCGATTGTGTCCGGGGAGGATTCTGCCGACAACTCGACCCAGGGTTGCCGCCGGCCCATCCGCGTGCTACACGAAGCCGGACGCGCCCCAGCAGGGATGCAGGGAGGTATGAGCGATGCTCGAAGCCCGCCAGATGACCGACCCCGCGCCGGCGCCGGAAGTGCCGAAGGGCCAGCGTACGCCGTGGCTGTGGATCCCGACGCTCTACTTCGCGGAAGGCCTGCCGAACGCGATCGTCGTCACCGTGTCGCTGGTGATGTACAAGGACCTCGGGCTCAGCAACACCGCGAACACCTTCTACACGAGCCTCCTCTACCTCGCCTGGGTGGTGAAGCCGCTGTGGTCGCCGTTCGTGGACATCCTCGGCACGCGACGGCGCTGGACCTGGATCACGCAGCTGTTGATGGGGCTGGCGCTCGGCGGCGTGGCGCTGCGCGTGCCCATGCCGGACATGCTGCCGTGGACGCTCGCGTTCTTCTGGCTGATCGCGTTCACCTCGGCCACGCACGACATCGCGGCCGACGGCTACTACATGCTCGCGCTCGATCCGTCGCGCCAGGCGTTCTTCGTCGGCGTGCGCACGCTCTTCTATCGCCTGTCGGCGATGTTCGCGAGCGGGCTCTTCCTGCTCTGGGCCGGCCGGATGATCGAGCACTCGGGCGGCCCGGTGCGCGGCTGGTCGGTCGCGATCGCGGGCCTCGCCGGGATCATGGGCGTGCTCGGCGCCTGGCACGCGTTGAGCCTGCCGAAGCCGGAGGCCGACCGCCCCGGTGAGGCGCGGCGCGTGGGCGAGCTGCTGCGCGAGTTCGGCGCCACGTTCACGACGTTCTTCCAGAAGCCCGGCATCGGCCGCCTGCTGGCGTTCCTGCTGCTCTACCGCTTCGGCGAGGCGCAGCTCGTGAAGATGGTGGCGCCGTTCCTGAAGGACGCGCGCGAGGCGGGCGGCCTGGGGCTCTCCACGGCGCAGTTCGGCACCGTCTACGGCGTGTTCGGCATCATCGCCCTGAGCCTCGGCGGCATCCTCGGCGGCATCGTCACGTCGCGCGACGGGCTCAGGCGCTGGCTGTGGCCGATGGTGTTCGCGCTCCACCTGCCGGACCTCGTGTTCCTCTACTTCGCGTACGCGCAGCCCACGAACCTGCTGCTCATCCAGGCCGGCGTCATGGTGGAGCAGTTCGGTTACGGGTTCGGCTTCACCGCGTACGTGCTCTACATGCTGTACCTCTCGCGCGGCCAGCACCAGACCGCGCACTACGCGATCTGCACCGGCTTCATGGCCATGGGGCTCATGTTCCCGGGCATGTGGAGCGGCTGGCTGCAGGACCACATCGGCTACAAGCACTTCTTCGCGTGGGTGATCGTGGCCACGATCCCCGGCTTCTGGGTGGCCGCGCGCGTGCCGCTCGAGGAGAACTTCGGGAAGAAGGCGGCGAAGGCCTGAGGTCCCGGCGGCCGCCCGGAACGCCGGGCGGTCGCCCGCCCTACTCCTCGCGCTTCGCCTCGCTCTCGCGCTTCGCCCGGGGCGCCGTGGGGTACGGCGCGCGCACGTGGAAGATGGCGGTGAGGACGGGGATGAACGACTCGCGGATCCGTGCCAGCTCCTGGATCGTGATGTTCGCCTCGTCGAGCTGGCCGTCGCGCACGCGTTCCTCGATGATGCGCTGCACGAGGCCGCGGATGCGGCTCGGCGTCGGCTCGGCGAGCGCGCGCGAGGCGCCCTCGACGCCGTCCGCGAGCATGAGGATCGCCGTCTCCTTCGAGCGCGGCCGCGGGCCCGGGTAGCTGTAGTCCTCGCGCCGGGCGGTGGGATCGGCCTCCAGGGCCTTGTGGAAGAAGAACGCCATCACCATGGTGCCGTGGTGCTCGGGAATGGCATTCCTCACCGCGCGCGGCAGGCGCTCCTTCTTCGCCATGTCGAGACCTTCGGAGATGTGCGACTTCACGACCAGCGCGCTCATCGACGGCGCCAGTTTCTCGTGGCGTGAGCGCGAGCTCGCCGGCTCGTTCTCGGCGTAGTACTCGGGCTTCGAGAGCTTGCCGATGTCGTGGTAGTAGGCTTGCACGCGGGCGAGCAGCGAGTTGGCGCCGATCGCCTCGGCCGCGGCCTCGGCGAGCGAGCCCACGACCATGCTGTGGTGGTACGTGCCCGGCGCCTCGAGCTGGAGGCGGCGGAGCAGCGGGCGATTCAGGTCCGACAGCTCGAGCAGCGTGATGTCGCTCGTCAACCGGAACACCTGTTCGACCAGCGGCAGGAGCCCGAACGCGACGGCGGTCGCGAACAGGGCCGAGAGCAGGCCCCAGATCCCGTCGCGCATCACGCCCGCCGCCGGGATGCTGCGCGCCAGGTCCCAGGCGAGGATCGCGGCCGTGTTCGCGAGCCCGATGGCGAAGAACGCGCGCACGAAGTGCCAGCGGTGGCGCAGGCGCTGCACCGAGTAGACCGCGGTGACGCCGCCCATCATCGCCACGGCGACGAACGGCGCGCGCAGCTCGGCCACGGCCAGCACCAGCACCGAGAGCATGAGCGTGAACACCAGCGCCGGGCGTTTCTCCATCAGCGAGGCGACCACGAGCGGTGCCAGCGCCAGCGGCACCGCGTACTCGGAGAGCCCCGCCACCGGCACGATCGCGACCACGCAGCCGAGCACGGCGAGCGTCAGCACGGTGAACATCGCCAGCATGCCGTTGTCCGCGAACACGCCCGGCAGCTCCATGCGCAGGTAGGTCGCGAACGCGGCGATGAAGAGCAGCATGAGCAGCATGCGCGCGAGCGGCGGGTAGAGATGCTCGGTCTGGGTGCGCTGCGCGGCCTCGAGGTTCCGGAGGCTCCTGAGCTTGAGCACCGCGTCGTGCGAGACGCGCTCGTTGGCGTCGACGATCAGCTCGTCCTTCTTCACCATGCCGACCATGTCCGGCACCGCGCTCTTCGCGTTGGCGCGGCGCCACTCGGTCTCCGCGCGGTCGTAGCTGACGCTGGGCACGATGAACGGCTCGGCGAGCGCCAGCGCCAGCGTCACCGCGTGCGCATCGGCGCCAAACGCGGTCTTGACGTGACGGGCGAACAGGTCGCGCGCCTCGGCGCGGTCCAGGAACTGCGACGCGGGCACCGACGTCTCCACCTCGCCGTCGCGCAGCGTGACGTTGCGGTAGCCGAGGATGAACCCGCCGCGCTTCTCCTCGACGACGCCGGTGTTGAGCGCCTCGGTGAGCCACGGGCCCATCTCCGAGAGCACGCGCCGCGCGCGCGTCGGCACCGAGAGCGCGTCGGCGGCCTCGCCCTCGAGCGTGGCGCCGAGCAGCTTGAGCTTCTCCGCCCGCTCGTGCGGGCCGACGGCCGGATCCGAGACCACGGCGAGCGCGCGTTCCTGGAACGCGGCCCAGCGCTCGAGCGCATCGGTGCGCGCGCGCTGGTCGATCGTGAACACCGGCGGGACCGCGAGCGCCGCCTCCTCCTGCTCGCGGCGCAGCGTGACGTCGTCCTTCTGCACGCGGAAGTCGGCGGGCGCCACCACGCGCTCGCGCGCGATGTCACCCTCGCGATAGCGCAGGCGCTCGAGCCCGCCCTGACCGGTGGGCAGCACCGCGGCCGCCGCGAGCAGCACCACGACCATGGCCAGCCGCGCGGCGTGGCGCCCCCAGCGGACCGTCCGTGCCCGGTCGGGCAGCGCGGGGCCGCTCGACGGGAGATCGTCGGTGGTGGTCATGGAGGGAGCGGCCGTGGGGACGACGCGCGCGCGTCAGTCCGTGCGGCCCGTCGTCCCTTCGCCAGGCTTGTGTTCGTCGGGCAGCAGCGGCGCATCCATGCGCGAGGCTTCCTCCGCGATCTCGGACTGCAGGCTCGCCGCCAGCGGGTCCAGCGTCGCGCCGATGCCGTCGTCGATCTTGCCTTCCACGCGGGCGTGGTAGACGTCGAACGCGTGGATGATCTCCTTCACGAGTCGGTGGCGGACCACGTCCTCGGGATGGAAGTAGACGAACCGGATGTCGGAGACGTGGCTCAGGATCGACTGGATGCGCACGAGCCCCGAGGTCTCGGGCGCGCGCAGGTCGATCTGCGTCAGGTCACCGGTGATGACCGCGCGCGAGTTGAGCCCCAGCCGCGTCAGGAACATCTTCATCTGGCGCACCGTCGTGTTCTGCGCCTCGTCGAGGATGACGAACGCGTTCGAGAGCGTGCGGCCGCGCATGAACGCCAGGGGCGCGATCTCGATGACGCCCATCTCGAGAAAACGGCGCATCTTGTCGTACGACATGAGGTCGGCGAGCGCGTCGTACATGGGCCGCAGGTAGGGATCCACCTTCTCCTGCATGTCGCCGGGCAGGAAGCCCAGGCTCTCGCCCGCCTCCACCGCGGGGCGCACGAGCACGATGCGATCCACCTTCTTGGCGCGCAGCGCGGCAACGGCGGCCGCCACGGCCAGGTAGGTCTTGCCCGTGCCGGCGGGGCCGATGCCGAACACCACCTCGCTGTGCTCGAGCGCCTTCAGGTACATCGCCTGCGTGGGCGTGCGCGGGCGCACGGCCTTGCGATCGAACGTGTAGCCGGGCGCGCCGTCGTACGCCTCGGCCAGGCGGCCGATCGCCTTGCCGTTGCCGTTGCCATTCCCATGGCCATTGCCATCCTGCGCGCCGTGGCCATTGTGGCCGTCGCGTCGCGCCTGCCCCAGCGCCGTCGATACATCCGCTTCCTCGATCACGCGGCCGCGCTCCACCAGTTCCACCAACTCCTCGAGCACGCGCACGGCGGGCTTCACCTCGTGCTCATCGCCGGCCACGCTCAGCGTGCCGTCGCGGAGCGTGATGCGCACCGGGATCTCGCGTTCGATCTGGCGGACGTTCGAGTCGTTGTGCCCCAGCAGGGAAATGGGGTCGAGATGTTCGATGGGAAACTTGCGAACGATCACGTGTGTGCCTTCTTCATGGTGGCCCCGAAAAGCGCAAAACTCTTGACCGGCGTGGCTCCATGCGAAGCCAGGTCAAGAGCTTGAGGACGTCCAGATGTCGTTGCGGGGTGTCGAGTCAACCCGGTGTGCCCTGGGTCATCCTTCAACGAGCGCCCACCTCGGGGAGAGCGTGGCGTCTCGAAAACGCGCTATCGCTACGCGCGTACCCGAAACGGTAACAAGGGCTAGCGTAGGGGTCAATCCTCGCTTCACCCGGTTCCGATGCGCGGGATATCGGCATGGCTTCGCGCCCGATTGAGGACGGTATCGCATTGGGCCGGAGCGTGTTGCCACACACGAGTCAGTTGGCCGGCGAATCGGGAGCAGCCGCCGCTTCAGTCGAGCTCCACCAGCGAGGCACCCGACTGCACCATCTGCCCCGGGCTCGCGGCCACGACCTTCACCCGGCCGGGCCTCGGCGCGCGGACCAGGTGCTCCATCTTCATGGCCTCGAGCGCCACGAGCGGCTGGCCCTTCGTGACCTCGTCGCCCACGACGACCATCACCTTGGTGATCACGCCGGGCATGGGCGCGGTGAGCCCGCCATCGTGCGCGCCGCCGGCCGCACGCCGCCGGCCGGACCCGCCTGCCCCCTCGCGCTCGACGACGAAGTCCAGCACACCGAGCCGCACGAACCGGCGCGCGCCCTCAGCCGTGACCTCGGCCACGGTGACGCCGCCCTCGCCCACGAGCCGCAGTTTCCCGTCGGGCATGGTCTCGCAGGCCAGCTCGAACTCGGACGCGTCCACGCGCACCCGCCATCGACCGGGCGAGAGCGGCTTCAACTCCACCTCGCGCACGCGCTCGCCGTCGCGCCAGGACGACTTCATTCGCCGAGCCCCGATTGCCGCCAGCGGCCGAGAACAGCGAACGGGTCTTTGTGGCCTGCGGCGCCATTCGGCGCCGCGGTGGCCGCGCGCAGGCCCGGCGCGCCGGAGGCCTCGGCGATCGCCACCGCCGCGAGCGCCAGGTCCGGCACCGGCGCACGCATCAGCTCGGCGAAGCCGCCGAGGAACTCGCGCTCCACCCACTCCGTGTCGTAGGAGCCTGCGCGCACTTGTGGTGCGCGCAGGAGTGCTCTCAAGAACGGGAGGTTCGTCACGACACCGTGGACGCGCGTGTCGTCGAGTGCCCCCAGCAGCCGCTCGATCGCCGCATCGCGGGTGGGCGCGTAGGCGATGATCTTCGCCAGCATCGGGTCGTAGTGGACGCTCACGGCATCGCCGGATTCCACGCCGGCGTCCACGCGCACGAACGGCCCGTCCGGCCAGCGCACGCGGGTCGCGGTCCCCACCTGCGGCAGGAAATCGCGCGCGGCGTCCTCCGCGTAGAGGCGCGCCTCGATGGCGTGGCCGTGGCGCTTGATCGCGTGCTGCTCGAACGGCAGCTTCCCCGTGGCCGCGATCTCGATCTGTGCGCGCACCAGGTCGATCCCGGTGACGAGTTCGGTGACCGGGTGCTCGACCTGGAGCCGCGTGTTCATCTCCAGGAAGTAGACCTGGCCTTCGCGCGTGATGAGCGTCTCGATCGTGCCCGCGCCGCGGTACTTCACGGCCTCGGCGAGCCGCACCGCGGCGTGCGTGACGATCGCGCGCTGGTCGGCGGTGAGCGTCGGGGCCGGGGCTTCCTCCACCACCTTCTGGTGCCGGCGCTGGAGCGTGCAGTCACGCTCGAACACGTGCACCGCACGCCCCTTCCCGTCGCCCAGCACCTGCACTTCGACGTGGCGCGCGTGCTCCAGGAGCTTCTCCACGTACACGCTCGCGTCGCCGAACGCCGAGGCGGCGACGCGCTGCGCCGCCTCGATCGCCTCCGCGAGATGCTTCGCATCGTGCGCCGCCTGCATGCCCTTGCCACCGCCGCCCAGCGCCGCCTTGATGATGACCGGGTAGCCCATGGCGTTCGCCGCGCGCACGAGGGCGCGGCCGTCCGCGGCTTCCACACCCGGCACGATCGGGACGCCGGCAGCCTCCGCCAGCCGTCGCGCCTCGCGCTTGTCGCCCATGGCGCGGATCTGAGCCGCCGTGGGCCCGATGAACGTGAGTCCGGCCGCTTCCACGGCCTCGGCGAACGCGGCGTTCTCGGCGAGGAAGCCGAAGCCCGGGTGCACGGCGTCGGCACCGGACTCCTTGGCGGCGCGGACGATGGCCTCGGCGTTCAGGTAGCTCGCGCGCGCCTCGGGCGGGCCGATGAAGCGCGCCTCGTCGCACACCCGCGTGTGCAGCGCCCCGCGGTCGGCCTCGGAATACACGGCCACGCTGCGGATGCCCATCTCGTGCAGCGTGGCGGCGACGCGGCAGGTGATCTCACCACGGTTGGCGATCAGGACCTTCTTGAACATGGGTCGCGGAGAGTAGGCGAAGCGCCCGGGCCGCGCCACGCAGGGACGGCGGCCCGCCGCGACCGTTGTGTCGCGCCCTAGAAGATCACCGCGAAGCGCCGGACACGAGCGTCCCCGTCCTGCGTCACGCGCGCGAGGTAGACGCCGGGTGCGATGCCGGCCGGCAACGCGAGGTGTTCGCGTCGCGCCCGAGGCCCGCCCGCCATGGAGCGCGCGATCAGCCTTCGACCGCTGACGTCCAGCAGCTCGATCGACGCCGGGCCGTCCGTCGCGAGCGAGAGGTCGAGCGTCAGCTCGCCGTGCGCCGGGTTCGGCGCGAGCGAGAATGCGAGCCGCGACGGTCGCGGCGGGCCCCCGACATCGAGCGCTCCGGTCCGGAAGACGTGCATCATCTGCGCTCGTGCAGATGCCGGAGGGTAGATATACGAACCGCCGTAGTTGAACAACAGATAGGCGCCGCCGTCCCCGTCCGTGTACGCGGCCAGCGGATAGACGAGCTGAGGATAGGGGGTCTGCTGCACGTAGACGAGGCGGGGATTCTGGGGCTCGCCAAGATCAGGCGTGCCGTCCGCCAGGAACCATTGCGCACGAATGTCGAGACTCGGGCTGCCGGCCGCGAACGCGATGAAGCCTCCGTTCCTGCCCGCGGCCAGGATCGCCCCCGGGACCTGGATCGGTCCCGCAGCCACCGTTCCGTTCGCGAGCACGTGCGCCGCGAAGTACCCCGCTCCCGATCGATACCAGGACAGGAGCAAGCCGCCCTGATTGTCGCTTTGCCCCTTGAGTGAGCCGATGCCACTCGTGAACGACGTCAGTGCCAGGACGGGTCCGTCGACGCTGCCCGCGTCATCGAACCGACACACGGCGACGCGGCTGTCAGAGTTGACGTGGGTGCCATCGTTCTCGAGCCAGGCGGCGAACGTGTGGCCCGCAGGGCCTGGCACCAGCGCCAGGTCCGACGGCGCAATCGTCCCGGCATACGCGTTCGGGTTGGTGCTGAGGGCGACCCCACCGCCGGGCCAGCCAGGACTGTCGGTCGCGTCCGGTCGGACCCGCCAGACGCGGATGTAGTCTGCGGCCGCAAGCATGTACACGCCGCCGGATCCGTCGGGAAGCAATGATGGAGCCGCCAGGAGCGGCGAAGAAGCCAGCGACATCAAGCGACCCTGCGAGTTCCAGCCCGGGGCCGTCGAGCCGGCAGTCGTCACCCGCTGAAGTGGATAGTTGGAACTCGAGGAGTTGAACCACCATCCGATATAGGCGCCGCCGGCGGCATCCGTCGCGACGCTGGGGTCCCCGTCGAGCACGGGCGTCTGGGCCGCCCAGTAGTTCGAGCCGGCCGGCTGCGCGGCGCCACTGGAACTCGTGCGGCGATAAGCGATGTCAAAGTTGGAGCCCGAGACGGGGGCCCGGTAGGCCTCGAGGACACCGCCCGAGCCATCGAGCGATGAGCCTTGCGGCAACGTGCGGTAGTCCTGATAGTTCGTGAATACGAGCCCGCCGTCGCCGGTCACGCGCGAAACGCCGCTGCTGGCGCTCACGCCCGGTCCAAAGTGCCAGATCGCGTAGAGGTCGCCGCCGCCCGCAGGCAGGATCGCTCCCCAGCTCAAGGGATGCGAGCCGGCCGGGTCCCCGAGTGTCAGCACGCTATCGGGCGCCCAAGCGGCGAATGAGGGCGCGGGGGCGAGACTCGAGATCAGCAAGAGGAGCGGGAGAACGGGCCGCGAGTATTGGGAGCAGCGCATGGGGGTCCTCCTCCCGAGCTTGCTGGAATCTCCGACGGCTCAAGGCTAGGCCTGCCATGCAACGGGCGCAATAGCCGAGTTCGACCTACTTCGTCCACCCCGGCTTGCGCTTCTCGAAGAACGCCGCGAGCCCGTCCTTCGCCTCCTCGCCGCCGCGGACGTGCGCCAACGTCTCCGGCACCGAGCGGCGGTACTCCTCCCAGCCGACGTCGGTGAAGCGCACGAGCAGCTCCTTCACCGTGCCCTGCGCGTGCGGCGCGCCCTTCAACAGCTCGCCCACGCGTTCGGCCACCTTCGCGTCCAGCCCGGAGGCGGGCACGACGTGGTTCACGATGCCGTAGTGGAGCGCGGTGGCGGCATCGAAGCGCTCGCCGGTGAGCATCAGCTCGCGCGCGGCGCGATCGCCGAGCCGGCGGATCACGTACGGGCTGATCACCGCGGGCAGGATGCCGAGCCGCACCTCGGTGAGCCCGAACTTCGCGTCGTCGCTCGCCACCACGATGTCGCACGTGCAGCAGAAGCCGACGCCGCCGCCGTAGACCGCGCCGTGAACCCTCCCCACCACCGGCTTCGGGAAGTCGGCGAGCGCCGCGAACATCCCCGCCAGGCGTTTCGCCTCGAGCAGGTTGTCCTGGTACGAGGCGTTTGCCGAGGCCTTCATCACCGCGATGTCCGCGCCGGCGCAGAACGACGGCCCGCGGCCGCCGAGCACGACGACGCGGCAGCCGGCGTCATCCTTCAGGGCGTGCAGCGTGTCGACCAACGCCGCACCGAGCTCGACGGCGAGCGCGTTGTGCGCCTCGGGACGGTTGAGCCACACGCGCGCCACGGCGCCATCGCGCTCGAGCTCGATCAGGGAGACCTGGGGCATGCGCGTTCCTTCTCAAGGTGGACGACGACGCGAACGGGTGACGGCGCGTGCAGGATAGGGAGCGCGCCCCGGGCGCTCAATCCAGCGCCCGGAGCCGCTGCCAACAGGCGGCGAACCATCAACGCGCCAAGCACATAGCGTTGGTGGAACGAATTCTCACGCCGATGTGACGGCCGTCATATGCTGCGCTGCCGCTGCCACCGATGCTCTCCCTGTGATGAGCACGCATGCACGCACCGCCCATGACCCCGACCCGTTCGCACGCTTCCGCCGCGACCACCGTCGCGTCCTCGCGCAGCTCGACGAGCTCGAGCGGGACGCGGCCGGCGCCAGGCGGCGGGCGCCGGGCGAGGCGCACCTCCGCGGGATGCTCGAGCTGCTCGCGCGCCAGTTCGCCACGCACATGACCGCGGAAGACACGGTGCTCTACCCGGCCCTCGCGGAAGCGTTTCCGGAGTCGCGCGCGACGCTCGCGCCGCTCCGGCTCGAGCACCGCGAGCTGCGCCTCATGCTGGCGGCGCTCGCGGACGCGTTCGCGCTGGTGCCGGGGCCGCCGCGTGACGAGCAGCTGCTGGTGCAGACGTGGGACTTCGTCCACCTGCTCCGGATCCACATCCAGAAAGAGGAACGATCGGTCTTCGACCTGGCGGAGCGCGTGCTCCGCCCGCACGAGGTGCGGGACCTCGTGGAACGGCTCGAGACCTGTTTCCCGCCACAGAGCCATGGCGTCCGCAGCGGGCGCCGGAAAGGAAGCTCGAGGTCATGAGATCACCCTGGGGATACGCCGCGCTGGCGGCGCTCCTGTGCATGGCCGCCGGATGCGGCGGGAGCGGGGCAGCAAAGAACGACACCGCGGCCGCGGGAGGTGCGCCCGCGGCATCGAGCGCGCCGGCGGAGATGAAGCTCGAGACGGTCTCGAAGTACGACTCGGGCCCGCGCGCCTTCGAAGGGCATGCCGACGAAGCTGCCGTGGAGCGCGGCGAGAAGTTGTTCAAGGACAAGGGCTGCTCCGCCTGCCACGCGTTCGGGAAGAAGGTGACGGGCCCCGACCTCGCCGGCGTCACGCAGCGGCGCACGGCGGCCTGGATCGAGAACCAGATCCTGCACCCCGACGTGATGGTGAAGACCGACCCCATCTCCCACGAGCTGTTCGCGAAGTTCATGCTGCAGATGCCCAACCAGGGGCTCACCCCGGAGCAGGCGCGCGACGTGATCGCCTACTTCAGGCACCAGGACCACGAGGCCGGGGAAGCCCACGGGAAGGAGGAAGGGAAATGAAACGCGGGCTGAGGTTCGGGTTTGCGGTTGCGCTCGTTGCCACGATCGCGGCCCTGGTCGCCGGGTGCATGGCGTCGCAGGGCGGCGGTGCGGCGGGCTCCGCCGCGCAGAAGGTGTACGTGAAGCCGGGTGAGAAGGACGCCTACTACGCGTTCCTCTCCGGCGGCCACCACGGGAACGTCTACGTGTACGGCATCCCGTCGTGCCGGCACATCACCACCATCCCGGTGTTCACGCCGGAGCCGGCGGTGGGCTACGGCAACGACGAGGAGAGCAAGGCGATGCTCGGGGGCTACACCTGGGGCGACGCGCATCACCCGGGCCTCTCCGAGACCGACGGCGACTACGACGGGCGCTGGCTGTTCATCAACGACATGCCGAACGCCCGCATCGCCCGCATCGACCTCAAGGACTTCAAGACCCGGCAGATCTTCGGGCCGATCCCGAACGTGTCCGCGGCGCACGCCTGCCCGTTCCCGACGCCGAACACGGAGTACGTGTTCGCGGCGTCGCGCTTCTCGGTGCCGGTGCCGAACCGTGACGTGCGCGTGGAGGACTATGCCAAGGACTTCCGCGGCATCATCGCCGGCGTGAAGGTGGATCCGAAGATCGGCACGATGTCGCTGGGCTTCGAGATCCTCATGCCGCCGTTCGACTGGGACCTCGCCGACGCCGGCAAGGGCCCGAGCCACGGCTGGGAGTTCTTCACCTGCTACAACAGCGAGATGGCATACGACTCGCTGGAGATCAAGGCGTCGCAGAACGAGATGGACTATTTCGCCGCGGTCGACTGGCGCGCGGCGCAGAAGGCCGTGGACGACGGCAAGGCCACGATGGTGAACGGCGCCCCGGTGCTGGACCCGGTGAAGGTGAAGGGCATCGCCTACTTGATCCCGGTGCCGAAGAGCCCGCACGGCGTCGACGTGGACCCGAGCGGCCAGTACGTCTGCTGCTCCGGCAAGCTCCAGGCCGAGGTGAGCGTCTACAGCTTCGCCAAGATCAAGGCGGCGATCGACGCCGGCAAGTTCGAGGGCGAGAAGATGGGCGTGCCCACGCTCAAGTTCGAGGACTGCCTCGAGGCCAAGGTCCCCGTGGGCCTGGGGCCGTTGCACACGCAGTTCGACAACAAGGGCAATGCGTACACGTCGCTGTTCCTCGACTCGCAGATCGCCAAGTGGAAGGTTGGCCCGCCGTGGAACGTGGTCGACAAGATCGACGTTTACTATTCGATCGGCCACCTGATGGCGTCCGAGGGTGACACGCGGCACCCGACCGGCGACTACGTCGTGGCGCTCGACAAGCTGTCCAAGGACCGCTATCTCAACGTGGGTCCCACGCATCCCGAAGCGGCGCAGCTGATCGACCTGCGCGGGCCGAAGATGGAGTTGCTGTACGACTTCCCGACCTACCTCGAGCCGCACTACGCGCAGATGATCAAGGCCGAGAAGCTCAAGCCGATCACCGTGTACCCGCTGGCCGAGAACGACAAGCCCGGAAACATCAAGCGCGCCGAGGACATCCGGGTCGAGCGCAAGGGGAACCGGGTCGACGTGTACGGGCTCGTGGTGCGCACGCACTTCTCGCCCGACATCGTGCGCGTCAACCAGGGCGACGAGGTCTACTTCCACTGGACGAACCTGGAGCAGGACGACGACATCGCGCACGGCTTCGGCATCCTGTGGTCGAGCAAGAACATGCAGGTCGAGCCCGGCGAGACGAAGACGATGCACTGGACCGCCGAGAAGGCCGGCATCAACCCGTTCTACTGCTCGAACTTCTGCAGCGCGCTGCACCAGGAGATGCAGGGCTACATCGAGGTGCGCCCGCGGGGAACGCCGCAGGCGTCCGTCGTGCGGCCCGATGCCAGGACCATTGCGGAGCTGAACGCCCTGCTCGCCGCGAGGTGAGCGGGACGCCGACCCACCGGGGCGGGCCGCCGGCCGCCGGCCCGCCCCCGGACGGAGAGACCCGATGAGCTACCTTTCAGGCAAGTTCAGACCCACCGAGCGCGGGCTCATCCTGTTCGCGGCGGTGGTGCTGCTGCCGGTGTTCTTCCTGCCCGTGATCCCGATCTGGCACATGCACCTGCGCGCACCGCAGTACCCGGAGGGGCTGAACCTGGCGATCTTTACCAACACCATCCGCGGCGACGTCGACAAGATCAATACGCTCAACCACTACGTCGGCATGCACGCGATCACCACGTCCGACTTCCGGGAGTTCTCGTACATGCCGCAGCTCCTCACCGGGTTCGGCGTGCTGGCGCTGCTCGCGGGACTCACCGGTCGCCGCTGGCTGGCGCTGCTCGGCTGGGTCGCGTTCACGGGGTTCGCCGGCTACATGTTCCGCGACTACATCCTGTGGCTCTATCGCTACGGCCACGAGCTCGATCCGCGTGCGGCGATCAAGCTCCAGGTCTTCACGCCACCGGTGATCGGCTTCAAGCAAATGGCGAACTTCAAGGTGTGGAGCTACCCGGGCATCGGCACGTGGCTGCTGGGCTTCGCCTGGGCGCTGGGGCCGATCGCACTGCTGGCCGAGCGCTACGGGCGCCGGCACGCGGGCGCGGCCGCAGCGACTGCTGGAGCCGCGAAGGCCTGACGGCATGAGCCCCCGTGTCGTCGCGGCGGCGCTGCTCGCCGCGCTGTGGAGCCTACCGTCGAGCGCGCGCACGCTCCACGTGCCGGCACCGGCGATGGGCGACACCGCCCGGGCGGCCGCCGTCGCGATCGCGCAGGCGCAGCCGGGCGACACCGTGCTCCTGGGCTCCGGCGTCCACCCCGGACCGCTGCGCATCGCCCACCCGATCGTGCTCCGCGGCGAGCCGGGCGCGGCCGTGGACGGCGGCGGTCGCGGCTCGGTGATCGAGGTGGGCGCCTCGGGCACGCGGATCGAGGAGCTGACCGTGCGCGCGAGCGGCACGCGGGTCATGGACATCGACAGCGGCATCCACGTCATCCGCGCCGGCGGCGTCGAGATCCGCGGCGTACGACTGGAGAACGTGCTCTACGGCGTCTACGCGGAGCGCGCGGGCCAGCTCACGGTCGCGCACTGCACGCTCACCGGGCGCGTGCGGCCGCTCGACGAGTCGGGCGAGGGGAACGGCCTCCACCTCTGGTACTGCTCCGACGTCTCCGTTCACGACAACGACGTCTCGCGCTTCGTGGACGCCGTCTATCTCTCGTTCGTGACCCGTATGGACGCCACGCGCAACCGGCTCCACGACAATGGCCGCTACGGGCTCCACACCATGTACTGCCAGCAGAACCGGTTCGTCGAGAACGAGGTGACGCGCGACGTGGCGGGCTGCGCGCTCATGTTCACGAACCACGTCGAGATCGCGCGCAACCGCATCGTGCGCAATCGCGGATCGCGCACGTACGGCCTGCTGCTGCGCGACTGCAGCGACGGCCGGTTCGAGGCGAACGAGCTCGTGGACAACACGGTGGCGATCTTCATGGACGGCTCGAACCGCAACCGCCTCGAGGGCAACCTGGTCCAGGACAACGGCTGGGGGATCCTGCTGTTCTCCTCCTCGGCCGGGAACGTGTTCACGGGGAACGACTTCATCAACAACGACTACCCGGTGGCGCTGGACATGCGCCGCACCGACAACCGCTTCGACGACGGCGCGCACGGCAACTACTGGAGCGAGGCGGCCGCGTTCGACCTGGACGGCAACGGCGTGAGCGACGTGCCGTTCGCGCCGGTGTCGGCGTTCGCGTTCGTGTCGAAGCAGTACCCGGACCTGGCTGTGCTGGCGAAGAGCCCCGCCGTGGCCTCGCTCGCCGTGGCCGAGCGCGTGTTCCCGTCGCTGCGCCCGAGCGAGGCGGTGGACCGCTTCCCGCGCGTGCGGCCGGACCCGCGCCATACGCGGGCACCCCGCGGGCCGCGCGTCATGCGCGAGGCGCGCGAGCCCGGGGCGGATGCGCCGCCGCGGCGCGACTGGGCGGCCGCCGCCGGATTCGCCGCCGTGGGCCTGGCGGGTATCGCGGGGCTCGTCGCCGGGAGGCGTGCATGAGCATGGTGCGCACCACGTCGCTCACGAAGCGCTACGGCGCTGTGCTCGCCGTGAACGCGCTCTCGTTCGCGGTCGAGCCCGGCGAGACGTTCGCGATCATCGGCCCCAACGGCGCCGGCAAGACCACGACGCTGCGCATCCTCCTGGGGCTCACGCGCCCCGACTCGGGTTCGGCCGAGGTGGGTCCGCGCGCGCTCGCGCCGCATCACCCCGAGGCGCGACGCGACCTGGGCTACGTGCCACAGCGCGTCGAGTTCCCGCACGGCCGCACGGTGGCCGAAGTCTTACGCTTCTTCGCTGACATCCGGGGGCTCGAAAAGCGCGCGGTCGGACGCGCGCTCGAGCGCGTGGGCCTGACGTCGCACGCCGCCCGCCGCGCGAGCGAGCTCTCGGGCGGCTACACGCAGCGGCTCTCGCTCGCACAGGCGCTGCTCGCCGATCCCGCGCTGCTCGTGCTCGACGAGCCCACCGCGAGCCTCGACCCGGAGGCGACGTGGGAGTTCCGCTCGCTCGTCGAGCAGCTCCAGCGCGAGGGCAAGACGATCCTCCTCTGCTCGCACCTCCTCACCGAGGTGGAGCGCGTGGCGGATCGCGTGCTGATCCTGGTCGAGGGCCGCGCCGCGGCGCTCGAGCGGATCGATACGCTGCGTGAACGCCAGGCCCTGGCCATGCGGCGCTCGCTCGAGCTCGGGGAAGAACCGCCGAGCCTCGAGGACGTGTTCCTGAGCGTCGTCCGGGGCGAACGACCGCCGCGCGCGGCGAACGAGGGGGCGGGGTCATGAAGCGCTATCTCGGGCTGCTCGGCGTCGCGCTCGTGGTGGGGCTCGTGCTGATGTTCGCCGCCCGCTCGTTGCGCGCGCCGCGGCCCGTGGAGGTGCGCGCGCCCGAGATCCCGACCGTGGAGCTGGCGCTCACGCTCACGAAGGACGGCATCACGCCCGCGAATGCTTCGGTGCCCAAGGACAACCGCGTCCGGTTGACGATCGTCAACCACCGCCGTGACCGCGTGGGCCTGAGCCTCCACGGCTACCAGGACCGGCTGATGATCGGCTGGATCGATCCCGACTCGACGTGGCGCGGCGAGTTCATCGCCGACCGCCCGGGCGATGGCTTCGCCTGGATGCTCGAGGGCGAGCCCGTCGGCAGGCTCGCGGTGGAGGGCTCGCACCTCGTGGACGGCCACCGGTGAACGCCCGCTGGCACCGCGTCGGCGTGGTCGCGCGCGAGGAGTTCCGCCAGGCGCTCGAGTCGCGCTGGCTCTTCGGCTTCACGGCACTCCTCACCGCGCTCGTGCTCGGGCTCTCGTTCTTCGGCATGGCGCAGAGCCGCGAGGTGGGCTTCCAGGGTTTCGCCCGCGTGACGCTCTCGCTCATGAACCTGGTGCTGTTCATCGTGCCGCTGACCGGGCTCATGCTCGGCGTCACCAGCGTCACCGGCGGCTCCGGCGCGCTGCCGCTCCTGCTCGCACAACCGGTCAGTCGGCGTGAAGTGCTCGCCGGGAAGCTCCTCGGCCTGGGCACGGCGCTCACGGTGGCGCAACTCGTGGGCTTCGGCGGCGGCGGCGTGGTGGTGGCGCTCTCCGCGGGCGCCGACCAGGTGCGCGGCTTCGCGGCGTTGACCGGGCTCTCGATCGCGCTCGGCTGGCTCATGGTGTCGACGTCGCTGATGATCGCGGTGCTGCGTCCCGATCGCCTGAAGGCGATGTCGACCGCGCTCTTCCTCTGGCTGCTGCTCGTCGTCGCCTACGACCTCGCCGTGCTCGGCGCCACCACGCTGCTGGGCGGGCTGCCGCTCCAGCGCGTGCTCGTGCCCGCGCTGCTCCTCAATCCGGTGGACATCGCGCGCGTGCTCACCACGCTCGCGGTCGGCTCGGGCGCGCTCTTCGGGCCCACGTCGGCGGTGCTCATGAAGCTCTCCGGCACCACGGTCGGGATCGGCATCGGCCTGCTCGTGCTGGTGGTCGAGACGATCGTGCCGGCCGCGGTCGCGATGTGGGTGTTCGAGCGGCGGGACGGCTAGGCCGGCGCGCCCGCGCGGGCTATCTCGTGAGCACGACCATCTTCGAGAGCACTTCCCCGCCCGCATGCACCCGGACCGCGTAGATACCGGGGGCCAGCGCTCCGTCCTCGCCCAGGTCCACCACGTGCGGCCCGGCACTCATTCCGCGCAACTCACGCTCGAGTACCTTCCGACCGGCCACGTCCAGCACCTCGAGTCTGGCGGGACCAGGGTTCGGCAGCGTGAACGTCACCGAGAGCCTGCCGCGGGCAGGATTTGGCCATGCGCCCCCAAGGCTGAAGCGCGGGGCGGTGTCCCCATCGCTGGCCGCGTCCCTCCTTGCAACCGGGCCCGCGATCTGGACCTTCTGCGCGTAGATGTCCCAGTTTCCGCAGCGGTGGTCCTGCCACACGATGATGGCCGCACCGCCATCGCCCTCCACCACCACCGGGCTCGTCTGTGCGTCGGGCGCCGCGCAGATCGGCCTGCCCACGGCGGGATAATCTCGATCGGGCGTTCCGTCCGCTCGCAGGAGCATTCCATAGATGTCATCGCCGGCGCCGCGCCCGTCGGCCCAGCAGGTCAGGAGCCGGCCGTCAGCGAGAGCGAGCGCCGTCGGTTGAACCTGATCGCCTGAAGCGACGCAGACACGTGCGCCATCCACGGGCCATCCCGATGCCAGCTGCCCGTCGGCCGTCACGCGGCCGGCGTAGATGTCCGAGTCCCCGGAACGGCTGTCGGTCCACACCGCCGAGGCTCCTCCCCCTTTGAGCGGCAGCACGGAGACGAGATGGCGCGCACCGCTCGCCGTGCACAGCGACGTCGACCATGCGACGGCGCCGGTGGGTCCGATGCGCTGGACCTCGACGCGCGAACCGTCATCCGACATCGGAAGCAGGGGCATGCGCCTCACCAAGACCTGCGAGCCATCCGCGTCGGCCGTGCTGACGGCACTCGCTTCCACGTCGCCGATCCCCACCCCGATTCGGCCGTACGTCACCCGATAGAGTTCAGCACCGTCCGCGGCGAGGCGGACCAGGGACGAGTACGCTCCAAAGCCGTCGCCATCCTCGGTATCCCAACTCGTGTCCCAGGAGAGCACGACCCCACCCGCACCATCTGAGCTGGTTCGCGACGACTTGAGGCGGCTGCGAGTGATGCTGTCCTGGTCGTCATTTGCACCGCCGATCACAACGCCTTCTTTGGCCGGCCAGCCCGCAGCTGGAGTCCCCGCTGCCGTCAGGTGCTGGCAGGTGAGGCTGTAGGAGGTTTCGTAGCTCGAGCTATAGGTGGCGATGTACGTCACATAGACGCCCCCACTCCCATCCGCCGCCAGCGTGATACCGAACGCGTCGTCGGGCGACACTTCGATCCCTGGGCACGGCGAGAGGTCGAACTCGCCGGCCGGCGTGAGGTGTTGTAGGTGGACGCCCCTTCCCGCCCAGCCGATCCAGGCACCGCCCTTGCCGTCGATCGCGAGGGCTCCCGGTCCCGTGGGCCCTTGTTCGGCACACATGGGCAAACCGTCGGTGGCCCACATCGGAACGCCGTTCCCCCTGACGCGCTGCACGTAGGCGGTGCCGGCACCCATTCGTCCGTCCGTCCACGCCACGAACGCTCCACCCGCACCGTCCGGAATGGCCACCGGAGCCGTCTGGTCGCCCAGGGCCGTGCACACGGCGAGACCATCGCGGGCCCAGCCTGGCGGGTGATGCACCGGGCCGCCGGTGCGGTCGTGCGTCAGAAGCACGGACAGGAATCCGCCCCAGTTGGCCGCCGCGATGTCGAGGAGGCCATCACCATCGAAATCGGCGGCGGCCATGTCGAACGGTTGGAGGAGGCCAGCCCATCCCAGAGGTTCGAAGCGACCGTCGTGGCCTCCGCCCCTGACGCCGTGCAGCAGCGTGATGCCGCCCGGCCTCCATTCCGTGACGGCCAGGTCGGTGATCCGGTCGCCGTCGAAGTCTCCCGCCACGACCGCCTGGCCGACGTTGGCCGCAGACGATTGGAACGTCGCATCGAGGTAGGAGATCGGGGGGCCGAACGTCCCATCGCCTCTCCTTCCCGAGCCTTGACCGAGCAGCACGTTGAGGCCGGTTGGTGCGGCGTACGCGTCCATCGCCACCGCGAGGTCGAGAATGCCATCGGCATTGAAATCACCGACGCTGATGCCACGCGGGTACATGCCCACGGGGAAGAAGGCCGGCGCCGAGAACGTCCCGTCGCCGACCCCACCCCTTCCCCGGCCGCGCAGTATCGCGATCCGGCCGTTCGGCTGGGAGAGCGCCACGGCGAGGTCCGTGATGCCGTCCGCATCGAAATCGCCGGTCGCGACGCAGGCTGTGAAGTATTCGAGCGGATACTTGAGCTCCGTCGCGAAGCTCCCGTCGCCCCGCCCGATGAGGATCGAGACACCGCTGCCGATGAAGAATCCGTTGTAGTTCACGGCGAGATCCACGATCCCGTCGTGGTTGAAGTCTCCAGTGGCCATGGACCCTGACGGTCCGCCCGGGGAGGAGACGACGGGGACCGCGAAAGCCCCCTGCGGGTGGCCAGGTGTCCCCAGGCCAAGAAGGACGGAGACAGTACCCGGGCCGGTGGTGGCGAGATCGGCGATGCCGTCGCCATTGAAATCCGCGGTGACGATCGGTTGGGCGCCGTCGGGCACGGGATACTTCACGCCGGGCGCGAACGTGCCATCGCCCCTGCCGGCACGAACCGTGACCCAGGCATAGTTCGTGGTGGCGAGGTCGATGTTCCCGTCGCCGTCGAAGTCGCCGGCCGCGACCCCGTGGGTGTAGTCGGTCCCCGACGTGGAGGAGTAGGTGACGACGGACCGGAAGAGGGTGTCGCACTCGTCGGCGCGCGCGGAGCGTCTCTTGCTCATGTCCGAGGCAGGCGATCCCGACGCCATCGCCTGGGCGAAGCTCAGCACGCTCGCCGTCAGCACCACCGGCAGGCACGCGCGAAGCCGCATGATGGACCTCCCTGCTGCCTCGCCCCATTCAGCCCGCGCGGTCGGGAGAGACGGCGTGGCGCAACAGAATTCTGGAATGAGCGGAAGGGTGCGTCAACCGATATCGAACGGGTTTCCATCGCGCTAATCTCGTGAAACGGAGCCCGCGTGCGTCCTGCACGACGCCACGCGGCGATCAAGCGGGGGCTCAAGAGAGCGCCAGCGCGATGACGCCGGCGGCGAACGCCGTGGACGCGACGAGCCGCCGGCGCCGGTCGCCCTCGCCGAGCACGCGGCCGCCGAGCCAGGCGCCGATCAGGATGCTCACCTCGCGTGCCGGCGCGATATGGCCCACGTCGCCCTGCCGGAGCGCGAGCAGGATGAGGATGTAGCTCATCGGGGAGAGGAGCGCGATCCCGAGCACGCGCGCCCGCTGTGTCCGCCACAGGCCCGCGATCTCAGTGCGCTGTCCGGCGGCGAGCGGCGTGAGCGTGATCACGCGCACCACCTCGCCGGCCCAGTAGAAGACGAGCGGCGGCACGCCGGCGCGCTTGACGCCCCAGCCGTCCCAGAGCGTGTAGACCGCGATCGCCACGCCGGTGGCGAGGCCGTAACGCACCGCGGCGGACGCGTGCCCGCGCGCACCGCGCGCGGCTGGCGCGGTCATCACCGCCACGCCCGTGACCACGAGCAGCGCGCCCGTCATCGACAGCGGCGTTGGGCGCTCGCCGAACACCGCGATGGCGCCGACCGTGGCGAGCAGGGGCCCGGTGCCGCGCGCGAGCGGGTAGACGAGCGACAGGTCGCCCGCGCGATAGCCGCGCAGCAGCAGGAAGAAGTAGCCCACGTGGATGACGCCGCTCCCGGCCATCAGTACCAAGGCCGTTGGCGTCGGCGACCACTGCGTGCGCGCGATCGTGACCCATGCGAACGGCGCGTAGAACACCGACGAGATCGCGGTGAGCAGCCACAGCAGGGGCGCCTGTCGCACCCCGGGCCCCAGCTGCTTGGTCCACAGGTTCCAGGTCGCGTGGATGACGGCCGACGCGAGCACCAGCCCGAGGACGAAGAGCGGCACGCTTCAGTCGTCGATCGCGAACCCGAACGCCGGCCGGCCGCCGAGCGACGTGCGGAACGCCCAGCCCACGAGCAGCAGGAGCATGAGCAGGCAGACGATCGACTGGAACGCGTACGGCGATGCGGTCGAGAACGGCAGCGGCGCGAGCCGGAACAGGAAGCTCACGAGCCACGAGGAGATCAGCGCCAGGAGCCCGTAGCGGGTGATCAGCCACGCCATGAGCACGCCGGTGAGCAGCGCGCCCGGCACCTCGAGCACCGGGTTCTCGCCGCCCAGCGAGCGCATGGTGATGATCGTCGCCAGCGCGATCGCCGCCGGCAACGAGCGCCGGAACAGCAGGCGCAGCAGGAACCAGATGCCGAACAGGGCGAAGCCGGGCACCAGGATCTCGCCGGGCAGGTTGAGCACCGCCCCGAGCCACTGGCGCCCGCCGGCGAGCGCCCCGTAATGCGGTGCGATCGGGGTCTGGCCGTGGAACGGCACCCAGGTCGGGATGCCGTTGACCACGGCGAGCGAGAGCAGGCCCAAGCCGCCGAACACGGCGCCCGCCAGCACGTCGCGCCCGACGCGCGGATCGCGGTAGCGGCCCTGCAGCACGCGGGCCCAGCCGATCATCAGCTCGGGGGTGTGCTTGCGCACGAGCGGCTCCACGGCCACGTACAGCAGGAACAGGAACCACGCCTGCACGAGCCCCAGGCCGGTCGCGATCGCGAAACCATCGAACTCGTGCGACAGGTTCGACGTGTGGTGCGCCGTCACCACCCACTGGAGCATACGGCACACGAGCATGAACAAGCCGAGCCGCGCGCCCCCCTGCCAGTCCCCCGTGCGGCCGACGAGCCGGCGGCGCCCGACGAACGTGGCGAAGACGATCGTGACGATGATGATCACCAGCACGATGCCACCCGAGAGCATGTTCGTGATGCTCGCCCGCTCCACCTGCATGCGCGTCGCCCGGTCCCAGGGACCGCGGACGATGAAGGACACCGGCAGCCCCCGCCACCACGCTGCCGTGACCCGCGCCGTGGCGCCGGGGATCCACGGCAACGGTCCCGTCCATTCGCGCCGGTGGTCGAACGCGGGCAGCGGCACCCACACCGGGGCCACCTCGCGAAACGCCGCGGTGTCGAGCCCGGCGAGCGTGAACAGTTCCGCGGTGTATCGCGGCTCGACCTCGACCGCCGACGAGTCGAGCTGCGGCGGCATGACCGTGAGCCCGCGCAACCGGCCCATCGCATCCACGGCGACGTTTGCCATGCCCGAGATCGTCGTCGGCGGATCGTCGCCGGTGACCGAGCCGCCGGTGACCGGCAGCATGGGACGCGGGCTCTGGCGGTAGGTGAGCGCGATCGGCGGCCCGGCCGCTGCGAAGTCGCTTCGCCAGTGCGTGCTCAACTCGTTGTGCGACCGCCACCGCATCGGGTCGTAGTCGCGCTGGAGCCAGGACACGTGATCGCGCGGCGGCGTGGTGTAGCCGAGCTGCGCGAGGATGTCGCGCGCGCGTTGTTCGAGCACCTCGTGGCTCCGCGTGAACGGCGCGAGCCCGAGGTCGAACGCGGCCGGCGCGATCGCGAGCATCGCCGCGAGCACCGCGCCGAAGGCGCCCAGCCATCCCCACGCGGCGCGGGGCGCGAGTGCGCCCTCGCCGCCCGAGTCCGCGACCATCTGCGGCGACGGCGTCTCGCCCGCGGCGAGCGCCGCCGCGACCGGGTCGCCGCCCGGAAGCGAGGCCGAGAGCCCGAGCGCGGTGCGTGGGCGCTTGGCCGGGTCCTTCTCCAGGCAGCGCAGGATCGCGCGCGCCACCGGCTCGTCCACGTCGCGCTCGATCTTCTCCGGCGAGCGTGGCTCCACCCGCGAGTGCTGCGACTTCCACCCCTCCCACGTCGCGGCCTCGAGCGCGCGCTGCCCGGTGTAGGTCTCGTAGAGGATCAGCCCCAGCGCGTAGAGGTCGCTCTGCGGCGTCGCCGGCCGGCCCTCGAACTGTTCGGGCGCCATGTACGCCGGCGTGCCCACCACCTCGGCGGCGCCGGTTTGCTCAAAATGCACGGCGAGGCCGAAGTCGGTGATGCGCACGCGGCCCTCGCCGTCGATCATCACGTTCGAGGGCTTGAGGTCGCGATGGATGACGCCGCGGTCGTGCGCCGCGGCGAGCCCGGCGCAGAGCTGGCGCGCGACCTGGTCGGCCTTGGCGCGCGGCAGCCGGCCGATGCGCTTGAGCAGCGTGGCGAGGTCCTCCCCGTCCACGTACTCCATGGACAGGAAGAACTGGCCGTCCACCTCGCCGATGTCGTAGACGCGGCAGATGTTGGGGTGGGAGACCTGGCGCGCGTTCCGCACCTCGCCGCGGAAGCGTTCGAGCATGTCGGGTCGGTCGGCGAACCCGCGGCCCAGGAACTTGAGCGCCACCGCCTGGGCGAGCTGGAGGTCGTCGGCGCGATAGACCTCGCCCATGCCGCCGCGGCCGAGGAGCCCGATCACCCGGTACCGGGAGGCCAGCACCTGGCCCGGCTGGAATCCCACACCGCCGAAGCTCGCGGATGAATCGAGGCGGCCGATCGGCGTGGGCGAGCCCGAGCGCGGGGGCCCTGACGACGCCGACGCCGGGGGTGGCCCCACCGCCGTGGGGAGCTGCGAGACCGAGCTCTGGACCGCGCCGCAGCCCGGGCAGAAGCGCGCCCCGACGGGCACCTCCGAGGCGCAGTGGGGGCAGCGGGCCATGCGCGGCATCCTAGCCGGGGGCGGAGAACGCCCGCCAGCGCCCGCCCCGCGAAACCCCGCCCCGGGCGGCGCCGTATCCCGGACAGGCCCTGGCCGCCCGCTCGCAGCCGCCTGGCCTGCCGGCTCGATCCTGTACCCGTGCTCCGCACGGGTTCCCAGTGCCCTGCACGGGCTCCCAGTTCCGGAGGTCGCCATGAAGCTCGCGATCACCCTTGCCACGCTCGCCGCGCTGGCCGGACCCGCGGTGACGGTTGCGCCGGCGCACGCCGCGATGCTCGTCACCGACCCGCACGTCTTCCCGGTCACGTCGAAGCACCGCATCCGGCTCGAGTTCCCGGTCGGCGAGCTGCGGGTGATCTCCACCGACGAACCCCACGTGCGCTTCGACATCAAGGTGCGCTGCCGCAACGGGTCGGACGACCGGTGCGCGGAGATGGCGGACCGGCTGATCCTCGACAGCGACGACACCGGCGGCACGCTCAACCTGCGGCTCCATAAGTTCCCGCACTGGAACAACCATGGCATGACCGTGATCGGCATGCTCGCGGTGCCGCGCACGCTCGCGGTCGACATCGAGATGGGAGTCGGCGAGCTGGACATCTCCGGCATCGAGGGCGACCTCGACGTGCAGCTCGGCGTGGGCGACGCGGAGGTCCGCGCGTTGCGCTCGCGCGCGGGCCACGTCTCGGTCGACACCGGCATCGGCGACGCCGACATCCGCGGCGGCGGCTCGGGCACGCGAAGCCGCGGGTTCATCGGCTCGCACGCCGTGTGGGACGAGGGGCAGGGACGCGCCTCGGTCAGGCTCCACGTCGGCGTCGGCGACGCGTCGGTGCGGCTGGAGTAGGGCTACATCCGGAACACGCCGAACTTCATCTCCGGGATCGGGGCATCGAGGCTCGCGGCCAGCGACAGCGCGAGCACGTCGCGCGTCGAGGCCGGGTCGATGATGCCGTCGTCCCACAGGCGCGCGGTCGAGTAGTAGGGACTCCCCTCCGCCTCGTACTTGTCGAGGATCGGCTGCTTGAACGCCTTCTCCTCGGCGGCGTTCATCTTCTTCCCCGACACCTGCGCCAGCACGCTCGCCGCCTGCTCGCCGCCCATGACGCTGATGCGGCTGTTCGGCCACATGTAGAGGAAGCGCGGCTGGTAGGCGCGGCCGCACATGCCGTAGTTCCCGGCGCCGAAGCTGCCGCCGATGATCACCGTGATCTTGGGCACGGGCGCGTTCGCCACGGCGTGCACGAGCTTGGCGCCGTCCTTGGCGATGCCGCCGTGCTCGTACTGGCGGCCGACCATGAACCCGGTGATGTTCTGCAGGAACAGCAGCGGCACGCCGCGCTGTGCCGCCAGCTCGATGAAGTGCGTGCCCTTCAGGGCCGACTCGCTGAACAGGATGCCCTGGTTGGCGAGGATCGCCACCGGCATGCCCATCACGTGGGCGAAGCCGCAGACCAGCGTGGTGCCGTAGCGCGCCTTGAACTCGTGGAAGCGCGAGCCGTCCACGAGCCGGGCGATCACCTCCTTCACCTCGTACGTCGTGCGCACGTCACGCGGCAGCACGCCGTAGAGCTCGGAGGGATCGTAGGCGGGTGCCTCGGGCGTCCTGAGATCGAGCTGCGCGCCGCGCGACGCGCCGAGGTGGGAGACGATCTCGCGCGCCAGCTCGAGCGCGTGCGCGTCGTCGTCGGCGAGGTGGTCGGCGACGCCCGAGATACGCGTGTGCACGTCGCCGCCGCCCAGCTCCTCGGCGGTGACTTCCTCGCCCGTTGCGGCTTTCACCAGCGGGGGACCGCCGAGGAAGATCGTGCCCTGGTTCTTCACGATCACGGTCTCGTCGCTCATCGCCGGCACGTACGCGCCGCCGGCCGTACACGAGCCCATCACCACGGCGACCTGCGGGATCCCCAGCGCCGAGGCGCGCGCCTGGTTGTAGAAGATGCGGCCGAAGTGGTCGCGATCGGGGAACACGTCGGCCTGGAGCGGCAGGAACGCGCCGCCCGAATCCACCAGGTACACGCACGGCAGCCGGTTCTCGATCGCGATCTCCTGCGCGCGCACGTGCTTCTTGACCGTGATCGGGTAGTACGTGCCGCCCTTCACGGTGGCGTCGTTCGCCACCACCAGCACGTGGCGGCCGTGCACGGTGCCGATGCCGGTGACGAGCCCGGCGCACGGCGCGTCGTCCGCGTACATGCCGTTCGCCGCCAGCGGCGAGAGCTCGAGGAACGCGGTGCCGGGATCGAGCAGCCGCTCGACACGCTCGCGCACGACGAGCTTGCCGCGCGACGTGTGCCGCTTCATGGCGTCGGCGCCGCCGCCGGCTTTCACCGCCGCCAGCCTGCGGCGCAGGTCCCCCGCCAGCGCGAGGTGGTGCTTGGTGTTGGCCTTGAACTCGGCGTTTTGGGTGTCGAGGTGCGAGTCGAGTCGTTCCATCAGGCTTTCGCGCGCGCGCGCATGGCGGCCATGTCCTCGCGCGTCGGCCCGTAGAGCGCGGGTGGCGTCCCGCCCGCGAGGCGGCACATCAGCATCAGCTGGCCGCGATGGTGGACCTCGTGGTGGAGCAGCGCGCCCCACAGGATCTTCCCGATCGCCAGCGCGCGGCCGTCGAAGAACGTCACGGTGCGATCGAGATCGGCGTCCGTGAGCGACTCCACGCGTGCCTTCGCCTCGGCATGGATGCGAGCGTAGCCCGTGGCCAGCTCGGGCACGGTGCGGGGGCGATCGATGCCGGGCGGACGGTCGCCGGGCGTGAACCCGCCGGTCTTGATGCCGTGGGTCATGTACGCCTCGCATTCGCACAGGTGCCACGCGAGCTCACCGAGCGAGCGGCCGTCCTTGTCCGGCCTGAAGTCGTACTGGTTCACGGGCAGCGCCTTGAGCACCGCCGCGGTGCGACTGGATTCAATGTCCCAGAGCTCGAAGAACCGCTGGATCTCGCTGCTCGGCACGGCTTCCTCCCGCGTGGTGTGTCGGTGCTCACGGCTGTCGACCGGACCATACTACGCCGTCACGCGGTTCTCACGGACCGGCAGCCGCACGATCGCCGTGCACCCCGGGCGTCGCTTCGTGGCGGCGTCGGCGCCGCGGTTCTCGAGCGCGAGCGACCCCCCGTGCGCCTCGGCGATCTGCCGCGAGAGCGCCAGCCCGATGCCCGTACCCTCTGGCTTTGTTGTAAAGAACGGCACGAACAGGTTCGCCGTGTCGGCGACGCCCGGGCCCTCGTCGAGCACGCGCAGCTCGAGCGTGCCGTCCGCCACCGTCCACTCGAGCCAGACGCGGCCCTGCGTCTCGAGCGCCGCATCCGCGGCGTTGCGGACGAGGTTGATGAGCAACTGCTCCAACTGGTCGCCGTCGGCCGCGAGCGTCACGTCGGGGCCGCCGGTCACCTCCACCGGCACACGCGTCTCGAGCACGGCCACCCGGCGCACCAGCGCGGCCGCGTCGACCGTGCCCAGCGTGGGCTTGGGCAGCCGCGCCAGCCGCGCGTAGGCGTGCATGAAGCGCGCGAGCGAGCGCGAGCGCGTCTCGATGATGTCGAGGCCTTCTTTCAGCTCGCCGCTCGCTTCGCTCGCGGCCCCCGTGCCCGGTGCGGCTGGAGGCCTGCGCTCGAGCAACGCGCGGAGGCTGCCGGCGATCGACTGGATCGGCGCCAGCGAGTTGTTGATCTCGTGCGAGAGCACGCGGATCAGCCGCTGCCACGCCTCGCGCTCTTCCTCCCTCAACGCACGTGACAGATCGGAAAGAAAGACCAGCTCGTGCGACCGTCCGTCCTGCACGTACCGGCCGCGCCGCAGCTCCCAGCGGCCCGTGGCGCCCGCGAGCCGCAGGTCCACGAGCCGCGGCGTCTCGCCCTCGAGGCAGGAGCCCAGCCCCAGCCATTGCGCCTCGAGCCCGAGCAGGCGCTCGCTCGTCCGCCCCAGCAGTTGCTCGCCCTCGCCGTTCACGAGCCGCAGCCGGCGCTCGGGGTCGAAGCCGAACACGGCGACGTCGACCGAGTCCATGACGCGGCGGAGCAGCGCGGTGGCGGCGATGGCGCCGAGCCGCTGGCGACCCACCGACTCGGTGAGCGCGTTCACCTCCCAGAGCGCCAGGCCGAGTGCGCCCTCGGGGTCGGCGCCGCGCGCGCGGATGGAGGTGTCGCCCTCGCGGATCGCGGCCACCATGTTGGACAGCGTCTGCATCGGCCGCACCGCACGCTCCACGGCAACGCCCGCGCACACGAGCCACGCGAGCCAGAGCGTCGTGACGATGAGCCCGCGCAGCGACGGATCCATCGGCAGGCGGGCCAGGAACACGGTGGCGAGGATCAACGCCGGCAGCCCGGACGCGAGCGTGAGCAGCACGAGCTGGCTCTCCCAACGCAAACGGCGGCGGCGCCTGGGCACGCTAGAGTCCGTGGCGCTCCAGCCGGCGGTAGAGCGCGCTCCGCGACAGACCCAGCGTCTTCGCCGCGTCGCTCACGTTGCCGCCGTGCCGGGCGAGCGCCTTCTGGATGAGCACCCGCTCGACCTCGTCGAGCGTCATCTGCTCGAGCGACGGTGCGCCCGCGGCGGAGACGCGCAGGCCGAGATCACCGACCTCGAGCGCGTGGCCGCGGGCCATGAGCACGGCGCGCTCGAGCACGTGATCCAGCTCGCGCACGTTGCCGGGCCACGGATGCGCGAGCAGCGCGCGCAGCGCCTCGGCGTCGAGCGACTCCACCGGCTTTCGATACCTCCTCGCGTGCGCGCGCAGGAAGTGCGCGGCCAGCGCCGGGATGTCCTCCCGCCGCTCGCGGAGCGGCGGCAGGCGCACCTCGACGGTATTGATGCGGAACAGCAGGTCTTCTCGAAAACGGCCTTCGGCCGCCTCGTGGTGCAGGTCGGCGTTCGTGGCCGAGACGAGCCGCACGCTCACCGAACGCGTGCGCGAGCTGCCGACGCGTTCGAACTCGCCCGTCTGGAGCACCCGCAAGAGCTTCGCCTGCTGGGCCAGCGGCACGTTCGCGATCTCGTCCAGGAACAGCGTGCCGCCGTCCGCGAGCTCGAAGCGGCCGGCGCGATCGGCGGCCGCGCCCGTGAACGCGCCCTTCACGTGGCCGAACAGCTCGCTCTCGAACACGCCCTCCGCGAGCCCGCCCACGTTGACGGTGACGAGCGCCCGCTGCGCGCGGGCCGAGCTCGCGTGAAGCATGCGAGCGATCAGCTCCTTTCCCGTGCCGTGCTCGCCGGTGACGAGCACGTTCGCGTCGCTCGGGGAGACGCGCGCGAGCAGGTCCAGCACGGGGCGCATCGCCGGCGAGTCCGCGATCATCGTCGGCATGCCCTCGCGCCGGAGCAGCCGGTTCTCGTGCTCGAGCCGCTGCCCCACGCGCAGCGCGCGGCCCAGCTCCACCTGCGTGCGCAGCGTCTGGATGAGCCGCGCGTTGTCCCACGGCTTCTGCACGTAGTCGCGGGCACCGCGGCGCACGGCCGCCACCGCGCCCTCGACACTGCCCCACGCCGTCATCACCACGACCGGCAACGTCGGGTCGAGCGCGCGCAGGCGCTCCACGAGCTCCAGGCCTTCGCGCCCGCTCGTGGTGTCGCGGGCGTAGTTCAGGTCCAGCAGCGCCGCATCGAAGTCGCGCTTCTCGAGCGCGGCGAGCGCGAGCGCCGGTGACGTGGCGGTCTCCAGTTCGAAGCCCTCGGCCCTGAGCAGCAACTTCAATGCGGCGAGCACGTCGGGATCGTCGTCGGCCGCGAGCACCCGCGGCACGCGGTCATTCGCATCCGCTGCAGCCTGCCGGCCGGGTCCGTCGCTGCTCACGGCTTCTCCGCCTCCGCCCAGCTGATCGTGAACCAGAACGTGGCGTCGCGCCGCTCGCCCCACACGCGCACCGCGCCCAGGGCGGCCTCGAACGCCTCGCGCGAGACGCCGCCCGTGGCGAGGATGGCGTCGCGCGCGCCGACGAAGATCGCGATCAGGTTCGCCACGTAGGCCGGGAACGTGGACTCACCCGCGCACGCGCCGAACTGCGGCAGGGCGATGCGCCGCGGCGAAAGGCCGGCGTTCACGAGCAGCTCCACGAGCCGGCGGCCCACGATCGGGTCGTTGCCGAGCCGATCGTACGTGCGCATGTAGGCGCGCCACACGGCCATCACCCCCGGCGGCTCGGGCCACAGTCGCAGCGCCTCGTGGTCGTCGTCCTCCAGCACCACCCGGCCGCCGGAGCGCACCGCGCGCGCCATGCCGTTCACGACGTCCTGCGGCGCCGGCACGTGCTCGAGCAGGAAGCGCGCGTGCGCGAGGTCGAAGCTCCCCCACTCGGCGGGCGAGAGCGGCAGCGCCAGCGCATCGCCGGCGCGGAACTCCACGAGCGCGCCCTCGCCGGCCTCCTCGGCCAGCGCCTCGGCGCGCGCCAGCTGCTCCGGGCTCCGTTCCACGGCGAGCACGCGCGTCCCGGTGGCGCGGGCCAGCGCGCGCGCGAATTGCCCGAGGCCCGAGCCCACGTCCAGGGCACGTTCTCCGCTCCGGGGAGCGAGCGCCGCGAGCGATGCCCGGTTCACGAGCGCGTTCAGGTCCGCGAGCCGCCGTTGCTCCTCGGGATGCGTGCCGTGCACGTAACGCGAGGTGGAGGTCATGCGCTCAAACTATCATCAGAGCGCTCGCTTCACCTCATAGCGGCCGGGATCGTCGAGGAAGCGGTCGTGCGTGGAATCGCTGGAGAAGAAGTAGGGCCCGCCGACGAAGTAGACGCGCGGCGAGCGCGTGCTGGGGAGGAAGCGAACGCCGCTCACCGGGTCGCGCAGCACGCCGCACCACAACTCGGGCTCGCCGACGAAGCGCTGGAGCGTCTTCTCGGCGCCGAAGCGGTACACCTCGCCGTTCACGCGGTACTGGAGATCGGGCGTGAGCGCGCCCAGGAGCCGCGGATCGACCGGGTCGTAGAGCGCGCGCTGCATGTGGAAGAGCGCGAACTCGGAGTCCGTGACGGGTCCCGACGGGACCCGGATCGGCTCTCAGGTGAAGCGCGACGAGCGCGGCACCGGCGATGACTCCGGCGTCAGGCTCGCGGCGTGCACGGCGCGCCACGGCAGGGCAGACGTGGCCACGGGGCCCGCGAGCGCCACCGCGAGCGCGAGCCACCGCAGCGCGTGAGAAGAAGCAGCTTTCCGGGTCGTCATCATGATGAGGAGTGTCCCGGCCGCGAGGACGCGGTGCCGGGCACGGACGAGTCTACCAGAGCGGCACGACGCCGGACCCGTCCTGACCTAGCGGGTGACGACGAACTTCTCCGCGGCCGACTCCCCGCGCTGCGACAGCCGTGCAAAGTAGACGCCGCGCTCGCGAACGAGCCCCTCCGGCACGCGCACCTCGTGCGCGCCGGCCGCGAGCCCCCCGACGTCGATGGCGCCCACGGCGCGGCCCGCGACGTCGAACAGCTCGAGCGTCGCCGGATGGCCGCTCGGGAGCTGGAACGCGAGCGTGACGCTTCCGTCGGCCCCGCGTCGCGCCGAGAGCGTGAGGCCGGTCGCGAGGAGCTGCACGGGCGGCATCGGCACGAACCGCGTGCCGTGCGCCGTGCGGAGCCCTAAGCCCAGCTCCACCGTGCGGCCGAAGCGCGTGGTCGAATCCCGCCACGTGCCGCGCCCGAGCTTGTCCGCCCGCACGCGGGCGAGCGCCTTCCACTCCCCGTTCGGTTCGCGCCGCTTCACGGTCACGTCGCGCGCCACCGTGTCCGCGATCCTGAACGTGAGCTGGATGCCGCGGGGCAGGATCGCGAAATCCTCCGACCACGCCGGCGGCCGCTCGCCGCCGAGGCTCGTGAGCCGGGCGAGCCGCACGCGGCGGACGGAGTCGCGCTGCGCCGCGGTCAGCGAGGCCGCGGGCCCGAGCGCGACGCGGACCGGGAGCGCGTCGCGCACCCGGCCCACCGCATCGCGCACCGACTCGAGGAGCGAGGCCTGCGCCGGCGACAGGGATACTCTTAGAACGACGAGCATCCCGAACAGCCACCCCGACATGCGCCGGCGCATGGTCCTCGCTCCCCTTTCCTACTGCGGGCAGTCGCCGAGCGAGTCGTAGAGCTGCCCGTCGTCCACGCAGGTGTCGCCCATGCCCATGTCGTGCGGCACGCACACGGTGACCTGGCCCGAGCACCTGCCGCCGCGGCTGTCCACGGCCACGAACGAGATCACGTACACGCGACCATTGCCCGGGTTCTCCGGGTCGCCGGTGCGCTCTGCCCGTACATACGCCTGGCCGTCCGTGACATCACCGTCCGCACAGGTCTCGCCGTCGCCGTTCGCGTCCAGCGCCTCGTCCTGCGTGATCGCGTAGGCCGTGACCGCGATCGGGTCGCCGTCGGGATCGGTGACGCCCTCGATCTCGACCGGGCTCAGCTTGTGGTCCGGCGGCCACAGGACGGGGTTCTTCGCATGAGCGCCGCTGCAGTCGGGCGGGCGGTTCTGCGAGCATTTCTCGATGAACACCGTCTGCGAGCACTGGAGTTTCTTGCCCGACGCCGGATCGAGAAAGGTGAGCACGTAGGTGCCGGACTCGGTCGCGGTGATGCACTGCGTGAACTGGGTGGGGAAGCCGCCGTGCACCTTGGCCTGCCACACGTAGGCGCTCGAGCCCGGCGGCCCGCACAGCGTGGCGCTACAAATGGCCTCGTACGGGCCGGTGATGCCGCACTGGGGCGGCGGCGGCGGCGGTGGCGGCTCCTTCTGCGCGCTGGCGAGCGAGGGAACGAGCAGCAGCAGTGCGAACGCACACGTCACGGGAACGAATCGCAGAAGCGTGCGAAACATGAAAGACCCCTTGGCGGCCCGGTCCCAGCCTCCGGGGGTCGACTCGCTTCGACAGGTCGCGGGATGCGACGACGAGCGGCCCTCGTTCCGCGGGTTCGAGGGTTCACAGGCGGGCTGCGGCCATGCTGGGCTGGACCGCTACGGGGGAAAACCCGGATCGAGCGATGCACCCGGTTCGTCGCGCGCGCGCGCCCCATGTGACCGGGCGGGCGCGACGGAAGTGCGGCGCTTCTAGGCTCTGTCTGAGAACACCACGCGAGCGCGTTGGGGGCGCCGACGGGTCATTCTCAAGGAGCGCCGACGAGGCAGTGTTGAGACACACGCCGAGGAGGTGCGACGCGGCGAATGACCCGCCGCCGCCCCCAACCCGAAGGGCCGTGCCGGAAACGGCCACCGGGCGGCGTCACTCGTCGTCGACAGCCGAGACAAGGCTTGTCTCCTCCTCATTCCTTGCGCGGTGGCCGTTTCCGGCACGGCGCGCTCGCGTGGTGTTCTCAGACAGAGCCTAGTACCCCGCGCGGATGCCGCGGAACACCGCGGCCGCCAGGGCCAGCAGCGCCAGCAGCGCCGACACGGCGCCGGCGACGCGCACGGGGGCACCCGCAGGCCGGCCGTTCAGCCGCTCCGAGACCGGCAGCAGCACGCCGATCGCGGTGCCCGCGACGAGCCCGCTCGCGTGCGCGGCGTTGTCGGTGCCGAGGTGCGAGAAGCCGGCGACAAGACTTTGCGTGAGCAGGAACAGTGCGCCCGCGGCGAGCGCGCGCGCACGGCCCACGGCGAGCCGGCCTCGCAGGCGCAGCGCGGAAGCGAGCAGCGCGCCACCGAGCGCGAAGATCGCGCCCGAGCCGCCGACGCTGAGGCGTGATGCGTCCGGGTGGCGCCACGCGTGCCAGGCGAGGCTCCCCAGCGATGCGGCACTGCCGCCGACCACGTACACGATCCAGTACGCCCAGCGCGAGAACACCGCCTCCACGCTCGAGCCGAACAGCAGTAGGCTCACGGCGTTCATCGTCAGGTGCGCCGCGCCGGCGTGCAGGAACGTCGAGGCCAGCAGCCGCCACGCGGTCTCGAGCGGCGGCCGGCCGCCGACGTTCGCGCCCCAGGCGACGTACGCCGGGTTGAGCTCCAACTGCGCGCGGGCCGCGAACCAGAAGCCGACGAGCACCCACGCGAGCAGCACCGCGGACGTGTTCCACGGCAGCACGTCGCCGACACGGCCCAGCTCGACGGGCGCCGGCTCGTCGGGATCGGGCGGGACGTAGCCCGCCTGCTCGAAGTCGATCCCCGGCTCGGCCGGCGGGGGTGGATCACGCGGCTCGTCGTTCACAGCCGCACTGTGGCGGCAGGGCGCGGGCCCCGGCAAGCCCGCCGCTACCGGCCCTTCTCGTCCGAGTCGATCCAGCCGTCGCGCAGGCGTACGACCCGCGTGCCCTGGCGCGCGTTCTCCTCCGAGTGCGTCACCTGCACGATCGTCATGCCGGCGGCGTTCAGCTCGCGGAACAACTGCATGATCTCGCGCGCCTGCTCCGAGTGGAGGTTGCCGGTCGGCTCGTCCGCGAGCAGCAGCCGCGGCTTGGAGACGAGCGCGCGCGCGATGCCCACGAGCTGCTGCTGCCCGCCCGAGAGCTGGCGCGGGTAGAGCTTTGCCCGCGCGGCCAGGCCGAAGCGGTCGAGCGCCTCGGCCACGAGCGACTCGCGCTCCGGGCGCTTGACGTCGCGGTACGAGAGCGGCACGTCGAGGTTCTCCGCCACGGTCAGCTCGTCCAGCAGGTGGTAGCTCTGGAACACGAAGCCGATGTTCTCGTTCCGGAGCCGCGCGCGCGCCTTGGCGTCCAGCGGCCCGACCTGCACGCCGGCGAACGCGTAGTCGCCGGTCCAGTCGGCGTCCTGCAGCCCGAGCAGGTGGAGCAGCGTCGACTTGCCCGCGCCCGAGGGACCCATCACCGAGACGAACTCGCCGGGCCGCACGTCGAGGCTGATGCGGCGCAGCACGTGGAAGCGGCCGGCGCCGTGGTCGAAGCTCTTCTCGATGTCGCGCAGCCGCACGATCGGGTCGCCGTCCTGCGGGCGTGCCTCGCGCGCCTGCGCCGCGGGCGTGGTGCTCATGATCGACTCCTTTCGCGGCGCGTCGCGCCGCGGTCCCGGCCCGCGCGTCAGCCGCGCAGGCGCTTCAAGTCCTTCTTCGCGTCCGCGAGCTTCGGGTCCAGCTTGACCGCGGCCTCCATCTCGGCCACGGCCTCGGACTTCTTGCCCTGCTTCTCCAGCGCCTGCCCGAGCCGCCAGCGGGCCGCGGCCCAGGTCGTGGCGCCGATCTCGGGCTCGTGCGAGAGGTAGTGGCGCAGGTAGCCCTCGGCGCGCGCCGCGTCCTTGCCGCTCACGACGATCTGGCGACCGGCCTGGTACCACGGCTGCAGGTGCGACGGCTCGGCCGCTTCCGAGCGCTTGAGCACGTCTTCCAGCTCGGGCCAGCGCTCCTGGTAGGCGTAGAGCACGGCCAGGAGCTGCCAGCCGCCGCTGCGCCACGGCTCGGCCTGGATCGCGGCGAGCGCCAGCTTCTCGGACATCGCGGGGTCGCGCCAGCTCGGCGCGAGCCACGAGCCCAACGCCACCGCCGCGCGCGCGCTCGCGGGGTCGGCTTCGTGCGCCTTCCGATAGCACTCGCCGGCGCGCACGGTGTCTTTGTCCTCCATCGCCACCTCGGCGCGCTTGATCCAGCCTTCCACCGGATCCAGCTTCACCATGCGGTCGATGTACTCCACCGACTTCTTCTTGTCGCCGCCCATGATGCCGGGTGCGTAGCGGTAGAAGTCGGAGGCCAGGTCGAGCGCGTCGACGTGGTTGGGCTCGATCGCCAGCGCCGCCTCGCAGGCCTTCTTCATCTTGCCGGCGAGTCCCGGCTGCCGCAGCACGCTCGCCTCGCGTGCCTCGCGGCCATAGGCCTGGGCCAGGGCGAACTGTGCCTCGGCGCTCTTCGCGTCAGCCGCTGCCGCGGCCTCGGCCAGCTTCATCGCCGCCGACCTGTCACCCTGCATGGCGCGGATGCGCGACAGCAGCGCGCCGGCCGTGGCGTCTTTCGGGTTCGCAGCGAGCTTCTTTTCGCACTCGGCCGCGGCCCTGCGGACGAGGCCATGGTCGTAGAGCGTCTTCGCCTCGTCCGGATCGGCGGCGTGGGCGATCACCGCCAGGACCAGGCCGAGCAACGGGAACAGCGTTCGAAGCATGCGTGCCATTTCAGGACTCCATCGGGAAGCGGATCGCGGGGAGCGATCGGAATGTTCGGAAAGTTCGGAAAGTTCAGAACACCGGTCAGTCACGGCGCAGCGCCTCGGCCGGATCGAGCCGGCTCGCGCGCCACGCCGGCGCCGCCAGCGCCAGCGCCGCCGCCGCGAGGAGCAGCAGCAGCACACCGGTGAGCGCGACGGGGTCGGGCCGCACCACGCCGAACAGCGTCGCGGTCATGACCGCGCCGAGCGACACGGCGATGGGCAATCCCACGCCGAAGCCCGCCAGCACCAGCCGCCAGCCCTCGCCGAGGACGAGCGACAGGATGTCCTCGCGCCGCGCGCCCAGCGCCATGCGCACGCCGAACTCGGGCGAGCGCTGTGCGACGTGGTAGGCGATCAGGGCGTGCAGGCCGATCGCGGCGAGCAGCAGCGCGAAGATGCCCAGCCACGACATGACCGTGGCGCCGAGGCGCACGCCGGACGTCTGCTCGGCCAGGTACTCCTCGAGCGGGATCAGCCGCCGTGCCGGCACCAGCGGGTCGAGCGCGGCGAGCACGCGCCGCGCCGGCGCCCCGAGCAGCGCGGGATCGCGGCCGGCCTCGGTCCGGAGCAGCACCTGCGTGCTCGAGGCTCCCCACTGCGCGTCGGGCAGGTAGACCATGCTGGCGATGTCGCGTTCGTACCAGTTCCGCTTCACGTCCCTCACCACGCCCACCACGGTGAGCGCGCGCGAGTCGATCGTGAGCCGGCGGCCGATCGGGTCGAGCCCCGGCCAGGCGCGCCGCGCCAGGGACTCGTTCACGAGCGCCACCTCGGGCGCGCCCTGCACGTCCGCCGCCGCCACCGCGCGGCCGCGGAGGACGGGAAGTCGCAGCACGTCGAACGCGCGCGGGGTGACCATGCGCGGCGACGCCCGCAGCACGCGGTCCGCGTCGCGCTCACCACCCTCGGGCGTGACCGGCACCGTGCCCATGTACCCCGACGACGGCAGCCGGCTGATCAACGCTGCCCCCTCGACGCCGGGCAGCACCGCGAGCCGCTCGAGCAGCCGGTCGTGGTACGCGACGCGGGCGGCGGCATCGGCATAGGCCGGCTCGTGCAGTGTGACCTGGAACGTGAGCACGCCGCGCGGATCGAAGCCGAGCGAGCTGCCGCCGAGGCGGCGGAAGCCGTCGAGCATGAGCACGCCGCCCACGAGCAGCGCCAGCGACAGCGCCACCTCGGCGACCACCAGCACCGCGCGCGAACGCGCGTGCACCGTGGCCAGATTGCCCGGGCCGCTCCCGCGCATCGCCAGCGCGGCCGGCGCCCGCCCCGCATGGATCGCGGGCGCCCAGCCGAACGCCACGCCGGTGAGCAGCGTCACCCCGACCACGAACAGCAGCAGCGTGCGGTCCACGCCGATGGCGCTCCAGCCGGGGATGAAGCGCGTGACCGTGGGGGGCACGCTCACGTACAGGGCCTGCACCGTGGCGACGGCGACCCACCACGCGATCAGCCCGCCGGCGCCGGTGAGAATGAGGCTCTCGATCATGCTCTGGCGCGAGAGCCGCGCGGGCGTGGCGCCGATCGCCGCGCGCAGCGCCCACTCCCGGCGGCGCGCCGCGCCGCGCGCGAGCTGGAGCCCGGCGAGGTTCGCCGCCACGACCAGCAGCGTGAGCAGCACCGTGGCCGCGGACACGCGCTCGAAGATCGGCGAGATCGGGTCCTGGACGCCCTCCGCGATGGGTTTCAGCTCGAACACCAGGTCGGTCTCGGTGGCGGGGAACCGCGCCGTCTCGTCGCGGGCGATCGCCTTCAGCTCGGCGCGCGCCGCCGTGAAGCTCGCCCGCTCGCGCAGCCGCGCCACGCCGACCAGCGAGCGGTCGTCGCGCGGCGAATCCGCCGGAAGCGCGAGCGCTCGCCAGATGTCGGTGCCGACGGGCATCTCGCCCACCGTGGGCACCACGCCGATGACGAGCGTGGGCGTGCCGTCCACGCGCAGCGTGCGGCCCACGATCGAGGCTCCGGTCTCGGTGTGCGCGCGCTCGAAGCGCTCCGAGACCAGCGCCACGGCGGGCGCGCCGGTGACGGCGTCGGCGGCGTTGAAGTCGCGCCCGGCCAGCGGCAGCACGCCCAGCGTGCCGAAGAGTCCGGGCGTGGCGCGGGCGGCGATCATCGACTCCGAGCCCTCGCGCGTCTCCAGCACCGCATCGTCGACCGCGTAGGCTTCGATGCTCTCGAGCTGCGTGCTGCCCCGGCGGTAGGCGAGGAAGCGGGGCACCGACATCGCACCGCGCATCTCGCCGCGCTTCGCGGCCCGGTCGACGAACATCGCCACGCGCTCGTGTCCGGGCACGGCGAACGGCTGGACGAGCAGGTGGTGGACGACGCCGAACAGGCCGCTCGCCACACCGGTCCCGAGCGAGACGATCGCGAGCACCGTGAACACGAACATCTTCGCGCGGCGCAGGGAACGCACGGCGTAGCGCACGTCCTGGAGCAGCATGTCGAGCTGGTGGGTCATGGCGTCGGCTCCTCCGTCGGTCGCAGGGTGTTCGCTAGTCCGCGCGCAGCGCTTCGGCGGGCTGGACGCGCGCCGCGACGCGCGCCGGCAGCCCGGCCGCGAGCGCGGCGCAGGCGAGGAGCGCGCCGAGCGCGAGCGCCCAACTCGTGGGATCGAACGCGGGGACGCGGTAGAGCAGGCCCGCCACGGTGCGGCCGAGGAGCGCCGCGGCGAGCGCGCCGAGGGAGAGCCCGAGCAGCACGAGCTTCAAGCCTCCGCCGGCCACGAAGCGCACGATGCCGGCGCCGTCGGCGCCGAGCGCCATGCGCACGCCGATCTCGCGCCTGCGCCGCGACACCGCGTGCGCGAGCAGTCCGTAGAGCCCGAGCGCGGCGAGCGAGAGCGCCACCAGCGCGAACGCCAGCAGCAGCACCGCGGTCATGCGCGCGGCGGCGAGTCCGTCGCCGAGCATCCGCGCCAGCGAGCGCGGATCGGCCGTGGCCACGTCGGGCGACAGCTCGCGGGCGACGCGGTCGGCCATACCGAGCGGCTGGACGCCGTCGCGCGCGTGCACGAGCAGGATCGGCGTCGGCGTCTGGACGAACGGGCCCGGCAGGTAGGCGCACGGGGCGCCCGCGTCGCGCCGGTTCCGGAGCGGCAGGTCGGGCACCACGGCCACGACCGTGGCCGCCGGCTGCCGGGGGCCGTCGAGCTGCACCGTCCGCCCGATGGGATCCGCGTCGCCGAACAGCCGGCGCGCGAGCGAACGATTGAGCGCGACGACGCGCGGCGGTGACGCAGCGATGCCCTCGTCGAGCGTGAACTCGCGGCCGGCGACGAGCGGCACGCCGAGCGTTGCGAAGTAGCGCGGGCCCACCGTGTTGACGTCGAACTCGATCTCACCCACGCCGGGAATGCCGAGGTCGCCCGCGTCGTAGCTCATCCGGTTGCCGCCCCGCGAGGGCTGGACGACCTGCGCGAGCGTCGCGCTCTCCACCCCCGGCAGCGCCTGCACGTGCTCGAGCAGCGCGCGCCCGTAGGATTCGTACACCGCGCGCTCGTGCTCGAGTCCGCCCAGGTCGAGCGTGAGCGCGAAGCGGCCGCGCGGGTCGAACCCGGTCGGGAGCGTCATCTCGCGCCACAGGCTGCGCGCGAACAACCCGGCGCCCACGAGCAGGACGAACGACAGCGCCACCTGCGCCACGACCAGCGCGCCCCGGAGCGTCACGCGCCGGCCCGGCCACCAGCCCGCGCCGGCGTCGTCTCGCAGCGCCGACTGGACGTCCGTGCGCCCCGCCTCGAAGGCGGGTGCCACGCCCACCCCCACCGCGCTCAGGCACAACACGCCAGCCAAAACGCCGAGCACGCGCAGGTCGAGCCGCGGCTCGATCGCGAGCGGCATCCAGCCTGCAGGCAGGAAGCCCACCAGCGCGTGCACGATCGGTCCGGCGATCGCAACGCCCACGAGACCGCCGAGCAGCGAGACGAGCAGGCTCTCGGCCAGGAGCTGGCGCACGAGCCGCGAGCGCGGCGCGCCGAGCGCCATGCGCACGCCCAGCTCGCGCCGCCGCGTGCTGGCCCGCGCCAGCAGCAGGCCGGCGAGGTTCGAGACCGCGAGGACGAGCAGCACCGCGACCAGCGCCGCGAGCACGCCGGCGAGCCGTGCGGCGTCCGCCACCATGGTGTCGTCCCCGCCCCGCGCCGAGACCGTTTCCATGACGCCGGCGCGCGTGCGGTCGTCGCGCCCGTCGCGGCCGATCGCGATCTCCTCGGCCTGGAGCCTCGCCGCGACGGATGTCACCGGGACGCCGTCGCCGACGCGCGCGCACAGCTGGAGCCAGCGCGACCGCCGCGTCGTGAGCGCGTCGGGCTCGCCGCTCGCCTCGGCCGCGGTCGCAAGCGGGATCCAGTACTCGGGCTGGAAGCCGCGCGTGAGCCCGGTGAAGCGGTACTCGGCCACGCCCACGACCTCGTACGGCACGCGGTTCAACCGCAGCGTGCGTCCGACCACCGCGGGATCGCCGCCGAACGCCCGGCGCCATGCCGCGTGCGAGAGCACGAGCACCCGGGGCGCCCCCGGGACGTCGTCGGCCGGCGTGAGCGCGCGGCCCAGCGCGGTGCGCGCGCCGAGCGCCGGGAAGTAGCCGCCGCTCACCCGCTCGCCCCACGCATGGCGCGTCTCGCCGGAGCCCGCGAGCACCACGTTCAGCGACCCGAACGCCATGAGTGAGGCGCCCGCGGGCGTGGCCGCGCGCAGGTCATTGAACTCCGGCCACGAGAACGACACGTTCGGACGATCGCCCGCGTTCGTCTGCAGGAAGTAGAGCTGTTCCGCGCGCGGGAGCGCCAGCGGCCGCAGCCGCAGCTCGTCGAGCAGCGACACCACGGCGGCGGTCGCGCCGGAGCCGAGCGCCAGCACGAGCACGGCGGTGACCGTGACCGCGCGCGAGCGCGTGAGCGAGCGCCACGCCTGCTGCATGTCATCGAACAGGGGGAGCAGGGGGAGCAGCGGGCGCATCAGTCGCACCGCAGCGCCCGCATCGGATCCACGCGCGTCGCGCGATACGCCGGCACCCACGCGGCGAGGACCGAGGACAGCACCAGGATCGCCGCCACGATCACGTACGTGGGCGGATCCGTGCTCGAGATGCCGAACAGCTGGCTCGTCATGCCGCGGGTCAATGCGAACGCCGCGGCGAGGCCGATGCCCGAGCCGATCAGCGTCAACTGCATCGCCTGGCCGACCACCAGCCGCACCACGTCGCCGCGCTGGGCGCCGAGTGCCATGCGGATGCCGATCTCCTGCGTGCGCTGCGCCACCGAGTACGCCATCACGCCGTAGAGCCCGACCGCGGCGATGATCAGCGCCAGCACGGCGAACACGGCCATGAGCGAGCCGAAGAGCCGTGCCGTCCACACCGCGAACTGCACGTGTTCGTGCATCGTCCGCACGTCGGTGAGCGGCACGTCGGGCGCCTGCGCGCGCATCAGGTTGCGCAGCGGCGACACCAGACTCAGCGCCTCGCCGTCGGTGTGCGCTACGATCGTGATGAACTGGTCGGTGTCCTGGCGGTGCGGCACGAAGACGGCGTTGTCCGTGCGCTCTTCATCCTCGAGATTCTGCGGGATGTCGGCGACGACGCCGACGACCGTGCGCCAGCCGGTCGTGTCGGGGGGAGCGAACTTGAGCCGCCTGCCCAGCGCATCCTCCTTGGGCCACAGGGCACGGGCGAGCGACTGGCTCACGATCGCCACCCGCGGCGCTCCCGGCCCGTCGTCGAAGACGAAGTCGCGGCCGCTGCGGATCGGGATCCCGAGCGTGACGAAGTAATCCGGTGAGATCTCGGTGTAGTTCGAGCGCAGCCCGTGCTCCGTGTCGGTGAACTTCCCGGTCTCGGACACGATGCGGCGTCCGTTGTTGTTGCGGTTGAGCGGTAGCATCGTCGTGAACCCCGCGGTCTTGACGCCGGGGAGCGCGCGCACCAGCGGCAGCACGCGGTCGCAGAACTCGCGGCGCGCGGTGTCGCTCTTCCAGGTCGCGATCGGGAGCAGGAAGTTCGCGGTGAGGACGCCCCGGGAGCGCACGAGCTTCTCGCTGTCGATCTTCGCGAACAGGCTGCGGATCATGAGCCCGGAGGCCACGAGCAGCGTGAGCGAGAGCGCCACCTCGGCCACGACCAGCGCGCTCCGCGCGCGATGCCGGGCGCGGCCCTGGCCCGCCTGCATACTGCCCTCGCGGATCGCCTCGGAGAGCCGCGTGTCCGACGTCTGGAGCGCGGGCACCAGGCCGAACAGCACCGCCGACAGCGTCGCCACGCCCACCGTGAACGCCAGCACCGGCAGGTCGATCTGGAACTTGAGCCAGAACGGCAGCTCCATCGGGATCATGCTGATCCACAGCTGGTTGCCAACGATCGCGAGCACCACCCCGAGCGCGGCGCCGAGCAGCGACAGCAGCAGGCTCTCGGTGAGGAGCGCGCGCACCACGCGCGCGCGCGAGGCGCCGAGCGCCAGCCGCACGCTGATCTCGCGCTTGCGCGTCGCCGCGCGCGCGATCATCAGGTTGGCGACGTTGGCGCACGCGATCAGCAGCACGAACGCCACCGCCATCGACATGATCGTCATCATGGTCCGGACGTTGCGCCGCCATTCGTCCGCGAAGCCCAGGACGCTCGCGCTCCAGCCCTTCAGCTCCTTCGGGTACTGCTTCTGGAGCCGCGAATAGATCGTGGCGATCTCGGCGTTCGCCTGCTGCTTCGTGACGCCGGGCTTGAGCCGGGCCGCGATGGTGAGGATGTGATCCTCGCGCGGCATCTCGTCGCCCGGGACCACCCGGGTCGGGATCCAGAAGTCGGAGATCTCGGGCCAGTTGAAGTTCGGCGGCGCCACGGCGACGATCGTGCGCACGAGGCCGTTCAGCTTGACCTCCTTGCCGAGGACGTCGGGGCTGGCGTTGAAGCGCCGGCGCCAGACGCGGTCGCTGATCATGACCACGCCGAGGCTCTTGCCGTAGATGGTCGTCTCCTCGTCGGTGAAGTTGCGGCCGAGCTGGGGCTTGATCCCCAGAGCCGGCAGCAGCCCGGCGGTGATGTTCGCCGCGTGCAGCTTCTCGGGCTCGTTGCCGATCGTCACCTGCCCGCCGATCTCCCAGAAGCCGCCGATCGCCTCGAACGACCTGAGCTCGTGCCGGAAATCCTGGAAGTTGAGCCACGACACGCCCTCGCGCTTGACCTCCCGCGTCTTGTTCGACTCGGAGATCGTCATGATGCGATCGAAGTGCGGCAGCGGCCACGGCCGGAACATGACGCCGTAGACCATGCAGAAGATCATCGTGTTGACGCCGATCCCGAGCGCCAGCACCGCCACGACCACGGCGGTGAAGCCCGGCGAGCGCCGCAGCGAGCGCAGGGCGTATCTCAGGTCCTGAAGCAGGATGTCCATCGGTCTCTCCTATTCGTGGCGCAGCGCGACGACGGGGTCCACGCGCACGGCGCGCGCGGTGGGCAGCCAGGCCGCGGCCGCCGAGCTCAAAGCGAGGATCAGCGTGACGCCGACGAACGTCGGCGGGTCTTCGGGGCGGATGCCAAACAGCAGGCTCCGCATCAATTGGGTGAGCGCGAGGGCGGCGGCGAGCCCCACGCCGGCGCCGATCAGCGTGAGCCGCAGCGCCTGGCCGACGACGAGGCGCTGCACGTCGGCCCGCGCGGCGCCGAGCGCCATGCGGATGCCGATCTCGCGCGTGCGCTGCGCCACCGTGTACGCCATGACGCCGTAGATACCGAGCGCAGCGATGACCAGCGCCACCAGCGAGAACGCGCCCATGAGCTGGGCGTAGACGCGCCACTCCCACGCCGAGCGGCGGACGTGCTCGTCCAGCGTGCGCGCCTCGGCGAACACCAGGTTGGGATCGCGCGCGAGCAGCATGCGGCGCACGGCTGGCGTGAGCGCCGCCGGCGGGCCGGAACTGCGGATGGCCCACGACATCGTCTGCCGCGTGAACTGGGTGTAGGGCACGATCATCTCGCCCAGCGAGGAGTCGCTGGCACGCACGTTCTGCCGCACGCTCGTGACCACGCCGACGACGGTGAACCAGCCGCGCTTGTCGTCGGGACCGAAACGCCAGCGCTTGCCGATCGGGTCCTGCTTCGGCCACAGCCGGCGCGCGGCGACGTCGCTCACGATCGCCACGCTCGGCGCGTCGACCGCGTTGGCGTCGGTGAAGTCGCGGCCCCTGAGGACGCGCATGCCGACGGCGTCGAAGTAGCCGGGCGTGACGGCGTTGAACGCCACCTGCGGGTCTTCGCCGTCGCTCTGCTTGCCGAGCTCCACGCCCTCGCGTTGGATCGACCGGGTCCACATGCCGTCGCCCAGGTGCAGGTTCAACACGCCGCCGACGGCCTGCACGCCCGGCAGCGCGCGGAGCCGGTCGCGGAACTCGTGGAAGAACGCCACCCGGGACGAGTCGCCGTCGTAGAGCGCGACCGGCAGCGTCAGCGATCCGGTGAGCACACCCTGGGTGTGCAGCGTGAGGCGCTGGTCGATCTGGCGGAGGAAGCTTCGGATCATGAGCCCGGAGCCGGTCAGCAGCACCACCGCGAGCGCGATCTCCGAGATCACGAGCCCGCTGCGGACGCGGTGGCGCGCGCGGCTGTCGCCGGATCCCGAGGTGCCCTCGCGCAGCGGCCCCAGCACGTCACCCGCGGTGGTCTGGAGCGCGGGCGCGAGGCCGAACGCGAGCCCGGCGAAGATCGAGACGCCCAGTACCGCGACGAGAACCGCCGGGTCCAGCTCGAACTTCATCCAGTAGGGCAGCGGCACCGGGATGCTCGCGAGCGTCAGTCGCATGCCCCAGTCCCCGAGTAGCACGCCGAGCCCACCGCCCACGAGCGACAGCAGCAGGCTCTCGGTGAGCATCTGGCGCACGAGCCGGCCACGGCCGGCCCCGAGCGCGATGCGCACGCCCAGCTCGCGCCGCCTCGCCGTGGCACGAGCGAGCAGCAGGTTGGCGACGTTTGCGCAGGCGATGAGCAGCACGAACGTCACCGCCAGCGTGAGCATGATCATCCGCGGGCGCACCTCCTCCACCAACTCGCCGCGGAAGTCGAGTGCCAACAGCGAGACCTCGCCGTTCGATTCCTTGTAGTCGCGGGCGAGCTGCCTGGAGAGCACGGCCATCTCGGCCTGTGCCTGGGAGAGCGTGCGGCCGGGCGCCAGCCGCGCGACCGCCCGGAGGTAGTGCGAGCCGCGTGTGTCCTCGCTGTCGACCATGTCCATGGGAGTGAACACGTCGCTCACCTCGGGGAAGCGGAAGCCCACCGGCATCACGCCCACCACCGCGCGCTTGCGGCCGTTCACCCGGACCGTGCTGTCGAGGATGTGCGGGTCGGCGTGAAATACCTCGCGCCAGATCTTGTCACTCAGCACGACCGGGACGAGCGTCAAGCTATCCCGGCACTCGTCGCGCGTGAACCAGCGGCCGAGCGCGGGCCGCGTGCCGAGCGCCTCGGGCAGGTCGGGTGAACCCACGGTCGCGTGATAGCGCTGCGGCTCGTCGCCGGCGGCGACGAACGCGTTCGACTCGTACCAGGCGCTCGTGGCCTTGAGCGACGGCACGCGCTCCTGCACGTCGCGCAGGTCGGGCATCGACATCGACATCTGCCCGCCGCCCTCGCGGTGGCTCAGCGCCTCCACGCGCACCATGCGCTCGACGTGCGGGAACGGCAGGTCGGCGAACAGGATGCCGCGGACGACGGTGTAGATGAGCGCATTGACCCCGATGCCGAGCGCCATCACCGCGATCACGGTCAACGCGAAGCCCGGCGTGCGGCGGAGCGAGCGCACCGCGTAACGCAAGTCCTGGAGCAGGGAGTCCATCGTTCTCAGTCCTGTCGCAACGCCACCATCGGATCGACGGCGGCGGCACGGCGAGCGGGGAGCCAGCAGGCCACGAGCGCGCTGGCCGAGAGCAGCACCAGCACGGCGGCATAGGCGGCGGGATCGAGCGGCGAGAGCCCGTAGAGCGAGCCCCGGAGCGCGAAGCCGGCGGCGAGCGCGAGCACGAGGCCGACGGCGAGGCCCCAGGCGAGGAGCCGTGCGCCCTCGCTCATGACGAGCGCGAGGATGTCGCGGCGCTGGGCACCCAACGCCACGCGCACGCCGATCTCCTTCGTGCGCCGGCTGACGCCGAACGCGACCACGGCGTAGAGCCCGATGCAGGCGAGCAGCAGCGCCACGGCGCCGGTCGCGGCGAGCACGCTGCCCGCGAGCCGGCCCGGCAGCAGCGAGGCCCCGATCCCCTGCTCGAGCGCTTGCGCCGGCGACGCGACCAGCTCGGGGGCCTCACGCCGGAGCAGCGTGCGGATCGCGGGCAGCACGTCCACGTTGCCCGCGGCCCGCACGAACAGCGTCGCCTCGTCGTCGCCGCTGCCGTCCGGCGGCAGGTAGAGGAACGGTTGCGGCGCCTCGCCCACGCTCCGGTAGCGCGAGTCCTTCGCCACGCCGACCACGGTGAGCCACGGGCCCTCCGGCCCCTCCAGGCCCACGCGCTGTCCCAGCGGCTCGCGCCCCGGCCAGTAACGCTTCGCGAACGACTCGTTCACGACGGCCTCGCGCGCATTCGCCTGCTCGCGCAGCGCGCGCCCGCGGACGATCGGGATCCGCAGCGTCGAGAAATAGCCCTCGCTCACGGCATTCGCCGGCATGTCGAGCGGCCGCTGCGGATCGACGTTCGCGGCCCCCGGCAACCACACGCCCGACTCGGTCCAGTCCAGCGACAGCGGCACCACGTGCGCCGTCGCGGCGCCCTCGACGCCCGGCAGGCCGCGCACCTCGTCCACCAGCCGGCGGTAGAACGCCCGCGCGCGCGGCAGGTCGTAGCCGGCGAGGCTCGGGTCGAACGCGATCGTGGTGACGCCGCGGGGCTCGAAGCCGGGACTCATCGCCTCGGCCCGCGCGAGCGCGCGCACGAACAACCCCGCTCCCGCGAGGAGCAGCAGGCAGAGCGCCACCTGGGTCACGAGCAGGAACGAGCGCATGCGCGAGCCGCGCGCGGTCGCGTCCTCGTGCAGCGCGCCGACGAGGCTCGGCTTGACCGTCTGCCACGCCGGGAACAGCGAGAAGCCGAGGGCTGCGACGAGGCCGAGCACCAGCGCGAACACGGTGACGCGGCCATCGGGCGTGAGGTCGAGTGTCACCGGCACCGGCAGCGGCGGCTGGAACGCGGTGAGCGCGCGCGTGCCGATGTTCGCGAGCGCCAGGCCCAGCGCGCCGCCCAGGACGCCGATCAGCAGGCTCTCGGCGACGAGCATGCGCACGAGCCGGCCGCGCGAGGCGCCGAGCGCCAGCCGCACGCCGATCTCGCGCCGGCGGTCGACGCCGCGCGCGAGCAGCAGGCCCGCCAGGTTCACGCACGCGATCAGCAGAACGAGGCCGGTGATGCCCTGGAGCAATGCCATGAACGTGGTCACCACGCCGTGGAGCTGCGGCTCCGGCCGGCTCTCGGGCTCGGGCAGGATCGCGAACGCGCGGCCGCTGTCGCTGGCCGGGTGCTCGCGGCCGAGCACCGCCGCGAGCGCATCGAGCCGTGGCCGCGCCTGCGCCAGCGTCATGCCGGGCGCGAGCTGGCCTACGACCATGAAACTCCGGCCACCACGGTTCGGCGTATCGTTGCGGCCGGGCGCAACGATACGCCCCATCGCCGCCGGCACGTAGACGTCGGGCGTGAAGCCCATGAGCACGCCGCGGAACGACGGCGGCAGGACACCCACGACCGTCCACGCGTGGCCGTTCATCTCCACGGTGCGACCGACGAGCGATGGATCGGCGCCGAAGTGGCGACGCCAGAACCCGTCCGAGAGCACGACCACCGGGGACGCCCCCGCCAGGCGATCATCGGCGGCTGTGATGGTGCGGCCCATCGCCGCGGTCGCGCCGAGCGTGCCGAACCAGCTCCCGCTCACCATCAGGCCCAGCACGCGATCGCTCGTCTCGCCGCGCGTGAGCCGCATCGGCAGCATCGTGCTGGCGCCGAGCCGGGCGAACACCGCTTCCTGCTTCGCCAGGTCCAGGAACGCGGGGTAGGAGTTGACGCCGAACCCGTTCCCGTCCGACTCGCTCGTGAACACGCTCACGAGCGGCGCCGGCCGACTTCCCGGCAGCGGCCGGAACAGCACCGCGTCCACGAGGCCGAAGATCGTCGCGTTGGCGCCGATCGCCACGGCCAGCGACAGCACCGCCACCGCCCCGAAGCCGGGGCGGCGCCGGAGCATGCGCCAGGCGAGGCGCGCGTCCTGGCCCAGGCCCGTGAAGTTCACGGCGCGCTCAGTGCCCGCGCTTCTCGTCCACGACGCGGCCGTCGAACAGGTGCACGGTGCGCTGCGCGTAACGCGAGAAGCGCGGATCGTGCGTGACCATGCAGATCGTGCTGCCCTGCTGGTGCAGGTCGCGCAGCAGGTCCATCACGGCCTCGCCGTTCGTCGAATCGAGGTTCCCGGTGGGCTCGTCCGCGAGCAGGATCAAGGGATCGCCGGCGAGCGCGCGGGCCACGGCGACGCGCTGCTGCTGGCCGCCCGAGAGCTGGCTCGGCAGGTGCTTCGAGCGGTGCGCCATGCTCACGCGCTCGAGCGCCTCGCCGACACGGCGCTTGCGCTCGGAGGCCGCCATGCCGCGATACGTGAGCGGCAGCTCCACGTTCTCGTACACGGACAGGTCGCCGATCAGGTTGAAGCTCTGGAAGATGAAACCGATCTCACGGTTGCGGATGCGCGCGCGCTCGGTGAAGCCGAGGCTCTGGACCGGCTTGCCGTCGAGCCAGTACTGGCCCTCGGTGGCGGTGTCGAGCAGGCCGAGGATCGAGAGCAGCGTGGACTTGCCGCAGCCCGAGGGCCCCGAGATCGACACGTACTCGCCGCGCTGGATCTCCATGTGCACGCCCGAGAGCGCGTGGGTTTCGACCTCGTCCGTGTAGAACACCTTCTTCACGTCCTCGAGCCGCAACAGCACGCGTCCCGATCCTTCCTGCCTGGCGGCGGCGGCCGCCACCCGATCGTTCGTCGTCACGGTCATGCTTCCTCCCACGGGGAGCGGTTGAGCTACTGCAACTTCACGCGATCCACGGCATCCCAGCGTCCCATCTCGGACAGGATGACCTGGTCGCCAGGTTTCAAACCCTTGCGGACCTCGATGGCGTTGACCGAGCCGCGGCCCAGCTCCACCTGCACGCGGCGCGCGTAGCGGCCGTCGCCATCGAGCACGAACAGCCCCACGGTCGCCTCGCTCGAGCCATCCGCGGGCCGGCCGACGTACACGACGTTCGGCAGCCGCTCGATCTCGATCGTGGCGTCCACGGAGAGGTCGGGCCGCGCGCCGCGCGGCAGCTCGCCGTCGATCGCGATGTCCACCGCGACCGAGCCGTTCGTGGCCCCGGGATCGACGCGCGAGACGTGGCCCACGGCGATGCCGTTGCGGGTGTCGACTTCGGCCTTCAAGCCCAGCGCCAGGTCGCGCGCCTGCGTCTCGGGCACGCGCACCACGGCCTTCAACTTCTCCTGGCCCGCCACGCGCGCCAGCTCCTGGCCGGGGTTCACCCACTGGCCGGGCTCGAGCGACAGCGACTGGAGCACGCCCTTCTGCCCGGCGCGCACGGTCATCGAGTTGACGCGCTCGACCTGGAAGTGCGCGATCGCGCGCAGGCGCTCGACCTCGGACTGGCGCAGGCCGAGCTGGGCCTTGAGCGACTCGGTGAGCAGGGCCAGGCGCTCGTTCTCGCTGTCGAAGCGCTCTTTGGCTTCAGCCAGGTTGTCCTGGGCGCGGTCGATCTCCATGCTCGAGGTGAGGCCCTCGCCCGAGAGCCGCTCGGCCACCTTGAGCAGCCGCTCGGCCTCTTTCGCATCGCGCCGCGCCTGGGCGACCGTGGACACGGCGGCGAGGCGCTGCGCGTCGAGCGACGCATGGAGGCTCGCGAGGTCCGCTTCCGCGAGCTTCACCTGGCGCTCGGCGTCGAGCGACTGGAGCTGCACGTCCGGGTTGCTCATCTCGAGCAGCACCGTGTTGGGCTCGCACAGCGCACCGGGGCGGACGAGGACGCGGTCGATGCGGCCGGCGGTGAGCGCCGAGACGACGCGCAGGTCCTCGGGCACGAGCGTGCCGTTGCCGCGCACCTGGCGCAGCATCTCGCCCTGCTTCACCGTGTCGATCCACAGCGTGCCGCGCTCCACGGTGGGAGCGGCCGGGCGCAGCCGCGACAGGCCCACGGTCCCCACCACGACCAGGATCGCGGTACCGATGAGGATGGGCTTGGTGCGGCTCGGCGGCTTGACGCGTGGAATGTCCATTTAGGCTTTCTCGCCCTCCGGGCTCGATGCCGAACGACTTGGAGGCTCCGGGGTGGGTCCTGCGTTTCAGTACCAAGGTGCGGGACCTACGGCGACGCGCCGGCCCGTACCGCGAGCTGCCACTCGGCGGACGGGACCGGCGTGCACTTCGGAAGACCAACGGCGGCACCTATAGAAAGAAGCGCGCCAAGCGTCCGGATCACGCAAGCCGTTGCGGCTGAGGACTCTCGTGGGCGCCGCGTCCGTGCACCGGATGGGGAACGCGTCCGCGGTCGGGATTCCGCGTCCCAAGACCGGACACCGCGGCGAGCGCAACGGCATGGAAAACGAAACCGCCGCCCGGATCTGCTCCGGGCGGCGGTCGCTTCGCGTGCGGGCCGCGATCAGTCCTTGTCGGGGTCCTCGCTCGGCCTGGACTCCGGCGCGGGCGCGGGACGCACGTGCACCCGGTTCATCCGGCGCAGCCGCATCAGCGTGCGCATGGCCTCGGCGCTGTCGCGCATTGCCTGCCGGAGCTGCAGCGCGCGTTCGATCTCGGCCGTCGAGGCGAGCCGGATGAGCCCGCCGAACGACTCCAGCTCGAGCTCGGCCGGACGCGGCGTGTCCACCGGCCGCGGCGTGAACTTCATCTTGTGGATCGGGAGCGACCGGGACCGGCCCGGCGTCGGGGCGGTGGCCGCCTCGGTGGGCCACGACCACTTCCACGTCTTCCAGGTCATCGCGGCCGGCGGCGACGGCGGCGTCGGGGGCGTCGGCGCCTCGGGCGGCGACGGCGGCAGCGGGATCGACGACTCGAGCTGGCCGTTGAACGAGGACACGGTGACGTTCATGGGCTGCAGGTTGTCCACGCCCACGTAGACCGTGCCGTTGTGCGACGACAGGTTGTAGCGCCCGAGCTTCTGGAGCTTGGACGCGTAATAGATCTTGCCGTTCAGCGTGCTGGCGCTGACGTTGCCTGACGACACGTCGTCCATCTGGATGTCGCCGTTGACGCTCTGCGCCGCGATCGGGCCCCGCACGCGCACCAGGCGCACGGCGCTGTTGATCGAGCTGGCGGTGACGTCGCCGTTCACGTCCTCGGCATGCACGTCGCCCTCGACCGAGTTCAACTCCATCGGGCCCTGGCAGGCGTTGATGTGCACGTCGCCACGGACCGACTTCGCGATCACTCCCGCCCGCGCCCCGGTCACCGCGATCTCGCTCTCGAGGCCCCTGATCTCGAGGGGCAGCCACACCGGCACGGTGAGGTTCCACTCCACGTCCGCGGGCCCGCCCTCGCGCGAGCTCACGCCGAGCTTCAACAGGCCATCCTTGATCGCCGCCACGAACTGGTCGCTGCGATCGTGCTCGAGGTTCACGCGCACCTCGTTGCGGTCCCACACCCGCACCATGATGTCGCCGGAGATGTTCTCGAGCGACAGCGTGATGCCCGGGCTCACGCGCAGCGTGGTGTCGGTGGTGATCGGCTGGCGCATGCGCCGTGAGCGGGCGTCGTTGGCCCACTCCATCTCGGAGCGCGGCACCTCGGGCCCGTCGATGAACAGGATCGCGTCGTTCGTCACCACCACGCCCGGAGCGCCGATGGCCGCGCGCTCGGCGGCCCGCTCCGCGGCGCGTGCCGCGCGTTCGGCCTGGCGCTGCGCCCGTGCGGCGGCCTCCTCGGCCTGCGCCTGCACGCGCTCGGCCTCGACCTGCGCCGCCTCCGAGGCGTGATCGGCCGCCCAGCGCGCACGAGCCGCCGCCATCTCGGCGTCGTGCTGCGCCTGGCGGGCGATCTGCTCGGCGACGCGCTGCACGCGCTCGGCCTGCCGCTGCGCCTGGGCCATGGCGCGGTCGGCCGACCGCTCGCGCTCGGCCGACTTGTCGTTGTCGCACGGGTCGGCGTGCACTGCGCTCGCGACCGCCGCGGTGATCAGCATCGCCTGGAGCGCGCACGCGAGTCGCTTCACGAGGCCGCGCATCGTCACACCCCCGCCAGCTGCGTCGCGCGGCGCACGAGCTCGAGCTTCGATTGCACGGAGCCCGCGAAGTACTGCAACAGGTCCCGGTTCGCCGGATCCTGCTCGAGCGCGTGGCGCGCGTCCTCGGTCGCTTTGCGGATGATGCGCAGGTTCTCCTCGAGTACCTGCACGGTCTTGGGATCCAGCTTGTCGCGGCCGCGGTCGAGCGCCTGCTGGAGCTGGACGATCTCCGACTCGATCTGTGCGGCGTCGAACGAGGCGACGGAGGTCGTGCCGGTGCCCGGCTGCGCGGACGTGGCCGGCTTCGCGGGCTTCACCGCGGCCTGCCGGAGCCCCGACATCATCCGGTCCTGCACCACCCACGACACGCCGATCGCCACCACCAGCACCGCCGCCGCGGCGAGCGCCCACTGCGGCACCGCCCAGGCCGACGGCCGGGGTACCGCCGCGGAGCGCAGGCCCGGCAGCTCGTGGACCACGGACCGCCGCGGCTGGACGCTGGTGGAACCCGCCGTGCCGATTCGTGACGCGATCCCCGCCCAGAGATCGGTCGGCGCCGGCGGGTCCACGAGCGTCGCCGCGCGCGCCTTCACGCGCTCCAGCGCCGCGAGCGTGTCGCGGCACTCGGCACAGTCGGTGAGGTGGCGCTCCAGCGCCTCGGCCTCGCCGCGCGGCATGTCGTGGTCCAGATAGTCGGACAGCAGATCAACAAATCGATCCTTCATGGCGTTGCTCCGCTCACGTGCCCAGGTGCCCGCGCAGCAGCATGCGCGCGCGGTGCAACTGCGCTTTCGTGGTCCCTGTGGTCACGCCGAGCAGCCCCGCGATCTCTTCATGGCGGTAGCCCTCGACGTCGTGCAGCACGAAGATCACGCGCGCGCCGTTCGGCAGCTGCGCGATGGCTTTCTCGAAATCCACGTTGTGCTCGCGGCCCATGGGCCGCGTCTCGATTCGGTCCAGCACCTCGTCGTCGCCGATGAACCGGTTGCGCTCCACCGCGAACGACGCGCGCTTGCTGAGGATGAGGTTCACCGCCAGCCGGTGGAGCCAGGTGGAGAACCGCGCCTCGCCGCGGAACGTGTGCAGCTTCTGCCACGCGCGCACGAACACGTCCTGCGTCAGCTCCGGCGCGTGCTCGTAGCCCACCATGCGCCGCGCGAGCGCGTGCACCCGGTCCACGTTCTCCTCGTACAAGCGGCGAAAGGCCTGCGCGTCACCACGCGCGGCCAGCACCGCGTCACTGGTCTCAAGGCTCTGGGGCAGGGCGCGTTGGTCCAGGGTCAAGGTCGGATGCCAAGCCAAGGTAGCGGACATTGCCCCGGATTGGACCGGGGCACCGGTTCCAAGGTTGGAATCGAAGGGGCCACCCGGGCGAGCGGCGAATCCCGTGCGCGGGCGGGCTACCGACCAGCGCGGCGGGCACTTGCCGGGCCGCCCGCATGCAACCCTGCGGGCCCGGCAGCCGTCTACAGGTCTTGGACAATCGGCCCGAGAACCCGCCCGGGCCCACCAGGCTCCCCTAGCAAGGACAGGTGACCCATGACCCTCCGCCACGCCATGGCGCTTGCCGCACTGGCCCTGCTGCCCGCGCTCGCGTCGCCCGCACTCGCCGCACGCACGTTCACGCTCCAGGGCGACGACGTCACCATCTGGGACCCCGCCGGCGAGGTGAGGTTCGAGGCCACGACCGGGAACGCCGTCGAGGTCGTGGTCTCGCTGATGGGGCCCGACGCCAGCGAGCTGACCCTCAACGACCAGGTGCTGAACGGCCGGCCGACGCTGCGCGTGCTCTACCCCGGCCGCAACATCATCTATCCGCCGATGGGGCGCTGGTCGAACTCCAACACCACGATCCGTGACGACGGCACCTGGGGCGGTCACATGAACGGCTGGAGCGGCCACCGGCTCACGGTGAAGGGCAGCGGCTCGGGCACCGAGGCGTGGGCCGACATCGTGGTGCGCGTGCCGAAGGGCCGCAGGGTCTCGGTCTTCTCGATCGCCGGCTCGAGCGAGCTGCACGGTGTCGATGGCCGCGTGGCGTTCGACGGCGGCTCGGGCGGCGCGCTGGCCGAGAACTGCCGCGGCACGTTGTCGCTGGACCTCGGGAGCGGCGGCGTCGAGGTGAACGGCTTCCGCGGCGACCTGAACGTGGACACGGGCTCCGGCAGCGTGCGGGTCACCGACGTGAGCGGCACCAACGTGCGGCTCGACACCGGCTCGGGCGGCGTGACCGGCGACGGCATCGTGGCCGACGACCTGAACGTGGACACGGGCTCGGGCTCGGTGGAGCTGGCGCGCGTGGACGCCAAGCGCGCGAAGGTGGACACCGGCTCGGGCGGCGTCGAGGTCGGGCTGCTCACGAGCACCCCTGACCTGGACATCG